>Ga0207664_10000033_pt1 | contig 176549 bp, 155 predicted proteins | sample LARL83metaG_FD_184349 | JGI IMG/M metagenome (GOLD analysis project Ga0207664, IMG submission 184349) | Corn, switchgrass and miscanthus rhizosphere microbial communities from Kellogg Biological Station, Michigan, USA - LAR L8-3 metaG... | ecosystem: Host-associated > Plants > Roots >...
GCGATGTCGCCGCGATAGAAGCGGTCGGAGACTGCTTGCAGTTTCTGCTGCCGCGTACCTTTCGCGGATTTTTCGGACTCCACTAATTTTCGGAATGTCACCGCCATATCCGCCTGCCACTTCACGCCGGTTTCGATCTTTGTCCCGCTGCCGGTATCGATATACCAGGTGGGGCCGCCGGCGTCGAGAATGGCCAGCGTCGGCTGCACAACCTCCTCGAAGCTTTTGGTTCCGTAAAGCTTCAGCAGGGTGACGATCGCATCGATGGTGCCTGGGACGGCGGCTGCCTTGACGTCACCGTCGGGGATTCCGTGTTGCATGTACCAGGCGATGGCTTTGGGATCGCGCGGGGCCTCGCCTTGTCCCTCGAGCAGCTTTACGTTTTTCTGGTCGGCGCTGTAGACGAGAATGGGAACCTCTCCGCCCACGCAGAACGCGCCAACATAGGTTACGGACAGTGCCAGCAGAGTGGCGGCGCCTGCATCGGCGGCGTTTCCGCCCTGTTCCAGCATCTTGATGCCGGCGGCAGTAGCGGCCGGCCTGCCGGAAACAACCACGCCCTGGCTGCCTGCGACGACACTCGGTCCGCGCCGAGTGGCTGGCGTTTTGGTGGCCTGCGGCGAAGCGAAGGGCGCGAGAAAAAGGAGGCAAGCGGATGATGTTGAAATGATCTTGCGCATATGAGGTCAGCTCCGTTGTAAGGGGCGGCATCCATGCCGGCGTGGGATCAAGGCTACATCAACTTTTAATTCTTCGCTGCCTCGGCCGCCCATAGTGCTCGCTTCAGAGACACCTACGGCGTGTATCTCGTTTGAGTGTCGAATGGGGAACGCCGGCGCGGGCTCTTCTGTAGAATCCCAGCGCCGGCGAAGATGTGAACCTCAATGCCGGCGAGAGTATTCGGACAATCGCCAAGGGAATTTCCAGGCTTGCACGTCCCCTTGCCGATTACAGACTGGCTTCGTGATGTCCGATGCGGGACATCACGGTTCGATAGTCGCCATCCGAGTGCAAGCTGTCGACGGCTTTGTGCAGAGCGGCGTTGACTGCCGGATCGCTCGAATAACGTTCGGCGGCGTCCAGGAGAACGCGAGCTTTGTCGCCATCGGAAGAAATGCCGGTGGCTGATTGGATTGCGGCAACGGCCAGCGAACTCGAAATCCCGGGCTTGTCGAGCACAACCATCAGAACCCGGCTCCGGTCGCCATCGGAATTGATGCTGCTGGCAGCAGCAAAGAAAGCGTCGCGGGCCAACTCGAGGTTTGTACCGGCAAGTTCGATCAGGACGCGAGCCTTATCGCCAGACGAAGAAATTCTCTGCGCAGAATTTGCGATGCCGACGAGAGTATCAGCTCCGATTCCTTGTTTTTGTGCGAGAGAGACGAGCACCTGCTGATGATCGCCGTCACTCGAAATCGAATTCGCGGCCTCGAAGAACGTTTTGCGGACAGACTCGTCTTCGTTGTACGAAGCAACGGCCTCTTTGAGAACGCGAGCTTTGTCTCCATCGGAGGATATCCTGTGAGCGGAGAGCAGGGTGCGAGTCAAAGTGTTGTGGTCGTCGCCATGCGAAGCGAGCATTTTCGAAAGAACGCGAGCATGGTCTCCGTCGGAGGCAATAGAGTTGGCCGCGTCGAAATAAGCCATGTCCACTCCGCCAACCGGGCGATAAGGAGCCGCCATCTCGATGAGCACTTCCGCCTTATCGCCGTCCGACGAGATATGTCTCGCGACCCGTGAGGCGCTGGCAAGTGTTTCTAAGCTTCCACCATCCTTCTTGACGATGTCGGAGAGAACCCTGCGCTTGTCGCCGTCGGAACTGATGCTTTCGACAGCATCAAAAAGACTGGAGCGCAGGTCGGTGGCGAAGTAATTCGCATCGACGGTGATAATGACTTGCGCCTTGTCACCGTCCGGAGAGATGCCTCGAATCAGCCTCGCAGCGTCTTTGAGGTCGGAAGGTTTCAGAGTGGCTTGCGAGAACAGATGCTCCAGATAGACTCGCTTCGATCCGTCGCTGTGGATGCGTCCAATTTCGGCCAGTACCGCTGGTGGACCTCCTTGACGTAAGATCCGTGCGACGCGAGGTCCGGCTCCGATGCCGCTGTCTCGGATCACCTGCGGGAGCGTCCGGGCCAGCCAGGCGCGGCCCTCATCATCCAGGGGCTTGGTGCTCCAGCCCACCGAGTAGGTCCGGGTGAGATTGCCCGCCGAATCCGCCTTCACTTCATAGACACGTTTAGAGAGCAAGCCGCCATCTTCCAGCCGGAAACGTCCGTTGGGAGAGAGAGATTTGACATCGGCGTCGTCATCGGTGAATTCGATCGCGCCGTCGATCGCTATACTGACCGACGCCCACCCATTGCGCATGGTGATGTGGACATGAGAGTCATCGCTCGGCCGTGACGCTGCCGGCGCCATCGGGGCGAGCGGCGACAAGGGAGAAAGCGAGCTCGTCGGAGACGGCGGCGATAGTGGAGTCCGCGGTGACGTGGGCGAGAGATCCGCCTGCGGTGCGAGTGGTGCGGACGGCGCTAGAACAGCAATTGCGGATGGCGGAGCCGCGGGGACCATCGGGACGCGAGGAGCCAAAGCCGCGACCGTGATCGTCATGGGAGTCCGTGTGGGAGTCCGTGGCGACTGCGGGGCCAGTGGCGCCCCGGGTGCAGTTGGTGTCGCCGGGCTGCTGGCGGGCGCGACACTTTGCGCAAAGGCAATCAGCTGCGGCGCTCGGGCGCACATGCCGGTGAGCCCCACGACGACGGCCAACACTGAGGCCAGCGGCGCGATAGAAAGCTTGGGAGCTGAGTTCCGCGTACGATCGAGCATCTGGCGGACGCGGCGGAAGAGCTGCGAACGATTCCCGGCGGCTTCGGCAGCGAGAACACCGGCGCGCTGCCACTGGGAGAGTTCGGCAACTTTCGTCAGGGCGGCGGCGTAGGGCCGGGGCGTCCCGGTTGCAGCGATGACCCAATCGTCGCACGCCATTTCCCGCGCAAGCGACATCTGGTAACCCAGCCAATAAACTGCAGGTTGAATCGGGAGCACGGCTTCAATCAATTTTTGGGCCAGGTTGCTCCAGTCGTCGCGACGATTCAGGTGGGCGAGTTCGTGCAGGACAATCTGCTCCAGTTCGGAGTTTGAAAGTGTCTCGAGAAGGCTGCGCGGAATCACGATCGTCGGGCGGAAGAAGCCTAGCGACATCGGCCCACTGATGTGGCTCGAGACGAGCAATTGCGGCCGACGGCGGATGTCGTAGGTCGCGCACAAACGACGGAAGCGCATCTGCCAATCTGGCGACGCAGGCGTTGCGCTTGATTTCAGGTTTCGCAAAACGCAATATCCCGCGGCCAATCGGGCAAGCAGCACGAACGAGAACATCCCCCACACAATTGCCAGCGCACGAAGAAACTTTGCCGAGTGAATGCGAATCACAGAGTGTTCGGATGGCGATGCCGCGGGCAAGGAAGTTGTGAGGGCATTCTGAGAACGCGGCGTTTCCAGAGGTTGCTCGGATGTTGACGCTGGTATTTGCGCCGCAACCGAGTCGACGTGGGAAGCATGAGTACTGCGTCCCGGCCGGTAGACTTGCGCCGGCGCAGGCGCGGGGACTACGACCGGACTTGGGGAAACAGCGACGAGCGACTCGATTCGAGGTTCCGGCGATGACGGACGGGGAGTTAGCGGACTGGCGAGCAGCGCAACGACGGCGAGCAAGGTTATCCAGAGGACGGTGAAGCGAGTCGTCGCGTTCAATCGCGGAAAGAATTTCAGAAGCGCCATCATGGCTGCCGCCAGAATTGCTCCCAGGCAGATTCCATTCAGAAGAGTGGTCATGGCAATATTCATGGGCGTCATCTTTGCACTCCTTCACTTTCTACGATCATCTTCTTGATGCGGCGCAATTCCGCTCGACTGATGGTTTCTTCTTTCAAAAGATTCACAACCAGGAGTTCGCTCGAACCTCCGAAGAAGCGGCTGACCAAATAGCCGAGCGCGGTGCGGCTGGCTTCTTCCTGGGCGATGACAGGCTCGTAAACGAAGGCGCGTCCCTTTTTAGTGTGCCGCAGGTATCCCTTGCTTTCGAGAATGCGAAGCGTGGTCAACACGGTGCTGTAGGCGAGCGGCGTATCGTCGGTGAGCGACGCCGCGACATCGCCGACTGTCGCCGGCGCTTGCTTCCAAATCACATTCATCAACCGTAATTCGCCTTCTGTCAGGTTCGGTGATTTCTTTCTCGCCAACGTGGTCCCCTTTGCGAACGAACAATTAACTAATTAATAGTTCCTGTTTTATACCGCGGTGAGTTTCGCCTTGTCAATTAAGAAATTAATAGTTCGCAAGGTTTTCGGGGAGGAGCGGAGAGCGATCGCAAGAAGTTTTGGCAGCTTGTTCTGGATCTGAGTCTTTTGCTTGAGCGCAGGAACAATCGACTCAAGCGTGATGAGAGATACGGAGCGCGAACGTCTGACTAGCGCACGACGAAACTTCTCTTACAACCAGAGACCCTCAGTACGACCCTAAGTCAGTAATCACGTGCAACACTACAGGAAACACCCTAGTGGTCCGTAACTCGTTCGTGTGATACGTTCCGCCTGCGAGGGCTACCTCTATGGCCGAAGGTGACGATTCTTCATACCCTGTGGAGACTACAAAGAAGAAAGTCAATATCTTGATGGTGGATGACCAACCTGCCAAGTTGCTCAGCTACGAGGCAATTCTTAGTGAACTGGGCGAAAATCTGATTCGGGCAAATTCGGGAAAGGAAGCTCTGGAACACCTTCTGAAGATTGATATCGCAGTCATGCTCCTGGACGTCAGCATGCCTGAACTCAATGGCTTCGAATTGGCAAAGATCATTCGACAGCATCCTCGTTTCGAGCGCATCGCAATTATCTTCGTATCGGCTGCGCACCTCACTGATGCGGATCGGCTCGAAGGATACCGGCGCGGCGCAGTCGATTACATTTCCGTTCCCGTTATACCGGAAATTCTACGCGCAAAGGTCGGCGTGTTTGTTGAATTGCATCGAAGGTCGGAACAACTCGCAGAACTGAATGAGGAGCTTCGACTACTCTCGAAGCGTTTACTCGTGGCCCAAGACGCGGAGCGGCGACGGATTGCCAGGGAACTCCACGACGGCTTGGGTCAGGAACTGGCGGTGGCAAAGATGTCCTTAGACGCCGTTCTCGCCCGGGACTTAGTAGGATCAAGACCGTTGGTTACTGATCTCGTGACAACAATTGATCGGGCCGTTCAGCAGGTCCGAAGCATCTCTCATCTCCTGCACCCGCCCTTGCTCGATGAGGTCGGACTGGTTTCAGCAGTACGCTGGTATCTGGAGGGATTGACCCAGAGAAGCGGTATCCAGACCTCGCTTGATGTGCAGCCGGCTGATTTCCCTCGACTGGCGGTGGAGTTGGAAACTGCAGCCTTCCGCATCGTTCAGGAGTCTCTGAGCAACGTGTTCCGCCATTCCCGAGCACACAACGTCTGGGTGGTTCTGGCGCAGCAACCGGGGCAGGCAATCATCAGCATTCGCGATGACGGCAAAGGAGTCGGAACGCAGATTACACAATTCCGGCCGGAGAGCATTGGCGTGGGGATCGGAGGTATGAGGCAACGAGTCAAAGAATTGGGTGGGCTATTGCGAGTAGCCAATGTAGATCCCGGGACGCTGGTTGAAGTCGTAGTTCCTCTCAGCTCTTTCTCTAAAGAAGGTCGAGCAGCGATAGAGCCAACAAAGCGCCAAGGTGAGCGGCAATCAAAATCGCTCGTCACTAGCCGCCCAGCGGCGAGCCTGTAGCATTACTTCAATTGTCGATAACGTAACACCCGGCAATAAATACCGGCTCACGCGGCAGCCGACGCCCTCGACGCGTCTTCGGCGAGTAGTCTTCGAGCTCCAGTCCAGGATTAGCCAACAGCCCGTTTTGCCGTTCAATGGCCGCATGGAGACATCTTCGGATAGCAGGATGACCCTACACCTTTCCCTTGGTGGCGACTGCTCGAACAGAGTTGAACTTTAGCGTAAATTCTCTTAAGCAGCTTTTTCCACCGAAAGTCCTGCCTCCATCCATCCCTGCTTTCCCTCTGGATAATGCGCCACGTTCGTGTACCCTAGCGCCGCCAATTCACGGGCAGCGTATGCGCTGGCGTGTCAATGCGTGTTCGCGCAGTAGGTAACGATCTCAGCATTTTTGTTGGGCAACAACTGCGGAGCGAGTTCCTTGATCTTTTCGGGCGGGATGTTCAAGGCTCCGGGGATATGTGCTTCGTTGTAACGTTCGGGCGCGAGTGTCTCTACGACAGTGATGTTTTGCTTCTTCTCTAGCTTGACTCTCAGGTCTTTGGTAGAAATTGTGTTTTCCATTGTGGTTCCTCAACGGCTACGCAGATCGGGAAAGAGTAGCTCGGTAGTCAGCCGCGAACTTCTCGATGCCTTTTCGGGTAAGGTCGTGGCGTATGTCAAACTTTTCCCACGGTTGTTCCAAGTCAAGCTCTTCGTATGGAATCGGTTTCCCAGAAGTCTTGTACTGAAACTGTTTGTCAGGCATCGGGAAATTCTTGTTCGCCCATAGTTCCAGGATTTTCGCGGGTACGGTGGCAAGCTCACTGTCGAGCACGAAGCAATAAAGCAAGTGCTCTAGACTGCGGATGCTTGCGGCTAGCACCAGAACATGGCCATCACCCTGCAACAGCATCCGCTTGATGTTCTTAACCACATCCATGCCGTCCTGGCCTATGTCGTCCAATCGACCCACAAAGGGGGAGACATAGACCGGGTCTTTTGTTCCTTTGGTCGCTGCGTACACAGCGGCCGCCTGTTGCTGCGAAAAGCAAAGAGTGATATTGACCCGCATGTCTTGCCTGACTGACATCTGTGCCGCACGAAGCCCTTCTGCGGTGCACGGATACTTGATGTAAGCATTGGGAATCCAAGAGAACATTTGCCGGCCTTGGTCGAGCATCTCTAGCGCTGTTGTCTTTTCGTCCGAGAATACTTCGATGGACACTCCCCCATCTCCAACCAATGGAGAAATTATTTGCACAATTTGCTTGTACTCGTCCATTTCCTCCGAGCTTGAAAGTTTGTGCCCTGACGCAATTAACTCCTTAATGTGGGGGTTCTTGGCAATTAGAGATGGATTGGTCGTTTGTCCATCGACAAAGCCCAGCAGTTCCTTAATATGTCGAGTTTCGTCTGGGTCGCCGCCATCTACCAGTATCCTCGTTTTGGGTCGAATCATTGAAAATGTCCCTTCGTTCGGTCATCGCACACCGTCAATATGTTTTCTTGCTCGAATTGTTTATTCAGCCCTCGGTTCCCGTTCGCGTCTTGGATGATCCTGACTGCGAATCTAACGTTTCGACTGTAACGGTTCCGCATCAGCGGTTCGTGAGGCCGAAGAGCGTCAAAACAGGCGCAGACTCTTGAGCGAAGCGCGAACCGTTCCGCCGCTGATGTCAGGCACAATGATCAATTCAAGCGCCGTAATACCCGACAGATTCACTGGATATTCCTCGACTTCGCGTACCGCGTCGGGTGAGCTGAAGTTCCATTGCTGGCGAACGATTTCTCGAGACGAACGTCCTCCATCCAGAGAACACCGCAACACAAACTCTTGGGTGCGGTTCACTTCTTTTTCTTCAAAGACGAGCGAGATGCGATTAAGCCTTTGCGGCTCGTCGAAGATTAGCCGGATCGTCTGAGGTCCAGAATCGGCGGCACGCCATCCGGGCTTTTCTTCTGAAAGCAACGCAGACTCGACGGGATAGTCCTTGTCTTCGGAAGTTACCTCGACGACGGCAGCCCGTTCAAGGTTGAGCCCGACTTCGTCGAGCGCCGGGGCTTGTTGTGGTTTCGGCGTGATCTGCTTCTTGCGCATAATGGTGAAGTTATTCTCCTGCTGTCTTTCTCAGTCGAGCCTTCGAGCATCAAGCTTTTTTTCGAAGTGACACGGGGAAAAGCGATCCAGCGCCCATGTTCCACATGATCACTTTCAATTTCGGTGTTCTCGTAATCCGGCAAGGTGAGAGTTTGTGAAAATAACTTCTGACAGGAATGGCAAAGAAAGTCGTATCGGAGACTTCCTCCAAGCCGTAGTCGCGAGTCGGACCAACCTGCCACCCCTCAAGCCAAAGTGGAGTAGAGAAGACCCCGAGCCTTGTGAATCAGCACAGAGGCGTCCTCATGTTTTGAAACCACTTCCGAAATTCCAATTAACCGGGCTTGGCGCTCCGCAGCCTTGTCGCCAAAGGCGCTGTACATAATCAGTCGGACCGCTGGGAGCAGCCGTTTCAGGACACGTGCCGCTTCGAAACCATTCATCACAGGCATCGAAAGATCCAACACGATCAAATCAGGGCGCAACTGCTGCGCCTTCTGTATCGCTGTTTTGCCGTTCTCTGCTTCTCCACAAACTTCGAAGTCGGCTTCGCGTTGGAACAGTTCGGAGAGTGTGTTTCGCAGAAAGGCATTGTCATCCACGATCAATACGGATTTCGTCGTAGTGGCGGTCATAGGTTCGCCTCATGAATAGACGCGCAGTAGACCCGTCCAGACTGTGATGCGGAAAACAGCATTAGGGTTACTGAAGATTGCTTCAAGTTGAAAAGACGTGCTTCCTTTTGGTCGGCAGAATCACGATCAGAGCCAATCGAAGGAAAAAACGAGCGCGCACAGAAATGAAGCCAGTGAGCAGATCCATTGTCATAATGGGTGCTTCTTCATGCGTCGGTGCTACAATCCCGTCCAGTTTGGTTCGTGACGAGGAAGGGGGCAGCTGTGGGCAAAAAACGGAAAAAGCTGCACGGCACCGTCCTGAAAATCATCAAAGCCGTCATCCCAAGCGAAACCGAGAAAGCGGAGATTGAAATTCGCGAAGGTGATGATCTTTATCGAGAGATTCGCGTCGAGAACGTCCTGAAGGACCAAGAGAGTGGTGAAGAAGCTCATCTCAAGCCCGGAGCAGCGGTGGATGTCATTGTCGAAGCAGATTCAAGTGCCACGATAAAGAAGCCGGAAAACACATAACACCATGAAGTAGAGCGCTGGATATGGCACTGACTCTTAATCAGTAGACTGTCACGAACCTTCCTCGTCTAGCGGTGAACGCAGCCCGACGTCTTGCGCTTTGATTTAGTCCATGTCGAATGCTACGTACGTCAGCTTGCCATTCCGCTCAACTTGAAGAGCGATTGCGTCTCCAGGTTTGAAGCCGTTGAGCATGGTACGCAATGCTGCAACAGAACTGACGGGGGTTCCGTTCACCGACCAGATCACGTCACCGACAACCAGTTCCGGTTGCGTATCGCTGCCACTCAGCTTGGCCGTTACCAGCACGCCAGCCGACGAGGATTTAGAGTGCCGCTCGGCCGGACCGCGTCGCCACGCCGAACCGACTACTCCTAATTTATCCAGGGAGTTCTCTTCGATTTCCGTGGCTGCAAGATTTTCCCCTGAAGCCGGCGGTCCTCCGATAAGAGGCAGGTTCAATGCAACTTTTCCCGACTTGCGCACAATCTCGAGAGACACATGCTGGCCTGCACGTTTGTGAAGAAGCGCCCAGTTCAGTTGAGGCACGCTCTCAATGCGCGTGCCCCCAAATGTGAGAATTACATCTCCAGCATGCAACGAAGCTCTCTCTGCGGGACTTTCGGGATCGACGGCCGATACGATAACGCCTGAATCCACCGACAAATCAAGGGCGGCGGCCAGGGTTGGCGTGATCCCTTGCACGTCGAAACCAAGATATGGGCGGGGAACACATCCATGCTGCCGTATCTGTTCATAGGCGAAGCGGACAAGGGCGCTTGGCACTGCAAATCCCAGGCCCTCGTCTTTTCCCTGATCCGTGATGTTGAACACGTTGATGCCGACGATTGCACCTTGAACATCAACAAGCGGGCCGCCACTAGCGCCGGGTGCGAGTGCGGCGTCCGTCTGCACATACGCGATAGGATCATCGGGCTGAATTTGCTGGGTTGCAGAACTCACAATGCCTAGTGAAAGCGAGTTTCTAAGTCCTTCGGGATTTCCCAAGGCCGCAACGAGTTGTCCCTGTTCCACACTGCCAGCCTCGGAAAATGTTAGTGCAGGCAAATTCCGTGCATCAATCTTCAAGACCGCCAAGTCCGCATCTTTGAAACTGCCCACGAGTTGCCCATCGAAAGTTGATCTGCTGCGATGATCTTTGCTTTGACCTGCGGTCGTTGCGCTGATACGCCGATCGAGTTCGACGAGTATTCTTCTCTCCCCGTCAACCAGGTGCAAGGCCGTGACGATATAGCCATCGGAATCGACGATCACCCCTGAGCCTGCATTGCGCTGCTTGGTCAGCGTCTGGCTCTTCTCCCCGCCCTCTTCATGTTCTGCCTCGGAAGCCTGGTAGCTCTCGACACGTATACGGACGACCGCCGGGGACACTCTCGCGGCTAGCCGGGCAAGGGAGGTATTCAGCGCCTGTAAAGGTTCGAGAGGCGCGTTCTCCGGCCGCACTGATGTTTCGGCAGGGATTGCTGGCGGGGCTTCTGCTGTGGCGGCGTTGGGAGCCCCAACTTGGGCCCAGCCCAACGGACAAAGCAGAAAAGCCAGAAAGAATACGGCTCGACCTGATCCGCTCATAGATCACCATGTCTTCAGAAAAGGTATCGGTTAGTGGAATCTTGGAGCATGGCGGGGAATCCCAATACTGCTAGGTTTGACAGACTTATAGCTAGGAATGCGATTCGGATTCGCTTGCTGTCACAACATGAGTGGAAATTGCAGACTGATCGGTCGCTCTCGAGGTCTGTAACTGTCGAGATCAGGCCTTGACACGTTTTGTACCGATGATGAGTGAGATGGGGATCTCTCGCATTTCTTATCTCCACTTTTTTGTCATCACTTTTCAAGCGTTGCATCAAGCTCAGACGATGCTAGAGTTGTGCAAATGAAAGACTTTGTGCACAATCTGGAACATGAAGTCAATGAAGCGCGAAAGAAAGGCGATATTCCTTCACTCATTGAGATCGCAAGCGCCGCTATGGATAAATTGGAAGCGGCAGCAGGGGTTTCAGGCGGAACGCTCGATGAAGATCAGTCTCTCGCTCTACGCGCAGCAAAGCGGATCGGCTATAACGTTGCCGCCGATGTTTGGCCAGGCTGGGAGGTCGCTACACCGGCAAGGTCTGATGCAGAATTGCAATCGGCGCAGACATTGGCCCAACGGTCCTGCACCCTTGTCGATAAGCTCAATCAGGGGGCAGTGGAACACGGTACTGCAATTTGGCTGATTGGGGCGTTGTATCTCGCCCGCGGCATGCATGAGGAAGCCCTTGAAGCATTTCGCGCCGCTGCCGGATTCTATTCGGATGCTCCTGCTTTGAAGATATTGAGCGAAGGATACATGGCGATTGTTAGGGAATCATTGAGCATAACCCCGGCCAAAGGAAAGGCCGAGTTTGATTCAGTGATTGCTCGGCTCGATGAGCTGTCATCTGAAGATGGAAAAATATTTCGAGATCAGTTGCTGGTTGCACGACAGGTATTCGCCACCACTCGTCGGGCCAGTGCCGGCAAACTGCAGCCGGGTTTCGAACCAAACACCGGAGCGAGATAGAGCGTAAGAGAAGTCTGGCTTGACTCCCCCGATTGTTGCATCCATACTGGTTGGTATGTTGACGGCACGGAAGAGTCCGAAGCGTAGGGCCGCCAGGCTGCGCAATCCTGAGCGCACGCGGGAGTGCTTGCTACAGGCGGCATTCCGCGAGGTCTACAGATCGGGCTTCCAGAGTGCCAGCCTGGACACAATTCTGGCCTCAACTGGGGTCACCAAGGGAGCGCTGTACCATCATTTCGAAAGCAAGGAAGCCTTGGGATATGCCGTTGTCGAAGAGATCATCGCCGCCGACCTCCGCGCCAAGTGGTTGCGTCCTCTTCTGAAGGGCAAAGACCCGATCAACACTTTGATCGGCATTTTGCAAAGCGAATCCCTTCGGCCCGAGGACGTCCGGGGCGGCTGTCCTCTGAACAATCTGGCTCAGGAAATGTCTCCCCTAGACGAGGGATTCCGCAAGAGGCTGGCGAGGGTGTTCCAGGCATGGCAGCAGGGCATTGCGGCGGCTTTGCGGGAGGGACAGACGCAGGGAACGGTTCGCCGCGACACGGAGCCCGCCGAGGCCGCCGGTCTTCTGATAGCGATGCTCGAAGGCTACGTCTCGCTGGCAAAGAATGCGCAAGATGCGAAAGTGCTGAAAGCGGGGATCAGAAACATTGTGGGCTGGTTGCGGTCTCTGCGCGTGCCGGGCAACGGAAAGCGGGTCTCATCGCATCGGTACTGATAACAGTTTGATACTGATACATACCAACCGGTTTGTAGGCACACGAAGCGAGAGGCAAACAATGGAGCGACGGTAGGGAGAAAGGCCGCCTTCTGATTAAGAACTGGCTGTGGTCGGATGGAGCGCCTGCGGTAATTTAGGACACCACGATGAACAGTTTGAAAATGGTTCCTGCCGGACATGCAGTTTCGAGACCGGAAGGGGCAATTGTTGACCACGTGGCACAGCATTCACGGGCAGCCCTGGCTGTAGCACGCGACGCGGGAGAACCAACAGTGAGATCGATGGAAGCGTTCCCGCGCTCGGGGGCGATTGCGAAACCACAGTCTCTCCGCGTGGCCATCAAAGTCAGGGGAAAGATTCTCTTTATCAATCTGGGCGACGTGGTCTCGGTTCAGGCCAATGGTAAATGCGTATGGCTCCAAAGGCGCGCGGGTTCCTATCTACTCCGTGAGTCTATTTCGGTGGTGGCAGAAAGGCTCGAAACCCGCGGATTCATTCGTATCCACCGATCTGTGCTCGTGAACGCTTCGTTTGTAGAGGAAATCAGGCCGCTTTCGACGGGGGAATACAGCCTTCGAATCGAAGGCGGCAAGGAATACACGGTTACCCGCACTTACAAGAAAAATCTCAAATCCCTCGCGGAATTCTGGATCGGTACTGGCACATTCTTTCCTAGTTAGACCAGATCTGGCCCGGGAAACGTCCTGCTGTTGAGGCTTTTGCTCACTCTCCAACTGTTCCTCCTGCTTTTTCTGATTCTGCGTGAGCCAATTCGCGGGTGTTTCTCACATTAGTAGATAGCGACGATCCGCGGGCTGAGGTTTGGACGTGCGGATCCCGTTCGTTGCGTTCGGGGGAGTGTCGCAGGCGGATATTTGGGGCGGTGTCTCAGACGATGGCGGAAGGGCTACGCCATATTTTTCTATTGGTCCGGCCACCAGCGCGACGCGCTTCACGGGGCATTCAAAATTTCACGACGCTCAATATTTGCGGGAGGGTCTTATGCTGCGCTGCCGAGTCTCGAGGATGCTTAGGGTGTTAGCGGTTTCTGTATGGAGTCCAGTGTTCTTGTTACTGCCGTTGGCGAGCGCTGCATGGGGGCAGTCTCAAGCGGCAGTATCTGCATCGTCGGTCGTCCCCGGTCTGGTCAGATTCGGCGGCATGCTAAGAGATGCTCAAGGTAAACCGCTGAACGGAACCGTGGGTGTCACGTTCGCTCTCTATAAAGATCAACAAGGCGGATCTCCGCTCTGGCAGGAAACGCAGAATGTCACCCTCAATTCCAACGGAGGATACTCGGTGCAACTCGGCTCCACTGTGCCGGGTGGACTGCCTTTGGAGGTGTTCGCGTCTGGCGAAGCACGCTGGCTCGGGGTACAAGCAGATGGTCAAGCGGAACAGCCGCGCGTGTTGCTGCTGAGTGTGCCTTATGCGCTGAAGGCTGCCGATGCGGAGACGGTGGGCGGTATGCCGCCTTCGGCATTTGTGCTGGCCACTCCAGCGTCTTCATCGACGGGAGCGAGCGCAGCTTCTGCACCTGCCAGCGCCGTTGCACCCTCCACGCCGCCTCCCACGGTTGGAGGTTCCGGAACCGCGAACTTCATTCCTCTGTGGACCGACAGCGTTGATCTCGGTAACTCAGTTCTGTTTCAGTTGGGAACAGGAGCCACGGCCAAGATCGGCATTGGCACGACGACGCCCAGCACCACGCTGGATGTTAAGGGTACAGGCACGATCCGCGGCGCGCTGAGTTTGCCAAGTATAAGTGTGGCAACGGCAGCCAAGGGATCGAACTCGCAGCCGGTGAAATTTGTGGCATCAGCGTTCAGCAGCGGAACCAACGCGGCGGTGAACGAAACATTTCAATGGCAGGCGGAGCCAACAGGCAACGACACCACCGCACCGAGCGGGATGATGAATCTGTTGTTCGGATCTGGATCGGCAGCGCCGGTGGAGACTGGGCTGAAAGTCAGCAGCAAAGGCCTTTTCACGTTTGCCACCGGGCAGACGTTTCCCGGCGCAGGCACGATCAACGGAGTAACCGCCGGAACAGGTTTGACTGGTGGCGGCACCACCGGCACGGTCACGCTCAATCTGGATACAAGCAAGATTCCTGAACTGAACACCGCCAATACGTTCACCGGAAATCAGACGGTGAGCGGGAATGTGAGTGCCACGGGAATTGTGTCGGGCAGCAGCTTCGAGATTGGGAGCACCCTGTTCGCTTTCGGTTCCATATCGAGCGGCAACGTCTTCCTGGGCTTCTCGGGCAATCTGGCGACGACTGGAACTCAGAACACCGCAAACGGAGCTGGTGCATTAGGTCTCAACACCATTGGATCTTTCAACACGGCGACCGGGAGCAACGCTCTGCCAGACAATTCCTCCGGCAACAACAACACCGCGAATGGGGGCGCCGCGCTCGAAAGCAATACGACGGGCAGCAACAATACCGCCGCGGGTGCGTTTGCGCTTGTCTCCAACACAACCGCCTCCAATAACACGGCGAACGGGGCGAGTGCACTGGGAGGGAACACTACTGGAGGAAGCAACACTGCCGCCGGCTATTTCTCTCTGGTGAACAACACCACGGGCTCTAACAACACCGCCGTCGGCTACAACGCTGGACCGGACTCCGGCCATCCGAACCTGACCAACGCCACGGCGATTGGAGCCAACGCCGTCGTCGGCGCAAGTAATGCGATGGTGCTTGGTGGCACGGGCGGGAATGCGGTGAACGTTGGGATCGGAACAGCCACGCCCGCTTTTGCGTTAGATGTTCACGGGACGGGAAATTTTACCGGTCCAATCACGTTCGCTGCGGGACAGATTTTTCCCGGCACGGGCACCATCACCGGGGTTACTGCCGGTACTGATCTAGTTGGAGGCGGTAGCACTGGGAGCGTGACTCTGAATGTAGATACAACCAAGATCGTCACTGGAGTTACTGCGGGGACCGGCCTGACTGGTGGGGGCACTGGCGGCGCGCAGACGCTGAGTATTGACACGACCAAGGTGCCGCAGCTAAGCGCGCCGAACACTTTTACTACCGATCAGACCGTGAACGGAAACTTGAGCGCCACCGGGACTGTGGCGGGCAGCAGCTTGACTATCGGGGGCAGCCTGTTTGCGTTCGGTACTTACTTGAAGGAAAACGCTTTTGTCGGGTTCGCAGGAAATATAACCACTACCGGCACGAACAATACGGGCATCGGCATCAGTTCGCTTTTTTCCAACGGAGCGGGCAACAACAACACGGCAACCGGAGCGTTTGCCCTCGCCATCAACAGCAGCGGTGGGTCGAACACCGCCACTGGCCAGCAAGCGCTCTACTCCAATTCCGGTGGAAGCTTTAATACCGCCAACGGAGCCACCGCGCTCTTCGCCACCACAACCGGCAACAACAACACAGCCACCGGCTACCAGGCGCTCTTTTACAACACCACGGGTTTCGCCAACACCGCCAGCGGCGAACAAGCTCTCCTCAACACCACAACAGGAGACAGCAACACCGCCAGCGGCCAGCAGGCGCTGTTCTCGAACACTACAGGCGAAGGCAACACGGGAAACGGTACGATGGCGGTTTACAGCAACGGCACTGGCCTTGCCAACACTGGAGAGGGGCTCCAAGCGCTGTACTACGCGACCGGCAGCTTCAACAGCGGCTTAGGCTATACCGCTGGCCCCGACAAAAACACATCCAGCATTTCGAATTCCACGGCGATCGGCGCCTTCGCTGACGTCACGGAAAGCAACGCAATGGTTTTAGGCAGCATTGCTGGCGTGAACAACGCTAGTTCCGACACCTTGGTTGGAATTGGCATCACCGCACCCACGTATCTGCTGCACCTTGGGAACCGCGGGCTCACCAATAATGCCCTGCGGGTGGAAGGCCCGGCACACTCCGGAAGCGGTGGAATGGCGGCATCGTTTGGAGGTTTCGGGGATTTCGGCCTGGATGCACCGGGCATCGTGAACGGGCGCTTCGTGGTGAAGGAAAACGGGAGAGTTGGGATCGGGACGGCCGCGCCCGATAACACCCTGAGCGTGAACGGCAGCGCCGACAAAACCGGCGGCGGTTCCTGGGGAACGTTTTCCGATGGGCGGCTCAAGACAGTTGGCGGCAGCTTCAACGCGGGCTTGAGTGAGATTCTAAAACTTCATCCCATCCACTATCGCTACAAGGAAGAAAATGCCCTCGGCATTCGCGATCATGACGACCACGTTGGTTTTGTCGCGCAAGAAGTGCAGAAAGTAATTCCGGAAGCCGTCAGCGAGAACAGCCGGGGATATCTCCTGGTGAACAACGACCCGATCCTGTGGGCTATGCTGAACGCGATTCAAGAACAACAACGGCAGATTCGACAGCAACAGCAGCAAATCACGCGTTTGAGCGGCCGGGTGGGCGCATTGCAAGCCGCGTTGCGAACCACGAAGTCCCAGGTAAAATCGGCGGCATCGAAGCGAGTGCAGGTAGTGAACGGGGTCACTCTATCGGCGCATCAGTAGCGGTGGAGAGTGTCCCATCAACGGGAGGTTCCGAAAAGGGGTCGCGTGAGCCGTGCACAGCCGCTGTCTTTGCGATTATTGAGAAGCTGAAACCACGGGCAGCACTGCGGTGTCGATGGTGCCAGGGGCATCGCGGAGTTTGATGTAGACGGTGCGGGCTTTCGGGGACGGGATTGCCAAGGCTTCCTGCACGAAGCCTTCTGGGACGGTCACGGCGTTCACAAAGTCTGGATCGGAGCTCACGGCGTCGAGCAGGAAAAGTTTCTCGCCGCTGAGCGTGCACTGTTTTTCTGGCTCGGGGACGCAACGAATTCCGTCCAGTTTGGGGATGCGGACGAGATTCACCAGCGGTTGCCAGTCTCCGTCGATGCCGTCGCTTGCGACCGGACGAAACTTCAGAGGGCCGAAGGCGGATGGGCCCAGCAATTTCATGGGATCAATTTCCGCATAGACAGTCTTTGAATCTTGCAGGGTGAGATTGCCGTCCTTCACGCTCAAGAGGACGCGGAAGGATTCGTCGGCGGTCGCGACTTCGATTTTTTCGTTGGGCGGAAAGGCCGCCGGTACCTGCGTCTTGAGGAAAAAGGTGAGGCGTCCATCTTGGGGCAATTCATCTTCACTGCCGAGATGAACGACCGGCGCGGCCGCGCCGGGATCGGCCTGCACACTCTTATTCAGCATGCTGACCTTCGGACGTGGCTCCGCTACTTGAGTTTTGAGATCAAGGACGCGGCCGTCTTTCAAAGAGACGTGAACGACGATCGCGTCTCCGGGATGCAGAGCGGTGCTGGCAGTCGCGCCGAGTGCGGTCAACGTGAGTTCGTCTTGCTGGTTCGCGCGTGAGAGCGTTCCGGGTTTGAAGGCGAGCCCGTCGACTTCGAGTGTGTTGACCTGGTCGAGCCGCGTGCCTTTGAGCACACCGTTGGAGTCTCCGGCGTGAATACTGAAGCTGTCGAGGCGTCCGGCTTCGGCGTAGGTGTGAAGCGGAATTTCGTCGGGTTCGGCGAGTCCAAACTTCTTGATCGCCATGGTGACCGATCCTGCAGCGGCGGTTTGCAGCGGAACCTTTACTTCGAGTTCGTCGGGCTTCGATTCCTTCCAACTGGTCTCGAGCGATTTTCCCTGATCGTTCTTCACAGTTACTCCGCTCACGCAACAGGCGTCGGGCGACTGCAGGTGCAGGATGTCTTCGCGCCCTACGATCAGCGCGCTTGCGTCTTTGGATGCGACGACCCACTGAGCCGGTCGTGAGGTGCGAAGGCGGTAGTGAGGGCCTTCGAAAGTGCGAAATCCCCAGAAGCCGCGCAGGGTTCCGGCGACTTCGCCGTGCAAGTTGGCGGCCTGCAGTGCATGCGTTTCGACGACGAATCCGCCGCGCATGGGGTCGGGCTTCGCGGGCACGTCGATACCGGCGCCGCTCTTGGGATCCACATGCAATACGAAGTCGTGCGCCAGTTCGGTTCCGAACACCAGAGGAGCGCCCTCGGCTGGAAGAAAAAGAGACGGCTTGCCTGCACAAAATATCTGTGTGGCATCGACTGCACGCAGCGGCGGCACGGGTGACGGGCGCACTGGCGGAAGACCGATCACGATCACCGACTTCGGATTACGAAAAGATGGCGGATTATTCAGGCGAATGTTGAGTTCGCTTTGCGACGGCAGCGCGAGGGCCGGGATGTACTGGTACTGCGCGGTGTGGGCGGTGCTGAGAATGCGAGCCACATCGACGACTGCACCGATGTAAGGGCTGTAGTATCCGCCGCGGGCGGTCGGGGTGGAACTGATCTGCGCCAGCAGATCGCTGGATGGTCCTGAAGTGAGGGTGGCGACCATGGTCTGGCTGTGCGCGTCGTCGAGCACGAGTTGATCGGTGTTCTGGGTGAGGCAGGGAACTTGTTGCGCGCTCGGTTTGTCGAAGCATTGCTGGTCGAGGCGAATGTTGAGACTGCGGGCCAGCAGCGTGGTGCGTGACTTGAATTGTTCGGGATCGGTGGTCGAGATCTCGCGGATGGCTTCGAGATATTTTTCTAAGCGAGCGCGATCGAGAGAGGCTTGCTCGAGGTCTTGCGCGGCCCGTACGAATGCGCCCGGTTTGCCGCGGACCGCGGCGCGAAGAGTGCTAAAAGCGCCTCCAGTTTCGGGGGCAAGAAATATGAGTGCTTCCTCGGCCTCATCGGGGACGACGACGAAGACTCCTTCTTCGTGGATGGGCTTGCTCCATGTGTCAACGCGGGTAAACCAGGAATCGGGCGGAGGATTGGTGGCCCCACGAAGGAATACCACAACCATCAGATAATGCACCGACTGGCTGTCGGGAAGATCGGCGTGCACCCACAACCGGTCTGCCGCTTCAAGGTTGGGGACTTCCGCGATGGGTAGAGTTTTTCCTGCGCGCTGGACGTGGACTTCCACCTTAGGGCCGATAAGGTCAAAGGCGGCGTTGTCGGCCAGGGCCGTCGAGGCAAACGTCAGAAGAACTATGAGAAAACAGAGCGGGGTCGCCGTGACGCGGCGTCCGTGCGAAAACATACTTCTCAAAGGCGCTCCCTAGTAGCTTGGGGTGAAGCCGCGATCGTGGCGGCTCGCAATCTGTAGAACAATTTTATCTGATTTTGGCGCGGGTTTTCGCCTACGAACTCACGCAAGTTTGACACGGTGGTTCTTGTACCGGCAGCGCGAGCTTGACCTAACCGTGGTCTCACCTTCGTTGACTTGGCTGCATCGCCAACGTAAGATTTGCGCCGGTGATCGCCTGGTTTTCTTGCAGCAAGGGTTTTATCGGAACCTGATGTCAGGCAGGATGGCAGCGAGGGAGATACGATGCGATTGCGTTTGGACGGACGAGCGGTAGGCGACGTGCTGATCGTTCAGTGTCAGGGGCGAATCGTGTCTGGGAACGAAGTCTTGACACTGCACTCTTATGTGGGCGATTCGTTCTCCAAGTACTCTGACGTTGTGCTGCAACTCGATCAAGTCGAGTTCATCGACAGCAGCGGACTGGGCGCATTGGTGCGGCTGATGCAAGCCGCGCGGTCGAAACATGGAGATCTTAAGCTCAGTGGAGTGCCACCTAATATCCGTAAGACGCTCGAGATGACTCATCTGCTCGCGCAATTTGAAGTCTACGACTCGGTCGAAGAGGCGATCACCGCGGCGTATCTGGGGTCGAAATATTCGCGGGGGAAAACCGGGGACGCGCGCCCGCGGATTCTCTGTGCTTACGAGTCGCCCGACGTTTGCACGTTTCTGCGGGAAGTGCTGTGCAGCGCCGGATATAACGCCTTGACCACCGCGAGCATTGACGATGCCAAGATCCTGCTTAAGGCGACGAAAGCGAAACTGGTTGTGATTTCCTCGCGCATGCAATCTGTGTATGGCAAGCCGACGCGCAAGGCGTTGGAAGACATTGATCCAGCCGTGTCGCTCATGGTGTTGGACGAGAACTTTGCCAGCCAGGATCCGGGAGAGGCCGCGGAGAAATTGCTGAGCGGGCTGGCCAGCCGGTAGCGTGCACTAGCCGATGTGCGACGCGGCTTCGCAAAGTTTCCTGACGTTTTCTTCCAGTACGACGAAGCGTTGGTACTCCTGGTCGGAGGCGGATCCCATGGAGATTCGCGGGTTGCGGTGAAGCATGGGACTGGGAAGGGAAGTGCGCAATCCTGCGTGAAGTTCTCTTACGCCGGTCTGTTCGACGAGGGCGCGTGCATTCTCTGGCTTGATGCCGCTGCCGGGCATGATCGCGATTCTTCCGTGGGCCTTCTCGACTAGTTTTGCAATTGTCACGCTGCCTTGCGGGGCGGTTTGTTCGCCACCCGAGGTAAGAAGGCGGTCCACGCCCGCTCCGCAGACACATTCCAAGGCACGAAACGGATCCGGAGTCATGTCGAAGGCGCGATGGAAAGTGACTCCAAGCGGACGCGCTAGCTCCACCAACTCGCGGGTGCGCACGATGTCGATGTTTCCGTTGACATCGAGGAGCCCGAAGACGACGCCGTCGGCCCCGAGGCGCTTGGCGGCGGCGATGTCACGCTGCATAATTTCGAATTCTTCTGCGTCGTAATAGAAGTCGCCGCCGCGCGGTCGAATCATTACGAAAACGCCGATGGTCACTGCGGCGCGTGTGAGTTCGATGAGTCCGGCGCTGGGAGTGACGCCGCCTTCGATCAGGTTGCTGCAGAGTTCGAGGCGGGTGGCGCCTCCTCGTTCGGCCGCGCGGGCAGACGCGACGCAGTCGACTACGATCTCAACGGAAATCGGGAGATTCGGTGTCATGGAGGGCTTAGCCTCATCTCTCCAATTTACATGAGCCTGTTTCGAACACAATTAAGGCTCTGGCCGAGGCGAGAAGGAGCCTTAACCACAGAGGGCACCGAGGGTCACTGAGGAAAACCTCAGCTGACGGCTTTGTTCCGGAACTGGCGCAAACCGACGAACAACAGCATGGCATCAAAGAACGTCAGAACGATCAGCACGGCGGTCACGGGCAGATGAGAAAACTGCGGGACGAGCGTTCCGCGTAAACCTTCGCTGGCGTAGACCAGCGGATTTACGAGCACGATTTTTTGCAGAACGGGAAAGGGGTGCAGCGCGCTCCAAGGGTAGTAGGTGCACCCAAAGAAAATCATGGGCGTGAGCACCATGCTGAACATGAGGCCGATGTGGGTTTGATTGATGCTGCAGCCGAGAGCTAGGCCTCCACAAGCCGAAAAGAGCGAGACCAGGATTGTGACAATGGCGAAGTTGAGCGGCGATTGCAGGCTGAATTCAACGCCAGGCCGCAAAATCAGCCATGCGCAGGGGATCACCATGAGTCCGGCAATCAGCGCCTGGATTGCGCCCGCTAGCACCTTCTCGATGGCGACCCAGGAAATATCCATCGGTGCGAGCAGGCGATCTTCAATCTCGCGCGTGAACTGAAACTCGCTGATCAGGGGCATGGCAACTGCCCAGACTCCGGTGAAGACCATGCTGATGGCCATGATGCCGGGCAGCAGCAGACTCTTGTATGACTCCGGCATGTAGCCGCTGCGAACCATCACGCGGCCGAAGATGAAGACGAACATCAGCGGCTGCAGAAACGTCTGCAGCAACAACTGGATAAAGTTGCGACGCGCCACGTGGGCATCGCGGGCGAGCATGGCGAAAAATGCTTTCCAGTTCATTCCCGCAGACTCCTTCCCGTATGGTGCAGAAACAGGTTTTCGAGGCTGGGTTCGGAGATGTGCACGTCGCGCAATTCCACGTTGGCAGCGGCCGCAAGACTGGCGATCGCGGGAATGAGTGGGCCGCCGCGGTCAGCGTAGAGATCGGCGCCGGCCTGCTGTCCGTCCTGACCTTCGGGACTTTGCGCATTCTGCAATTGCCCGCCGGGATCTTTGGCGCGCACTTCGCGCACGCCGGGCAGAGCCTGAAGCTGCTGAAGCAGGTCAGGGGACTGGCGGCCGAAGCGCAAGCGCAGGAGATAGCCGCCGGGCACGGAACTCTTCAACTCTGCGGGCGTGCCGAGGGCGATGTTGCGGCCGTGGTCGATGATGGCGAGGCGGTGAGAAAGTGTGTCGGCCTCTTCCATGTTGTGCGTGGTCAGCAGAATTGTTTTGCCGGTCTGGTTGTACTCGCGAATGATCTCCCACAATAGCAATTTGGTTTGCGGATCGAGGCCCGCGCTCGGCTCATCGAGGAAGAGGACTTGAGGATCGTGCATCATAGCGCGCGCGATCGAGAGGCGCTGCATCATGCCGCCTGAGAACCCGCGGACCATTTGGTCGCCGCGATCGGTCAGTTTGAAACGGTCGAGCAGAGCTTCAGCGCGCTTGCTTCGTTCCGCGGAGTCGAGGCCGAAGTAGGCGCCGTGAAAGAGAAGGATCTCGCGAGCGGTGAGTGAGAAGTCGAGGTTGGGCCGCTGGGCAACGACCCCGATGAGGCGCTTGACCGGAACTTGGTCTTTCCACACTTCGTGTTCGCCGATCCATGCCTGGCCGCCGGTGGGTTGCACACGCGTGGTGAGAATTCCGACGGTCGTCGATTTTCCCGCGCCGTTGGGTCCGAGCAGGCCAAAGACTTCGCCAGGGGTGATGTCGAGCGAGAGGCCGTTGAGGGCGACAATCTCCGGTTTGGGCTGCTTCTTTTGCTTGGGGCGGGCAGGAGCGCCGAAGCCTCCGCCGCCGGCGGCAAAGGGAGGCGCGGAATTGTAGACCTTGCGCAGATCGTGAGTGCGGATTCCGATCATCGCGGATTGCCTCTGATGGATATCAATTAACGCCCAGCAAACGAGTGCCCCTGTCGCTGGTCGCGCTGAACTATGCGAGTCTTGAGATATTTCCAGAGGGAGCGGCGAATGTCAATTCGCTATGCCGAGTTGTTTCTGGATCTGCTCGAGAGGGACGCCCTTGGTCTCGGGAACCATTGTTTTCACCCAGAGGAGTTGGAGGCACATCATGCCCGTGAAGAACGAGAAAACGTAACCGGGCGGGAAAGCGGAAACCATTCGTGGGAAGAATGTCGTGAGCGCGGCGGCGAAGATCCAGTGCGTAAAGCTGCCGAGAGTCTGGCCCTCAGCGCGATGACGATTGGGAAATATCTCGGAGATGAAGACCCAGATGACCGCGCCCTGGCCGATGGCGTGGGCTGCGATGAACGCGAAGATACAAACTGGAACGATGGAAAAATGTTGCGTAAAGAAAGCCCAGGCCGCCAGGCCGAGCGAAGAGATGTATCCGAAAGAGCCGATATAAAGAAGAGTGCGGCGGCCCAGGCGGTCAATAAGCCACAAGCCGACAAAAGTGAAAATGAGATTGGTGACACCGATGCCAATCGATTGCAGCAGTGCAGCCTTTGCCGCGAGGCCAGTCAGTTCAAAGATGCGTGGAGCAAAGTAGAGAATCGCATTGATGCCCGACATCTGATTGAAGAACGCAATCAGGATAGCGAGCAGAATCGGTTTCTGAAGACGTCTCGTCCAGAAATGTCCGGCGGATGCCTCCTCGGTGGACGCCGCTGTGATTGCGTCGGCCTCGGCAGCGATTTCGGCTGGAGAGAGTTCCGGTTCCGCCCGTTGCAGCACTTGCAAAGCCGCCGCGCGGTCGCCCTTACGGCTGAGCAGCCAGCGTGGGCTTTCCGGCAGGGCGAAGCAGAAGACCGCATAGATCAGAGAAGGAAACGCAGCGACACCGAGCATCCATCGCCAGGCATTTTCGCCGACGCCCGCGAGCAACGCATTCGAAACAAAAGCGATCAGGATGCCAAAAACGATGTTGAACTGGAACATTCCGGCAAGGCGTCCGCGATGCTTGGGCGGGGCGATCTCGGAGATGTACATCGGCGCGACGACAGTCGAGATACCGATGCCCAAACCACCGATGACGCGCGCAATAATGAAGATCGTGACATTGGTCGCCAGACCTGAGCCGACGGCGCCGACGAAGTAGAGAATGCCGATCCAGAGCAGCGTGGCTTTGCGTCCGAAGCGGTCAGCGGGCCATCCGCCGATCAGGGATCCGACGACGGTGCCGTATAGGGCGGAGGCCATGGCGATCCCGTGCAGGCCGGGACTGAGCCCCCAGAGCGTCTGTATGGTCTTTTCGGCGCCGGAGATGACGACGGTGTCAAAGCCGAAGAGGAATCCGGCGAGCGCCGAAGTGAGCGACCAGAAGAAGATGCGACCGTTCATAGGGAGAAGATGGCGAAGATTATCACAGAACTAGCGTGGGCGTCGGGCGTCAGACCTCAGACCTCGGACCTCGGACCTCGGACCTTGTTTGTTCCATTATGAAGAGATTCGTCGTTGTGGCTGCAAGTCTAGGTCTGAGGTCCGACGGCTGAGGTCTGAGGTCAGCGGTCATCCCTTGGTGAGCGGATATCCTTTTTCGCGCCAGTCGCGGATGCCGCCGTCCATGGAAATCACGTTGGTGTAGCCCATCTTTTGGAGGTTATCGGCGGCCAGGGCCGAGCGGAATCCGCCGCCGCAATAAAGGATCATTTCCGTGTTGAGTTCGGGCACGCGGGCTTCGATGTCGCGTTCGATGATGCCCTTGCCGAGATGAATTGCGGTCGGAAGATGGTCTTTGGCAAATTCACTTTCTTCGCGGACGTCCACGAGAATGAACTTGTCGCCGCGATCCATGCGAGTTTTCACTTCGCCGACGTTAGTTTCGCGGACGCGCGTCCTGGCGTCGGCCACAATTTTCAGAAAGCGGGGAGGATGCTGTTGGGCCATGAGAACTCCTTTGCGCTGATTAGCGTGCCTCAACATGGTACCAAGGCCTAACCGGCTTCTGCATGCGGGGCGTTCCTGGTTCGGTTAGCATGAACCCGTGTCGGAGAATGCAGGAGGCCGCAAGATCGGCTTGGCGCGGGCGCTTTCGAAGCTAGGATATTGCTCGCGCTCGCAGGCCGCGGAGCTGATTCGCGCGGGACGTGTGCGCTTGAATCAGGAAGTGAGACGCGATCCCGAGACCCCGGTGCGGTTGGAGCGAGACCGGGTCGTCGTGGATGGGAAGGCCATTGAGGCGCCGAGCAAGATTTACCTGATGATGAACAAGCCGCGAGGACTGATAACGACGGCGTCAGACGAGAAGGGGCGCGAAACTGTGTACAGTCTGCTGGATGATTCGCTGCCCTGGGTTGCTCCCGTCGGGCGGCTGGATAAGGCCAGTGAAGGCTTGCTGCTGTTGACGAATGATTCAGAGTGGGGCGCACGGGTGGCGGCACCGGAGACGCATTTAGAGAAGACATACCACGTGCAAGTCGGAATTGTTGCGGATGACAAATTGACGCAGGCGATGCTGGCGGGCATCCGAACCGAGGAGGGAGACGTGCTCCGCGCTCTGCGGGTTCGCCGCTTGCGCGCGGGCGAGAAGAATTGTTGGCTCGAGATCGTGCTCGATGAAGGCAAGAACCGGCAGATTCGTCGGATGCTGAAAGAGCTGGGAGTCGAAGTGCTGCGACTGGTGCGAGTATCGATTGGACCGCTGCAACTGGGAAAGCTCGCGAAGGGGGCGCATCGTGTGCTGACCGCCGAGGAGAAGGTGGCGATCGATCGCGCGATGACAAACCTGGGGCGTCGGGCCTGAGGCGTCGGACATTAGCCGTCGGACATTAGGCGCGGCTGGACTCGCACATCCGTTCTCGATAGAGTCGAACCCTGCATGGATGATCTGACGTTTCTTTCAGCCGTTGCGATGGCGGCACAAATTCGCGAGAAGAAAATTTCTCCCATCGAACTTGCCGACGCGCATCTGGCGAAGATCGAAAGGCTGAATCCCAAGCTGAACGCCTATGTGCAGGTGGATACAGAGCGCGTTCGTCGCGAAGCTCGCGCCGCTGAGACAGCAGTTGTGCGCGGCACAGAGATTGGCCCGCTGCACGGGGTTCCGATCAGCATCAAGAGTTCGATCGCAGTTGCCGGCATGCGGTGCGAGTCCGGAACTCGGTTGCGCGCGGGATTCGTCGCAGACCACGACGCACCGCTGGTTGAGCGCCTTCGCAACGCTGGAGCAATCATTCTCGGCGTGACGAATACGCCAGAGATACTCATGGCCTGGGAGACGGACAATCTTCTTTATGGCCGCACCAACAGCCCGTGGGATCTCGAACGCACTCCCGGCGGATCGAGTGGCGGCGAGGCCGCTGCGATTGCTGCAGGAATGTCGGCGGGGGGCGCGGGCAGCGACGGCGGCGGCTCGATTCGAGTTCCGGCGCACTTCAGCGGAATCTGCGGTCTTAAACCAACACCGGGGCGCATCCCATCGACTGGGCACTTTCCGGCGTCCAGCGGGCCTTTTGCGCTGATCGGCGTGGTCGGCCCCATGGCGCGCACCGTGGCCGATCTCAACGCTTTGTTTGAGATCATGCAGGGTCCGGATGACGGTGATACCTGCGCCGCACCGGTTCCGCTGCGCTGGCAGAGCGATGCCGAAGTCAAGAAGTTGCGCATCGGGTATTTCGAAGAGGATGGCCGCACACCGGTGACTCCTGAGACTCGCGCCGCGATTCGGACCGCTGCGGATGCTCTACGGCACGCGGGCTTTCAGGTCGAGCCGTTTCGTCCCGAGGGTCTGGAAGAAGCGAGATTGCTGTGGAAGAAATTCTTTGTTGCCGCCGCCGGCATGTTGATTCGACCAATGTTCCATGATTGCGATCGTGACCTCAGCCCGATCCTGAAACAATTCCTCGAGTGGTCTTCGGCGGAAGCGCCGCTTACTGGCGAATCGCTTCTCGACGCATGGATTCGCCGCGACGTGGCCCGCGCGGACTTTCTTGCACAGATGAAGAAGTATCCAATCCTGCTCTGTCCGGCGGCGGCGATTCCCGCTTTTCGCCACGGAGAGCGCACTTGGACGATCGAGGGCAAGACTGTGGAGTATCTCGACGCGTGGAGTTACACAGAGTTTTTCAATCTGCTGGGAAACCCGGGAGCCGTGGTTCCGGTGAGTCATTCGTCTGAAGGCTTGCCGATCGGTGTGCAGATCGTCGGCCTTCCATGGGAAGAAGAAAAAGTGCTCGCTGTGGCGGCCGTACTCGAGCGCGAGTGTGGAGCGTGGAAGAAGCCGCCGATTCACTGACGAAACGGCTCATAGCACCGCTAGTACTTTTGTATTATTTCGTCCCCAGTTACGTCTGTATAAGGTTATTGGCACGCGATTTTAGCCACTGTGGGGCTGATTTCCGCGCACGGTCGAATGTCGCAACACATGCGGGGAACTCCAACATCCGGGGGATTCGTCGGGCGAGCGCTTGCCGGGCTGGTGTTGTTTCTTGTCATTTCGGCAGCTTATCTTTTTGCCTTTCCGCAACCCAATATTATTTATGCGGGCGTGGTGTTGGCGCACGCGTTCGGCGGAGTGTTGGCAGTGATCCTGCTGGTGCCGGCGTTCTTGCGCTTGATGCGCAATGGAAGCTTATCTTCCCGCGCGGGCTGGCTTTTGATCGCGCTGGGAGCGGTCGTCGGGCTGATCCTCATTAAAACCGGAACTTCGCGAGCCGACTGGAACAAGCTCTATCTGCATATCGTGATTTCGTTGGCGGGCGTTGGATTACTCATCGCCGCTTGGCTGCGCCGCGAACCCTATGACAGATCGCACGGCACTGGCATGGGCGCGGGTTTCGTGCGCGCCGTGGTTTGTCTGACGGTGCTTGCGGGAGTCGGATACGGCGCGCGATACATCCGGCAGAGTTGGCAGACGCGCGGGCGCATTCAGAATCCGACGATGGCCCCCGAGGACATGAATGGGGAGGGCGACGGGCCCCAAGGCGCATTCTTCCCAAGTTCCGCGCAGGTTTATGGGAAGCAGAAAATTCCCAGCAAGTTCTTCATGGAGTCGGATTCCTGCAAGCGTTGCCACGAAGACACCTACAACCAATGGTTCAGCTCGGCGCACCATTTTTCATCGTTCAATAATCAGTGGTACCGGAAATCCATTGAGTACATGCAGGACACAATCGGAACGAAGCCCTCGAAGTGGTGCGGGGGATGCCACGATCCGGCGGTTTTGTATGCGGGGCTGATGGATACGCCGATCAAGCAGATCGTGCATCGTCCGGAAGCGCAAGCCGGGCTGGGTTGCATGATGTGTCACTCCATTGCCGACGTGAAGAGCACCATGGGCCAGGGCGATTTCTATCTGGAATATCCCAAGCTGCACGAACTCGCGGCGACGAAGAATCCTGTGGCGAGGGCACTGCATGATTTTGTGATCCGGTTGAATCCGGAGCCGCACCGACGCGTGTTTCTCAAGCCGTTTATGCGCAACCAGACGGCCGAATTTTGCTCGTCGTGTCACAAGGTGCACCTTGACGTTCCAGTCAATAGCTATCGTTGGACTCGCGGGTTCAACGAATACGATAACTGGCAGGCGAGCGGGGTCTCCGGGCAGGGCGCACGCTCCTTCTACTATCCGCCCAAGCCGCAGCAGTGCGCCGATTGCCACATGCCATTGGAGTCGTCGAAAGACTCCGGCAACATCAACGGCTTCGTGCACTCGCATCGTTTTCCGGGCGCGAACACAGCGGTGCCGACGGCGAACGAAGATGCGGCGCAGCTCAAGCTGACGGAAGACTTTCTGAAGAATGGCGCGCTGACGGTTGATATTTTTGCGGTGTCTCCGGCGCAGGTCGCAATCAAGCCTGGGGCAACGAGCCAGTCGGAGCTGTCGACGACGTTTGCTGTCGGAGAAGAAGCTGAGAGCAAGGTCAGCACAGAAACTGCTGGAGAAGCGGCTCCGGTGACTGCGCCACTGAATTTGGTGCAACCAGCCTTGCGGCGCGGCGATACGGTGCGCGTGGATGTAGTTGTGCGCACGAAGAAAATTGGCCACTTCTTTCCTGGCGGCACCGTCGACGCATACGATACCTGGCTGGAACTGAAGGGCACCGACGACAAAGGCCAGACAATTTTCTGGAGTGGGATGGTCGAGGACAACGGGCACGGCCCGGTGGAAAAGGGAGCGCATTTTTACCGATCGTTGCAGATTGATGAGCACGGCAATCCCATCAACAAGCGGAATGCATGGGCGACGCGGGCCGTGGTTTACGTTCGGCTGATTCCTCCGGGCGCGGCCGACACGGTGCATTACCGCATGTTGATCCCCGAGAATGCGGGCAGCAAGATCACGCTGCATGCGCGGCTTTGCTACCGAAAATTCTCGTGGTGGAATACGCAGTTTGCTTTTGCGGGATTACCAGACCTGAACAAGCAGGACGCTTTGGCATCGGATTACGACGACCGTCCGGTTACGTTTACCGCTCCCCTGCGAGGGGTTTCGGCGAAGGAAGAAAAGATTCCTGATCTGCCGATCGTCGCGATCGCGGAAAACGAAGTGACGCTTCCGGTGGTCGCGCACAACGCGCCCGCGGCTACGCCGAAAACGATTGTCCGCAAGGAAGAATGGCAGCGCTGGAACGACTATGGAATCGGTTTGTTCCTACAGGGAGATTTGAAAGGTGCGGCGGCTGCGTTCCAGAAGGTGACGGAGGCGGATCCGAACAATCCCGATGGTTGGGTGAACATCGGGCGCTGTGCGGTACAAGAAGGCGACATGGAACGCGCACGCACGGTGCTGGAGAAAGCGCTGGCCTTGTCTCCGAATCTTGCCCGCGCGAATTTCTTTTATGCGAAAGTTCTACGCGCCGATGGGAACTACGATGGCGCTGCAGCGCGGTTAGGCATTGCGCGCGCGCAGTATCCCCGCGACCGCGTGGTGCTTAACGATCTGGGTCGGATTTTCTTTTTGAAGCGCGACTACGCGGATGCGGTGAAGACCCTTGAAGAAGTGCTGGCGATTGATCCGGAGGATTTGCAGGCACACTACAACCTGATGCTGTGCTACAACGGCATGGGCAACGAGAAACTGGCCAAGGAACATCAGGCGCGCTACATGCGATTCAAGGCCGATGAATCGTCGCAGGCGATCACCGGGCCGTACCGGCAACTTCATCCGGATGACAATAACGAAAGACAGTCGGTGCATGAGCACGTTTCGGTGCCGCTGACCGCAATCGGGCGTGTACCGAAATCGAAAATCGCCGCTCAACATACGAGTTCGCCTGCAGTATCGGCCGGTGCCTCCAGATAAATGCCTATTCGAAACGGAAAATCCACCACGGAGTCACCGAGTCACGGAGAACCCAGACCATTTTCTTTGGCTGATGTTCTCCGTGTCTCTGTGCCTCTGTGGTTGGTGCTCTTGCTGACGGCTGCATCAATTTCGGCGCAAGACGTGCACTTCCGCGACATCACGGCGCAGGCCGGAATTCATTTCACGCACAACGACGGCGCCTTCGGGAAGAAGTGGCTGCCGGAAACCATGGGGCCGGGCTGCGCGTTCATTGACTACGATAACGACGGATATCCCGACATTCTGCTGATTAACGGAAATGACTTTGTGGGGCATCCGCACGGCGGCGCGACCACCCTGAAGCTCTACCACAACAATCACGACGGCACATTCACCGATGTGACGCACAAGGCTGGACTGGTATTGCCCATGTTCGGATTCGGAGTGGCCGTGGGCGACTACGATAACGACGGCTTCGACGACATATTCGTCACGGCGCTGGGCCAGAGCCACCTCTTTCACAATAATGGGAACGGCACGTTTACGGATGTCACGAAGAGTGCGGGAATGTGGGGACCGAACGAGTTCTCAACCAGCGCCGCCTGGGTGGATTACGACCGCGACGGCAAACTCGATCTCGTGATTGCGAACTACGTGCAGTGGAGCGAGCAGGGCGATCTGTATTGCACGATCGACGGCGCACACAAGTCGTATTGCACACCGGAATCGTACAAAGGCACATCGGTACGACTGTGGCACAACCTGGGCGGCGGCAAATTTGAAGACGCGACGCAGAAAGCCGGGATGGGCGATCCGACTTCGAAGAGCTTGGGCATCGCAGTTCTCGACTACAACGGAGATGGTTGGCCCGACATCCTGATCGCGAACGACACGCAGCCCAACAAGCTATACCTGAATAAGAAGGATGGAACCTTCGAAGAGCGCGGTGTTGCGGCCGGCATCGGTTTCAGCGAAGACGGAGTGGCGCGCGCGGGCATGGGTGCCGACGCTGCCGACTACGACCGCAGTGGGCACGCCAGCGTGATCATCAGCAACTTTGCCAATCAGATGGTCTCGCTCTATCACAACGAGGGCAACGGATTGTTCGTGGACGAGGCTCCGCAGTCGGAGGTCGGCCGGGCGACGCTGGTTACGCTCGGGTTCGGATGTTTCTTCTTCGACTACGACAATGATGGCTGGCAGGATATTTTCGTGGCGGACGGCCATATCGAGGATCAGATCGAGCGCGTGCAGAAGCGTGTGAGCTATGCCGAGCCCCCGCACCTGTTCCGCAATCTGGGCGGCGGAAAGTTTTCGGAAGTGACGGCGCAGATGGGCGCCGCGTTTGCCGTGCCAAAAGTCGCGCGTGCCACAGCTTATGGCGATATTGACAACGACGGTTTCCCCGACGTTTTGCTCACCACCAATGCGGGCCCGGCGTACTTGTTTCATAACGAAGGCGGAACGAATCACAGCTTGCGCATCAAGTTAGTGGGAACGAAATCGAATCGCGACGGGATTGGTGCGGTCGTCCGTGTGAACTCAGGCAGCGACAAGCAGTGGAAAATGCTGCGCTCGGGCTCGAGCTATCTGGCGCAGAGCGAACTGGTGTTGACCTTTGGCATGGGCGCGCAAACGAAAGCCGACGGCGTTGAGATTCAGTGGCCGAGCGGGCAGGTGGACAAGCTCTCAAACGTCAATGCCGGGCAGACGGTAACGGTGCAGGAAGGCAAGGGCATCGTCGGCAACCGGCCCTATGCTGCGCCGCATGTCTACGCGAAGTAAGCCCCTGTGTTCCACTGTGCCCTCTGTGGTTAAATCGTTATCTAGATGAATCTGAAAATTGTCGCCGCGTTTGCCGCAGCGCTTCTGGCTGCTTTTGGCCTGCTCACTCCCGCGTCTCAACCTAATCCCGTCGAGGCGGCGCGCCTGAACAATCTTGGCTCCGCCTACATGAACCAGCAGTTGTTCGAGAAGGGATTGAACCTCTTCAAACAGGCTGCTGACGCCGATCCCAAATTGGCGACTGCGCGGCTGAACGTGGGCATTGCGTATCTGAACCTGCAGAAAGTGGATGAAGCCAAGGCCGCGCTCGAAGAAGCACTGAAGATTGATCCGAAGAGTCCGAACGCGTGGTACAACCTCGGCCTGATGTACAAGAACACGGGCGACGCGCAGGCGGCGATCGAAGCCTTCAAGCGTGTGACCGAGATTGACGCGAAAGACGCGGACACCTGGTACTTCCTGGGCACGGCGTACGTACAGGCCAAGCAGTTTCCGCAGGCGATTGAGGCTTTTCAGCATGCGCTGCAGCTCAATCCGATTCATGCCTCGGCGGAGTTCGGATTGTCGCGGGCCTATCAGCAATCCACTGACGTGGAGCACGCCCGCGAGCACCTGAAGAAATTCCAGTACATCACGCAGAACAAGATTGGCGCGCCGATGAGTTTGTCTTATGGCGAGCAGGGACAGTATTCGCGCGCGGTCGAGTCAGCGTCGGCGGTGTTGAAGGCTCCGGCAGCGATCAAGGTGCGGTTTGTGGATGTGACGAAGGAAGCGGGGATTGTGTCGAAGCCACGACCCGTGATCAATACCGTCAAGGATGACGGGCTTAGCCCAGGAGCCTGTTTTCTGGATTACGACGCGGACGGCAAGTTTGATCTCTTTGTGGCTGATAATGGCGCCAACGGCGGGATGTCGCTTTATCGGAATACTGGCGCTGGCAGATTCGAAGACGTCACTAGGAAGGCTGGCTTGGACCCCGTTGCTCGCGCAACCGGTTGTACAGTCGGTGACTATGACAACGACGGATTCACTGACTTGGCACTCTCGACGGCGAAAGGAGTATTGCTCCTACACAACGAAAAGGACGGCACGTTAAAGGACGTGACGTCGGCGGCCGGTCTCGCGCCTGCAATCGTTAATGGCCTGACGTTTATCGACTATGACCACGACGGAGATATTGATCTTTATGGCTCGGGTGCATGGACGAAGAGTGCGAGTGAGACACGCGCGGTGATGTGGCGAAACAACGGCAATGGTACGTTCACAGAAGTAACGGAGAGTGTTGGGTTCTTCACACTGGCGTCGACCTTCTCGGCGATCGGCTCGGATTACAACAACGATCGCGCAATTGACTTGGTCACAACTGGAGACGAAGGTAGCGGTGGCATAGTTGGTGGCAGCCCGCGATACGCTCCAGTTATTTTCCAAAATCCCCGCGAGGGGAAATTCTCGAGGTTCTTATCGCCCGAAGTCTTCGGCCCGACCGTTGGAGTCGCGGCCCTCGACTTCAATCATGACGGGTGGATGGATCTAGCTTTCACGGACCTCGCGGCGCCGGGAATCACGCTCTGGCAGAATCATGACGGGAAGATTTTCGATCAAGTCAAGCTTCCCGAAACCAACTGGGTCCGCGCTTTCGGCGTTGCCGCTTTCGACTACGACAACGATGGATGGGTTGATCTCGTCGCGGTTGGCGAAACGAAAGAGGGTAAGGGCGAAGTCCGCCTGTTCCGCAACCTCGGCCCTGACGGCTTCAAAGACGTCACTGCCGATGTTGGGCTCGACAAGATTCAACTCAAAGATCCACGCGCGATCATCACCGCCGACTACGACAACGACGGCACGACCGACCTGCTCATCACGCAGAATCACGGGCCTGCCGTGTTGCTGCGGAATGAGGGTGGCAATCAGAATCACTGGCTGCGGTTGTCGCTCAAGGGGCTGAACGACAACAAGTCCGCGATCGGCACCAAGGTCGAAGTGTTCTCGGGCGGGAACCGGCAGAAGTTTGAGATCTACGGGTCGAACGGCTACCTGGGCCAGAATTCGACTGACATTGTGGTGGGCCTCGGCGATTCGAAGGAAGCCGACATCGTGCGAATGCTGTGGCCGACGGGCGTCTTGGAAGACGAAATCCAGGTTGCGGGCGACAAGCAGCAGAACTATCTCGAGATTGACCGGCGTGGCAGTTCGTGTCCCACATTATTTGTGTGGAACGGCGAGCGCTACGAATTTGTTGCCGACATGCTGGGCGCGGGTGTCGTCGGACACTGGATTGGGCCCGGCCAGCGCGATATTCCGCGGCCGGTTGAGTTTGTGAAGATCAATCGCAGCATGATTGAGGAGAAGCTGTCAGCCGTCAGCCGTCAGCCATCAGCTAAGACGCGGACCGCCTCCGCGCAGAGCGTTTCGCCGCCGACCGACGACCAACGACCGACGACGGTTCTGAGTTTCCGCTTCATGGAGCCGCTCGAGGAGGCTGTGTATCTCGATCAGGTGCGAGTGCTCGCGGTGGATCATCCCGCCGAGGTTGATGTTTATCCCAACGAGTACTTCGCGTCGAACCCGCCGTACCCACCGTTCAAGGTTGTGGTAAGCCGCGACGCACGTCCACCGGCCGGAGCATGGGACGATCGCGGCAACAACTTGCTGCCGGATCTGCTGGCGCATAAATATGTCGGCGATTTTGCGCTCACGCAGTTTCAGGGATTCGCTAAGCCGCACACGCTGACGCTCGATTTGGGCGAGGCCTACAAGGGCGGGCCACTATGGCTTCTGATGCATGGCGAGGTCGAGTATTTCTCGGCGAATAGCATGTATGCCGCGTCGCAAGCCGGAATTCAGGCGCTCTCGCCGTATGTGGAAGCGCTGGTTGGAGACGAAAAAGATGCCGGTGGGAAATGGAAGCGCGTGGTCGACGACATGGGATTTCCTGCTGGCGGACCGCGCACGATGACCGCCGACCTCACCGGCAAACTGCCAGTCGGAACGAAGAAGATTCGCATCACCACCAATCTGCAGGTTTATTGGGACAGCATTCTGGTCAGCCGCACCGCGCAGAATGCACGCAAGGTCCCTCGCCCCGCTGGTAAAGACGCGGGTCTTCGGGATGACGCCAATCGAGTGCAGGGGCCGCGCGTGACGCCGGTTCCGCTGGTCAATGCCGATCTCCAATTCCACGGATATCCGCTGAAGATCGAAGGCAAGCCGGCGGGAAACGTGGAGTACATCTACGAGAAGACGAGTGCGACCGGACCTTACACCCGTCCGTTTGGGACCTACACGCGCTACGGCGACGTGCTGCCGCTGCTGACGGCAACCGATGACAAGCTGGCGGTCTTTGGGTCGGGCGACGAAGTCCGGTTGGATTTCGATCCGTCGAAACTGCCTGCGCTGCCCAGGGGCTGGGTGCGCGACTATTTTTTTGCGGCCAATGGCTACGAGAAAGATATGGACTTCTACGCCGCCGAGGGCAACTACGTTGCGCCGTTACCGTTCCTGAGCATGGGCGAGTATCCGTACGCGCCGAAGAAATCATTCCCACTCGACGATGCGCATGTGAATTATCTTCTCGAATACAACACGCGACACATGTCTGGGAACGAGCAGCGCGGGTACTGGTTCGACTACGGCGATAGTCGATAATGCACGATGCCTACGCTCTATCGACCGGTCGGGTTGCAGGAATTAGCGTTGATCTGAGATTCGGGCTGTCGTGAATTTCCTCCGCGGTTGCCCGACCAGCCTATCTTCTATCCAGTCGCTTCTGCCGAGTATGCCACGCAGATTGCGCGCGACTGGAACACCCGGTCATTGACGTTTGCGGGTTACGTCACATCTTTCGAGGTGCAGGACGACTATCTTGCAAAGTTTGAGCGCCATATCGTGGGCTCCGCAGTGCACGAAGAATATTGGATTCCGGCGAGCCAGTTGACGGAGTTTAACCAAGCGATCCTCGGCCAAATCGAGGTAGACGTCGCGTTCTTCGGGGAATCTCTCGTTGGTTTCGTGCCCGAGAAGTTTGGATTTGCGGGAAAAAATGCCGTGGAACAGTTCGTCATCTTGGCGCGCGGTTGGGATTACAGCCGAATGGACTTCACCTTGGAGATTTCGGCCAATCGAAAGCCGTTTATTTGAACTGCCTATTCTGGGCGGAACATGATTTCTCAAAGGTCGGAATCTCGGCTGATCTTACGAACGTTGCGCTGGCTGGAGTGAAGGAAGCATGGAATTACAGCCGAATCACTCCGGAGCTTCCGGCTGGTTTCTTAAAGGCCGTTTCGAAACCCTGAGCTTTCGTTTATAGAAACGTTTTAATATTGACAATTTCAGCCCTTCCATAATCCAATAGGCGGACTCATGGAAACCAACTCCGCCGCTCCTTCTGCCGTTCCGCGGTTGCGTCGCACGCTGACCCTTTGGGATTTAATTTTCTACGGAATTGTTCTCATCCAACCGATCGCGCCGGTGCCGCTCTACGGTGTGGCGCAGAAGCTTTCTGACGGGCATTTCGTCACCATCATTCTGATCGCGCTCTTCGCCATGCTGATCACGGCGGTCAGCTATGGGCGTATGGGGACGCTCTATCCGCAGGCGGGATCCGCCTACACCTACGTGGGTAAGGGATTGAATCCACATCTGGGATTTCTGGCTGGCTGGGCGATGATTCTCGACTACATCCTCCAACCTCTGATCAACACGGTGTGGATTTCTACCGCGTTGCATGAGCGTTATGTGCAGCAAATTCCCTTTGTCGTGTGGGCGCTGCTGATCGCGGGCATCATGACGGTGCTGAACCTGATTGGGGTCAAGGCCTCGGCAAACGCGAATAAGGTGCTTCTGGCGATCATGTCGGTGGTAGTGGTCGCCTTCATAGTACTGGCTCTCAAGTTCTTGTATGGCGGGCAGGGATGGGCCGGACTGTTCTCGTTACAGCCGATCTACGATCCGAAGACGTTCGATCCGCACAAGATCCTGACGGCAACATCGTTCGCAGCGTTAACCTATATTGGGTTCGATGGCGTGACGACACTCGCCGAGGACGTGGAGAATCCCAAGCGCAACGTTCTGCTTGCCGTCGTGCTCACCTGCATCTTTGCTGGTGTATGCAGCGGAATCGAAGCATATCTCGGAGCGAGAGTTTGGCCCGAGTGGCGCACGTTCCCGAATCTTGAAACCGCGTTCATGGATATCTGCAGCCGCGTTGGCGGGAAGGTTTTGTTCAATTCCATGGGGGCGATCTTGATTGTGGCTGCTTTCGGCAGCGGGCTGACGGGCACACTGGGTGCGGCGCGGTTGCTGTTTGGCATGGGACGCGACAACGTCTTGCCTAAGAGTTTTTTTGGAAAACTCAAGCCAGGTACCAGTACTCCCACCAACAATATTCTTCTGATCGGCGGTGTGTCGTTTGTGGGAGCCGTGATGCTCAACTACATAGGCAGTGCCTACGAGCACGCCGGCGAACTGCTGAACTTCGGAGCGTTTCTTGCCTTCATGGGCGTGAACCTGGCGTGCTTCTGGCAGTTCTCTGTGATTGCCAAGCGAACTGGCGCTAAAGGAAACATTTTGGGGGACGCGATTCTCCCGTTGATCGGGTTTGCCTTCTGCGGATTGATCTGGTGGAACCTGAATAATCTCGCGAAGACTGTCGGCGGGATCTGGTTCGCAGTCGGAATTCTCTATGTGGGATACAAGACGAACTGGTTCCGGTCGGCCCCGGTGATGATCGACTTCAGCGACAACTGAAGCATTGTGTATTGGGAAATTGCGTGATTGGGGAATCTCTGTTGAGGAGTGGGTCTCATGCTCGGTTCCAACAACATCGTGGCGTTTGTTCCGATCACCGATGGGGAGAAAGCGCGTGCGTTCTACGAGGGCATCCTCGGGTTGCGCTTCGTCAAGGACGACGGGTTTGCCACGGTATTCGAGGCGAACGGGATCATGGTAAGGGCGGCGAAAATGAAAGAGGTTACGCCCGCACAATTCACCGTGTTGGGGTGGCAGGTTTCCGCGATCGGGGACGTGGTGCGGGGCCTGCAAGCGAAGGGCGTCGAGTTCGAGATCTTCGGGTTCTTCAAGCAGGATGAGTTAGGGATATGGACGGCGCCCACCGGAGATAAGGTGGCGTGGTTCAAGGATCCGGATGGAAATATCTTGTCGGTCTCGCAGCATGTTTGAATCGGGCACCCAACTAAAGCCATGCTGGTTGTCGGTTGAATCGAGAAAGACTCCCACGACCTCGCCGGAACTATTCACGCCGTAGCCGTAAGTCAGACCGCCGCCTGGAAATTGTAAGGGCTGTTCCGTGCCATTTTGAATCAAAAATCCACCATTAGCATTGTCATGCCCGACAAATGCTGTACCGGTTTTGTCTGTTCCAAAAATCTGTCCGCAGTTGACGTTGGGAATAACAATCTGCTGATATTTCTTAGAAAACCAGAAGTCAAAGCATTTTGAGTGGCCCACGACCGCGCCCCTGCTCGTTATTCCCCAGACGGTCCCACCGGCGTTTTTCTGAGGAGGCAACGACCGATAAACAGAGCCCACCAGCTCGAAACCTGGCGAGTCGTTGCCCAAAAGAGTGAAGTAACCCGCGACAACCCCCGCGTTATTAATCGACGTTGGAACGGTAGATGTGGCGCCGGGAAAGTTGATCGATGAGAATGTTTCAGTGTTCAAGTTGTATAAGAAGCCGGCGTTATCGGCGACTCCGACAATCTGTCCCACATCATTCATTCGATACAACGCACTGGCTTGAGCTCCGGGATAATCAATCGTGGTGAAAGCGCCTCTGCTATACAGAAATCCATGCCAGTGATACTGGGCATCCTCATATTCCCCTGTGATGTCGCCTGCCTCGTCAATGCCTAGACATGAGGTGACCACAGCGCCTGGGTAGTCGATTTGGGTGTAGGTGCCTTGTCCACGGGCGGCTAGAGGTATTACCGCGAATGCGAAAAAACAAAGGCGTGCGAATCGAGAAGCGGCCATTACTGCCCTCCTTACGGAAGCTTCACGAGTATGGAGGACGGGAGAGTTGGGTTTCAAGATGCAGATTCTTGCATACGCTTGCGTGACCTCGTGCTGCGGATATTCTTTGTATATTTCTCAGCGCAAACAGAAAACCCCCTTCGCCAAGAACGGAACGTGGGGCATCTATTTAGATGTGCTCGAACGCTCTACTCCACGTTCCAACCGCTCACCTCGACCGTTGCTTTTGCCGCACCCAGTTCGCTGACGCGGTAAGTCGCGGTGACTTCGCGCTTCTCTCCGGGCAGCAGGGAGATGTAGTTATCTTCCCAGACTACGGGGAGAATTTCTTCGCCCTTAGTGCCTTTGTTGACTTTCAGTCGAACAAAGAATGCCAGGCTCTTGCTCGGATTCTCCAGCGTGACGTGGGTGATTTCTTCTTCGCCTTTGCGTTCGCTGCGGTCCGTGACTTTCAGTTTCACCTTCTGCAGTTGCGAGATCGCGGTGAAGTCGGCGAACGAAGCCGTTGGCGTCATCCACCAGTTCGTCTTCGCCCAGTCGAGAGTTTCGGGCTTGGTCGAGAGCCAGTAGAAATTGGAGCCCACCAGCTTTCCGGCCGAATCCTCCAGACGTAGAGCGAGGAAGTACGTCGGGCTCAGTCCAGAAACGTCGGGCAATGGGAAGATTTTTGCCGTGCTGTCTGCCGCGGCGTCAACCGAGTTCGTCTGCGAAAACTTCTCGGTCATGTCGAGGTTGTAAATTTTGGTGGTGAGCTTCAGACCTTTGACGTCGGTGTACTGGCTGCTCACTACCCAAATGGAATGATCGTCGTAGCCGTAGAGCGGATGCAGGTTTTCCATGGCGCGCTTCGCGCCGAAGTATCCGCCCGCAGGGCGCAGGTAGTAGTCGTAAAGGTGCCAGATCATCGAAGGCCAGGCGTTGTTGAGCATCCACTGAATGACGCCGGTCGCCCGATATTTGTTGCGGCTATAGGCCTCGTACATGGCGCGCACGCCTTCGTAGGTCTGCATCTGCGACTTGATGGCGAAATCTTCCACGTTGTCGGACTTGCCGTAGCGGTTGGCGAGGGCCTCGGAAAATACGCCGATGGTTTTGAACTCGCCGCCGCCCGCGTGATAGTTCCACACGTCATCAATCGGCCACATGTGGTCTTTGCCCACCATGGCGCGAATGCTTTCGACCGGCGGAACGGCCGGCCCCATGCTGGTTTCAGTGTTGAAGCCGTAAGCGCCACCGCAGCCTCCGGGATTGCACTGCCTGCGGCCGGGTTGGCCTTCGGGCGTGTCCACCTGCCAATAGCTGGGCGCGACGTATTCGTAAGGACCGGTCATTTTGACGCCGCTGTCGCCGGTGACACTCGTTTTCTTTCCTGTGGCAGATGAGACCACCGGGTTCGGCCACAACAATTCTTTCTCGATGTCGAGATACATCTGCTCAACATCCGGCGGCGGCGCATTGTCGCTGCCGTTCAGCCACATCACCAGGCTGGGATGGCTGCGCATGCGGTAGATCTGATCGCGCAGCGACTGCTTGGCAATTTCAAAATCTTTCGGCTGCCAGCGCGGCCAGCGCTCCCAGAAATCGCAGCAGCACCATCCGGCCATCACGAGAATGCCCTGGCGGTCGGCGAGATCGAAGAATTCCTGCGTCTCGAGCTTGCCTTCGAGTCGGATGGTGTTGAGTCCCATGTCGCGGACGTAGCGGAATTCGTCGTGCAGTCGTTGGGAGTTCTCCCGCATCATGAAGTCGGGCGACCAGCCGCCGCCGCGAATCAGGATGTTCTTGCCGTTGATGTGGAACTGGCGTCCGCCGATCGAGTTGAAGTCAGAAGTGACTTCGCGAATGCCGAACTCACTCATGGAATGGTCGCTTACCGCGCCATTGACCTCAAAAGCCATCGTGAGCGGGTAGAGGTTCGGTTTGCCCATTTGCGTGGGCCACCACAGGCGCGGATTCGAAAAAACGAGCTGCGAGAATTTGTCGGGCGTGAACGTGACGTCCTTGGCCTCATTCGGCCCGAGTTCGACATCCTGCTCGAACTTCACGTTCTCAATCTCGCCCTTGAGCTTGCCTTTTACCGGCTGATTCGTGCCGTTCTTGAGTTGCGCGGTTACCGTGAGCTGCGCGTTATCGTTGGCCGGTGGATTCAGTTTCGACACAACCGTTGGATAGCGGAGCGCTACCGGGCCGCTGTAGGTCAGATAGACCTCGCGCCACAGTCCCATGTTCTTGTCGGGGGGCGCGGGATTCCAATCGACAAACGTGATCGCGAGATCGTGGTCGGTAGGGGAGAAGACTTGCACCGCGAGAACGTTCTCCGCGCCCGGCTTCGCGGCGTCGGTCACATTCAATTCATAGGTCCGCCAGGCACCGGCAACGTCGTCATCCTTGGCGATCTGTTTTCCGTTCAGCCAAACATTTGCGCGATAGTTAATGCCATTGAACTTCAGCCAGATGGTCTTTCCCTTGTACGAGGCCGGAACGGCGAACTGCTTGCGATACCACCACGAGACCGCGAAAGGGCTGTCGGGCGCCATGGGAATGTTCGAGAAGTTCGCGCCGATCGGATAATTCATGCCCGGATAGTCGCGCAAATTCGTGCCGAACAACGGGTCAGCGAAGGTCTTGTCCTTCACGAGTGCAGCGACAACCGTGGTGGGGACCGTGGCCGCGTGCCATCCCGTGGGAGCGAACTGCGGAGTCGAGATGACTTCTCCCTTGGCGTCGACTTTGGCGGAGGTTTGCAGCGACCAGCCCTCGTGCAGGGAGACTTTGGCTTCGGCTGCGTGCTTGGCCTGAGGTGTTTCCTGAGCGAAAAGAGATGATGCCAGAAGGAATTGGGCTAGTACGTAGAGAGTCACAGTCAGACGCTTGCCTGAGTTCATGGAGCTCCTAATCGATTGCGCATTACACACGTTGTCTGGATCGGGGAAACAATGCCCCGCAGAAATGGATAACACTTATATTAATTCGTTTCAATAGCGGAGTTTTAGGGGGTATGGTTCGCGGTACGTTTCGATCGTTCCTCAGCGGTTCGCATGGCGTGGCCTTTCGGAGAGGTCGATTCGGCGGCGCATCTCAGAACCGCCCGGCTAGTTTATAATCAGTAATTCGGCTTTCTACTCTGGAGTGACAAGAAAATGATTCGATTCCTGCAAAAGGGTGGGCAGACCACGAAGTATGTTCTGGGCGGCCTGTTACTGATTATCTGTGCGTCCATGGTGATCACGCTGATTCCCGGTGGCCTGGGCGGCGACGTCTTCACCGGCGGCCAGCCCGGCAAAGGCATTATCGCGAAAGTGGAAGGCGGAGACGTTACCGCGGACGAGGTCCGCTTGACCGCTCGTCAGATGCTGCAACAGCAGATGCCCCAGGGCGGCGCGAATATGGGGATGTTGCTCCCATACTTTGCCCAGCGAGCCGCCGAGCAGTTGATTACCCGGCAAGCCTTGTTGAGCGAGGCGGGCCGCATGGGCCTGCGCGTGACTCCAGAGGAAGTGAAGGACGAGTTGCAGCATGGGCGTTACTCGGCGACCTTTTTCCCCGGCGGGAATTTTATTGGGCAGCAGGAATATGAGCAGATGCTGCAGCGGGCGAGCCTGACTCCAGCGAAGTTCGAAGAGGCCGTCGGCAACGACATTCTCCTTACCAAGCTGCAAGCATTCATTTCCGGCAGCGCCACCGTCAGCGAAGCTGAGATTCGCGAGCAGTTCATCAAGCAGAATTCGAAAGTGAAGTTCGACTACGCAGTCTTGAAGCAGGATGATCTGCGAAAGGGCCTGCATCCCACCGACGAAGAACTGAAGGCCTTTTACGAGAGCCACAAGGCCCAGTACGCCAATTCCGTCCCGGAAAAGCGCAAGGTGAAGTACGCGGTGATCGATGCGAACAAGGCCGATGCCAGTGTGCAAGTCACGCAAGACGATCTGCGCGCCTACTACGATCAGCATCGCGATCAATACCGTACGCCTGAACAGGTGAAGGTGAGCCACATCCTCATCAAGACGCCGCTGCCAGGCCCCGACGGCAAGGTCGACGAAAAGGGCACGGCTGAGGCGCAGCGTCGCGCGGAAGATCTGTTGAAGCAGTTGAAGGCTGGCGCCAAGCTGGAAGATCTGGCGAAGAAATACTCGGAAGACCCGGGCAGCGCGAAGCAGGGTGGATCGATTGGCTGGATCGGAAGAGGTCAGACCGTCCCGGAGTTCGAGAAAGCCGCATTCTCGCTCCCCAAGGGACAGATCAGCGACCTGGTGAAGAGCAGTTACGGCTTCCACATCCTACGCGTGGACGACAAGCAAGAAGCTCACATGAAGACCCTCGATGAGGTCAAGAGCGAGATCGAGCCGATCCTGAAGCATCAGAAGGGACAGCAGGTCGCGCAGAAACAGGCGGAGGCACTTCTAAAAGATGCCCGCGCCACCAGCCTGGATGCCGCCGCGGCGAAGATGAGTCTTCCCGTGATCACCTCTGACTTCTTCGGCCGTAAAGACATGCTACCGGGGCTTGGGCCGGCGACTCAGTTTATGGATGCGGTGTTCACCACCACCGAGAAGTCGCCGCCGGACGTCGCTCCGGCATCGCAGGGTGTCGTCGTATTCCAATTGCTTGCCGTGAAGCCGGCAGCGACACCGACCTTTGAAGAGATCCGGAGCCGGGTCGAAGAAGAATTCAAGAACGAACGATCCAGCGTATTGCTCTCACAGAAGCTGCAAGAACTCTCGGATCGGGCGAAGTCGGAGCACGATCTGAAACGCGCGGCCAAGGAATTGGGCGCGACGGTGAAGACCAGCGACCTTGTTGCGCCGGATGGCCAGGTTCCTGATGTGGGCTCGATGGCAGGGCAGGCCTCGGTGGCCTTCAATATGAAGCCCGGCGACATCAGCGGTCCGATCAACAGTGGAGCGAACGGTGTCGTGATTGCGCTGGTGGCGAATGAGAAGCCGTCCGATGCGGATTTTGCCGCGAAGCGCGATCAGATCCGCGATTCACTGCTGCAGGGCAAGCAGCAAGAACTCTTCGGCCTGTTTGTTTCGAACCTGCGCGATCAGATGGAGAAGTCGGGCAAGATCAAGATCAACCAGGATGAGATGAAACAACTGACCCGCACTGGAAGCGAGCAGGGAATGTAGCAGCTACATGCCTTTTCAGCGCGCCGCAGGCATCTTGTTGCATCCCACGTCGTTGCCCTCGCGCGGCGGCATTGGTGATTTTGGGCCGGCCGCTTATCGGTTCGTAGACTTTCTCGCCTCCGCTCGCCACTGTGTGTGGCAGGTTCTGCCTCTGGGCCCACTCGGCTACGGCAACTCACCTTATTCTTGCACGTCGGCCTTCGCTGGGAATCCTCTGCTCATCAGCCTGGAGCGGTTGGTTGAACATGGCTGGGTAGATCGCACAAAGGTCGATCCCGCGAAGCCTGAGGCCAGTTCAGACCCCGTCGAATACGACCAGGTTTTCGTCCAGAAGATGCCGCTGTTGTTTGAGGCGGCGCGGAATTTCCTTCGTGCTGGATCAAACCATGCGTTGGCGCGGTTAGAAGGCTTCCGCAAAGAAAATGCTTGGTGGCTGGACGACTTCGTCCTCTTTGACGCACTCCGGGCGCGGCAGAAGCTTGAGTGCTGGAATCGATGGCCGCACGATCTGGCGTATCGTGAGCCGGTGGCCTTGGAAAAGGCTCGCGCCGAACTTGCCGATGATATTCAGATTCGCGGCGCGCTGCAGTTCGCTTTCTACGAACAATGGCATTCATTAAGGCGCTACTGCGCTGAACGTGCGATTCGTGTGGTGGGCGACGTTGCGATCTTTATGAACCACGACAGCGCCGACGTGTGGATGCACCGTGAGCTTTTTCGGCTGAACGAGCAATTAGAACCCGAAGTCGTGGCGGGAGTGCCGCCGGATTTTTTCAGCAAGACTGGGCAGCGCTGGGGAAATCCCCTGTACCGATGGGACGTGATGAAAGAGCGCGGATACGCGTGGTGGATTGAGCGGCTGCGCTGGGCAACCCAGAATTGCGATTACATTCGGCTGGATCATTTTCGCGGATTCGATCAGTTTTGGGAGATTCCCGCAGGCGACGATACCGCGGTGAACGGCCGCTGGGTGGATGGCCCGCGTGACGATTTGTTTCTGAAACTCCGCGAGGCTCTGGGCGGCTTGCCGTTTTTTGCGGAAGATCTCGGCTATATCACTCCCGAAGTGCACGCGCTGCGCGAGAGGCTGCAAATTCCCGGAATGTCTGTGCTGCAATTCGGCTTTGGCGATGAAGGCGCGCACATGTACCTGCCGCATCGCGCGGCGGGCAAAGTCATTTACACCGGTACCCACGACAACGACACCGTGGCAGGCTGGTGGCATTCTGGAGCTGCCGATCATGAACGCCGCAATGCAGAGGCCTACATGGGCCGCTGCGACGATGGAATTCATTGGGAATTCATTCGCGCTGCACATACTTCACCGGCAAGTCTGAGTATCGTTCCGCTTCAAGATGTGCTGGGCCTAGGCAGCGAGGCTCGCATGAATACGCCCAGCCTGCATGGTGGCAACTGGAGATGGCGATTCGACCAAGCCAAGCTTACCAATGACGTGGCGGCGAAGCTGGCGCACCTCGTCGACTTGAGCGATCGCGTCCCCAAACCATTCGCCGCGTTGCAAGGCGAAGATTTTGTAGCCTAACAGCCGTAGCAGAAACCCTAAACGACGAAAACGGCTTCACCCTGTTCTGCCGATTACCTCCGGTTACTCTCCTGCTTCCTCGCATCCACATTTCATCAGCTTTTAACGTGTGCTTCATACAGGTGAAAAGAGGTTGCGCTATTCGTATGAAATGCCATCAGACCAAGCGCTCTCGCATCAGACGGAAGTGTTGTCTCGCGTGGCAGCATTTGCCGGACTCGCCGGGAAATTAGCTCCCGTCGACAAGGTGAGAAATCTATATCACCGAGTGCAACGATCGCCCGAGGGATTCGGCCTCGAGAGCCTTCTCTCCGAAATGAAGGTCGAAATCCGCGTGGATGCTGCCGATCAGTCTCGGATTCCGGCGCATGGTCCAGTCGTCATAGTTGCGAATCATCCTTATGGCGTGCTGGATGGTGCGATTCTCACCGTGCTGCTGACGCGTGTCCGCCCTGACGTGAAGGTGCTGACGAATTTTCTGCTGAGCGACGTTCCCGAGTTACGCAAGCATTGCATCTTCGTGGATCCCTTCCATACGGACCGCTCCGTGGAATCGAACCGTCGGGCTCTACGGGAGGCGCTGGCATGGGTGCAGCAGGGTGGGATGCTCGCGCTCTTTCCCTCGGGCGAAGTTTCGCATTGGCAAATGCCGGCCAGGCAAATCGCCGATCCGGCTTGGAACGATACCGCGGTGCGCTTGATTCGCCACAGTGGAGCGACGGCGCTGCCCGTGTTTTTCTGCGGTCACAACGGCGTGGGTTTTCAACTTCTCGGAATGATTCATCCCAAACTGCGCACCAGATTTCTGCTGCAGGAGTTCCTGCAGCAGCAGGGTAAAACGGTGGAAGTCCGCGTCGGCAGCGGGGTGCCGGCTGACGCCTTGAGTGCCATCGGCGATGATCGCGAAGCAATCGAATACCTGCGCTGGCGGACTTACCTGTTAGCCCGGCGCAGCAAATCAGTTGTCTCGTGGCCGGCGGTGTTGCGGTCGCGCCTCGCCGAAAAGATTCAAGAGCCCACAGCTGCGGAGGTCTCGCCGGAACTGCTAGCCGGCGAAGTCGAGAACCTTCCACAGGAACGCCTCCTGGCGGAAAACGGCGAGTTTGCAGTCTACTTCGGGCAAGCAACCGAGATTCCGCAACTGCTCCGGGAGGTGGGCCGACTCCGCGAGGTCACTTTCCGTCGTGTGGGCGAGGGAACGGGGAGGAGCCGCGATCTCGATTCCTTCGACGATTACTACTCGCATATTTTCTTGTGGCACAAGGCTAAGCGCGAGTTGGTCGGTGCCTACCGAGCCGGTAACACGAGTGAGATCATCTCGAAACGCGGCATAAGTGGACTCTATACCAGCACTCTCTTCCGGTACGATGAGCGGCTCTTTCAGAGACTAGGAGCGGCAATCGAATTAGGGCGATCCTTTGTGCGGCCCGAATATCAACGGCAATATGCACCCCTGTTGCTATTGTGGAAGGGGATTGCACGCCTGGTGGCTACGCATCCGGAGACGCCGGTGCTGTTTGGCGCGGTTAGCATCAGCAACGACTACAGCGAAGCGTCGCGTGAAATGATTTACCGCTTCTTCGAAGCTCGTATGAAAGACGACGTACTGGCAGGATTGGTCGAGCCTTGCCAGCCATTTCGTTCGGGACTGTCGCGCCGGTGGGATTGCCGCAGCATGTGCCAAGCCTTGCGAGATCTGGAAGAACTTTCTCAGCCCATCACCGACGTAGAGGCCGACGGAAAGGGACTCCCGATTTTGCTGCGGCAGTATGCCAAGATCGGCGGCAAAATGTTGGGCTTTAATGTCGACCGCAAATTTTCGCATGTCCTCGATGGGCTGGTAGTTGTGGACTTGCGGCGAACTGAACCGCTCGTGTTGGAGCGTTACATGGGCCGCGAGGGTGCGGCTCAATTCAGGCAGATACACTCTGCGGCGCCAGTTCGCTAGCAGCTTGCTCGCTATTTTGCTGATCGCAGTTTGGTTGCTTCCGAGGGCAGACTGCACGCCTGGGCAGCGTCTTGGAGCGCGTCTTCGAGCTTTCTTCCCATCGTCGTAAGTTGCTCTGCCGTCATTAACCCTTGCAATCGCTCGAAAAGTTGCCTCTCCTCTTTGCGGATATGGGCCGACATCTGCTGAGCGGAGCCGGAAAGATCAGTGGCGCCCATTTGCCCTGCTTCCGCCTTTGAAAAATATTCACGCAATGCGGCGTGGTCCTTCAGTAATTCATCCACCAGCGCACTCAACTCCCCAAACTTCCGCGCCTCCGGGAACAAAACCTGCTCCTCCGCCGCGAAGTGGAACTTGATCTCCGATAGAAAGAGCTGCGCGATCTCCGCCTGCCACGCAGCCACGTCGATATCCCGGATCGGCGAAGCGCGATCGATTCGCACACACAGCGCCAATGCGTGCTGATGTTGGTGCGACAGCGGGATCAGATTTTTGTCACGCAGCATATCGGGTTGGTCAGACCTTCGTGCGCTCCAGTCGCAGTGCCTCAATCTCTACTTCGGCCCCAGACGGTTCGGCCGGCCGCACCGTCAGCCAGTCGGTGCGGACTCGCTCCCACTCCTGAATCAGCATGCCGTTGGCCTCAAAAAAGCTGCGAATGCGGTAGCGTTCCCAGCCCGCGACCTCTTCGAGGATGGGGGCAAGGACCGCGAGCGCGCTTGTGCTCAACACCGTGCGCTTCGCAATCTGCGTGACGTTCGGGGTCTCGGAGACTGCAATCGTCAGTCCATCGCGCGAATTGATGTGCAGCATGACATGAATGTCGGAGCTTCCGTCGCCCGTGTAGATAACATGATCCGGTCCGACCACTTGCTTCTCAAGCAAATGATCCAGCACCGCAACCTTGCCATAGCCGGCGGTCGCGCGCACGATCGTGTCAATTTCCCCGGAAGGCTTGTAGCGAAACTCCGTGCCAAAAATGTGATCCGGTGGAACGATGTCCTCCAATGCGGAAAGAATGACTTCCACCGGCGCCGCCGAGAGCACATAAAAGTCGAACTCGTGACCGTCGATGCCGCTTTTGAGAAGCTGGTAGAGCAACTTGATCTCGCTCTTGAGGCGAATGCGTTTTCCGACCTCGCGGAGGTGCTCTTTGCGAACCTTGGCTTTGAACTCAGGATCGTGCAGCAATAAGTAGGCTAGCTCCGCTCCCTGCTGTACGAGGTTGATCTTGGCCATTCCTTTGGCCTTGCGTTCGAACTCCTCCGTGGGAATGCCCACGAGTTCGGCGAGCACGTAGCCGGAGTCGTTGAAGGTGAGCGTCTGGTCAAAGTCGCTGGCGAAGACATAACGTTTTAAGGGCTTGTCTGCCATATAGCTATTCGATTCGCGCCGGGTGCGAACGCCCCATAAAAAGAATTGATTGCGATTATATGCTTCAGAGGTTAAGTCGTTATGAATAAAGGGTTAGATTGGCCCGCAAGCGCTTTCCAGGGACAGCAAACGCGTGCGAATACTGAACGTTTCTTCGTCTTGACCGGCGGTCCGGGCTCCGGCAAGAGCGCGCTCATCGAAGCGCTGCGCGGGTCTGATTATGCCGCATCAGTCGAGGCTGGGCGCGGGATCATTCAGCATCAAATGGCAATCGGAGGCCGCGCCCTTCCGTGGACCGATCCTCAACTCTTTGCGGAAATGATGCTCAGTTGGGAAATGCGTTCCTATGACATCGCGCAAACAGAAGCCGGCACCGTATTCTTCGACCGCGGCGTGCCGGATGTTGCTGGCTACCTCCGTCTGATGGGCTTGCCGGTTCCCGAACACGTGCGGAAAGCCGTCGATCTTGTCCGCTACAACCGCCGCGTGTTCATCGCTCCGCCGTGGCAAGAAATCTTCCGCCAGGACCGCGAACGCAAGCAGGATTTCGACGAGGCGGTGCGCACGTATGACCTTCTGGTCGCGACCTATACCGAATACGGCTACGAACTGGTCGAGATTCCACGCGCACCGATTCCGGAACGAGTCCAATTCATTCTTCAAAACATGACCGACCGGCTCCCTTAGCTCAGCTTTACTAAATCTCCGCGCGCGTCCAAAATAGAAAGTTCGGTTTCCACTGCGGGCGAGCACATTGGCTGTATGCTCCAAGATGCGGCACGAGTAATCCGAAGAGCTAATAGTCCGAAGAAAGAGGAGCCTCAATGGTAGTAGCGACTGGTGAGTTGATTCGAGCGATGAACTACGTGGAAGACATCATGGCGACGCTGCGCCGTATTTGCATTTATATCCCTGCTATGAGCCCCGAGGAGCGAAAGCGCTTGGCGGAATCCCTGCGCGGGGCGGCCAACTCCGTCAATGCCGCGATCGCCGATCTGGAAAAGGTGGAGAAATAGGTGGCGCAAGTCCAGACGATTGCGGTCATCGGCGCCGGAATCATGGGACGGGGCATCGCGCACGCCGCGGCGCTGGGCGGATATCGCACCATCCTGGAAGACCTGCTGCCCGGCGCGTTGCGCAAGGCCGAGAGCGAGATTCGCTCAAATCTCGACAAAGCCGTTGAATTGGGCAAAGTCTCCGCGCCTGACGCCGACTCTGCCTTCAAGCGGCTGGAATATGCGGGCTCGGTCGAGGAAGCCGCACGCGAAGCCGACCTGGTGATCGAAGCTGTTCCCGAAGAGATGGAGTCGAAGATTGAGATCTTCACTCTGCTCGACAAAATCTGCCGGCCCACGACGATGCTGGCGTCGAACACTTCCTCGCTGAGCGTGACTGAAATTGCCAGCGTGACCTACCGCGCGAAGAAGTGCGTAGGCATGCACTTCTTCAATCCCGTGCACAAAATGAAGCTGCTTGAAGTCGTGCGCGCACTCGAGACCGACGAAGACACCCTCGCCACTGCAGTCGAAGTCGGCAAGCGCATGCGCAAGGAAGTTGTTGTGATCAAAGAATCCCCGGGATTCATCACCACTCGTATCAACGCCATGATCGGCAACGAAGCCTTTTACATGCTGCAGGAGGGAATTGCCTCGGCGGCGGACATCGACAAGGCGCTGAAACTGGGGCTCAATCATCCCATGGGCCCGTTTGAGTTGGTCGATTTAGTAGGGCTCGACACGCGGCTCAACATTCTGGAATATCTCCAGAAAACGCTCGGGGACAAATATCGCCCCGCGCCGCTCCTGGTGCAGTACGTCAAGGCCGGACGGCTGGGGCGGAAATCCGGGCGCGGGGTTTATGAATATCCCGAAGTCAAACCGTCGAATTAACGTTTCACACTATTTTCTCATCTGAAAATTCTAGTTTCCCGCCGTAGCCGTGTGCGGTTGCCAATTCTTGCCGATGGCTAAGCATGCATCCTTGACAGAATTCCCAAGCATCAACGAGTCGCCGGACGCAATCACGTTGCCTTCTCGATCAGAGACCGCCCAGCGGTTGCCCTTGCCGCCTCCGTGCTGCAGCAGTAGAAAATAATCCGCCTTGTCTCGGATCATATTTTCAGAGTAGGGCTGGCATTCGCTTCTGCGCTGCAGTTCCTGATAGATCTTCGCCACTTGAGGTTCCTTGCCATTATGCGACGAATCCACGATGACTTGAGAATTGTCACCTGGCCCTGGGTTCGTGACCGCATTAGGCATCACATAAATGACGGGGCGATGGCCCGGTGTAGAGTTGTGCTCTCCGCCTGGCTTAGCTTGCCCGCTCGGAAAAGCCCACAGCTGAAACGAAGCCGCAACGACAAAGAGAAGGATGCTACCGGCAGACCGCTTCATGACTACCTCCTTGGCCACAGGGTGGTAGAGAACGCTTCCTACATACGGTCGGAACACTAGTTAGACGGAGCAAGTTGTCTGGCGTTTTGTATAGATTTGTGAATTGGCGGATTCCAACTAATCATTAGGATCGTACTTGGTGCGCTCCGAAACTCAAGCCGGCCAGAGTTGCAGCCTTATCCTTAGGAATTTCTTTGCTGGCGACAAGTACGTGGAAGCTCTCGCCCATGCCTGCTGGCGTAACCAGATGTTTTAGTTGCAGCGCGACCTTGGCGCGTTCCTGAGGTAGGCGGCAATCTTCGAAGGCATCGGCAAATTCATTCGCTTCGCCGATGCCCAGCAAAAACTGAGATTGCGTGATCAGCTTCCGTGTCTGCATGCCCTGGTTTTCTGCTACTGCCGCGAGCGCGGTGAAGTTTACGTCTGCTGTGATGTCCTGCTCGCCTGGAACTTCGTACGGGTTGGCGCTCACCGAATGTTGGCGGATCGCTTTCACCGTTCCGCGATGGCGCCCGGCGAGTTGTTCGTCGCGGGTGTAGCCGTAATCAATGGCGACGAAGAAACCACGATCGATTTTGGCGAGCACGTGTTCAGCGTAGCGCTGCGCAACCAGTGGAACCTCGACTCGCTCTCCTTCTTCCGGATGAATGCTGTAGCGGTCAAGATACTCGAGTTCGTCCGGCGAGGCCGGATCCCATGTCTCGACGAATTGACCGTCACGCGAATCGATACCCAGGGAACCTTGCTGGCTGACGACCTCGACCGGCAGTGCGTCGAAGAATTCGTTGGCAAAGACAATCGTCGGAATGGAATTGGGATTCCTGTCGGCCTTAGCGAAAGCGGCCTTGCCCGACTCGAAATGTCGGCTTAACGTCTGTTCGATCCGAGCGCACAGCGCTGAAGACCGTTCGGCCAGTTCATACCGCAACCCGCGAAAAAAATCCGGGAACTTCTTTTCCGACCAGTCCAGCACATCCTGTGCGAAGAGTCCGCGCCCCGGGCCGAGTTCCTGCACCTTGATGCTTTCCGGAGAGCCCAGTACTCGCCACATCTCGTCGAACTGCCGCGCCATCAGGCGGCCGAAGACTGCGTGCACGTCACTGGACGTGTAGAAGTCCCCGGCCTTGCCGAACTGGGCCGCGTTCCGCGAGTAGTACCCGAATTCATCGTCGTAGAGGCACAGTTCCATGTAGCGCGAGAAGGGAATCGGCCCGCGCTCGCGAATCTCCCGCTCGATCTTCTCGCGCAGTTCCTTCACAGGCCCTTCTTCTGCCGGTCGGAGCGATCTTGGGGCGTCCGGATGAACATCTCAACGAAATAATCATGGAGCGCGTCGTAAAGCTGCCGCTGAAAGCTCCATTCGAATTGGGGATCGTCGAGGTCGCGGGGATGCAGATCGAAATAGTAGGTGTGAACCGGAACGCTTTCGTCCTTGAATTGAATGATGACCTCGACACTTTCCCCCTTATTCCGCGCTGAAAAATTGAGCAACGGATGCTCATACAAGCGGAGTTGTGCCAGCACGCGATCGAGGCGCAGCTGAGAGTGTTCCGGCATCGAAGGATTGTAAGCCATCCTGAAGTTCTCAGCCGTCAACCCGATGGCCTTGAAACCGAATCGCGCTGCCAGCAGCTTTGCCAAAGTGATTCTCTAACGCCAGTCAAGAATCGACCCTTGGAAAAGGTCAGAATCGAGTTACAATTGCGCCACTCTGCCTCAACCGTGCGGATTCGGATTGAGGTCGTTTACGAGGAACCGTTCGATTCCTCGTTCAGACTGGGGAAAAACTCATGGCTACCAAAACCGCGTCGGCCGCGCGCCCGCGTTCGCAGTCGAAACTTGGGTTCTTCGTGATATTCGGCCTGCTGACCCTCTTTGTCATGTACATGAAGAATGCCCGTATCTTTGATCCCACCTCTGAAATCGCGCAGCACTTTGCGCCCGTAAGATGGTATCTGGTGCCGCACGCCTTTTTCGGGGCCTTGGCCATGCTGCTCGGCGTATTTCAGTTCTCCAATCGCCTGCGCGCGCGTTACCTCACGACGCACCGCAGGTTGGGATATGTCTACGTGGTGAGCGTATTCATTGCCGGTCCTCTCGGCGTTCCGATGACCATGAGATACGGTCCGTCTCTGGTGGCGGCGTCGACCGTGCAGGCTTTTGGATGGATGTTGACCACGGCGATCGCACTGTATTGCGTGCGCCACGGCAACGTCACCCAGCACCGTCGCTGGATGATTCGCAGCTATCCCTTTGCTATGGTCTTTACCGTATCGCGAATGATCGTTCCAATTCCCGCAGTGTTCCGGCTTGGAGTGCCCGGAATCGAGACAGTCGTCTGGACCGTCATTGCGCTCGCCGCAATCCTGCCGAACATTCTTCTCGATTGGCGTGCCATCACGGCACAACCCGCGACCGGGGCAGTCGTGGCCGATTGACCTACTCAGATTGATCTACTCGTACCGCAGCGCCTCGATCGGATTCAGCCGCGCCGCTTTGATCGCGGGTAGCATTCCGCTGATGATGCCGACAAAACTCAGAATCGCTGTCGACCAGATCAGCGTGGCAGCATCGATGTAGAGGTGAATGTCGCCTTCGCTGGCATTGTCTTCGAATGCGCTCCACAGGGTCAGCGATCCCACCGACCATGAGACCAGATAGGCGAGAATGACCCCTAGCAGGCCTCCCAGCGCCGTGATGACAAGGGCCTCCGCCAGGAACTGGAACAGGATATGCCAGCGGTGCGCTCCCAAAGCTTTCTCTACGCCGATTTCGCGCGTACGCTGCGTCACCGAGACCAGCATGATGTTCATCAGGCCGACGCCGCCAATTCCCAGCGTGAGCAGGCCGATGAAACCGAGCAGAATCTTGATGCCCGTCGAGATGACCTGCAAATCCATCAAGTCCGCAAAAACGTCGAACACGAATATGGCGCGATGGTCCTTCGGATCGAAGCTGTGGTGGAAGGCCATGGAATCGCGTACTGCCTTCACGACTTTTGCGTGATCACCTTCATATTCCATGACGACCGAACTCAGGTAATAGGTGTTCGTCAGATCGCTCATGGCGCTGTACGGGACGTAGACATGCTCGTTGATATTGTCGTCCCCGTTCTGCACCTGATGTTTCAGCACGCCGACAATCTGATACGAAATTCCATCAAGGCGAACGTTGTCTCCGACTGCGTTCTGGCCTGAGAAGAGTTTCTTCTTGGCATCAGAACCGATGACTGCGACTCGGGTATGAGTAAAATCATCCGCCTCACTGAAAAAGCTGCCCTCGGAGACCTCCATTTTGCGCATCCGTCCATACGAGGCATACACCCCGCTGACGCCGTAGTTCGAACTACGCGTGCCATAGGCGACGACGCAGTTTTTAAATGCCTCAGGCGAAACGTGTTTCAGCAACGGGACCTCGGTCCGAATGTAGTCCAGATCGTTGACCGTCAGCCGGACCTGGGTTCCAGCCTTTGTGCCTCCCGCCTGCAGTTCTGTGCGTCCGGGAAAGATGAATACGAGGTTGGTCCCGAACGAACGGAAAGCGGACCACAATCCACGCTCGAAGCCCGTGCCGTAGGCCAGGAGGAGCACGACCGTCGCAATGCCCCAAGCCATTCCAAGCATGGTGAGCACGCTGCGGCGCCGGTTATGGCGCAGCGCGTTGTAGGCCTGAGTGGCGAGGTCGGCGATCATAAGAAGCAGCCTTCAGCTATCAGTCGTCAGCTCTCAGCTTTGGTCAGCGATGAGCCCCGAGCGATGAGCAATCTCCAATCTGAAATCTTCAATCTGAAATCTTCAATCTGAAATCTTCAATCTTCAATCTTCAATCTGAAATCTGAAATCTGAATCTATTCTTACTCCTGCCGTAATGCTTCCACGGGCGGCAGCAACGCCGCTTTTCTTGCTGGATACAAGCCTGCTGCTATTCCTGCGATAGCTAGCGACCCGATCGCCGCCAGCGCCGATGCTGGGATGATTCTGGGTGTGTCGAACCCTTCGGGCGCCGGCAGCATTGCCAGCAGCGTTACAAAACCCGTTGCGATTGCCAATCCGATTCCGCCGCTGAACGCGGTGAGGAACGCGCCTTCAATAAAGAACTGAGTCAGAATCGCGCGGTACGTCGCGCCCAGCGCCTTCCGCAAACCAATCTCTTTTGTTCGCTCCGTCACCGACACAAGCATGATGTTGATGATCCCGATCGCGCCCAGGCCCAACGTTACAACTCCGACCACTCCCAGGAACCAGTCCATCGCGTCAAAAATTCGGCCGACCCGCTTCATGTTCTCAATCGTGTCCCAGTCTTCGAACGCGTCTTGGAGCTTTGGACTGAACCCGTGCCGGCGGGCGATGATGCGATGAATTTCTTCCTTGGCCTCGGCGTGTAAATCCTTGTTGATGGGTCGGTAGTTAATAAACGAGATTGCGTCTTCCGAGTTCGCCTTGGTCAGAGGGAACAGGTCGCGCATGGTTTCAATGGGGATAAAGATCCGCGAATTTGTGCCGTTATTGCCATCGCGCCCAACTTTCGCGACGACACCGACCACGTCGAAGTTGATGCCATTCAGCAGAATCGTCGATCCCACCGCCGGACGTCCCGGAAACATATTCTTCAACAGTTCCCATCCCACAACGGCTACGCGGCGGCGCTCAGTGTTGTCCTGGTTGTTGAACCAGCGTCCCGGTTCGATCGGAACGTTGCGAATCTGGTTGTAGTCTGAAGCCACACCGAAAACCTGGCCATTCGTCGATCCGTAGTCACTCACGGCACGAATATCTTCGCGGTTCAGCACCGGCGACAGAGCGCCCACAAGCTGTGCCTCTTGCCGGACGGCAAGATAATCCTTGTAGGTGAAGTAATAAGTCTTTCCCGATTGAGTGCTGCCCTCTACCGCGGCAATTCGTCCCGGGAACATGAACATAATGTTCTGTCCGAGTGTGGCGAGCTGCTTTTCCTGGCCGCTGCGGAAGCCCTCTCCTAAGCCCACCAGGAGCAGCAGTGAGCCCACGCCCCATGCGATCCCGAACATGGTGAGGAACGAGCGCAGCTTGTGCGCCCACAGCGTGGACAGCGACTGCCGGACAATGTCTAGAAGCATGCGCATGTGGATTCTGAATAATGCCCCCACGCCTCCGGGGAGGAGCGTGGGGGCACCCGGGTAACGTTCAGGCGAGGGGTCTCAATCCCGCCTAACATCTGATCAGAGATACGCAGCTGGGCCCATTAAAGTTCCCGGCTGTATTTGCTTACTTAGACCCCGAAAACAGGGAAAAGGTTAGCCAAAGGAAACCTCAGCAAAACCCTCTACAAGCCGCAGTTGTGAAGTCTTGGCCTCGTCCTGCCGATAGCATCAAGAGAAGGTTGACTCGACGCCACGGGAGGCCAAGAGGTGTCTCAAGAAGAACGTCTGCACGGGGCCGATGTCCCCCGTCCACGTCATATCCATCATGTGAGCCTGGCAGCCAGGCATGATGTTGACCCCGAAAGGCGACTGGTGATCGTCACCTTCGGGAAAAAGCTCACTGTCAAAGACATCGAGCGATACGCCGCAATATTGCGGGCGAATCCAATATTTCAGCCCTCTTTCTCCGAGATTGCGGATTTATCCCAGGTCGAAGAGATTGATTTACAGGCTGACGAATTTATAAGGTTGGCCGACCAGATCGATCCATTCTCGACCGACGCAAGACGTGCGTTTGTGGCCCGAACCTCAATCCAGAATCATGCCGCGCGCATGCACAAGATTTTGCGGACGCAGCGAAATATAGAAATCTTCCGCACAGTTGCAGAAGCGACACGTTGGATTATGACGTGACTCGATGCTACAGCACGGCCCGCCAGGTCAGTAATGCAGATTTTCCTTACTCGATTTGGGCCGCTTGCATGAAAGCAAATCCGGCTGGCCCCGGTATGGTGGCCAGCCGGACTCTTGCTGAAGCTTCTCACTACTCAGAGTTGCCTCGCTGCTCGGTCGAGGTAGCCGTCAGTTTGCCGAAGATACCGTCGCCTTCGTCGTTGGGACCCGAGGTGAAGTACAGTTCGGTGGCCGAGCCACTCTTGCTGTCGCCAGCTCCAAAGCTGATTGCCCACAATCCGTCGATGGACAAGGTTGCTCCGCCCGAATCCAACATAGTGCCTTCAAATTTTCCGCTGAATGCGTTGAAGGCATCGATTGTTCCATCGCCAAAATTCCCGATCAGCAGGCGATGGCTGAAAGGCCCGAAGTCTCCAGTCGCCAGGGCGATGCCCCATGGCGCATTGAGATACGAGCCGTGCTGTACCCGCACCAAAACGTTGCCATTGGTGTCGAATACGCGAACAAAGCCCAGTCCGGGTCCGTGATTCTCGTCTTTGGAACCAGGATCGCGTTGCGCGAAGGTGACGACGATATTGCCGCCAACATTCTGAATCCCGAATGGAGCATAGTTCGGAGGCAGCTTGTCTTTGAATCGCTCTTCCGCCACCTGGCGCTGGAAGTTCCCGTCGTAAACTTCGACATTTCCCGTCTTGAAGTTGTTTACATATAGGCGAGGCCCGTTCACCGTATTGGCGAGCGCGCATCCTTTGTAGATCGCCTGGTTGGGGGCATTGACCTTGAGAATCGCATTGGTCTGGTCGACGCCCGGATTCCATCCGGAAATCGTGCCGTCCTCCGTGACAAACAGGAAGATTGCTGGGGCTCCTGCTCCAACTTCAAAACTTGTGGTGTAGTTGAAGACGACGCCAGTCGGGGCGGAGGGAGGTTGTCCGTTCTTAGGAGGAGGAATCGTCACCACGAGCGGAACGATTGCGCCGGTGCCATCGTAAAGTGTGGAAAGGCCTTTTCCGTTGTCAGCAATCCACCACGGCGAGCCGGTGGCACGGGAAAGCCCCCACGCATTTACCAGATTCGGGTCGACATTTGGAGCCGAAGAAACCGTGGAAGAGTCGGTGGTCAAGTCGGTTCGGGTATAGTGCTGGGCGAAGGCGGTGGTGCAAAACAGAAATGCCAGTCCCAGCGCAGTGGCCAAACGCGCTGCGTTCGATTTGAAAACCCCAGCCATAAGCAATCTCCTGAAGCGAAACTGTGTCGCGGCCGCCGGAAGTTCCTTGACGGAGTCCCAGTACTACACCACGACTGCCTTTCGACAATAGGAGGAGACAATATGTGACTTTGTCACTGGTTTGTATCCAATTTGTATTCAAGATGTCATTTCCTGCTGGATTGACTGGGGATGCTGAAAAACAGAAAGTTGGCAATCAGGTTTATACCCTAGCAATCGGGCTCTACGGAAGCGCCAAGCTACTCTTTTTGTTTCGGGCGTTCATATGCCTTCTGAAGATATTTGCGGGCTTCTTCGAGGGCTCCGAACGTGTTGTCGTTGGTCTGCGTCGCCTGACGGTACTCATTGATGGCGCGTTCGCGCTGGCCGGTGATGTCAAAAATCTTGCCCAACTGGATGCGGCTCCATACCTCAGTCCAGCGCGGTTCGCCATCGCCGTTGATGGCCTCGCGGTAGGCATTGGCCGACGACTGATAATTCCTCTGCAGGAAAAAGATCTCGGCAATGCGGTAGTGAGCGAGAGAACTGTTCTTGTTGAGATCGAGAGCCTTATTGAATTCCGTGAGCGCGCCCGAGAGGTCCGCCTGTTGCTGCAGGGCCTGTCCTCGCAGAATGGAAGCACGCAGTTTCACATCGCTGGAATTGGTCAGCACATGGTGGTCGGGATCGACAGAAATACGTCGCGGACGGCCAAACGTCTCAATCGAAAACGGGGAAGTGGTCCCTACCACTTCGATGCGTTTGCTCTCGGTTTTTCCGTCGGTATCAATTTTCAGATCCACGGGCATACGGAAAAGATCGAGATCCTGCGAAATCTCGCCGGTCACGCGGAAGCCTGGGGTTTTCTCTTCTTTCGGATTTTGTGCAGCGGCCCCACCCAGGCGGTACGTTGTGTACTTCACCTTGAACTCGGGTGCGCCCGTCGAATCGAGCCACTGCGAGAAGAACCACGTGAGCTGGTCGCCATAATTTTTCTCGGCGATGGTGCGGAAGTCGTCCATGCTCGCGGCCTTGCCGGCGAATTCCGTGGCGAAGTCCCGCATGGTCTTGTTGTATTTGTCTTCGCCCAGCACCCAGCGCAGCATGTGCAGGATCATCGCACCCTTGTCGGTGGCAAGCGACTGAAACTCCGTCGAAAAAATATCGAGCTTGCTGACACTCGAAAGCGGCACGGTGTCGTAGGCCAGCGCGCCCACCGACATATCCTTCACTGCCTCTTCCAGTCCCGCCTCTCCGGCGGCGTTCTCCACGTACATCGCTTCCGAATAACGGGAGAAGCCGTCGGTCAGCCACCAATCATCCTTCGTCGCCGGACTCACTGAAACTCCCCACCACTGGTGTGCGATCGCATCGGCCAGCAAGCGGTAGTTCGTTTTCTCCGTAATCGATGGTCCGGCCAACCCAGCGATCTCTGGCGCCCACACGTAGGGAACGGTGTCGCCGGGCATTTCTACCACGCTCAACTTCTGGGACGGCGGCAAACCGTAAAGCGTGATGAAGTACGTGAACTCCTGCACGGCAGTCGTGGTGTAGGTCGGAGCCAGGCTCTGATGCGTCGGCTTGAAGAAGACATGCAGATCCAGTCCCGCTTCGTCGCTTTTGTACTCCTGAAAAACTCCAGCGATGATGGTGCCGGGGAAGCTGGGTTTGTCCGAGACAAACGTAAAAGTCTTGGTGGGCAAAACGCTGGCGTTGGGCTTCTTCGAAGCCGGCGTGTCCGAGACACTGGCCTTTCCGCTGCCGATCGCAAGCATATGAGCGGGGACGGTTACGCTGATGGTCGATGTAAATCGGTTCAGACCGAAGCCGCTGACTGGAAACCACCGTCCGGCGTAGAGCAGGTAGCTGGTGTCATCCCCGATATAGGCCAGCTTAAGTCCCGGCACGGGGCTGTTGTCGGCGCTCTCCAGTTGCCCTTCATATTCGAAAGTTAATGTCGTCGAAGCATCTTTTGCCAAGCCTGCGGGCAAGGGCACTCGAATGGTCGAATCCTGCGTAACCCGCTCGGCCGAAAGCGGCTGATTCTTTTCGTCGAGCACCTTGGTGACGCGCAGGTCGTTGTGCAACTCAAAGATGGCAACACTCAAGTCCTGCAGGGCGGTGAACTTCACCTTCGCCCGGGCCGTGATCGTGTGGAGATGTGGGGTGAGTTCGGCCTCAATGCGGTAGTCGTCTACGCGCAGGCGTGCTTTATCCGCGGCCCAGGACGGAACAGCAAGCAGAACCACCAACAAAGTCAGGGAACTCGTGAGGACGCCCAGTACGCGCCGCCGCAGGTGAATCGACATTAAGGAGAGTCTCCAGGAAATGATAACCCATTTCCTATGATGAGGATTTTCACGCAAAAGATGCTGGGAGCACAAGGTTTAGGAGCCAAATGTCAGGATTTTGTTGTTTATCAAAATCTTGTCATTTCAAAAACGGAGTGAGAAAAACCTGCTTTGCTGAGGACCCCAAACCGCAGGTTCCTGCCAGCATTCGCTCGTCGGAATGACAAATTTGGCAATGACACCTCAAGACCGGATCTTCAAAATGATCTCCGCAGCACGATCGGCTGGATGCTGAGGAGCCCCAGCATCGGCTCGCGGAGCCCGCAGCCGGCCTTTTACACGGGCCAGACCCTCCAGCATGCGATCACGGGGCGCGCCGTCGGGCAGGATTTCCTTCAGACGAGCAACGACCTTCGCTGCCGTGAAGTCGTCCTGCACAAGTTCTGGGACGACCTCGTCCTCAGCGATTAGATTGACCATCGCGAACCTAGGGACTTTGATTCGCGGCTTGCCCAGCAGATAAGTCAGAGAGGACACACGGTAGACCATCACAAACGGCGTATTCATCATCGCCGCCTCAACCGTCGCCGTGCCGCTGGCGACAATCCCGGCGCGAGAGTGCCAAAGCGCAGGCAGGGCGTCGGGAACGAAGTGGATGATCGGAAGTTCGATCTGGAGTTCGGCGCTTGCTTCCCGGAGTAGCTCCTGGTCCAAGTACTCGCGGTCAAGCGTTGGTGCGACGGGTAGAAGATACTCGTAATCCTTTCCCAATAGCAGAGCCGCATCCACGATCGTCGGCAGATTCATGCGGACTTCCTTCATGCGGCTGCCGGGCATCAACGTGATCCAGGGTTTGGTGGGATCGAGACGGAAATCTCCCCCATAGATTTTTGCGTAGTCTTCTCGGCTCATCGCCGGGTGCGGCAACTCAGCCAGCGGATGGCCGACGAAGGTCGCATCTACACCGCGATCGCGATAGAACTTCTCCTCAAAGGGAAAGATCACGAGCGCTTTATCAATGTAATCGCGCAACAATCGCACGCGTCCTTGCCGCCATGCCCAAAATTGCGGGGCGACATAGTACACCGTAGGAATCCCGCGCCTCTTCATCTGCCGCGCCACGCGCCAGTTGAACGCCGGCGAGTCGATGACGATGGCGAGATCCGGCTTGCGCTTGTCGGCTTCTCGAATCAGGTGCCGGTAGAGTTCTAGAACCTTCGGCAAACGGCTAAGGATTTCCGTGATGCCAACGACCGCAAGCTCTCGGGCATCAACGACGGTATCGCATCCGGCCGCCCGCATGCGATCTCCACCGACACCGAAGAATTCGAGTCCGGTTTCGCGTCGCCGCAGCGCCTCAATCAGCTGCGCTCCATACATTTCACCCGAAGCTTCCCCGGCGGAGATCAGAATTCGCACGGAAGCCATTGTAAGGGACGCGGCAGCCTTGTATCCGGCCGCGCCTCGGGCGAATCAAGGCTCCGTAATCAGACCTGTGTTGCCCGAATTCGGGCTACTGACCGGTGCCTTTCAGTGCAAAAATTTGGGACTGGGGACAGGGTTTGCCCGAGGCTACTAATTCCGGATCGCATTCCGGGTACATGGTGAAGCTAACTTCGCCGTTGATGCCGCCGGGTTTGTTGGGAGTGAAACTCACTCCCAACGTGCAACTTTCACCAGGATTAAATGCGGGAGAGTTGCCGCAAGGGTTCGAGCCCGCGCTACCGTCAACCACAAAGTCTCCGCTGACTGTAAGCGGCGCCAGCGAGATTCCGGCGAAGTCGACTAGGTTGCTCGATAATGTGACGATTTGAGTGGCGCTGGTAGTGCCCACCGTCTGGGGCGAAAAAACCAACATAGAAGGTGTGAACGTCATCTCAGCCACAACCGCTGCCGACAGACCAATGACTTGGGGACTCGTGACGTCGCTGTCGACAATGGTGATAGCGCCCGGTGCGCTAACGGGAAAGTAGAACGAAGCCTGCTGAGACACTGTGATCTGGCACTTGCCGGCCGGAGCGACTATGCCTTTACAAGTGTTGGATGCAATCTGATAGTCAGGAGTCCCACTTGGGATGGGGCCAGTTACTGAGACACTTTGAATCGTGAGAGACAGGGTCGAGCTAACGTTGGTAAGGGTGATGGTCTTCGTCCGTTTTGTGAGATCAAATGAGCTGACCTTGCCAAAGTTGAGCTGCTTTGGCTGAATCGACACTTGGGAAACGACACTGCCAGTGCCGCTTCCCGTTAACGACGCGGAAAAACCGGTGACGGGAGCCTTTGGGCTGCCGATCGCGAAAGCGCCGTTGACAGCCCCGACGTTAGTCGGAACAAACGACAGGCTAACGGTGCAACTCTGTTTTGCCGGCAAAGTTGCCGGGCAATTGTTGGTTTGCGAATAGTTCCCGCTGGTCGTGATGGCGCCAATGCTAAAGGCAGAGCCGTTGGCGGTGACCTTGATCGTTTTCGGAGGGCTGGTCGTGCCCACTGCGACCCCTCCAAAACTCAACAAGGAAGGAGACAGCGTTATAGGCGGCACCGCCGTGCCCGAAAGGTTCACGAGTTGCGGGCTCGACTTGTCGCTGTCGGCTACGGTGAGGATTCCTTTCGTTGCGCCCAGCAAACCCGAGATGTATGCGAGATCAATCGTGCAGGAGGCGCCGGGTAGCACTGTCGAACAGTTGTTGGCGATCGAAAAACCTCCACTGGCGGCAACGGAAGAAATTGTCAGAGGTGAGACGCCAACATTCGTGACGGTTACAGTTTGGGTTGCGCTGGTGCTGTTCACCAGCTGCGGCTGAAAGGTCAAGCTGGCGGGCGCGATACTGACTTGCGCCGTTGACGGTAGAGCCAGCAAGCACAAAGAAGAAAGAACGCAAGTGTAAATCGTTCGGATGCCCACGTTCATAACCAGCCTCCTGGCAAACGCGCTTCCCGAAATCGCTGGAGGAAGGATAGCTGGTGAACGGCCCGGCTTTGTCAGAACATTGTCAAAAAGGGGTGTTTGCTGCTAGTGGCTCAGTTTGAAATTTTCCCCATGTCCATTGGCTGACGTCATCCCGAAAGCCCGCGTTTTTACCAGCGGGCCGAGGGATCTCCCACGGCACAATGCCGATGAGCAGAAGATCCCTTCGCGATTTGTTGTTTCAGGCTCTGATCTCAATCAGCGCTGGAGCTGCGCCCTTTCAGCGAGAAAACCGTCCTGACACTGTTTCGCGGCGGCGAGCAACTGCGCGAACTCCGGCGTGCCGCGCAGTGAAGCGAGCAGCGGATCTTTCTGCAGAGCCGTATAGGCACAATAGCGGCCTGCAATGGTGCTCTTGAGTAGCCGCAGCGCCATTTCTTTCTCGCCGCAATACGCCATGCTGGTTGCGAAAAGATATCTGTTCTCCGGATCAGGATTGCCCGCCATCTCCGGTTCCGTTGCACGCGCGGCCTGATTCACTTCGGTGGTCGCCGTTTGACCAGACGGCGGATGCTCAGAGCAGGCTCGATCGAAGTTGATAAGAGCATCGGCGGCAGGTAATTTCTCGACAGCTTCCCGCGCTTCTGAGATCTTCCCCTCGCTCCAGAGCAATCGGACTACGTTCCGATTGACCCAATCCGATCCCGCATCGAGGCGCAGGAAGTCCATTCCGCGCTCGGTGTTCCCCATCTCCGCATAGGTGAAGGCGCACGAACGAAAGCCAAAATTTCCCGGGTCCAGCGCGAGCGCTTTTTCGCATTCTCCGGCGGATTCGTCGAGCAACCCCGCGTAGCGCAGGACGTAAGCCAGCGACTGGTGAGCCCATCCGATTCCTGGCTGGCGCTTGATCAGGTCGTCGGCGTCTTTGTACGCCCGCGCCAGGTCGCCTCTCTCGACCCGGTTCGCGATGAGTTGTCCGGCAGCGACGACAAGGTTTGGATCTAAAGCGAGCGCCCGTTCAAGGGCGGCGTTAGAGCGTTGAAACATCGCTTCGCCGCCGCCTCCATATTGCGACTCGAAATAGTAGCGGAGCCCGAGAGCGCCCCAGGCAGGCGCATACGTCGGGTCGAGTCCAACGGCGCGTTCCAGCATCGGGACTGCTTCTTTATTCGGCGCCGGATCATGCGGCATCGAGACGCTGCGCAAATACAGATCGTAGGCCTCTTCGTTCTTTGGCTTGGTCGCGCCTTCTGCAGAATCGTTGCCTGCGCCGAGTGCCGGGACCAGTCCCTGTCTCACCTTCGTCGTGATCTGGCTCCGCATCGCAATCATGTCGGGAGCGGACGCCGTCATCGTGTCGCGCCACACGGTGCGGTTGTTGGCCACATCGACCGCTTCGAGCGTGATCTGGAGTTGATCGCCTTCCTTCAGGTAGTGTCCGGTGACGATGTCGGTGACCCGCATCTCCTTCCCTGCCTGTTGCAGGTCCACGCTCGTGCCGCTGTACTTGCTGGTCGTCGCGAAGGGGCGGATCGAGATGGAATGAACATAGCTCAGCGCCGTCGCGATTTCGTCGGGCAGTGCGAGGCTAAGAAAATCGGCCCCCTTGTCGGAACCCATGTTCTGAAAAGGAAGCACCGCGACTGTCGTTGGATTGGCGGAACTCGCCACGGGCGTAGCCTGCCGCTTCGACTGCCAGAAGAAAACTGCCAGTGCTACTACTGCAACCGCAGCCACGATGGCTGCAATCTTTGCGTAAGGAGTCTGCGTCGCCACAGAACCCGCGCCGCCGCTTGCCGCGCTGTGCCGGCCCGAACTCCCCGGTCCCGCCGAGATTCTCGATTCTTCCCCGGCCGCCGGCGACGGCGTTCGCCCCGTATCGGTATCGCGCTTCAGGCGCTGCAAGTCGCTCCGCATCTCCGAGGCGTGCTGGTAGCGCAGGTTGCGGTCCTTTTCGAGCGCCTTGTTGATGATGTCTTCAAGCCGCGCCGGGATTTCATGATTCAACCGCAGGGCCGGCACCGGCGCACGATTCATAATCGCTTCGCAGATAACCGCAGAACTCTCCCCATGAAACGGCACGTCTCCCGTGGCCATCTCGTAGAGCACGGCTCCGAATGAAAACAGATCCGTCCGCGAATCCAACTCCCGCGCTCTGACCTGCTCCGGGGACATGTAGGCCACCGTCCCCACCATCGTGCCGGGGCTGGTGAGGTGAGCCTCGTCCATGGTCTGCGTGTTGGCGGCCAGAATTTTGCTCGAGGAACTCGGGCCCGCGGTCACTTTCGCCAGCCCGAAATCGAGGATCTTGGCGTGTCCGCGCTTGGTCACGAAAATATTTGCAGGCTTGATGTCGCGATGAACAATTCCTTCCGAGTGGGCCGCATCGAGCGCGTCGGCGATCTCGATCGACAGGCTGAGCACCGTTTCGCTGTCGAGCGGCCGTCCGGCGATGGCGTGTTTCAGCGTGACGCCGTCCAGAAACTCCATGGCGATGAAGGCCTGCCCGTCATGCTCATCAATCTCGTAAATCGTACAAATGTTGGGATGGTTCAGCGCCGACGCCGCCTGCGCCTCGCGCTGAAAGCGCGCCAGAGCCTGCGGATCTTTGGCCACTTCGTCCGGCAGGAACTTCAGGGCGACGAAGCGGTGTAGCTTAATGTCCTCGGCCTTGTAGACGACGCCCATGCCGCCACCGCCAAGCTTTTCCACGATCCGGTAGTGGGAGATGGTTTGTCCGAGCACTCGCAAGATGCTAAGGGCTACAGAGGTGAGAGTCAACCTGCAGGGACTTGGGTAATGGCGCAGCTAGCCGTGCTCATAACACCGGTGTCATCCTGAGCGTAGCCGTTCTTCAGGCGAAGCGAAGGATCTCCTGCCTATCCGCACTCGCCGTGAAGCAGACGGCATCATTACCGAACTTTGCGGACGGTTCAGTCGTCCGCGCTAACCGTCGACTCCGGAGCTTGCGGACCGCCAACCGGAATCTCCTGATCCTTGTACTGCAACTGATACAGCTTGAAGTAGATCCCCCGGTTGGCCAGCAGTTCCTGGTGCGTGCCCATCTCGCGGACCTGCCCCTTGTGCATCACGATGATCTTGTCGGCACGCTGCACCGTCGAGAGCCGGTGGGCGATGATCAGCGACGTGCGTCCTTCGACCATGCGGCTGAGCGCATCGCGTACGCGGAATTCGGTTTCAGTATCCACGCTCGACGTAGCCTCGTCGAGAATCAGAATCTTCGGCTCGTGCGCCAGGGCACGGGCGAACGAGATGAGCTGCTTCTGCCCGGTCGACAGTGTCGAACCGCGCTCGCGAACCTCTTCGTTGAAGCCGTTAGGCAGTGCGCGGACGAAGTCTCCAAGGTTCACATCTTCCGCCGCCTTAGCCACGTGAGCATCCAGAATGCGTTCGGTACCGAGCCGAATGTTTCCCCCAATCGTCCCGGTAAACAGAAATGGATCTTGCAGCACGACGCCGAACCGGCCGCGTAGGTCCGCCAGATCCATCTCCCGCACGTCAACGCCATCAATTCGAACCGCGCCCTTCTGCACATCGTAGAAGCGCATCAACAAGGAAATCAGCGTGGTCTTGCCCGCGCCAGTGTGGCCGACCACGGCTACCGTTTCTCCCGGCTCGATCGCGAATGTGACGTCGCGCAGAACCCAGTCAGGTTGGCTCGCGCCGCCGCCATTGCCCGGAGTCACCGCACCTTGCGCCAGCGGGGTGGCTGTCGCAACATGGACCCCTTCTTCCACCGGCATGTCGCGATATGCGAACCACACGTGGTCAAACTCAATCCGCCCCGCACCTTCCGGTTTCTTCGTGATTGCCGGAGAAACAACATCCACCGGCGTATCGACCAGCTTAAAGATGCGTTCGCTCGCGGCCATCGCCGACTGCAGAATGTTGTACTTCTCGCTGAAATCCATGATCGGACGAAAGAATCGCATCGCGTATTGCGTGAAGGCGATCAGCACGCCCAGCGACGCGGCTGTCGCGACCAGGTGAAACGACACCAGCGACGGCCCGCCGAACTCAACCGAAACGCTGCTGGCGACGATCCTGTGCATCACGTCCTGCCCGCCAAACCAGATCACGCACGCAATCGCAATCGCCGAGAAAAAATCGACTACGGGATAATAAACAGCGTAGGCCAGGATCGCGTCTTTATACGCGTCCATGTGGCTGTGATTGATCTCGCGAAACCGGTCGTAGGCCCTGCGCTCGCGGTTGAAGAGTTGCAGCACTACCATCCCGCTGACGTGCTCCTGCAAATACGAATTGATGCGCGCGATGGCGATGCGAATCCGCCGGTACGAGTCCCGCACCTTGTCGCGGAAAATCTTGGTCGCAAAAATGATGAATGGCAGCGTGGCAAACGTAATCAGCGCCAGCTTCCAATTCATGCACAGCATGATCCCCAGAATGCCCATCAGCACGAAGAGGTCTTCAAAAATCGAGACTACGCCGGAGGTGAACATCTCGTTCAACGCGTCCACATCGGTGGTCACGCGCGTCACCAGCCGCCCAACGGGATTCTTGTCATAGAAGGCCACGTGCATTCGCTGCAGGTGCCGGAAAATCTGGCTGCGTAGGTCGAACATCACTTTCTGCCCGGTCCACTGCATGAAGTAGGTTTGCAGGAACTCGAACAGAAACGTGAGAACCAACAGGCCCAGATAGATAAAAGAAATCTGCGCGATGCCCCGCAGCGGCTGTGGGCTGAGCCAGTTCCACAATCCCGACGTCGCACCCTTGGTGGGCGCGAGGTACCGGTCAATCGCAACCTTTACCAGGTACGGCCCAAGCACGTCGCAAAACGATTTGAAGATGATCGAGGCAATAGCGATCGCCACCTGCCAGCGGTACGGGCGCAGGTAGGTCAGCAGCCTCCGCATCAGGCGGCTGTCATACGCCTTGCCTAGTATTTCCTCTTCCTGGGCCATCGGTTTCCGAGCACAGCGATCCGGGACAATCGAGCAAACCAGCGCTGAGAGCGCCTTTCCTAAGGGTACCCTAAATAGATGTGGCAGCGGCGTGCAGGATGGAAAACGTTTCTGGGTGGGATAATGAAGCCAGTGCCCTTGGGAATCTACATCTCGGTGCCGTTCTGCAAGACGAAGTGCAGCTACTGCAACTTCGCTTCCGACGTGTTTTCACGGGCCGTGTTCGAACGCTACGTCGATCGCGTATGCACGGACATTTCGAATGCGCGCCGGATCACGGAAGACATGGGTGGGCAGATCGAGCGTGATGTAGACACGATCTACCTTGGTGGCGGCACGCCCACGGTGCTCGATGCCGCACAATTGCAGCGCATATTCGACGCGGTGCGAGCGCAGTTCAACGTGCAGTCGAATGCAGAGGCAACAGTGGAATGCGCCCCCGGGACCCTAGCCCCGCAAGTGCTCGAAGGCCTGCTTCGCTGTGGCGTGAACCGCGTCAGCCTGGGCGTACAGTCATTCATCGATGCCGAGGCTGCAGCAGTAGGGCGCCTGCACAAGCGCGCCACCGTGCTCGACGACATTGCCGGCTTGCGCGCCAACGGAATCACCAACATCAATGTCGACCTGATCGCGGGCCTGCCGCACCAGACCGCCGAGAGTTGGCATCAATCGCTGGCAGACGCGATCGCCACAGGCGCCCCTCACGTCAGCGTTTACATGCTCGAGGTCGATGAAGATTCACGCCTGGGGCGCGAAGTCATGGCCGGCGGAACGCGCTATCACGCGCACTTTGTCCCCGACGAAGACGCCTCCGCCGATTTCTACGTCGCCGCCTGCGAACAGTTAGAGACCGCAGGCATCGCACAGTACGAAATATCCAACTTCGCTCGCGCCGGTTTTGAGTCGCAACACAATCTGAAATATTGGACCCGCCAGCCCTATCTCGGCTTCGGCGTAGACGCACACTCGATGCTGAAATCCGTCGCACCCGACGCCGACGCAGTGCGTTTTTCTACCGCCGATTCACTTGAAAAATACGTCGCCGGCTCACCGCTCGATCGGTCCGTCATCGCCCGCGAAATCGCGTTAGAAGAAAACTTCTTTCTCGGCTTGCGTCTGAACCGCGGCGTCAACCTGCGGCAAGTCTCCGCAACCTTCGGCAATGATGCCGTCGAGAACCTCCGCCCCACGATCGCCGGAGTGATCGCAGACGGATTGCTCTTCCAGGAGAGCGATCACATTCGCCTCACGCTTCGTGGCCGCTTGCTCTCCAACGAAGTCTTCCAGGCATTCCTCGCGCCGTCTCCAATCAAGTCCTGAGACGAAGCGTATAATTCTCTCGGATCTTCAGCGCTGGCTCCAGAAGAGCGCACCAGGCCAATTTGCCAGACCATCCGGTCGGTTGGGTGGCCAAGCGAAACACGCAGAATCGCCAGTGTTCATGCGTGTTTAAGCCACCTACCTCTTTCCCTTCCGGGAGTAACTTCTTCCTCGTCCAGCGCTATGTTCTAATCAAAATTCGGGACGCTTGCGTCCCTTATGCGGGGCTGCCCCAGTCGCAGCGCCCGAGCGCGCCGGAGGAACCTTGGATTTCCAACTGAACGAAGAGCAATTGCATTTGAAGAGAAGCGTCCGCGAATTTGCCGAGCGCGAAATCAAGCCGAACGTCATGAAATGGGACGAAGCCGGCGAGTTCCCGCTGGCCACAATCAAAGAACTGGGTAAGCTGGGCCTGCTCGGAACAATCTTTCCTCCCGAGTACGGCGGCGCCGGCATGGGATACGTCGAGTACGTCTGTGCGATCGAAGAACTCTCCCGTGTCGACGGGTCGGTCGGAATCATCGTCGCGGCGCATACGTCGCTGTGCTCGAACCACATTTTTCTTGCCGGCAACGAAGCGCAAAAGAAGAAATACGTCAGCAAACTTGCGACCGGCGAATTTATCGGCGCCTGGGGACTCACCGAGCCCTCTTCCGGCTCTGACGCCGGCAGCGCTCGCATGACCGCCGTGCGCCGTGGGAACAACTGGGTCTTGAACGGCACCAAAACTTTCTGCACCAATGGCCACTATGCCGACGTCCTCGTCGTTCTGGCGGTCACCGATCGCACCGCTCACACGCATGGCATCTCCGCCTTCATCGTCGAGAAAGAGACCAAGGGGTTTCGCCCCGGCAAAAAAGAAAACAAGTTGGGCCTGCGCGCCAGTGACACCGCAGAATTGATCTTCGAAGACTGCGTAGTTCCCGCGGAAAATCTGCTGGGCGGGGAAGGACAGGGCTTTCCCGACTCCATGCGCATCCTCGACGGCGGTCGCATTTCGATTGCCGCTCTGTCGCTGGGCATGGCCGAGGGAGCCTATGAGGCCGCCCTAAAATATTCCAAGCAGCGCAAACAGTTTGGCAAGGCGATCAGCGATTTCCAGGCGATCCAATGGAAACTCGCCGACATGGCCACCGAAATTGACGCTGCTATGCTGCTCACCATGCGCGCCGCATCCATGAAAGACGCTGGCATGAAGACCACCCAGGAATCGTCCATGGCCAAGCTCTACGCCAGCGAGGTTGCTGTGCGGTGCGCCAATGAAGGCGTGCAGATTCACGGCGGTTACGGCTTCATCAAAGATTATCCCGCCGAAAAGTTTTATCGCGACGTGAAGCTGTGCACCATCGGTGAAGGCACTAGCGAGATTCAGCGGCTGGTGATCGCGCGGCAGTTGCTGAGGGACTAGTTCCTGGCTCTTAGCCACACTTGCCACACGAACAGCGCCCAGTAGCTGCTGGCAAGCGCTAAGAAAAGGCTCGTCAGCAGGAAGTGCCCGACGACGAACTGCCGTCCTTTCGGCCAGTCCTCATGGGAGAAGTAGAACGCGTCAACCAGGATTCGTGCCGTCCAGTAGCTTCCGATAAAACAAGCCAGTCCCAACGCGGCGCGGTCGCCACGCAGCAACTCCGCGTGCAGCGCGAGAGTGAGTGTGCCGAAGGCAACGATCGTCAGAACCGTGAAGCCACTCTGCACCCACAGCATTTTGCGGTTGAACGGCATGAGTTGCGCCAAGTCCTGTTTCCAACGCAAGCGGGACGGAACTTGCGCGCTGGCCAGCAGAATCACAAAGTGCCCGCCACCCGCTAGCCAGAGGATGAGATCGAAGCATCGTTCTGCGAGAGAGTTCGTCATAGGGCGCCGATCGTCATAGGGAGTGGATCGCCTGCATAAACGGAATGATTACACGAAGCACAAATGGAGGATGAAAGAGCCAGAAAGCCGGGGTGGCCGTCACGACCATTGCGAAGATCCGCGCCATCACGCCCCTCTGCAATCCAAGTTGCTTTCCCAGGTCGGATCGCTCCAAAGTCACGCCGAGTCCCTGGAGAATGAAGTATCCGGTGGGAAGCCCATATCCACCGCGCGCTGGAAGAGAAATGACCAGGTCGTGAATCAGGCCGGATGCGGCGAATATGAGCAAGCCCGCTGCGGCCACACCAATTTGTTTGTGAAGAGGACGGAAGATGAAGTCATAAGCCAGTTGGCGAAAGCCAAGATTCCAACGTTTCCCCCAAAACTCGCTGGGTGTTTTGGATAGGATCGGCTTCGCCATGATCGGTTCCGCGCTGATCCCCATCGCCTGCCAGAACAGCGCGATCAGGTGGAAGCTGCCGAAGTGCAAGAGAAAGATGATGCCGAAAAGACCGATCCACCCACGAAGCAGAGCCTGATCAGCGGGGATCCGGCGCGCCACCAGCCACAGCAGCAGAACTCCGAAGGCGGTCTTCAGCGCAGCCCAAAGCCATTCTTGCAGTCGCGGGCGCTCCGGTTGACTGGAGTCGAGGAACGACTCCGCGTCCATCCCGGGCCATGCGACGAGATAGGCGAGAGAGCGTGCCGTGCTGTGTGGGACGCGACTGCGCGCTTTCCACCATGTCATCCATTTGAGTCCGGCAAAAATAGCAAACGACAAAGCCCACATGAATACCCAGGGTTGCATTCGCGATTGGAGGGCTACGACGCCTGCGGGAAACAGAAGAAGCGGAAGCGCGCCTACCCATGTAGAACTTGTGCCAGCAGAATTCGGCGGAGTGGCAGTAAGGGCCAAAGGCAAGGTTCCTTAGAAAGTGCCGGTGGGCTTTAATCTACAGTTCAGCCGCGGCACGCGACAATTGGCAGATCAAGCCCCTGATCCCTCGCTCCATTGTGCGCTAATATACCGCTGCACGTTCTTCGGCGAATCGCCATGCTCCTGATTCACGGCGCCTACCATTTCCGGCCAAAGCGGGTCGCCTTTCGCAATGACTACTGCGTGTCTTGCGATGGACCGCGGCGCGCCATCGCGGTTCGCACCTTCGACGTCGGACACATCTTCTGGATTCCCGTTTTGCCCGTCGGTTTCTGGAGGCACTGGGTTTGCAGCGTATGCAATCGAAATCCCCGCGTCACTCCGAGAATGGGCCGCTCCATCAAGTGGGCCGGCGTCTACTGCCTGGTCGCTATTTCGATCATCTTTTGGGTGGTACCTCCCGATCCGGAATTCGCCGTGGGCAGTTGGTTCTGCCGCGTTGCCGCGCCTTCCGCAGCTGTCGTGCTCGTGGTTCGAATCTTTCGTGCCCTGAGGCCTTCTCTGAGAAGAATGCTTAAGACAATCCCTCCGGCCGCAGACACCGTCTGCCCATTCTGTGCAACGCCGCTGGCGACGGGCACTACCGACCGTTGGTCCTGCCCGGCCTGCGGCATCGTCAGGTACTAGCGGTGCTGGCGCCTGTTGTTTCCACACAGCATTGTCATCCTGAGCGGAGCCGCCTTTCAGGCGAAGCGAAGAGCCTGCCCTGAGCGGAAGGGCGAAGGGATCTCATGCTCATCCGACCTTGCGCGTAAGCCAAAAAGTGCCGCTTTCTTACTAGCCTGCTGTTTCTCAAGGACTCCACTCCTGCTTTACACTGAATTGTTTGCACCACAACAGCCAACCCTCGATCGATTCGCTCCGCGCCGGTGATGTTCGCGCGCTGTCCCGCGCCATCTCCACCGTTGAAAATCGCGCGCCCGGATGGTCCGATCTGCTCAAAGCCTTATTCCCGCACAGCGGACAGGCTCGTGTGCTCGGCCTGACAGGTCCGCCGGGAGCGGGGAAGAGCACGCTAGTCGATCAGCTGGCGCGACTCTATCGCAAGCAGGAACGCACTGTCGGAATCGTTGCCGTGGACCCGACGAGCCCCTACACCGGCGGCGCGATTCTCGGTGACCGCATCCGCATGCAGGAGCATTTCTCCGACCCCGGAATCTACATTCGCAGCATGGCCACACGCGGCTCGCTGGGCGGCCTCGCCCGCACCACCGCCGACGTCACCACTGTGCTCGACGCTTCCGGCCGCAACGTGATCCTGATCGAGACCGTCGGCGTTGGGCAGGATGAAGTCGACATCGTCCGCCTCGCCGACATCACGATCGTGATTCTTGTCCCCGGCATGGGAGATGATGTGCAGACGATCAAGGCCGGCATCATGGAGATCGCCGATATCTTCGTCATCAACAAGAGCGACCGCGATGGCGCCGAGCGCGTCGAACGCGAGATTCGCGGGTTGCAGTCGCTCGCCATGCGCCACGATGGCTGGACGCCTCCGATCGTAAAGACTGTTGCCAGCGAAGGAACCGGCGTCGCGGAACTCGCCGCGGCCATCGACGAATATGAAACCTATCTGAAGAGCAACAACCTTGCGCTGAAGAAGAGTGTGGAGAACTGGCAGCAGCGTCTGGTGGGGATGCTCCGCGACCTGATGCTCGAGAAAGCGCGCGAACAACTCGGCGATGGCAACGTCGCGCGGTTGGCGGCAGAGGTTGCCGAGCACAAGCGCGATCCCTATACGCTGGTCGAAGAGATTGCGGCGAAGGTAGGAAAAACGATTTCAGATTGAAGATTTTAGATTGCAGATTTCGGCGGCGTCCGGGTTTAATCTGAAATCTGAAATCTGAAATCTGAAATCTGAAATCGTTTCGAAGCCAGAGGCAAAGTGGAATTCAGCATCGATCATCTCGGCATCGCGGTGAAGTCGCTGGCAGCGGCGAAAGGGATCTACGAAAAGCTCGGCCTCACCGTCTCGCCCGAAGAGACCGTCGAGCAGGAGCAGGTGCGCCTGGTCATGGTTCCTGTGGGCGAGAGCCGGTTGGAGCTGCTCGAAGCGACTTCTGAGAATTCGACCATAGCGAAGTTCATCGCCAAGCGCGGCGAAGGATTGCACCACGTTTGCATGAAAGTGCCCGACCTGCCCGCGGCCGTCGAGCGTCTAAAAAAAGACGGTGTGCGCCTCGTCTCCGAAGAGATCAAGACCGGCGCCGGCGGACATAAGTACGTATTCGTGCATCCCGCAAGCACCGGCGGAGTGCTGCTGGAACTGGTGCAGGGATAAAAGCCGGCCACCGATTTTCAAGGATCCGCACGGATAAACCAGAAATCAGATGATCCTTCTCATCACCGACACTTCGGGCAAGAACGGCAGTGTTGCCTTGGCACGCGCCGGCGAAAGCCCGAAGCCTAATGCAGTCGAAGTGATCGAAGAATCGCCGCTCACCGGCGGAACGTTCTCCGCGCAACTCGTCCCACAAATCGCATCGCTGCTCGCGAACCATAGCCTCAACAAACATGACATCGGCGCCTTCGTCGTAGTCTCGGGTCCGGGATCGTTCACCGGCCTGCGCGTGGGCCTGGCCGCAGTCAAAGGGCTAGCCGAAATTCTTCAGAAACCCATCGTTCCCGTTTCGCTGCTGGAAGTCATGGCGCGCTCGGAAATCTTCGTTGCTGCAGGCCGTGAAGCGACACCAGAACCGTACGTCGGCCGCTTCGTTGCCGCCCTCGACGCAGGCCGCGGGGAGGCTTTCGTTGGACAGTTCGAAATTGGGTTCACGGGAAAGACGATGAGTGCGTTTCGCTGCACCAGTGAATCTTTGCTCAATTTTGAAGCGCTCGCCGATCTGATCGAGTCTGGCGATGCGCAATGGATCGCCACTCCTGACGTGGTACTCGCCGAGTTTCTCAATGCCAGATTCCCGTCTCCCGCGCGATGCAACATTTTCAAGAAAGCGGCCCGCCCAAACATTCATGAAATTGCCACCGTCGCATGGACCAAGCTTCAAGCCGGCGAAACCGTCTCCCCCGATCAGTTAGAAGCGAACTACATGCGCCGCTCCGACGCGGAGCTTTTTGGGAAGCCGACTTCTTGATCAACTAAACCGTGACCATTCGTCTCGCAACCGTCGTAGACATTCCCTCCGTGATGAATCTGGAGCGCGCTTCTACAGCCGCGCACTGGTCCGAGCAGCAGTACCAACAATTGTTCCAGCCCGGCGCTCACCGGCCAGAAAGAATTGTTTTGATCGCAGAAGCATCGCTATCCGATCCTTCCGTCCCCGGTGAAAGCAACGCCGCAGACGCTCGCATTCTGGGCTTTTTAGTCGCCCACCACATCGCCCCCGAATGGGAGCTGGAAAACATCGTAGTAGCCCAGTCAGCCCGCCGAAACGGTCTAGGCAAGCGCCTTCTAGGCGCCCTTCTAACTCGTGCAAAAGAAACAAACAGCGACTCCATCTTTCTCGAAGTTCGCGAGTCGAACGCTGCCGCCCGCGCCCTCTACGAAAGCACCGGATTCGAGCAATCCGGCCGCCGCAAGGTCTACTACACCGCCCCTCAGGAAGACGCGATCCTCTACCGCCGCCCGCTGCCTTAACCATCTCATTCGGAGATTGCTCCACTTTTTGGTGGGAATGTACTTGACGCACATGTGTATTTAGGCATAATCCTTTCATGCTACCCAACACCCCAGAACCAAAGACCTTGCAAGAGGCAATCGCCTACGTTGCCGACCAGGAGAACTGCTTTCGGTATGCAGTGAAACTTCGGTGGCCCGGTGGCGAGATTGCGTGTCCTCGGTGCGATGAGCAGAAGTTCTCGTTCATTAAGACTCGGCGCATTTGGTTCTGCTACGTCTGCAAGAAGCAGTTCACGGTCAAAGTGAAAACGATCATGGAAGATTCGCCCATCGGTCTGGACAAGTGGATGACGGCGATCTGGATGTTGGCGAACTGCCGCAATGGTGTTTCGTCTCACGAACTGGCGCGGACCCTTGGCATTACGCAGAAGTCGGCATGGTTCATGCTTCATCGGATTCGTGAGGCTCTGGGAGAGCAGAAGTTTGGGCGCGGCCCTGTCGGTGGCCCCGGTCATCAAGTAGAAGCGGACGAGACGTTCATCAGCGGCAAAGTCTCCAACATGCATGCGAAGCGGAGAGCGCAATTTGAAACGAACGCTTCGCCACTGCAATGGCCGGAATCTTATGTCTCTCGCCTTACCTATGCCGACCTGACGGGAAAAGACTAATCGCCGCGCCACGAAACGACAGGGACGGGGGAGACGCAACAAGTCCCCTTCTAGTTCTTGTCGGCGTTCTTCGGCTTGCGAGAAGAAGGCTTCTTCCTCTCAGCCTTTACAACTTTCGCTTTGGGAGCTTTGAACACCGCTGTAGCCATGCGTTCAAAGTTCTCCAGGGCCTTTGGGCCTTCGGTGTATTCGGTTTGCTTCATGATTTTTGTATTTTGCTCATTACTCCCTTTATTCTTGGGTCTGAAAAAACATGCGCACCTTGGAAGTTTGAATAGCAAGTACCGTGAGTGCAGTTAATTTCTACCGCCAGAGTGCGAGACTGTACAAAGGACTCCGTTATGCCCCAAATTGGAAAATGTATCCATCCTTGAACTGGATCGCCTCGTACTGCCAATTCCTTAGCAAGTGCCACACACGATAGTCTGGCATAGCCGTCTTCTGTTTCCTTCATGACTTCCCAATCACCGACATCATCTACTGAAATAAATTCCATTGACCGTGATTCATCGAAGATACCGAGGGTAAAGTTTTTAATAGACACTTCGCTCGGCTCTCCTAAAACGACTCGCAAATTAATGAACAAATCCGTCAACCCAGCGCCAAGAGAGCCGCGAGAGATGATATTAAGAACAGAAATATCCATTTTTGGTGCCACTTCGTTTTTCGCCTTCTCCTGCTCGGTTCTTTTGTACTGGTCGTTCCATGCCAATGCCGAAGCGACAAAAAGCAATATCACTGCGGTGGCGGCACTCATTCCTGCCACCCAACCGTTCGACTTATTCATCCAAGCAGCAATGATGCTAATCAGCGTGAAAATCGCGCAACTGAGCAACGACCACCAGTGTTTCCCTAGGGCTTTGCAATACAGCCATAGCTCCATAGGTGCAAAACCTCCATCCCGGCATTTAAGCCAGTGGAGCTAATATACATGTGTGTCAAGTATATTTGCACCACTTTTTTGGCATTGAACCGCATTTGGCCCTGTGCTACCGTGAAAAAATAATCCCGGTTGGAGGTCTGCTGGATGCTGACTTCGAGAGACCAACTCCTGACCAATCACGAAGAATTTCGCAAATTGGCTCAGGAGCACACGCAGTACTCGCAACGCCTCGATACACTCACCCAAAAACGGTACCTCAGCGAAGACGAGAAGCTGGAAGAAGTCCGGCTCAAGAAGCTGAAACTCCGCCTCAAGGACCAAATGGAGTCCATTGAGCGCGAGTATCGGCTGCAATACGGCGTCAACGTAGCGTAATTTCTGGCCAACCCCCACGCGGCCTCGCCGCTGAGGGAGCAATGTATCTTCCAAAGGGCGCGATGAAGCGCCTTTTTTTATTTATACTTACAGTGTTTCTACCGGCATTGGTCCAGCCGGCCACGTTCGCATCTGCCTGCGACTATAATTGAGCCTTCCCATGGTTCGTGACGGATATCTCTATGCATTGCCTCTTGTCGCCGCCGCCATTTTTCTTGGCTGGCTGACTCGTCCTGCGTGGGCCATCATCCCCTGCCTGCTGGCGTTCTTCTTCCTATGGTTCTTTCGCGATCCCGAGCGCGCGATTCCGCAGGATGCCGGTGCCGTGGTTTCTCCCGGTGATGGCAAGGTCACCGACGTCTCGACGCTGATGATTGGCTCCCAGAAGCAAACGCGGATCAGCATCTTCCTCAACGTCTTCAACGTGCATGTGAACCGTTCCCCGATAACTGGCGTCATCCGCGACGTCCGTTACCAGCGGGGCAAGTACTTGAACGCGATGAATCAATCATCCGCGGAGTTAAACGAACAAAACATCGTCACCGTCGAAGGCGAGGGCCATCGCGTCATCTTCAAGCAGATTGCGGGTCTCCTCGCGCGGCGAATCGTCTTCTATCCCAAGGCTGGTGATCACATCGAGCGCGGCCAGCGCGTGGGCCTGATCAAATTTGGATCGCGCGTCGATGTCCTGCTCGATGCCTCGGCCGTCGTCAACGTCAAAGTCGGTGACCACGTCCAAGGTGGCGCCAGCGTGCTCGCTTACTTGCAGCCACAGGCCGCACTGGTCTCCGCGGGCGCACAAACTGCTGAGAGGGCGCGCTGATGGTAATGGATCAAACTCCCCCCCGACCGCGCCGCCGTCAAAGCAAGGGGATGTATATCCTCCCGTCGCTGTTTACCACGGCGAACATGGCGCTCGGCTACTTCGCCATTCTTGAAGTACTGCATGCCACCACGAACGAATTTTGGCACCTCGATAACGCCGCCAAAGCCATCGGGTTCGCGGTCCTCTTCGACGGCCTCGACGGGCGCATCGCGCGCATCACGAATACCACCAGTGACTTTGGCCGTGAATTAGATTCTTTGGCCGACGCCATCACCTTCGGCCTCGCTCCCGCGATCATGGCCTGGAAGTGGGGATTCTTCTTGATGCCCCCGGTGCTGCTCTCAGACTGGCAACAGAACTGGCACATCAAGCTCACCCAGCTGGGAGCCATTGCAAGTTTTCTATTTCTGGTCGCGGGAGTCAGTCGCCTGGCGCGCTTTAATATCACGAGCAATCCCCAGCCTTCGAATCCCGGACGTCCCGGCAAAAAATATTTTGTCGGCATGCCCATTCCCGCTGGCGCAGGCGTGCTCGCCGCCGTCGTCCATTTCACCGGAGGCGATCCACTCGTCTCCTGGTATACGGCGCTCGCCTGGTTCGCCATGGTGACCACAGTCGGCTACCTGATGGTCAGCACCTGGCGTTTTTACAGCTTCAAAGATATTGATTTCCGTTCGCGCCATCCTTTCCGCTTGATTGTTTTTCTGGGAGCGCTCTTCGCCTCGATTTGGTTCTTCTCCAAGGTGATGCTCTTCATCATTGCCCTGCTCTATATGATCTCCGGCGTGTTCTGGCGCGTGCAGTGGCTCTTCCGCCGCCGCAGCGGTCCACCGCCGCCCCCGCCTTACAAGGAGGCTTCGCAGCCGTCATGAGCGAGTCCGTCAAATCCCCGTCCGCGCCGCATCCCGCCGCACGCGCGAATCTCTACCGCGCGGCCATTGTCGGCGCCGCCTCACTCAAGGGCAAAGAGATTGCCGAGATGCTCAACGAGCGCAACTTTCCCGCCGTCGATGTCCGCCTGCTCGATGACGACGAAGCCCTCGGCCAGCTCGAAGCCATCGGCGACGAGATCAGTTTCATCCAGAGCGTGCGCGCCGAGCAGTTCGAGCACGTGGACTTCACCTTCTTCGCCTCCGACGAAGAGTGCACCCGCAAGAATTGGAAACGCGCTCGCGACGCCGGCAGCGCCATCGTCGATCTCTCCTCGGTGTTGGAAGAAGAGGCCGGGGCGACTGTGCGCTCTCTCTGGATCGAGCGCGAGCGCGGGCAGATCGCCCCCCCAGACCTGCAGCCCGGCCCGTGCATAACCGCGCATCCCGTCGCCGTCACGCTGGCACTGCTCCTGGTGCGTGCAAAGAAGGCTGGCGCAATTCGCCGCGTAGTCGCGACCGTTCTTGAGCCGGCCTCTGAACACGGCCAGCGTGGCGTGGATGAACTCCACCAGCAGACCGTAAATCTGCTTTCCTTCCAGCCTCTGCCCAAAGATGTTTACGACGCACAGGTAGCTTTCAACATGGTGGCTCGTTACGGGCAGAAGTCGCAGCCCGCGCTCGGTTCGGTCGAGGCCCGCATTCTCCGCCACTACCGCAAGATTGCCGGGGACGACGCTCCGCAGCCTTCCGTCATGTTGCTGCAGGGGCCAATTTTTCACGGTCACGCGCTCGCCATCTTTCTTGAGATGGAAAGTTCCAACGATGTGCAAGCCATGAGCCAGGTTCTCGCCGGAGATCACGTAACCATCCCTGGTGCCGACGATGATCCGCCCAGCAACGTAAGTTCTGCAGGTCAGCCGGATATCCTGCTCTCGCTGAAAACCGATCCCGCGCATCCCAACGGCATCTGGCTGTGGGCGGCCGCCGACAATCTCCGCATCTCCGCGTTGACTGCGGTCGAGTGCGCCGAAAGCATGGCAGCTACCCGCCCCACAGGAAAGATTCAATGAAGTCGCGGGCAGGCACATGGCTCGCTCCGCTCCTTCTCTTTGTGTCTGCAGGCTGCGGATATCACACGGCGGGACACGCCTCCCAGCTTCCTGAGAACGTCAAGACCATCGCCATTCCAGCCTTCAAGAACGAGACCACCACCTACCGCATCGAGCAGATGCTGACCTCCTCGGTCGTGCGCGAATTCACCACGCGCACTCACTACCGCTTGATCAACGATTCCAGCGACGACGCCGACGCCATCCTGCGCGGCACCGTACTTTCCACCACGACTTCGCCTTTGACCTACGACACCGCCACCGGCCGCGCCGCCAGCGTGCTGGTCGTGGTGAGCATGAAAGTTTCGCTATCCGACCGGCAAGGCAAGATTCTGTATCAGAATCCTGCATACCTGTTTCGCGAGCAGTACGAAGTTTCCCAGGACTTGACCAGCTTCTTCGAAGAAGATTCCCCCGCCTTCCGACGTCTCTCCCAAGACTTCGCCCGAACCCTCGTGTCTAACATCCTGGAGGGTTTCTGATGCTAAAGTTGCGGGGAAGGTCTTAGGTCGTGGGTATTAGTTGTTAGGTGTGGCGTCTGAGGTCCGAGGTCCGAGGTCCGAGGTCTGTTTTTTCTCCTAAGACCTAACGCCCAAGACCCAATACCCGCCCCACAGGAGATTCCGTCCGAATGCGCGCTTTCGTCCAGGCCGACCGCTTTGTCAGCGAACTCGAATCGCGCAAGCTGCGCGCGGCCTACGTCTTTGTGGGCGATGAGGCCTTCTTCCGCAAGCGCTTCCGCGACGCCATCCTCGAGCACCTCGTTCCAGCCGATCTGCGCGACTTTAGTTTCTTCGAATTCGACCTCTCCGAAACCGATTTGGCTGAAGTTCTCGATCGCGCCCGCACTCCTTCGCTCATGGCGCCGTTTCAGGTTTTCTTTGTGCGCGGCGTGAAAAATCTTTTCGGCCGCGGATCGAATGAAGAAAAACTCGCCGCCATCGAGGACTACTGCAAAAATCCCAATCCCGACGCGCTCCTCGTCTTCGTCGCCGACCACATCAGCATTCCTGCCGATGTCCGCCGCATGGAGATGCAGGACAAAGAACGCTACCAGCGCATCCGCGACACCATGGGCCACTATTGCGGCATCGTCGAACTAGCGCGCGTCGAAGAAGGCGAGGCCGTGCGCTGGATTTCCGAGTACTGCGCCGGCCGAGGCGTGAAGATCGAACCCGACGGTGCCCGCGAACTTGTCGACGCCCTCGGCGGCGACATGATGATGATCTCTAACGAACTGGAGAAACTTACCCTCTACGTTGGGGAAAAAAAGCGCATCACCCTCGGCGATGTCGAGACCATGGTCCTCGCCGCCAAGCAGCGCTCACTCTACGAACTGACCGACGCGATCTCCAGCAAAGAGCGCGTCCGCGCCCTCGAAGTGCTCGACGCGATTCTCTCCACCGGAGACGGCGAAGAGGCCGCTATCGGACACATCTACATGCTGGCAAAAACTTTCCGCCAAATGCTGGTGATTCTCGAGCGCAACGTCCGCGACCAGCGTATGCTCTGGGCCGCGCTGTGGCAGGGATTCCGCGTCCCTCCCTTTGCCGCCGACGACATCATCCGGCAAGCTCGCCGCTACAAGAACCGCCGCGAACTTACGCGCGCCATCCGCCTCGTCGCCAAAGCCGATCTCGCCCTTCGTTCCAATCCCGTAAGCAAGCGCATGGTGCTCGAACGCCTCGTCATCGATCTGACCACTGAGCCCAAACTAGAAACCCCCGGCTGGATGCAGGAACAGTTGCCGGTGTAGATTTGTTCTTGGCTCATAGCTCACGGCTCATTGCTCCAAGCTGTATGTTGCACGTCCCCTCCTATCTCGATCGCATTGCCTACCACGGTTCTACGACTCCCACCGCCGACACACTCCGCGCCCTCCATCGCGCGCATCTGACCACCGTTCCGTTCGAGAATCTCGATATCTCTCCCGGTCGCATGATTGTTCTCGACGAAGAAGCCATTGTCCGCAAAGTAGTGAACGAACGTCGTGGCGGATTTTGCTACGAACTGAACGGCGCCTTCGCCGCGCTCCTTCGCGCCATGGGATTTCGCGTTACTCTGCTTTCTGCGCGCGTCGCCGGAAACGAGGGCAGAGAGAGTCCCGAGTTCGATCACCTGACCCTCCTCGTCGATTTGGAAGAATCCTGGCTGGCAGATGTTGGATTTGGAGAATTGTTTCTCGAACCCCTCCGACTGGATAGCAGCGAACAGACCGATCCCGCCGGAGTATTCCGCCAGCTTCAGTCCGGCGAACGCTGGCATTTAGAGAAGTCCGAACCAGCCGGTCTGTGGAAACGCGAATACTCCTTCACTCTTGAGCCGCGCACGCTGGACGACTTCAGAGCCCGGTGTGTCTATCATCAAACCTCACCCGATTCGCATTTCACCCAGAATCGCATCTGTACGCGAGCCACCTCAGAGGGCCGCATCACCCTCTCAGGAATGAACTTGATCGTTACCCGCAATGGCCGTCGCGAGGAGACCACCCTGCCCTCCGAGGAAGAACGAAGCCGGGTACTGCTCCAACATTTCGGAATCCGGCTATAGCCTCCAACGGAGTCAGGCTGCCAGCCCTTCGTTGCCCTATGCGGTCAAATCGCCGCATTCCCGCGTTCTGCGGCACCATTTTTGAAGTATCCTAGGCTGTACTTTGCCTATCGAAGTCAGGCACCATTCCCCCTCTGGTACGTTGGCGCCAGGTTGTCCGAAGGAGCAGTCCATATGCTGGCGAGTAGACGATCACTCACGTTCCTCTTCGTGTGTGTTCTGCTTTGTTGCCCACTGCGCCCGCTCTTCGCGCAAAGCATTACTCCGGTGCAGGCGGAGCTTGTGCAACGCCTCGACGCCAGCAGCGTCAAAGTCGGAGACTCCATTCTCGCCAAGCTGCAGGCTGCCTGGAAGAGTCCCGCTTGTGACTTGCGTTCGGGAGCCATCATCCAGGGTCGAGTGGTCTCGCAACGGGCCCACTCCAAAACCGAGAAGATCTCAGAAATAGGAATGCTCTTTGAGAGCGGCCAGTGTGGCGGCCGCAATATGCAGCCATTGTTCTTGACAGTCGCGGCAGTAGTCGCTCCTCCAAGCTACTCCGCCAATCCCGGTGTGGAAGATTTGCAGCCCTTGAATTCCGCGGTAGGAGTGGTACTGAACGGCAACTTGTCAGCGCGAAACGGGAACACCATGCGCAGCGTCAGCCAGGCGGCTGACACCGTTTATTATCAGCCCCGCCCCGAGAAACTCCCCAGCAACTTAAAGCCGGGCCAGGTCGTCGGAATTCCTCACCTTGCAATCTCTGTCGGACAAGGAACTGGCGGTGCTTCCATCCTCTCCTCTACCGGACGCAATGTGAGGCTCAGCCCAGGTACGCAGTTCGTGCTTGTTCCCAACCTTCGCGCCGAGGCTAGCCTACCCGCGAACGCGGCGATCCCGAGTGTCGATGCTTCCCGAAATCCCGTTCCTGAGCCCGCCGCGCCGACCGCGCCAGACATTTCGAACGAGACCGAGCTCTGCGTGGCTCCCGAGTGCAGCACGGCAGCCGCGGACAGCCCATTGGACGAAACCACTCAGGGTGCGTTCACGACCCTTCAGTTAAAGCCGCTTGGGTATGTGCCCCGCGCCGCCGATCGCGAAATGTCGAGATTCGGCTACGACCCCAGCATCGCCTATCTGGGCCCAAACCAGTTTCTCTTCACCTTCAACCCGCACACGCTGGTGCCGCGCAGTGCCATTGACGCCGATTCATCCCCTCAGCTTCGCCTGGTACGCGGCGTGCTCATGGACCTTGAGAAAAATCAGGTCGTGAAAACAGTCGATTGGCGCGTCCCCGATTCTGGACGGTATCTATGGCCGATTGGATCGGACCGGGTCTTGATTCATGTCGGTCAGGAGCTGCGTGTTTACGGTCCTGGACTCAAACTGCACAACCAGATTTTCCTGGGCGGCGAACTTGCGTTTGTGCGGATCTCCCCATCGTCGGACTACTTCGCCGTCGGCGTAATTCACGAGCGGCACGACCGTGATATCCACCGACAGCTCGAGGAGGCCGAGCTGCGCGAACCAGAAGAAGACGTTGAAATCCGCCTGCTCGATTCGCAATTCAAGGTCCTCACCACCATCACGCGCTCATCACGGACTGCGCCGCCAACCTTGATGAACGAAGGCGAGGTGCATATCCCCAAGATTGGCCAGCACCAGTGGCGCATCGTAGAAGATAGTTGGGCCGGACAACGCCGCGTCCTCGCCACCGCTACTTCAAGCTGCATGCCACGAGCTGAGAGCTTGCCCGGGAATTTGCTCTTTGTGCTCGGTTGCGACCGGCAAACGGGGAATCAGTGGTACCGAATCCTGCACGGCGACGGTAAGGTCGTGTTGAAGGGCTGGTCCCCCTCGTCAGAGCTGGAGCAGACTGCCGGCGGCGACGTCGGCGGCAATACGTTCGCGATCAGAATTGCAGAGACGATCAAGTCGCGCCTGCCCGGATCGGTATTCAAACCCTCCGACCTGAAGAGCGCCCGCGTGACCATCTACCGGGCCAAAAATGGGCGGCGCATTTTTTCGATTGCCCTTCCCGATCCAGTCACGTCGGTTCAAACCTTCGCCATCTCTCCCCGCGAAGATCAACTCGCCATCCTGACCGCGGGAGAGGTCGCCTTCTACCGAGTGTCGCAAACCGAATGAATCGCAGTATCGCAGTATCATCTAACCCCTTGTTCCGCAATATTTTACAGATAAGTCCTTAAGAATGAATATTTTGGCGACACTCCCGCCTTGTTGGATCAATCTAAGTATATGAAAACAAATAGTTTAGCGATGAAGCAGGGGCGAATGCGGTTCTCCGCGAATCTCCAGCTAACCCCTTATTTCTTAATATTTTATGTACAAAGTCTTAAGAATCAAGATTTTGGCGGCATCGCGCCGATCTTAAATCCGCTAACTCAATGAAAATAAGGATTTTATCCATTTAGGGCGAGTAGAATTGAATCGGGTCTCCGGAATCCGGATTGCGGAAGCCGGAAGACCCTTGCCGTCCAAGCAAAAAAGGCAAACCCCGTTGCGGGTCTGCCTATCTGAAAGCTGATGGCTGATGGCTGAAAGCTACTTAATCGCGCCCACGCGCTTGCCCAGCCGGGACTTGTAGCGCGACGCGGTGTTCTCGTGCAGTGTGCCCTTCTGGATGGCCTTGTCGAGGGCAGAGACGGTCTTGCGGTACATCTGCTCGGCGGCTGGCTTGTCGCCCTTTGCGATGGCTTCGCGCAGGTCGCGCAACTGAGTTCGCAGGCTGGAGGTATTCGCGCGATTGCGCGCGGTGCGGCGTTCGGTCTGGCGGACGCGCTTTAGCGCTGAAGCATGGTTTGCCATAACTGGTTCGTTACCTTTGTGTAGACAGAGAGATATTCGGGTGGGTCCGAATTACTTATTATAGGGGAGCATCTCTCGACCGGTCAAACAGATGTCGGCGCCACTCCATTAGCAGTGTCATCCTGAGCGGAGCCGTTTTTCAGGCGAAGCGAAGAGCTTGCCCTGAGCGGAATCGCGAAGGGATCTCGGACTCATCGCTCGTCGCGCGTAAGCCAAGCAGTAGCGAGTTCCAACTATGCCAGACGGCCTCGATCGTCTCAAGGTTCTCATCAACTCGTCGACGCCCATCGTCGTGATGGAGACGTCGGAGGAGATGCACGCCATCAGCCTGGTGCGCGCCGCCTGCGCCGAACTCAACATGGCGACCTTCGAGTGGAGTATCGCCGACGGCCTGCTGCGCTCCGGGACAAACACTCCGCCCGAGCCGCCCAAAGTTTCCGCACAATCGACCCAGACCACCATCTGGAACCAGGGTTCGCGAGCCCTGGCGCAAGCCCACACCGCGCTCAGTCCCAGCGCCGGTGAAGGAGATCGCCTCGCCCGCGCCATGATCAACTCCATGGGTGGCGACGGCGCTCCCGGCACCAGCGGCGGTTCCATCTACAACACACGCGAGCCAGTCCAGGCGCTCGCCAACATGGAGACGATGACGGTTGAAGCCGTCTACATCCTCAAAGATTTTCACCGCCACATGGACGATCCCGTCGTGGTACGTCGACTGCGCGACGTTGGTCAGAAGTTCGCAGCGAACCGAAAGACGGTCGTCATCACCGCGCCTGAACTCACCGTGCCCGCGGAACTGACCACGCTCGTCGAATACTTCGATCTCCCGCTGCCCGATCGCGATCGCCTGCACGAAATCATTCACGACGTTTACACCCGGCTCTCGAAGACGTACACGCTGAAGCTGCAACTCGACGCCCCTGGCGTAGACGCGATGTCCGCCAACCTGCGCGGCCTGACCGAGGAAGAAGCCGAGCGCGCCATCTCGCAGGCGCTGGTCACGCGCTACGCGCTCTGCCCGGAGAGCGTCACCGATGTGCTCGAAGCCAAGAAGCAACTGCTGCGGCATTCCCGGATGCTCGAGTTCATCGAAGCCTCCGACAACATGGCCAGCGTCGGCGGTCTAGAAAACTTGAAGCACTGGCTCGGCCAGCGTCGCGGCGCGTGGGAAGACGCCGCCCGCGAATTTGGTCTGGAGCCGCCGCACGGCATGATCATCCTCGGCGTGCAGGGATGCGGCAAGTCTCTCTGTGCCCGCGCCGTGGCCGGAGAGTGGAGGCTCCCTCTGGTGAAGTTCGACACCTCGGCCGTCTACGACAAATACATCGGCGAGACGGAAAAGCGCATCCGCAAAGTCTTCCAGGTCGCCGAGGGACTCGCGCCGTGCGTGCTCTGGATAGATGAGTTGGAGAAAGTCTTCGCCGGCAGCGGCCCCGACTCCGCCTCAGCCGACGCAGGAGTCTCGTCGCGCCTGCTGGCGTCGTTTCTCTCGTGGATGCAAGATCGCAAAGCTGCCGTCTTCGTTGCCGCCACCTGCAACAACGTGACGGTGCTGCCGCCGGAGTTGATCCGCAAGGGCCGCTTCGATGAATTGTTCTTTGTTGACCTGCCCAATCAAGCCGAGCGCAAGCAGATCTTCTCGATTCAACTGGCAAGACGCAAGCGTAATCCGTCAGAGTTCGATCTGGAAAAAGTAGCCGCCGCTGCGAAAGGCTACTCCGGCGCGGAGATTGATGCTGCGGTCCAAGGCGCGCTCTACGCCGCGTACTCCGAGAAGAAGCCTCTCACTTCGCAGTCGCTCGTCGACGCTCTGGGACAGACGGTTCCGCTTTCGATTACTCGCGCCGAAGAGATCGCAAGCCTCCGCGATTGGGCAAGCACAAGAGCAGTCCCCGCATCGGCACGCGATACGAGTCCGGCCACGGCGTGAACTCAGAGTTCCGTGGTAGGGGCGACTCGGCGAGTGAGCAGCCGGTCTTTGTGCTTTTGAGTGCTATATTGCGTTGCGGAAAGTGCGCAAGATAAGCCACGCCTTCTACTATTGAGGACCAGCCGGCGTGGCGCTGTGCTCAGAGGCACACGACTCGAACGCGCATAAACCATTTGTCACTAATCAGTAGCCACTGTTCCTACCCCGTCCAACACCTGCCGCACCTTTCCCGCCAGGCCCGACGGCGTAAATGGCTTCGGTAGAAATGCGATCCCCGGATCGAGCACTCCCTGATGCACGATCGCCGTGTCCGTGTATCCCGACATGAACAGCACCTTGGTTTGCGGACGGATCTTCTGCAGCCGCCGCGCCAGATCGGGCCCACTCATTTCGCGCATCACCACGTCGGTGAGCAGCAGATCAATGCCGGCTTGATGTTGCTGGCACACCCGCTCCGCGTCCAATACATTTTCCAGTTCGATCACCAGGTATCCGCACGCCTTCAAAATGGCGACTGTCAAATCTCGCACCTGGCGGTCGTCTTCGGCGACAAGAATTGTTTCATTGCCGCGGATCGTCGGCATCGGTAACACAGGCTTGCTCACGGCTTCGGCTGGTTCCTCTATTCGCGGCAGGTATACCTTGAACGTGCTCCCACGCCCTGGTTCGCTGTATACCCATATGTGTCCCGCACTCTGCTGCACGATGCCGTATACCGTCGCCAATCCCAGTCCCGAACCCTTGCCCAATTCCTTCGTCGTAAAAAAAGGCTCAAAAATGTGCGACTGCGTTTCCGCGTCCATGCCTCCGCCCGTATCGCTAACCGCCAGCATCACGTAAGCCCCGGGACGCACACCCGCGTGTTTGTTGGCATAGTCGTCATCGAGCTCCACGTTCGCGGTTTCCATGGTGAGCTTGCCGCCGCTCGGCATGGCGTCACGCGCATTGATCACCAAATTCAACAACACCTGCTCGATCTGTCCGATGTCGGCCTTCACCGATCCCAGCTTCGGAGAAGGCTTGGTGACGATCTCCACGTTCTCGCTGATGAGGCGCCGCAGCATCCGGTCCACATCCACGATGGCCGCATTTAAATTCACCACGCTCGGCTGCAAAACCTGCTTGCGCCCGAAGGCCAGCAGTTGCCTCGTGAGAGATGCTGCCCGATCGCCCGCAGTAATAATGTGACTCGCTCCGTAGCGCACGCTTTCCTGTGAAGGCTTCGGATTATCGATCATCTGCTGTGCGTAGCCCATGATCACGGTGAGCACATTGTTGAAGTCGTGCGCCACTCCGCCGGCCAGCCGTCCAATGGCCTGCATTTTTTCCGCTTGCACCAGTTGCTTGAACAGCAACCGGTAGCGCTCCTCGGAAATCTGCAGCGCCTCCAGCGCCTGCGCATTGCGATGCTGGCTGATGGTCAGGTGCGCCCCGTAACACACCAGAGAAACGATGACCGTTCCGTACGCGACGACTCGATGATGATCGGCCGCGCGCAGTGCCAGCGCCCACACCGTCAGCGGCATGATGGCGAGTCCAATATTTCTCAGCAGAAACTTTCGTTCGCTCCATGGTTCGCGAGCCAAATCGGTCGCGGGTTCTACAGGCTGCTCAAATCCTGCTGCCAGCATGGCCGCCACCACGAATGGCACCGTCCACGCCAGGCTTGACCAACTGCCCGAGTTCGTATGAATAAAGGTCAGCGCATAGTCGCCAACCCCGGCCGCCAGCGCATACACGATGAAATAGACCGCCATCCTGCGGCACAAACTGCGTACCAGCGCCGTCCGCGCCCAATAGCCGCGCGCCAGAAATGCACAAGCCAGAACGAAGTTCAACGCATTCGTCATGGCCTGTTCCATCACTTCCAGGCTGTGGGGCCCCGCGGGCAGCGCACGCAAAAACAGAAAATCGTAATAGATCAAGAACGCGACCATCAGCATCTGGACGAAGTCCAGCGACCGCTGCCAGTCGAGCCCTGAGGGATCTTCTCCCTCGCGCAAAAACAGCGCCATCACGATCGGCGCGTCATAACAAAGATAGAGAAATTGCGATACCGGAGAGGCTGGAACCGGCAGCCGCAGCCAGTTCTCGTAGTACGCCCAGACAACGTTCGAAACTCCGTAGGCGGTGAACGCAAACGCAAACAGCATCCAGAATGTGCGTCCCAGAAGGCGGCTGCGCCGTGAAGCAAACACGCAGAACCCCGCTGCCGTAAAGCACGCCGCAATCTGAATCAGGTTCGAAGCCAGCGCCCGCAGCGCTTCGCTGCCGATGAGAAGAAATCCGGCGATCTGCAGAACGACGAGTATCCACGCCGCCCACGCCATGCGTCGCAATATATCTCCAGGCACTTTCAGTGCTCCCTGGAACCCACTGCTCTAGGGAGCGAACTCCACCCTCGATGCGCCAACAACACGAGTACCCTCCGCATGGTCGCTACGACGTGAAATCGCGGACACAACTGCCGGAATCCCCAACGCCCCAAAACATTCCGAAATGGTATGTCTCCGTTATTCTTAAGTCAACACGCTCCAGTGAATGAAAGTAGAAATTAGTAACGTCTTATCGCCAAAGCCATTCCCTCGCAATACGTTCTTCCCCTTCCATGCCAAAACTCCAGGCAACAAAACTCACCAATGTCGCAACAGATTCTAGACAAACCTCAGACTCCTCGAGAGGACTTCCTGTCACATGAACAAAGGTGCGCCCATTCGCTGGATGGAAAATACCTATCTCCGCCAACACCTTCGCGGCCAGGGCATCGAGATCGGCGGATTGTGGAAGAAGTTCAAGGTGCGCCCGTCCGCGAAGGTTTGGTACGTCGATCGTCTCTCCGCCGACGACCTGGCCAAGCAGTACGCGGAGGTGCAAGAAAAAATAGTCGTGCCCGACATCGTTGCCGATGGCGAGGATCTTCCCCTCCGCGATCTGGATTTCATAATCGCCAGTCACGTCCTCGAACATCTGCCCTCGCCGTTGAAGGCTTTGCGGTCCTGGTATGACGCGTTGCGTAGCGGCGGCACGCTGCTTCTGAAAGTCCCCGACAAGCGATTCACCTTCGACCGAAATCGCGAGCGCACCCCGCTTCAGCATCTACTCGAGGAATTCGACGATCCCACTCGCATCGATACTCGCGCCCACTACGCCGACTGGGTGGAGCACGTAGACGGAAAGCCCGCGGGCAGCGCCGAGTTCAACGCCCAGCTGCGCTCCTTGATGGGCACCAACTACAGCATCCACTATCACGTCTGGACAGACCAGGATTTGAAAGACATCATCGACCACACGCGAAATGCCTGGCGCATGGCCTGGCGCCCGGTGGTCTTCTGGAACGCACACTTCTACCGCAAAGAAACCGTCGCAGTCCTGCAGAAAGCGTAGCGTCCGCGGGCAGAAAATTATCCCGTCCGGGTCTAATCTAAGTCTAAAATCTAGGAAGGCCCCGCATGTCCGACGAACCCATCACGATTTCTCCCGGCCCGCAGTTCATGTCCGCGATGGTGCTGGCGATCGCCGCCGACGCCCTCCAGATTTTCGTCTTCCCCGCATTTGTCCAGGGAGCCCTCTCGCCCGCCGACGACCTGCTCGACCTCGGAGTCGCCGCCGCCATGATTCGCCTGCTCGGATGGCACTGGGAATTTCTCCCCTCCTTCTTCGCCAAGCTAGTCCCAGGCGTCGACCTTGTCCCCTTCTGGACGCTCGCCGTGGTCAACGTCTACCGCAAAGCCAAATTAGCCGCCGCCGAAGCCGAAAAGCATCCGCAACAACTTCCCCCCGCTCACATCACCAAGAGCTAACGCGCCATTTCCGGTACTTACGTACAAATTTGTGCGTACATATTCAACACCTCCCTGCGACGCGCGAAGTGGCACGCCCTCGGCTGTCGGGCGGCCCAGGTCAATCGGGCCGCCGACTCTAAGCTGCCAAATAATTCTTTACGGTGCCAGCAAAGCATGTACCTGGGTTTCGTTGTCGGTTGCTCCGTTACCGCTTCTGCCATAAATCACAAGCATGCAATCTCCGGCATTCACCTGCACCGGAACGGAGAAAATGCTCTCCACCTGGCCCTGGAGCGTCGCGTTGCCCGTTTCTCCGGACGCAATCCTGTTTACCAGCGGTAAACTCGTAAGGTGCAGCGCATCGTGAGGAAGCCAGCTGTGCAGAGTCAATAGCGGCGCCGGATTCGGGAACCCTTGGCTATTGAGGTTCTGCTCGAATATCTCGCACCCTCCGGGGAGCAGATAGAAGTCATTCGCCGCTCCCCACGCCTCTCCAGTCGGAAGCGGTCCGAAATTGTTTGTTCCATCGAACGTGCTGTCGCTGATGTTTCCATACAGCTCCAACAAGTGCCCAGCTGCTGACATCATGAATGGAACTGCGAAGCCCTCCGAATCAATCGTGGTGGCGTTCTGGCAGCCCCAATCTTGACCAAAACAATATTCTCCGCCGAGATCCAGCACCGTGTTCGGATTTGAATTTGCCACTGGCCTATACGTCAGGTTGAGGTCAGCCGACATCGTAGCCTTGCCCGCAAGCAATGGCCCGCCACCGTAGTAAAGACCGATACATCCGGTGATCGGCACGGCGTGCGGGAAATCAAGATTCACACGGAACGTAGAGTTCGACTGGGAGGGATTCTTCAGAATGTCGCTCCAAACGATACCGGCGGCGCTGCTCAAGCTGATGTCATGGGCGGGACAATTGCCTTGCCAATAGACCAAGGCCCAGAGGACTTCGCTGAAAGTTGGATCGTAGTTTTTCAGCGAGATGGTCCCCGATAACGCCAGCATCTCCGCCGGCGACTTCGCACTGTCGAGTACGTGATACATGGCTAGAAATGTCGGAAAGCCACTCTGTGAACCTTGTGAAGTGGTCCGAGTTTGCTGAATATGCAGAACGGAACGGTTCGCGGCATTTTCCTGCGCCCACAGTTCGGACGTCCCTAGGCCAACAAACATGAAAACTGCGCAAGAAACTGCTCCCCAATAAGACTTCATCTTCCTTCTCCTATTCGCCTGAACCAAAACGTTGACCTTGACCTGGCTTTGCGCCAGACCGAATGAAAGTACAACGCGATTCCGTCGTTCATCTGTAACCCCTCAGCTTGGTGAAAGTCGCACGGGGGCGGACAAACTCAGGACACACTCTGGGGTCAAAGGGGACGTTCCACAGTTTTTTCTCCCGAGTGCCACAGCGGGCAGTGGTGAATTGCGAGTGAAACTCGCATTGTCATCCTGAACGGCGTTGTTCGAAGGCCCCACGCAACTTACCGGGGAGTGCACAGGTCCCTCGAGGGCTGCCCCATTTCCCGCGCGTTTTTTGCGCGAGAATTGAGCGAGCGTCAGTAAGTCATCAAGCGGGAGCGTATAACTTGTGTCTTCCTGAGCGAAGCGAGGGACCCCTGCACTCCCATCCCTCTCCACCGCTCTCGACAGATCTCCGGCCACACGTTTGTCCTTCCCTTACTCCAACCTTTGTGATCGCGACCACTTACCCATAGGCATTCCGTCCACCACTCTTTGTCATTCCGGCCCTAAGAGAAGTCGAGGGGGACAACCTGCTTTCCCCGCTTTTCCCCAGACCCCAGTCCCGCAGGCACGCCCGATAACACGCCCTGTTTTCAACGCTGAGGCCACGCCCGAGAGGGTTGCGTCATGAGTAACTTCACCAGCTATTGCCTTTTTTGCTTCCGCAGATGATAACTACAAGCACACTTATGATCTGCCGCTGGCTCTCCTTTACGCTAAGCACGATGTCCGTCCTCTCGGCCGCTGCTTTCGCACAGGGGCCATCGCCTCAGCCCGCGGCCCCACCAAATTATTCGCAGGAAGCCGCCGTCATCGAGCAGATGTCGACCAAAGTTACATTCGACAATGACGGCAAGCGTTCGCGCGAGCAAGCCACTCGTGTCCGGGTCAAGACCGATGCCGGAGTGCAAGAGTGGGGTCTGCTCAGCCTTCCTTATCAATCTGCCACAGAGACCGTGGAGGTCGGCTACGTCCGCGTCCTCAAGCCCGATAACACAACCGTTAACACGCCGCCCGATAACATACAGGATCTTGACGCTCAGATTACCCGCGACGCTCCCTTTTATAGCGACCTGCGTGAAAAGCACATCGCGGTCAAAGGGCTCGCAAAAGGCGACGTGCTCGAATATATGGTCCAGTGGCACCCAATGAAGCCGCTGATTCCCGGCCAATTCTGGTTCGAATACAACTTCCGCCCGGAAGGCGTTGTGCTCGACGAGAGTGTTGAGATTCGAGTGCCCGCGGGGCGCGCTGTTAAGTTCAAAGGGCCCCAAGCTACGCAAACAATTAAGGGCGACGGCGCTTCGCGCATGTATTCCTGGAGTTTTTCGCGCGCCCAAAGCGCCAAGGCAACTGACAGTGACAAGAAAAACGTCGAGGCTGTTCGCGGTCGCCTTCCCGTGCCCGACATCCAACTCAGCAGCTTCCAAAGTTGGGACGAGGTTGGCCAGTGGTACTGGAACTTGCAAAAAGATCGCATCGAACCTTCACCCGCCGTCCGTGCCAAAGCCCAGGAACTTACTAAAGGATTGAGCGACGATGCCGCCAAGCTACAGGCGCTTTATAGTTTTGTGAGTACTCAGTACCGCTACATTGGAATTGCGTTTGGTATCGGACGCTATCAGCCTCACGCCGCTGACGACGTTCTAGGCAATAACTACGGTGACTGCAAGGACAAGCACACTCTGCTCGCGGCACTGCTACAGGCCTCCGGGTTTACGATCTATCCGGCGCTCATCAATTCCGGCCATGTGATCGATCCCGATGTCCCTTCACCGGGCCAGTTCGACCACATCATCGGCTACTTTCCCCAGGGCAAGACCGTCCTCTGGCTCGACACGACGCCGGAAGTTGGACCTCTCGGCTACTTGTACACGCCCCTCCGCGACAAGCCTGCTCTCGTCATGATGGGAGAGAAATCAGCCAAGCTGATTAACACCCCAGCCGATCCGCCATTTCCAACCCTGCAGACTTTCACGATCGACGCCAAGCTCAAGGAAGACGGATCGCTCGAAGCCAAGGTGCAGGACTCTTCTCGTGGAGATGCGGAAGTGGCGCTGCGTGCCGCTTTTCGACGCATGCCGCAACCGCAATGGAACGATCTGGTACAGCAGATCTCCTATGCTCTTGGCTATGCCGGGACAGTCAGCGATGCCAGCGCCAGTGCACCCGACATCCTCACCGAACCGTTTCACTTTTCTTACTCCTATAACCGCAAGGACTACCCGGACTGGACCAACCGGCAATTCACCGTTCCCGGCCACCCCTTCGCAATGCCACCGGTCAAGGACGACGCCGACGCTCCCTTATGGCTCGGGGGCGCGAGGGAAACCGTTTCCGACTCCAACGTCGAATTGCCCAAAGGTTATAAGCCACAACTGCCCTCGAATGTGGACGTGAAATATGATTTCGCCGAATATCATGCCGCATATTCCATGGATCAAGGAGTCTTAACCGCGCGGCGCCGCATGCTCATCAAGGTGCATGAGGTTCCCGTAACCGAACTCGCCGACTATCGCAGCTTCATTAAGAACATACAGAACGACGTGAACCGCTACGTGCAGACATCGTCATCAAGTGCGGCCACTGGTGGTTCTGGCTCTACGCCTACTGGAATGCTTACCTCATTCTTAGCTGGCATTCGCAATCTGCCCGACAGCACGTTGACCGAAGCCAATCTTCGCGAATCAGATGCGCACAATCCGGCGTTCCAGAGCGATCCCTGGGCTCTAGCGAATGCATTCAAGCGCGTCGTAGATGCCGATCCGAAATTTACACGCGCATGGGTCGAACTTTCGGTTGTTTACATGACGCTGCAGCAGGATGAACCAGCACTCGACGCTTTGCACAAGGCGATCGAGTCCGATCCCAAACAACTGCTCGTTCAAAAGATCTATGCTCTCGAACTGACCACTTTGCGACGAAATGAAGCGGCCATGCGGGCCTGGCAGGACTTCCTGAAGATCGCTCCAGACGATCCTGACGCGAATTCGGTTGCCGCTAAACTACTTGAGCAGGGAAAAGATTATGCGGGAGCTTTGCCGTACCTCGAAGCGCTTGCGAAGCACGATACCTCCCCGAGCGCTCAGATTCGCTTGGGCTCCGCATATCTAAAAGCGGGACAACGCGAAAAGGGATCGGCAACCCTTCAGAAAATTATCGATGCCGACTCCAAGCCTGTGACGATGAACGACGTAGCCTACGAAATGGTGGAAGCCGATACCGATCTCCCGAAAGCTCTGGATCTTTCGCAGCGCGCGGTCGATGAACAGGAGAAGCTGTCGCACGACGTGGACCTCTCCAATCTCTTGAACGAAGATCTCGACTGTACCCAGAAGATCGGTTCCTTCTGGGACACGCTGGGGTGGATCCAGTTTCGGCTTGGCCACTTCAACGAAGCGGAAAGCTATCTCAACGCGGCGTGGCTGTTAACGCAAATCGCAGCAGTCGCTGATCATTTGGGCCAGGTCTATGAAAAGGAAAAGAAAACCGACAAAGCGATTCACATGTATCACCTTGCTTTAGGTACTCCCTACGGCCACAGCGGCAACCTCGGCCCGACGAGTGATCGGTTGGATCGCCTCGAACGCCTTCATCCCGCCGATGTGAAATCGCCCGTGACGCTAAAATTCAATCGCCTATTGGATGGGAGCGGAGATGAACTGAGCAAGATCCGTACGGTCAAACTCAAACGCTTGCTCCCCGGCACCGCCACGGCCGAGTTCTTCCTGCTCTTTGGCCCCGGTCCGAAACTTGAAGATGTGTCGTTCATCAGCGGATCCGAAAAACTGAAGCCCGCGGCAGATGGCCTCTATGACGCGGAATACAAAGTCGCCTTCCCCATGGGCAGCGCAGCCCATCTGGTCCGGCGTGCCCTTGTCATGTGCAGTCCAGTATCGGGCTGCATGGCCGTGCTCTACACGCCAGATTCCGTCCATTCCGTGAACTAGACGCGAAGAGCCCGGCGACGGTCAAAACCGAGCACAAACGGGACGTAACTATTTTTTCGCCCGAATGTGAAGCAGTGAAAAGCAAACGGGGCAGCTCGCGCCGCCCCGTACTGGCTGAATGCTGAGTGCTGAATGCTGAGTGCTGAATGCTGAATGCCGAGTGCTAAGTCCCCTCGCTCCAACCCGCCAAATACTCCTCCTGCTCCGGCGTCAGCTTGTCGATCTTGATGCTCATCGACTCCAGCTTCAGCTTCGCCACGCGCTTGTCGAGTTCGTCAGGAACTTTGTAGACCGTCTTCTCCAGCTTCTTCGAGTTCTTCACCATGTACTCAACCGAGAGCGCCTGGTCGGCGAACGACATATCCATCACCGACGCGGGATGCCCCTCGGCAGCGGCTAGGTTAATCAGGCGGCCTTCGCCGAGCAGGTTGATCTTGCGTCCATCCTTCAGCGAGTACTCTTCGAGCGACGTGCGCGTGGTGCGCTTGCCCGAGCTCATGGCTTCGAGCGCGGGGATATCGATCTCAACGTTAAAGTGCCCCGAGTTCGAAATAATCGCTCCATCTTTCATCAGCGAGAAGTGTTCTTTCGTGAGCACGCTCTTGTTGCCCGTCACGGTGCAGAACACGTCGCCGAGCTTCGCCGCTTCCGCCATCGACATCACGCGGAAGCCGTCCATCACGGCCTCGAGCGCCTTCGTCGGATCGACTTCGGTGACGATGACTTCCGCTCCGGCGCCGCGTGCCCGCGAAGCCAGCCCGCGTCCGCACCAGCCGTAGCCGGCGACCACGAACTTCGATCCCGCAAGCAGGTAATTGGTCGCGCGGATGATGCCGTCAATCGTGGACTGTCCGGTCCCGTAGCGATTGTCGAACAGGTGCTTGGTGTCGGCGTCGTTCACGGCGACGATCGGAAACTTCAACACGCCTTCCTTCGACATCGCGCGCAGGCGGATGACTCCGGTCGTCGTCTCTTCCGTTCCGCCGATCACACCTTCGAGCGCGTCGGTGCGCTTGGTGTGCAGAATCGTCACCAGGTCGGCGCCGTCGTCCATGGTGATCTGCGGCTTGTGGTCGATCGCCGCAAGGATGTGGTTGTAGTACGTGTCGTTGTCTTCGCCCTTGATGGCGTAGACGGGAATGTTGTGATCGCGCACGAGCGAGGCGGCCACGTCGTCCTGAGTCGACAGGGGATTCGACGCGCAGAGCACAACTTCCGCTCCGCCATCGCGCAGGCAGATGGCCAGGTTCGCGGTCTCGGCGGTCACGTGCAGGCAGGCGGAGATCCGTATGCCCTGCAGCGGCTGATTCTTGATGAACTCCTTGCGGATAATTTGCAGCACCTTCATGGACTGGTTCGCCCACTCAATGCGCTTCTTCCCCAAGTCGGCCAGTTCTACGTTCTTGATGTCGCAATTCACTGCAGCTGTTGACATACCTCTCCTGTATGGCGCGCGTAATGCGGCGGATAATTTATTTGATTACCGTTTGCTTGTCATCCTGAAGCCGGCGTACTTTGCTAGCCGAGGGACCTGGTCGAGCCGCGCGATGCATCGCGCTTTTTGCGACGCAGGAAACGCGCGTTGGGCTCGCTTCCTTATTAGAATTCCATACTATTGTCGCAGAATCCCCACCGTTTCGGAACCAGTCAGGTCGCCCAACTGTCCCGTTGAGACTCCGCCATTGGGACGAGCCTCCTCCGGCACTTCTGGTCCTTCTTGGCGTTCTCGGCGATCTCTGCGGTGAATACTTACCGCCGAGTTCGCGGAGAACGCCGAGAGCACACTACTTGCGTGCCGCGACGGGCTCGCGCAGGCCGGCATCACTGGCCAGCTTGGCTGCCTTGTCGGTCGCTTCCCACGTGAAGTCCGCGTCGTTGCGCCCGAAGTGTCCGTAGGCAGCGGTCTTCTTATAAATCGGACGCCGCAGATTGAGCGACTCGATAATCCCGCGTGGCTTCAGTTGGAAGTGCGCGCGAATCAGATCCGGGATAATCTCGGGATTCACCTTCGACGTGCCGAACGTTTCCACCAGCACGCTGACCGGATCGGCCACGCCGATGGCGTACGCCAACTGCACTTCGCAGCGATCGGAGAGTCCGGCAGCGACCACGTTCTTTGCGATGTGCCGTGCCATGTAGGCCGCCGAGCGATCGACCTTCGTCGGATCTTTTCCGCTGAACGCCCCGCCGCCATGACGTCCCATGCCGCCGTAGGTGTCCACGATGATCTTGCGTCCCGTGAGCCCGGTGTCGCCCATCGGCCCGCCGATGACAAACCGTCCCGTCGGGTTGATGTGATACTTCGTGTCCTCATCGAGCAGGTGCGCCGGAAGCACAGCCTGGATCACATGCTTCAAAATCCCTGCCCGCAATTCCTCATTGCTGACAGTCTCCGCGTGCTGCGTAGAGATGACGACCGCGTCGACGCGCAGCACTTTGCCGTTCGCATCGTACTCAACTGTAACCTGCGACTTGCCGTCAGGCCGAAGGAAGGGAAGCGTCCCATTCTTGCGAACCTGCGATAGCCGCTGCGTCAACTTGTGCGCCAAAGAAATCGGAGTCGGCATCAACTCCTCATTCTCGTTGACCGCATACCCAAACATCATTCCCTGGTCGCCGGCGCCGCCGGTGTCTACGCCCATGGCGATGTCGCCGGACTGTTTGTTGATCGAGCTGATGACGGCGCAGGTGTTGGCGTCGAAGCCGTAGAGTGCGTTGTCGTATCCGATGGCGGCGACGGTGCCGCGGACTACGGTTTGGAAATCGACGTAGGCTTTGGTGGTGATTTCTCCGGCGATGACGACCAGGCCGGTGGCGGTGAGGGTCTCGCAGGCGACGCGACTGGTGGAGTCGTCGGTGAGGCAGGCGTCGAGGATGGCGTCGGAAATCTGGTCGGCGATCTTATCGGGATGGCCTTCGGTTACGGACTCAGAAGTGAATAAATAGCGGTTCTTGGATGCCAAGTTGTGTGTCTCCTTAGTGCCCGCGTGTGGTGGCGCGGCGCGAAAAACTCTGGACTCTTATCGTGCGGGAGCCTGATTTTGTCGAATCAGGAAAATCCACGCGGCCGCGACGGAGCGATGCATCGAGAGGAAGTCCTCAAAAAAGGCTAACAGAGCAGGATGGGGCACGCAATGGTTTTGGCCTTAAAGGGACGAGGTGGGATTCGACGGCGGAAATGGGGCGGGGAATGGGGGGATTTGGGGGCGGAGTGGGGGGAGGAACGTGCCGTATGTCGCCGCATTTCACTAGTTTCTTTGTCTCACCTCAGGGGTGCAGTTCAACCGTCTGCCCCAGGTTTCCCCCAGCCGCTTGTTGCCCAAGCATCGACGTCTGTCATTGCGCGACGAATGTCGGTTTCGCGCTGGTATGCGGGCCGAGACGCCGTCGCCCGCATCCGAGACATTGGGAAATGCTGGCGGAATTGGTGGGAATTTCTGGATGACGTTCCTCAACCCGTCGAACCGCCTGCGGCCTGGTATTCAACAGCTGGAGTTGCCCAGCCTTCGAAACTACGAAGGCCGGGGGAAGCCAGTTCTTGTCTAGCATCCCGCAAGGTGCAAAGCTGGGCCAGCCCCCACGGTTAGAAATCGGCGGACCCTACCGCAAGGCCGCGTCACACCCCGATGCGGCCAACCCAAACCCACCGCTAAGGAAAATCGGTGCTCACGCTGGCAGCACGATAACCTCAAGATCATTCGGGCTAGGCATTCGCCTGATCGGTGATCCGTCGTCCTTATAGACCTCTATTTCTTTCGCGAAGCCCTTCACCACGTGCAGCAGGAAATGGACGTGGATGCCATCTTCATCAACAGCATCAGCTTCCACCGGTATTCGCTTTTCAACCTTGGCGGGCCTGGCCATATCGCTCAGTTCGAGTTCTAGGCTGCCCTCGTCGTCGATGACCCGAACTCGGCAGCCGGCTATCTGTTTAGCTATCTCCTCTTTACCGGGAAAGTCTGCAGCTAAGAGTCGCTGCATGAGCTCTCCTTCCGCACGAGTCGGCTCGCGAAAATGTTGTTCGATTTTCATGCTCCTCAACCTACGGAATGTAGTACGTTCCAACGTTGACTGTCCCGTTGGGCAAAGTGTAAGCCCGATACTCGACGGTTTGGCCGCTGACGTCAATCCGTCCCCAGAAATTCCCTGTTGGCTGTGTTGCGTTTTTGATGGCTGTCTCAACATCTTGCTTGATCGCTGATTCGACGTCCGATTGGTTCAACCCGGTCCCCTTAAGATGCCGCGCTCCATGTCCAAAAATTACGGCCGAGGGGATGCCGACCATGCTCAACAAGTGATCAGTTTTAGCTGCCGACATCACCTGATGGATGTACTTGTATGCCGACGCCACATCTTGGCTCGATGCCTTTGACCAATCCACCGAAGTCGTGCCGTTGGCATCAAGTCTCTGAGTGCCGTTGTCAGAGAGCCACTGACGCTGGTCAGCGATCACTTGGTCATTGGTCTTCCACCCGTTACCGCTCAGTGCGTTACCAAGTTTTTGCCAGAATCCGCCTGAGTTCGTATTTTGCACCTCTTCGGTTGTCTGGCCTGGTGTGCTTTGATCTGCTCCCGGGTTTCGGGATTCCTTCTCGGAATTCGCGGGCACCGTCGAACCGGCATCCGCACCCGCAGTACCCGTACCTATAGCGAACATTCCGAAAGCGACCTGCCCACCTTTAGAACCTCCCCAACAGCACATCTCCAAACCGGTAGGGTCAATCCCGCCGTTGGGGTCGGTGCCGTAAGCGTAGGCATTCCACCCAGAGCCAGCGGGATCAGGGGAAATCCAACGTCCTTGAATGTTATTCAGTTCGCGGTTAGGGGTGTCAGAGAGCCCAGAGAACAAGTCTTGCATATCTCCGGTAAAATTCACCTTGTCCGCGGAGCCGAAGTTAGAATATATCTCTCCGTAGGGAGCGAAAGCACGGTCATAGTCGACCGTGGCCCCTAAAATGGTTGACCCTACGCGTGCCGTGCCGAGCCAGTCCTTGTGTTCATAGTACCTGTTATTTCCTCCCGAACCTGTGGTGAAAAGAGTCCCCCCACCGGGCAGTGCAAAGCGGGCGTTCACCACACCAGTTGCTCCGGACATGACGGCAGTCTCTCCTAGAGGGCTGTACAGAATCTCGGAGTACACTGCATTCACCCCGTCCTTGTGTGCTTTTTGCTTTACGCGCGGGCGCGCTTCTGAAACCAGCGCAGAAACTTCGGCAGGTCGCAGGGCTTGTGACATTCCGCGAGTGATACTCGATGAAACACACCATAGCGGGCATAGTAGATCGCTACGTGTTTGATCTTTCCCCTGCCACAATCGTCGATGCCGCCGATACAGGACAGAACATAGTAGCCGATGAGTTGATTGAAGAACTCGCGCTCGAAGGTGAGATGCTTGGTCGTCTTTATATCGATCAGCGTGTCATCGATGATGAGATCCCCGTCCGCGCCGCCGACCAACGATGATCCTGTTCCAAATGTCGGGTTAAGAATGCAGCGCCTCTTACCTTGGAAGTGTTCTTCTGGAATTAGCGACAGCATCTTCTGTAGATCTGCCACTATCGCAGCAGGAACACGTCGAGGGAGTTTGATGTCAAACATCCCAATGCGGTAAACGACATCAAATGAAGCTAGCCAAACGGCAGCTTCAATCAGCCGTGGTGAAGGGCGCATGCGAGCGGAGTTGCGGAACGCCCTGTAGCGCTTTTTGGCTTCGACCATCAACCCGATTGCCTCTGTTGCACGTCTTCGATCGGCGTAGGCAAGCACCATCCTCAATCCAGTATCTGCAACCCAATCACTCGGCTTGGTTCCTGAATTGAGCTTCTCCACGTAGAAGCGGAGCAAGTAGTCGAACGCTGTTCCAACTAGGCCGTGGCTTTCGGTCAGTGGAGGCGCGAGGATTGGCGACTTCACCCGGAAGTCTGGCTTCGTGAAGTAAGCGAGAAACTGTGCTCGGACATCTGCGTTGCGTTCAAGGAATGATGTGAGACTCACGGAAGTAGCGTATAGCGTGGGATGAATCGAGTCAGAATTACGTCAGACCATGTACGACTGCCGGAGCAACGCCCCCGAGCCAGGCTGCCGGTGAACAAAAAACTGGAAGTCAGAAAATGCAGATGACCATCGCCGCAGTAGCGCTTGAGGCCGTTGTTTGCGGCTTTAATGTCGGAGAACATTCCTCAGTAACTTACAACTGATGGCTACCCACGGAAGCGCTAGCAGAAACATAAACACTCTAAAAACTGCAGGTCCGTCCCCGAAGAACCCAAAACGCATGAGTGGTACGGCAGGACACAGAAATAGCAGCCCAAAGAGGCCCGTTCCGATTCGCTGGATCACGGTTGCTTTCGGCGAGCCCTTCCATAGAAAAGCATCTACCAGAGCGCCGTTTCTCAGAGTATCCGGCCAGACTGTACCCCTTTGCCTTGCTTCGATCTCCCTCAGCGATCTCCATCTAAGTAGCGATTTCATGCCGTCGCCTCTGCCTTTGAATCGCGCTATTCAGTAGTGTGGCCGCTGAGTATGATGCAGTGGTATAGAAAGGCAATGTGACTGCGAGTTGGACGAAACAGCGAAGTTCAGGCCGACACCCCCAGCCGAAAAAAAGCTCAAGCCTGCCAACTATAGGTAGACGCGTTAGGCTGAATGAGATACACAAAATCAAAAACGGAAGCACCCAAACCCAATTCATCAGCCAATGACGAAGAAACCGCGGAAGCACGAGTCCTATGAAGAATGCCAGCGCTATCTGTACAGGGAAATAGGGGACTTCCGTCAAAATCCAACGAGCTCGCGCCGAAGGCGAGAAGACAAAAGTAAGAAGACCAGCAAGGGCAAGTACGCCGACGGTGCTTAATAGCTGATGGAATGGAAACGCCCACCAGACTCCCCTTGTCCGTGTATCTCGCGTGACCACCGCTGAATTAGTCATATCGTTCCCCTTCCATTACTTCGGCCACGTCGTAAACACATTGGTGATGCACTGTCCAACGCCAGAGCCATACGCCGCTCCTCCGGCGACTGTACTAGGAACCTCTGGGGATCCCCCGTAGGGCACCGTTCGCCCGCCCTTATTTGGCCCAGATGGTGGACCTTGTCCTTCGGTAGTATTCGTACTATCGGTCGAGTCGCTTGGTTGAGATTCCGTAGCGCCCATTGGCGTTGCGAACTCGGGGTCCATCCCGGCCACACAGGAGATGACCATCCCAGCTTTTTCCCACCACTTGAGGGGCGTAGGACCCGCCTTCTTAGGTTTAGCGGGAACCGGGTTGCAGAGAAAGGGCGCTTGGCAGTTGTTTGCGAAATTAATAAACGAGAATGGATCGCGATAATAATCGCAGACCCCTTCCCGGCAACCAAATACACGCACAGGCATGTTCGCGTAATCGAATGCGCTCCCGGTAAACATAGCGCAGGCCCCCCCACCGTCAACGGAAATGCATTGAGCATTCATGGGATTCATAGCTCGGGAGGCATCCTGACCCACAACGTAGCATTGCCCATAGATGTCTGTGTTGCACAAACCCGTGGGATCGGTATTACTGTTCGGATCGATCGGATAAGCATACTGATTCCAGCCCGTTCTAGCCGGGTCCGGAGAGAGCCATCGTCCCACACTACTCAATTCCCGATTGGGTGTATCCCACATCACCCCTCGATCAAAATTGTCGGTCGTGCCAGCGAACAGGTCCAGTTTCGCCTCGCCGTCCCCGCTGCCATAGTTGGAATACATCTCGCCATATGGCGTGAAGCCCCGATCCATACTGACGCTACGGGTGCTAACGACGTGAGCGAGGCGGGCACTCCCGAGCCAGTCATTGTGCAGAACAAAGGTGCTGCCAGCAACAATTGCTGTGTTTCCCCCAGGAGTCCGAAAAGAGCCGAAATTTCCGAGTTAACTTGGGGACAGACGGGACGTTCACCGGTTCTTTCTCCCGAAGTGGGAATCCATCGCACACGCAACGAAAAAATCAACAGTCCTTAGTGAGTGGAGCGGATTCCTTCTGATATTTTTCAGGTATGGCCCGTTTGCCGCGCGTTGTGGTCGTTGACGTTCCGCACCATATTACGCAGCGGGGCAACGCTCGACAAGTGATTCTGGGCAGCGACGCGGATCGGGCAACCTATCTCGCACTGCTGCGACAGTATTCCGAACTGCACGGGTTGTCGTTGCTGGGCTACAGCCTGATGTCCAATCATGTGCATCTGATTGCGGTGCCGCACACGTTGGACGCGCTGGCGCAATCGCTGAAGCAGGCCCACGGACGATATGCCGCCTATTGGAATGCCCGCCGGGTTGCGACGGGGCATGTGTGGCAGGGACGATTCTATTCGTGTCCGCTGGAGGAAGCGCACCTCTGGCGGGCGCTACGTTATGTGGAGTTGAATCCGGTGCGGGCTGGGATGGTGGAGCGGGCGGAGCAGTGGAGATGGTCCAGTGCTACCGTTCACTGTGGCATTGCAGGTGCGGATGGGACGTTGGAAATGGAGCGGTGGAGGAAGCGCTGGGCGGTCGCGGAATGGCGTGAGTTTCTCGGGGAGGCGGAATCGGCTGCGGACGTGAGCGAACTGCGGCGATCGACGCACACAGGGCGACCACTGGGCACACTGGAGTTTGTGGCTGAAGTGGAAAAGCTAACCTCGCGACCGCTGGTACCGCGAAAGGGAGGCCGGCCGAAGAAGCCGGCAAGGGATGTGCCGCAACTCAGCCTCACAGTTTGTGCTTGATCTCAAAAAAGTGAAGAGGTGGGGACCTTCCCATTTCGGGCGAAAAACTAGGTGAACGTCCCGTCTGTCCCCGGGTTTCCCCGGGTTTCCGGGGTTTCCGGGGTTTCCGTGATTAAGTAAGAGTTCTCGTAGGCGCCCAGAGTGTATCGGTTCGTACTCGAACTGTAGCCGGGGATGGTCGTTACTGCGCGGGTTGGGTGGGGACTACTCGCATGCCGGACTGGTCGAAGACTAGCGTCTTGACTTCGGACTCGGCGCCTTGGGCGGGGATTTCCTGGCCGTTCCAGAGGAAGGTGACTCCGGCGGCGTTGCCGACTTTGGCGACGATTTGGCGAGTGGCGCGGATGGAGGTGTGGGCGGGGGCGATGAGAGTTTCTTCGCTGGCAGGTTGTCCGTCGGCGGTGACGGAGATCCAGGAAGTTTCGGTGGCGCGGATGACCAGGGTCAAGGATGCGGCCGCCGCGGTCGGTGTCGCGAGCTTTGATGGCGGGAAGGTGCGAACGATTACGTCTTTATCTTTTGTGGCGTCTTCTTTATTGGGGCCGCTCTTATTGGGATCGTTTTTCGCTTCGACGGTAGGGGCGGGCGGCTTGGGCGGCGCGGGAGCGGGTTGATTCGTTGTGGGCGATGTCCGGGGAGTTTGCGGGGGCGGCGTGGCGTGCGACGACGTGGGGTCTGATTGGTTTTTCGAAGACGGATTTGTGGGCGCGGGGGCTGCGGTATTTAGTGATGCAGATTGCGTCGCGGGCGCGGGCGATATGGTGGCGGCCTGGGTGTGCGTGGTGTGGGAACGGCGCGTCCATAGAATCATTGCGAGGACGATGACGACGGCGGCGACGGCGATGATCCGCCAAGGAATCTCGGGGCGGCGGTCGTTGAGATATTTGTTACGCGGGGGGCGGACGTCTTCGGCGCGAGGAAGTTGGAGCTCGGGGAGTTCCTCGAACTGGGTCGGCGGCTGCATTTTTAGCGCGGGCTTGCGATAGGGAGCGAGCGGACGCCTGTCGGGCGCGGGCGGAGGTGGCGGTGCGGCGGGCTTGAGAGGGACGGGGTCCCAGACTTCGTGAGCGTCGACTTGAGCCTGGCGCAGGCAGGTCAGATAGTCGGTGACGGCTTCCTCGGAGTTGAGGCCGAGATGCTTGGCGTAGGCGCGAATGAATCCCTTATTGAAGACGCCGCCGGGAAGCTGGTCGAAGTGCTCCTGCTCGATGGCCTGAAGCATGCGCGAGCCGATTTTGGTGACGTTGGAAACGTCATCGAGCGAGAGGCTTTTGGCCTCGCGTGCCTTGCGAAATTTTTCTCCGAACTCGCCCACGGGTCCCCGGATCGCCGTTGTGTGACGAAAACATCATAGGACATGCGGCAAGGACGCGCCACCGTCCAACAGGACTAGGCGGGGAGTAACGTGGGGAGCGTGCCTCGGACCAACGGGCTGAAGCCCGTTCGCGTTTCGTGTCGCTTGACGCGGCCCTGAAGGGCCGCTCTTCCACGGCGAACTTTCCCGGCGAATTTTCGCGGACGGATTGCCAACGGGTTCCAAGCCGATCAATACTTGCAGCATTTGATGGGATGAGTGGGGAGTGTGAGATGAAGCACGAACTTCTTCTTGTCACATGTCTGTGGATTGGGTGGACGCCGGCGGGGTGCGCGCAAACGTTGGAGGTGATCCCCAATCGCGTGATGGTCGATGAAGTGGCAACGATCCGGGCGAATGGGTTGCAGCCGAACGAGCGGGTTGCGATCCGGGGTGAACTGGTCGATGGCGAGGAGCATGCGTGGGCATCGGAGGCCGAATTTGTGGCGGATGCCCAGGGAACGGTGGATACGTCGAAGCAGGCTCCGGAAAAGGGATCGTACAAAGAGATCTCCGCGATGGGATTAGTGTGGTCGATGAAGCCGGCGGAGAAACATGTCGAATCGTATGCGGGTCCGCGAGAGTTGGGAGCCCAGACCATTCAGTTTCAATTAATAAGGAAGGGGCAGGGGATCGCAAGCGGACAACTGGAGCAACATTGGATTGGAGATGGCGTGCGGCAGATCAAAGTGGAGGGAAAGCTGCATGGAGTGCTTTACCTGCCGGCTGGGAGTGGACGGAAGCCGGGCGTGCTGGTGTTGGGAGGATCGGAGGGAGGAGTGCCGCGGCAGAAAGCGGCGTGGCTGGCATCGCACGGATATGCGGCGCTGGCGCTGGCGTATTTTCGGTATGAAGATCTGCCGCAATATCTGGAGGCAATTCCGCTGGAATATTTTGGAACGGCGATCGGGTGGTTGAGAGAGAGGCCGGAGGTCGATCCGGAGCATGTTGCGGTGATGGGAACATCGCGGGGAGGAGAGCTGGCGTTGCAGCTGGGGTCGATGTATCCGCAGATCGCGGCGGTGGTGGCGTATGTTCCGGCGGACGTGCGGTATCCGTCGTGCTGCGGGAATACCGACGTTCCGTATGCATGGACATGGACGGGGAAGCCGCTGCCCTATGTGCCGATGCGGGAGGTGCGGCATCCGGATGCAGCGATCAAAATACAGGCGTCGATTGCGGTGGAACGGACGCATGGACCGATCCTGGTGATTTCGGGGAAGGACGATGGAGTGTGGGAGTCGTGGGCGATGGCGGATGCAGTGGTGTCGCGGCTGAAGCAGGCACATTTCGAGCCGCGAGTCGAGCGGTATGAGTATCCGCATGCGGGACACCGGGCGGGGCGGCCGGAGATAGTGCCGACGTGGCACGGATCCATGAGGCATCCAGTGTCAGGGCGCGTGATGGATGTGGGTGGGACCGCGAGCGGAGATGCGGAATCGTCGATGGATGCGATTGGGAAGGTGCTGGCATTTTTGCGGGAGAGTTTGCAGGGAGAGTCGAAGTAGTTGCAACCTGGAGTCTCGGGTCGCAGTTTGCGGGACCCAGCGAATTCACTTAATCTGAGCGCTCATGTTTCGACGAATCTGTTTTGTCGCGTTGTTTCTGGGTGCGGTTGCGGCTCTTGCTGCGGCGCCTGGGATCCGCGTGGATGGGTATGAGGTGGTGCATGCTTATCCGCATGATGCGAAGGGATTCACGCAGGGTCTGATTTACATTGATGGACATCTATATGAGAGTACGGGCCTCTATGGGGAATCGTCGCTGCGGATGGTGGATTTGACGACGGGGCGCGTGCTGCAGGAACACGATGTGCCGGCGGAATATTTTGGCGAAGGGCTAACGGAGTGGGGCAGCAATCTGGTTCAGCTGACGTGGCAAGCGCACAAGGGATTTGTCTATGACCGGTTCAGTTTTTCGTTGACGCGGACGTTTCCGTATAAGGGAGAAGGTTGGGGGCTCACGCACGACGCGACGCAGTTGATTATGAGCGATGGGACGGAGTACCTGCGGTTTCTCGATCCGAAAACTTTTCAGGAGACGAGGCGGGTGAAGGTCACGGATGAGAACGGGCGTGGAGTGGATAGTTTGAATGAGTTGGAATTTATCCGGGGAGAGATTTGGGCAAACATCTGGCAAACAGACAAGATTGCGAGGATCTCGCCGCGGACAGGGAAGGTGGCGGGGTGGATTGATTTGAGCGGCATCATTAATAAGGAGGAGTTGCAGGGCTCTGGAGCGGTGTTGAACGGGATTGCTTATGACTTGGTCGGGGATCGGATTTTTGTTACGGGGAAGTTGTGGCCGAAGCTGTTTGAGATTCGGGTGGTGGGACGGTAGGGAAAGCAGGTTTCCTTCAGCTTCGCTCAGGGCAGGCTCTCGCGGCGATAGCGGACGCGCTGCGGAAAGACAACACAAAACAAAGCAGGTTCCTCGCGCGATAAGGCCGCGCTCGGAATGACAAATTCATTAGAGGGTTCAAACAGCAAGAGGTTTTTACCTAAAGACTAGACTGGCGAGATGTGTCTTGTATTCCTGTGCAGGGAGCGTAGAATTTGGGCCATTGTTCCTGCCTTGGGGAGGTTTCGCCATGAAGCCACCGGTTCTGCTGCTGGTTCTGTTCCTTTCAACCTCTTTCGCTTGGGCGCAACGAGCTGGGTATACGCCTCATAGCGCGCAATCGCAGGTGGATGCTGCGACCTCAAATCGGGCGACTCAAAATGAGTTTGAGATTGCCAGGGCGCAGGTGAACAAGCGCGGTCCGTCATCGGCGCAACATCTGCAGGGAACTGATCTGGTGAAGTTGCGGTCGGATGCGGATGAATTGGCTACTCTGGCGCAGTCGATCCCGCCGGATGTGGACCAGACTACGAAAGGGATCCTGCCAAAGGATCTGGAGCAACGGCTGAAGAAAATCGAAAAGCTGGCCAAGCAGTTGCGGTCGCGAATCTCGCACTAGCCGCAAACACTCTCGAAAGCCCATCGTTCCGCGAGCGATTTTGTGGGCGCGAGACGCCCGCGCGCAAGCCGCCGGAATGCCGGCGCTACCTTATTAGTGTGTTGGAGCGGGGACGTTGGCTTACTCGCTGGATCGGTTAAGCGGGAGATCCTTCGCTTCGCCTGAAAAGCGGCTCCGTTCAGGGATGACACCGCGCTTTAAAAGCTGAACTGCATCCTTACCAAATTCCCACTTCTCGCGCTGGGGGCGCGAGAAATGGGGCACTGGTGAGCGTCATTTTGCGGCTGGAGGTGAAAGTTCGATGATGTTGCCGAAGCCGGTGAAGCCGACGACGGTAGTGCCGAACAGGTTGCCGGAGGAGTCGAGGAGCAAACTGCCGTTGGGTATTTCGCCGTCGAATCCGCTGAATGAATAAATGAGGTTGAATGTCCGTTTGCCGCCGGAGGCCGCGGTAATTTCGAAGGCGGTGCCGCAGCCAGGAGAGTAACCAGAGCCGCCGCAGAGTTGCTGGCCACCGTAGCTCGCGGTTCCGTAGATGTTGCCGGAGGAATCAAGAGTGACGCCATTTTCAGGGTTTGCGCCGTCGGAGCCGCCGGTGAAGGAATAGAGGGGTGCGTACTTCCAAGTGCCATTGCTTTGGTGCACTAGTTCGAAGGTCACGCCGCAATAGGTGAAGGGGCAGCCCGAACCGGTCTTGCCACCCTGGAATGCGTTGCCGTAGATATTGCCTGCCTTGTCGAATGTGAGATACCCAGTAGGATTCGCTCCGAGAGTGTTATTGAAAGCATAAAGACGGCTGAAGGTGAAAGTTCCGCCAGAGGAGGGCGCCATGCGGAAGATGACGCCGCAGCCATTCGGGGCACAGGCGGTGAGATTGCCTCCGCCGGGAGCTGTGCCGTAAAGATTGCCGCGGGAATCGATGGAGAGTTGCCCGTAGGGTTCGCCACCATCAAACTTGCCAGTGAAAGTGTGAATGATAGTTTCGGTCCAGGTGCCATCGGAGTTGGGTGAGAGTTTGTAAACGATGCCGCAGTTTTGCCCGCCCCAGCAAGTGTTGGGCCCCCCCCAGCTGGTCACTCCATACAAATTGCCCTTCGCGTCGAAGACGACGCCGGCGCTGGGCTCGAGGCCATCCGTTCCGCCGTTGAAGTTGTAGAGAACCGTTTCGACCCAGCCGCTGCCGGAGGGAGAGAGTTCGTACACGACGCCGCAGCCCTGGCCGAAGCAGCCGGAGAGGTTGCCGCCGATGGCGGCGACGCCATAGAGATTGCCTTTGCTGTCGAAGGTGAGGCGGCCGCCGGGGCCTCCACCGTCGGTGAGGCCGGTGAAGTTATAGAGGACGATCGGAGTCTGAGATCCGGCGGGCAATTCGTAGACCACGCCACATCCGTAGGGATAGCACTGGCCTGAGCCGCCATCGGGGAGCGTGCCGTAGAAGTTGCCCGCGGCATCGACCGTCAGTGGGCCGTTGGGGTACAGACCCGGCAGATTCCCGATGTTCATGGTCTCGGTGTACTGCGCGTGAGCGGCGATTGCGAGGGTGAAGACGAGGGCGAGAAGCGCGAGTTGGCGAAGAGTCTGGTGCATAGTTGTTTCCTCTCTCTAAATCCCGGTTAGCGGCAAGCTGGCGCTCGCCGGATGACGACTGTGCTTTCCCGCAGGCTGAGCGTCTTCGCGCCCGTGCCGCATAAATGGGAGAGCGTGAGTATCAGGAAAAAACGGGCCCAAGACGGAGTGACATTTGCCGCGCATGGGGAGGCGCGGAAACGGAAGGGGAGGAGACTGCGGAGCGGAACTATATCACATGCGCATGGAGAAAGGAGTCCGGAAGACTATGGAATTTACGAAAGGCGAAAAAATTATTGGAGTCGAAGTCCCCGCCCTATCCCTACGAAGGACGCAGGGATAAGGACGGGGGCCGCCTTTTTGAAAACTTCTTTTGAAGGTTACGGAGTCAGTTCGTAGATGGAGCCTTGGCCGCCGCTTCCTAGTTCTGTCACTCCGTACAAGTTGCCGGCTGCGTCGATGTACGACGGGCCACCGCAATCGGAGAAGGTAGGAAACGCAGAGACGATGGCATAGATCCAACCGCCGCTGGCCGCTGGAGATAGGCGGAAAATATTGGAGGGCGAGCTCGCGATAGAGCCATCGGAAGCGCCATAGAGATTTCCGGCGGCGTCGAACATCAAACCACCGGCGGGTGTGGAACTGTCGGTCCCGCCAGTAAAGCGATGGAGGACGGTTTCTTTCCACTCGCCAACCGCGGTTGGTGTGAGCTTGAAGACGACGCCGTTTTGACTGATGCCGCCGCCGCGGGTTCCTCCATAAAGATTACCGGCAGCATCGAGGACAACTCCGGCAAAGGGCTCGGCGCCGTTAGGCCCGTGGGTACCGTGAAAAGTGAAAAGAAGATGGAGAGTCCAGGTTCCTCCTGAGGGCTGAAGGCTGAAGATGGTGCCGCAGCCGGTGCCGGAGAGTCCGGTACAAGAGGGGTCACCCTGGGAAAAAGTAGCGCCATAGAGGTTGCCGGCGGAGTCGATGGTAACAGCGTCAGGTTCGGCTCCGTCTTTGCCGCCAGTGAAGGAATAGAGAACGGACTCAGTCCAGCCGCCTGAGGATGGAGACAGCTCAAAGACCGCGCCATTCGCGGCGGCGCCGCCTTCTTCGGCGACCCCGTAGAAATTTGTGCCGTCTGTGATCAGGCTGGCAGCGAAGCCCCCATCGGTACCGTTAAAGTTGTGAAGGATCGTCTCGGTCCAGCTGGAACCGGATGGTGAGAGTTCCCATACTGTACCGTCGCCGTTGGAGCCCCCGCTGAACGAAGTGCCATAGAGATTGCCGCTGGCATCAATGAGAATGCTCGTTGGGCTTTCGGCGTCAGGTGTTCCCTTGAAGCCGTAGATGATTTTTTCGGTGTAGCCCGTCCCGGAAGGAGAGAGTTCGAAGATTGCGCCGCAACCTTTGCCAGAACAGCCGCCGCCTCCGAACAGCGTAGTGCCGTAGAGGTTTCCGCCGGCGTCTGCGACAAGCTTGGCGCCAGGTCCGTTTCCGTCTTTTTGTCCGCGGAAGTTATATAGAGTCGTTTCTTTGTAGCTGGCTGCGTTGGCAACCAGGGAGAACACTAAGACCACGAGGGCTGGCAGGAGTCTCTGAATATTCTTCATGTAGTTTCCTCTTATTGACGCCGACTGAGAGCGGTAAGCCGCTCGGATTCTGTTTGTGCTTCCACATTCGCCAGGGCTCTGAAGCCGAGAACGGAATGGAGGGAAGACGTGAAGCAATACGAACTACGGTGGCCGAGACGAAGTAAATCGCTCCGCGCCGAGAAGACGAGGAAAACAAGGGGAGGGAACTACGGGGCGAAACTATATCACAGATGGAAAACAGGTCAAACGGGTGGGGGCTGTAGAAGGGGCGGGGGGCGCGGGTTTCGGCGTGCGCGGTTACTTTATTATTTCGAGAGGGCGATGGTGAATTGGGCTTTGCAGGTCTTCTCGGGATCGTCGATGACTTCACCTTCGCGGCCGCCTTCGGAGGCGTGGAAGCTGAGGGGGCGCTTGAGGCGGTTGGGGAGTCCGGTGAAGCGGGCCTTGCCGTCGGCGTTGGTGCTGACCTCGAGATCGAGTTTGTGGAAGCTGCCGAATCCGTAGGCGATGTGGACGTTGATCTTGGCGTTGTAGATAGGAGCGCTGGCGGAGTCAGTGATGGTGAAGTCTGCCGAGCAGGATCCGATTGCGCCGTCTATCTCGGGGATGGATTTTGGATCGGCGGGACTGGGGCTTGTCTGAGAAAAGGCTGCAAGACAAAGGGTGAAGGAAAGAAGAGTGAGGATCAGGAAATTGGTTCTGAGATCATTCTTATTCATGTTCGTTCTTAAAGATACTCCCAGGCGATCAAAAAAATCCTCATTTCTCGCGTAAAGGCCTGATGTGGCTGTCCTTAGGTTTGGGCCGGAATTGATTGAGCGCATTGGCTTTAGGGGTACCTATTACCAACGTTCATTGCCCCTGCACGAAAGTGACGAATATAATTTTTTCACTACCACCCGTCCAGCGAGGAACAAGGGTTAATACTGCATGCCAGAGGCCGGCACTCAATTGACGCGCCACAGCCAGGAGCTGTCGATATTTCACGATGTGGCGAAAGCGCTCACGTCGTCGCTCGATCTCGACTCGATTCTGCAAACGATCATGGAAAAGATGGCGGAATATTTCCGTCCGGATACCTGGTCGCTGTTGATGGTGGACGAGGCGCACGACGAACTCTATTTTGCGATCGCAGTGGGCGACAAGGCGGAAGTGCTGAAAAATGTTCGCCTGAAAATGGGCGAGGGCATTGCAGGCTGGGTCGCGAAAAACGGCGAGGCGCGCGTGGTCCCAGATGTGCGGACCGATCCGTTCTTCGCCAGCCGAGTGGATGAAGCTACGAAGTGGGAGACGCGGTCGGTCATCTGCGTGCCACTGCGCTCGAAGCTGCGAGTGCTGGGCGTGATCCAGTTGGTGAACGTGGACATGTCGCAGTTCACCGATGCGGAGTTGTTCTTTCTGCAAGCGCTGAGCGACTACGCGGCCATTGCGATCGAGAATGCGCGCTGGGTGGAGAAGATTCAAGAGCTGACGATCACCGACGACTGCACCGGACTTTACAACGCGCGCCATCTTTATAAGACACTGGAGACCGAGGTTTACCGGTCGTCGCGATTCGGATATGAGTTCAGCATTTTGTTTATTGACCTCGATCACTTCAAGACGGTGAACGACACGCATGGCCATTTGATTGGGAGCAAGCTTCTGGCGGAGATTGGGTACCTGGTGAAGGCGCAACTACGGTTGATCGATTTTGCGTTTCGCTACGGTGGCGATGAATTCGTAGTGCTGCTGCCGCAGACAGGGAAAGATCAGGCGCTGGTGGTGGCCAAGCGTTTGCGCGATGCCATGCGTGACAGCTGTTTCTGCCGCGAAGAGGGATTAAATTTGAATATTCGGGCGTCGATCGGGTTGGCGACGTATCCGCACGATGCGCGCACGGCACATGATGTGATCCGTCAGGCGGACGGCATGATGTATATGGTGAAGAACACGACGCGGGACAATATTGGGATTGCGCAGCGGGGAGTGTTGAAGTAGTTTCTTCAGTTCTCAGTTCTCAGTTCTCAGTTCTCAGTTCTCAGACTTCAGACCTCGGACTGTCCGATATCTTGGTGTTGGAACCTTCCAATTCTTTGCTTTAGCAACGATTGCCCCGGAGCTGGAACTGGGGTAGGCTTGAGCGGTTCTCGTTCAACCCCCGCCTCGAGGTGTCTCGTGAAGCGGATTCTCGATCTTGGATGCGGCACGGGAGATTCGTGGCGCAAACTCGGACTCGACGTTGAGAACCGCTGCGTGATTGGCATTGATGTAAAACCAGACCGCATACAGGCTGCGCATCGCGAATTCAGCGGCCGAGGATGGTGTTACTTATGCGCACGGGGTGAGAATGTACCATTGCGGGATGGAAGCGTTGATTGTGCTTTTTCCAATGTGGCGCTGCCTTACATGCACATTCCGAGGGTACTGGCGGAACTGCACCGAGTGCTAGTGCCCGGAGGTTTGCTGCAAGCGACACTGCACCCTCCGAGTTTCGCGTGGAGTGAATTCCGGAGGTCTTTTCCGAAACCCAAGCAAAGCCTGTTTCGCGTTTTCGTGTTCTTGAACGGGATGGTTCTTCATTTTTCGGGTAGAGTAATTTCGCTTGGGAAAGTCGCGGAGAGCTGCCAGACGGAGAGAGGAATGCGGATTGCGCTGGAGCGCACGGGTTTCACGGCGGTGAGTTTTCGACATGAGGAGCGGAGATTCTTTGTGAACGCTCGACGAGACGGTGCGCCTTCTGTAGCGGAATGGGCTAAGCTGGGACCTGCCGCATAACTCGGACTTCAGACTTCGGAGCTCAGACCATTTCGCTTATTGATTCTCTTGTTTTGTTGCTGGGGGCGGCGTTGGCTTCGCTTCCGCCTTCCAGGGATTTGCGTTGGCGGCGGCTTTGGGGTTGATGCCGAAATCCCAGACGTAGAGATTCATTCCTTCTTTTCCCAACACTTCGACGAGAGCATATTCCCCGGGCGCAAGACTTTCGGTGGGAGTGACTTTGAGCCAGCCTCCGCTGACCCGGGTGATGGTGGTCTTGACGTAGTGCTGTTCCTGGCTGACCTTGCCGGTAACCGCGCGCTTGACGTCTCCGACGATGCGTTTGCCGCCTTTGACTTCGGTGCGGACGATGCGGAAACGATCGAAGGGGACGATGGGCTGCTGCGGCTGTTGCGGTTGCTGCGGACCTTGCGAAGCGTGGGAATCGTTCGATGCGTCGGTCTGGCCGGGGGCGGGATCAACATTAATGTAGAGCGAAGGAACGTCGACGTGAGCCTGGACCGATGCGTGCGCGCCTTCGAGTTCAATGGTCTGCTTAAGGCCGGCGATGGGATTGACCGCGCCCCGGAAAATGTTGCCTTTGGTGTTGCGGTTGACGTCGCCGGCGGTCTGCTGAATCTCTACGATCTGCGGCTCTCCCTGAAAACTGTCGAGCAGAAAAACTCCTGAATCTTCCGGCAGGCGGAGGCCGGGAGCGACCTGGGGAAGGGAAGCTTCCTCGAGATCGCGTTCGTGTTCGAGTTCCTTGTCGAGTTGAGCGGCCTCGGGCACGGGGACTCCGCTGGTACGGTCCTTTTCAAATTTGTTGGTAGCAGGCCAGTCCACGAGGGATTCGGGGAGATCCTCCCATTCATCGCGCTCGGCGCTGAAATAGTGAACGCGGTTGCCTTTGACTTCGTACTTCGTTACGAGCTGGTAGGAACCGTCTTTGAGGATGAGGCGGCGGGCGAGATCCTGGGCGGCAACGTTCGCGGTTAGCGCGAGCAGCAACAGGGCTGCGGCGACCAGCGCGGCCCTAAGGAATCTGCCGTTTTCGCTCATGGCTCCATTGTACGATTGTCGGGGGGATCGGCGAGTTGCCAGCACGGGGCCAAGGATCAATGGGCTGAAAACGATCGGCTCCGGCAAATACCTGATCAACAGCGGATTAGCGATTGTAGTATTCTGTTGCACGCGAAGCCACCGCCCGAAAAAATGAAACGTACTTTGATCGTCTCGCTAGGACTCTTTTCTCTTCTTCTATTATTGTCCGCTGCCATGATAGGCCAGTCGGTTCCGGCGGCGGGCCGTGTGAGCCCGGTGTATTCGGCGCAGGGCGGTTCTGCGGCCGGGGGCCCATCGGTGCAGGGCGGGCAGCCTGTGTCGTATGCATCGGTGACGGCGTTGAATGGATTGCTTGCGCAGCTTGAGGCGACTTCGAAAAACACGCAAGCTGACCTGGTGAAGCTGCGGATCGAGAAGTGGAAGACCGACAACGCCTCGAAGAAGCAGGTGCTGTCGAACGTGGATTCGATTCAACGCAATCTGCAGGGCGCGCTTCCGGAGATCATTGACAAGCTGCGTGGGGCGCCGGAGGATGTACCGGCAACGTTCAAACTTTATCGCAATCTGGATGCTTTGTACGATGTGCTGGGGAGCGTGGTCGAGGGGACTGGAGCGTTCGGATCGAAGGATGATATGCAGTCGTTGTCGAACGATCTGAGTGCCTTTGAAAGCACGCGCAGGCAACTCGCGGAACGAATTGAGACTCTGTCGTCATCGAAAGAGGCTGAGATCGTGCGGCTGCGCGCGGATTTGAAGACGGCGCAGGCGGCGGTTCCGGCTGAGCCTCCGAAGAAGATTGTGGTGGACGATACTGCGCCACCGAAGAAGCCAGCAGCGAAGAAGAAGCCGACGACGAAACCGTCGAGCATTACGCCGGTTAAGCCGGCGACTCCCAAGCCAACGACAGGGCAGGCGGCGCCTGCGCAGCCGCCAGCGAAGCCACAGTAGGGGCGGCAGACAGCAGACCTCGGGCGTTGAGCGTTGGACTTCAGACCTTGAATCTTTCCCATGTGTTACCTGTTTGGATTCTACTGACGGCCGAGTCTGGCGTCTGACGACAGGGCTGCGGAATCTGTTAACCTTCCCACCGCATCTACATTTCAACTCGTTACACTTATTTCCAGGGTCTGACGGCCGCGGTCCAGTTTTCTATGAATTCACACGACAGCATTGTCGCGACAGTGTTTGGGATCATCATCATTTGGGTGGTGTTGCTGGACGCGTTTGAGACCGTGGTGCTGCCGCGGCGGGTGATACGGCACTTCAAGCTGACGGCGTGGTTTTACCGGCGCACGTGGATTCCGTGGCGCAAGGCTGCGAGGCACATCAAGAAGACTTCGCGTCAGCAGAATTTTCTGGGATATTTCGGGCCGCTATCGCTGATTCTGTTGCTGGGGTTTTGGGCAGCTGGCCTGATTCTGGGCTTTGCGCTGGTGCAACACGGAATCGGAGGACATGAACAGCTGAGCAACGAACCGCTGAGCTTTGGCCGAATTCTTTATCACAGTGGCGAGACTTTTTTCACGCTGGGGTACGGCGACATTGTGCCGACGTCGGCTGCGGCGCGAGCGTTGTCAGTATTCGAAGCGGGGATGGGGTTCGCGTTCCTGGGCGTGGTGATCGGTTACATTCCGGTTGTGTATACGTCGTTCTCTCGGCGTGAGATACAGATTTCGATGCTCGATGCGCGGGCGGGATCGCCTCCGACGGCGGCGGAGCTGCTGGTGCGGCTGGCGAAAAAATCGGAAGATCCAGGAGTGGACCAAAAAGTCCTCGACGAAGTGTTTCGGGACTGGGAGCGCTGGTCGGGGGAGTTGCTGGAGAGTCATATTTCGTATCCGGTGCTGAGTTATTTTCGTTCGCAGCATAGCAATGAGTCGTGGCTGGCCGCGCTTACGACAATGCTCGATGTGACATCGCTGGTGCTGACGGGAATTGAAGGTGTGCATCCGGGGCAGGCGAAGTTGACTTTCGCAATGGCGCGCCACGCGGCCGTGGATCTGGCGCAGGTGGTGAGTTCACGTTATGACCCGGACGCGCCGGAGCGGCTGCAGGAAGCGGAATTCGAAGCGTTGAGTACGGCGCTGGCGGCAGCAGGGTTGCGGTTGCGGAGCGACGAGACGGCGCGTGACAAGCTGGTGAAGTTGCGATCGGCGTATGAACCGTACGTACATTCGATGGCGAAGCACCTAATGCTGACGTTACCGCCATGGCGGCATCCGGACAAACTGAAGGATAACTGGCAGGCGGGGCCGTGGGACCGGTTGATTCAGGCCCGGGGACTGGGGTCGCCGGGCGGGGCACAAGGGCGATCGCAGGTGCAGGTGGGCGAGGATCACTTCTAGGGGCGGGCGGCGGGACCTCAGACCTCAGACCTTGAGTGGTGCGTGCTAACATCCTTTCTTCTATTTCTTTCACATGAAACATATTGGCGAAAATGTGGTGCGCATTGAGGCGGAGGCGCTACGGGCGCTGGCGGACCGCATCGGCGGGCCGATGGGCGACGCGTTTCAGCGCGCGGTGGAGTTGATGTTTTCGTGTGCGGGGCGAGTCGTCGTCACCGGGATGGGGAAGAGCGGGCTGATTGCACGCAAGATTGCGGCGACGTTGAGTTCGACCGGGACTCCGGCGTTGTATCTGCATCCGGTGGAGGCGTTGCACGGAGATCTGGGGATGGTGGTGCGCGGGGACGTGGTGCTGGCGCTGTCCGCTTCGGGCGAAACTGAAGAGATTTTGGCGCTGCTGGCGACGATCAAGCGGCTGCGGGTGCCGTTGATTGCGATGACTGGGGATGAGATTTGCGGGGAAAACAAAAGGGAGTCCCTCGCGTTCGCTCGGGATGACAAAGAAATAAAGAGACTGTCAACATTAGCGGAGGCGGCGGAGGTGGCACTGGATTGTTCGATTGCGCAGGAGGCTTGTGCGCTGGGGCTGGCTCCGACGGCTTCGACGACGACGATGCTGGCGCTGGGCGATGCGCTCGCGGTGACTTTAAGTGAGCGGCGCGGATTTAAGGAAGAGGACTTTGCCAACTTGCATCCCGGAGGAAAGTTGGGGAAGCGACTGGCGCGGGTGGAGTCGTTGATGCATTCGGGGGATGCGCTGCCGCGCGTGACTCCGCAGACCAAGATGCCGGATGTGATTTATGAGATGTCTCGCAAGAAGTTGGGCGTCACGGCGGTCGTCGAGGGCGAGAAGCTTGTGGGCATCGTCAGCGATGGGGATTTGCGGCGGTTGCTGGAGAAGCGAGGGAAGGATGTGATGGATCTGAGCGCGGGCGAGGCGATGACGCGATCGCCGAAGACGATTTCTGCCGGCGAGTTTGCGGCGACCGCGCTGGCGGTGATGGAAGAGAAAAAAATTACGTCGCTGATGGTGGTGGATGCCGGCGGGAAGTTGGAAGGGATTGTGCACCTGCACGATCTGTGGACGACCGAACTGGTCTGATATTGAGAAATTGGGTAATTTGGTAATTGTGTAATTGAAAAGACAACACTGGCGGGTTTGTTGTTCCAATTACACAATTACAAAATTACTCACTCCAAGGTGTCCCATGTATCACTACGATCCGAATACGGCGCTGGAAGAATTGACTGAGGACGCGACTTTGCCGAATCCCGTGCATGTGCGGGATATGATTCTGCGCAAGCATCCTTCAACGGACAAGGCTCTGGAACTGAACCGGTTGTTTTTGGAGTATCAGAAGTTTTTTGGCGAGGCTCAGAAGCTGGGAAAAGATATTCTGAAACAGCTAGCGGCATAGCAACCCCGTCAGCTTAGCAAGCCGCACCGGTTGGTGTTTCCCAGACTGGCCCGATAGCTGCAGTGGTTCATCTTGGCTCAACCGAGAATCATCGCGCACTCGCCTGGCCATAGTGGATCATCTCGTAGACGGCGGGCGCTATAGCGTTGGGGCCGCCGACAAAACGGAATTGCAGGTAGTCCATCCCGAACATCGCGCCGACTGCGGGCACTTCGGATCCCCAGCTTTCACCAGAGTTTTTTGTGCGGCAGGCGATGATCATGGCAATGGCCCCGCCAACGTGAGCCGCGACGAACACCTTCGAGCGGAAGACTTCCTTGTTGTTTCGCAGCGGCGGATCTTGCCAGCCTCGATACGTCCAGAAGTGTACGGTCGAAGGATCCCGTTTCGAATACGTCATGGTCGAATCAGGCGACGGAGGGTACCGCCCAATCAAGTTGTGCACCCACTCTGGGCATGGTTTGCCATTATTTTCTGTGCACGTGTTCGCCAGCGTTGTCGAGGGGGCGTTTGGAAGGCCGGTATTGTTTGTGACCGAAGAAGAAGCCGCGGCCTCCTGGCTGTTGCTGGGTGTTGTGCAAAATACAAAGGCGAAGAGAGTAAGTATTAGGGCAGGGAAGATATTTTGCTTCACGATTGCTCCGTCGGGCGCGGCGCGTTGACGTTCAGAGCCGACCACGCCTCGTGAGGCAACCTGATGGCCTTGTGTAATTAGAATTTTCTAGGAAGTCCTTTCGTTCTGCTGTTGGAGTGATTCCTGGTGGCTGTTTGCCGATGGCTCCCGGCAAGCGTGTGTCCCATCATTTACAATCTAGGATTCTATTTCCCATCGAGAACTCAACTATGCATCGTTGGTCAGAAGTGTTTATTCCTACATTGCGCGAGGCGCCGGCTGATGCCGAAGTGGCTTCGCATAAATTTCTGGTGCGGGCCGGCTACATCCGCCAGCTTTCGGCGGGAATTTATTCGTATCTTTTCCTGGGGAACCGGTCCTTCAACAAGATCATGCGCATCGTGCGGGAGGAGATGGACCGGATCGGGCAGGAATTTTTTCTGCCGGCGCTTCATCCGCGGGAGCTTTGGGAGGCGAGCGGGCGGTTCGCGTTGATGGGCGAAAACCTGTTCCGGCTCAAGGATCGGAAGGGTACAGAGATGTGCCTGGGCATGACGGAAGAAGAGGTCATGACTTCGATTGCGTTGAAAGATCTGCGCAGTTACAAGCAGCTGCCGCAAATCTGGTATCAGATAGCGCCGAAGTTTAGGGACGAGCCGCGGCCGAGGTCGGGGCTGCTGCGGGTGCGGCAGTTCATGATGAAGGATTCTTATTCGTTCGACATTGATGCTGCCGGACTCGACGTTTCTTACAAGAAGCACTACGAGGCTTACTGCAGGATCTTCGACCGGTGCGGGTTGAAGTACTTGGTGGTCGAGGCGGATTCGGGAGCGATGGGCGGGAAGGAGTCGCACGAGTTCATGGTGCGGACGCCGGCGGGAGAAGATCAGATTGTGAGCTGCGATGGATGCAATTACGCGGCGAACATGGAGAAAGCTACGTCGAAGCTCGATACCGTGGCGGATCTGGCGGCCGAGGGCGATGGGAAGCCGCTCGAGGTCCATACGCCGGGGCAGAAAACGATCGAGGATGTCGCGAAGTTTTTGGGCGTGTCGCCGAAAAATAAGATCAAGACATTGGCGTACATGGGGGAGGAGAAGGACGCTTCCGGCAAGACGAAGTTGCGTGGGATTGTGGTGCTGATGCGCGGGGACCATCAACTGAACGAAGCCAAGTTCAATGGGGCTGTGGGAGTGGCTACCCGTCCGATGGAGGAGGCGGAGATCAAGGTGCTGTTCAAGTCTCCCGCGGGATATTTGGGGCCGGTGGGCATTGCGTGGGCCGTCGACCGCAAGAAGGATGCGGGGCTTCCCTTGTTGCTCGTGGATGAGGCTCTCAAAGGGCGTTCGAACCTGATTGCTGGTGCGAACAGAGAGGACTATCACCTGAAGAACCTGACGCCGGGGAAAGATTTTCATCCTACGGCATACGCCGATCTACGGGCGGTGACGGCGGGCGAGGCATGTCCGAATTGTGGGAAGGCGCTGCGAATCGATACGGCGGTGGAAATTGGGCACATCTTCAAGTTGGGATACAGATATTCCGAGTCGATGGGACTGCGAGTGCTGGATAAGAATGGCAAGGAAGCGATGCCGATCATGGGATGCTACGGGATCGGCATTGAGCGCATTCTGACGGCGGCTGTCGAGCAGGGGAACGATGAGAACGGGTTCTGGCTGCCGCGGACGATTGCGCCATTTGAGATCGTGGTGGCTCCGGTGAACGTGAAGGACGAGACCGTAAAGGCGGCTGCCGAGGACATTGCAAAGAAGCTGGAGACGGCGGGGTACGACGTGGTCCTCGACGACCGCGATGAGCGGCCGGGGGTGAAGTTTAAGGATGCCGATTTGGTTGGTATCCCGTTTCGAATCACGGTCGGAAAGAAGGTTACCGAAGGTACTGTGGAAGTCGTTTTACGTTCGACCCGCGAAGTACGCGATGTTACGATCACGGGGATCGTGGAATATTTTAAGGAGTTGCTCGGCCGGGCGGCATAGTTAAGACCGTGTCCCAGGCGGAGCAGATTGTGGGACATGGGAACACTTAAAGCGATTGTCGGGTTTCTGGCCATCATTGGCTGTATCTACGCGGGATTTCAGATCATTCCGCCGGAGATGAGCAACTACTCATTCACGGACGATCTGCGGCAGATCGCCATGATGGGCGGCGCCAACCCTCATATGTCGGACCAGGATCTGGCCGAAGCCGTGATCAAGAAGGCGCGCGAACATGATATTACGCTGACGCCGGAGCAGGTGACCGTGCAGCACATCGGCACGCCCGGGGCACCGGCAGTCTTTGTTGCGACCGAGTACAGCGTGCCCGTCAGCCTTCCGGGGTATTCCTTCACTTTGCACTTCACGCCTTCGAGCGGAAACAAGGGCATGTAGGCTTTAGGACCGTTTCGGTCAGGACCATTCATCTATATTCAACGAGGGCTGCCGGACTACGGCAGCCTTTCGAATTTGGGGTTCTGAATGCCCAGGATCGCAAAGACCTCTTCGCGGCTGCGCACCACTTTCAGCTTGGTATTGGGGCGGTTGGCCACAAGCTCGTACATGCGAGCGATTCCAAACAAATAATCAACCGGCGCGACCACGAAGCGGGAAGTTCCCGGCGGATACGGGTCCGGCAGCGCTGCGGGTCGCGCCCACGTTTTGACCGGACGCAGTGAACGCGGTGATGGCCGGAAAGTCGGTGATGCCAGCAACGGGGTTCAGTTGGTTGGCGCGTGCCCGGATGTCGTCAACGCCCGCCAGCAGGTCGCGGTCCCCAACATCACCTTCCAGAACGACCAGGCGGCAGAGTTTTGTGGTACACGTCCCCAAAAGGAAAGTGCAGCCCCGCGGATTGGGCTGCACTGTGGAACGAGAGAACGTATTGTTTGTGCGAGGCAGAAGCCCTCGCAGCTAGATTACGCTGGGCCGCAACCGCCAACGGGCGAGTTGGTACTGGTGAGCGAACCCACGCCAATCGCGACGGGTTGCGAAGTAAATCCACGGTAGGTCGCCGTGACTTGATAATAGCCGGTGTATAGCCAAACGGGCGGATTGGCCGGAGCCGGGGGACTCTTGGTGTTGTCGGTCGCGTCGGTCCAGGTGCACAGGGGAATGATCGCCGTCATCAAACCAGTGGAGTTGATGGGAACGGTGTCCGGGCCGTAAGCCGGCAGAGCGCCACCAGGGTTATCGGATCCACCCACCGTTGTCACGGTCCATGTGGACGCGTTGGTCTCGTCGATCATTTTGCCGCTGTTGTAGACGGCATAGACCTTCAGTTGAAGGGTGCCGTCGGCGCCTGCCAGGTTGAAGAAGTTTCCACTGGATGTTCCAGTCGAGGTGAGCAGGAGAGACTTAATACCGTCTGAGGTGCCGCAGCCGCTCATAATGATTGAGAGGGTGGCAGCGAGCAATGTGGCCAGAACTTGTGTACGTTTCACTGGAAAGAATCCTCCGCAGAGATTTCAATGTGCATGTTGTCAGCTTCGAATTTGAGAGGCAAGGCACGGATGTTCACGTCCAATGGTCACCACGGACACGCGTGATGACCGCGATGCGATGCGTTTAGCCGCATGAATAGCGGGGGAAACGCAATTGGAGGAATCTGGTCAAAGCGCGGGAAGCAGAATTTTTGCGAAGTTACCCTCGGTGGTGTGGCGTTATCGGGGTGCTGTTGACGCAGCGAAGGCCGATGAGCGCCGGCGCGCGTGTTTGGAAGGGCCCGCTGGCAGTAGCCAGGGTCGGTCCTTCGGCCGGATCGCGACCTCCTTTCATTCATGGAGAGGAGCGCGGTCTATTTTCGGTCCTCGCTACCGAGCGACTTCTCCATATATTCCTGTTCTGCTTACTTGCGATAGGGCCAATGACATTCGTAACGTTGTCAGCGTGTTACTCGCCTCTTACTATCGCGAAGGGATAGGTCCTTTTACCCGCTTCGTTGCCGATTTTATTTGGTTGCGGCGGGAATTCGGCGAAATCCGGGAATACGAATCATCTCCTGGCGCGTGCAGTCGGGCCCTAGGCGACGGCGCTGCTCAGGCGGAGGCAGTTCATGAAGAATCTGTATCGAGTGATCGTGACTTTCCTGGTCGCGCTCGTGACATTGTTGCTGACGAGTTGCAGCGGTGCACCGGGATGCGGGCCCGTGACGTTCGGCAGTACCACTTGTTCCTCTTCTTCTGGTTCGGGCGGCGGCTCGTTTGGAGGTGGCGGTGGAGGTGGCGGTGGTGGTGGCGGAGGCGGCACTGGGGTGGATGCTTCGGCCGCGATGGCGCTCGTTTACTACGGTACGGCGAGTATCGGCGCCGCCGGGGTCACGAGTTCGGGTACGTTCGGAACATTGAATTCTTACACGCCTCCGACGCTGCCCAGCAACTTTGCGGATGACATGATCATCGTGAACAAAAAATTCCTCTATGTTCCGATGGGGGACAATACGGTGCAGGGATTCAGCATCGATCGGACGTCGGGGGCGCTGACGGCGATTCCTGGCCCGTTTAGCGTGGCTGGGGTTGGGGTGTTCGCGGACGATGTAGCGACTGATCCCGCGGGGCGGTTTTTGTTCGTGGGCAGCGAGAGCGCGCCAAACATATGGGTATTCACCATCAATTCGTCCACGGGCGCGTTGACGGCGACGGCGGGCTCCCCGTTCACCGGGAGCTTGACGGTCGCTGCGGACGAAATGACGGTGGATGCGAGCGGCAAGTTTTTGTATGCAGGGCAGACCGATCCAATGTTAGGCGGCGTGGCGGGATTCTCGATTGATCAGACGACGGGCGCGCTGACCTCGTTGGGAAGTGCGTTCGCTTTGGGGGTGGCGCAGTTGCACGCCAGCCCGACGGCGGAACTACTTCTGGGTACCGCCGAAATTCAGGACGGCAACTCTGCGGCGACCGACCCGCACATGTACGTTTTTTCCATCAACACGACGACAGGAGTGCCGACGCCGGTGACGGGTTCGCCATTCCTAACTGCCACGGGAAACGCACCATTCGACTTCGTGATTTCGCCGAACGGCGCATTCGTTTACGCGATGGAAACCGTGCCGAGCACAGGTGCGACCGGGCCCATCGAGGGCTTTAGTGTGCAAGCTAGCGGAGCGCTGGCTTCGCTCGGGACTTTCAGCGGAGTGCCTACGGCTGGGGCGTGCCACATTGATCAGGGCGGGATTGCTCTGTTCTGCATCGACTCGATTGTCGGCGGGACGACGATTTCGGTGAATGCGGCAAGTCCGACGACGGGGGCTCTGTCGCATGTGGCGGACTTGGCAGTCTCGCCGAACTTCCCCTTTGCGGTGACCGACTAGATCGCTAATGGGGCTCGAGACGTCGGGTTTGTTAACGGCTTAGAGACTCGCATGTACTGCGGGTCTCTTTTCGTTTATGAAGTGGGGGGTACAATGAGGTATCCCTCTGAGCCCTGTGGTTGAGGTGTCTTTGAGGGGAATGAAGGGGATAACAACCCTTTTGTGCGTCGGTACGTCTGAAGTGGGTAGCCAGTCTGGCTCACCCACGAGGCCGGATACGAAGGAGATCCTTCGCTTCGCCTGAAAGACGGCTGCAGCTCAGGATGACATCCGACACGAGAGAATGCCCAGCGCTTGCGCGCAATTGTCGCGACACGTTTAATGCAGGAACCGAACTAACACTGTGAGTATCAAGATCAGAATCCCGAAGGGGAATGGGGAACCGGGCAAGAGGATCCGCGGGCTGCCGCGCGATCCTGTGCTGCGGGCGGCGCTGGTGGCGTTTCTGATCATCGCCGTGTCGTTCACTATTTTCTTCTCTTATTTCTATATCAAGTATGACCGGATCATTGAGCACCGGTTCCGTACTCCTGTGTTCAGCAGTTCGGCGAAGATCTATGCGCTGCCGCGGACGGTTCGGGACGGGGAGAAGATTGAGGCGCGCGAGATCGCAGCGCAACTGCGGCGGGCGGGGTACTCAGATAAAGAGGGGCAGTCTCCGCTGGGCAGCTTCCGGGTGATGAAGGACGGGATCGAGATTACGCCAGGACAAGAGTCCTACCACAGTCCCGAGCCGGCGGTCATCAGCATCGAAGACGGGCAAGTCGACAAGATTACCAGCAAGGGCAACGAGCTTTCGGCGTATGAACTGGAGCCGCAACTGGTGACGGCGTTGTTCGATGCAGAGCAACGGTCCAAACGCCAGGTTGTGAAATATAACGACATTCCCCCACTGATGGTGCAGGCGGTGCTGGCGATCGAAGACCGGCGTTTCTTTGAGCACAGCGGCGTGAATTTTCTGCGCATGGTGGAAGCGGTCTGGATCGATGTGGTGCACGGACGGCATGAGCAGGGTGGATCGACGATTACGATGCAGGTCTCCCGCGGGATTTTTCTGACTCCGGAAAAAACCGTAAAGCGCAAGCTGACGGAGATGCTGATCGCCGAGGAACTGGAGCAGAAGTTTACCAAGCAGCAGATCTTCGAGTTCTACTCCAACATGGTGCCGCTAGGACAGCGGGGATCGTTTGGCATCAGCGGGTTCGCCGAGGCGTCGCAGGCTTACTTTAATAAGGACCTGAAAGACATCACGCTGCCCGAGGCGGCGCTGCTGGCGGGACTGATTCAGCGACCGAGTTATCTGTCGCCGTACCGGCATCCGGAGCGGGCGCTGGAGCGGCGGAATCTTGTGCTGGAGTCGATGGTCGACACGCACGCGATCACGCGCGAGCAGGCCGATAAGGCCAAGGCTGTGCCGCTGAAGTTGGCGCCCCCGAATGTAGAAGCGAGTGATGCCCCATACTTCGTCGACATGGTACGCGACTCGCTCATCAGCAAGTTCAATGAAACTGAGTTGAACGAACAGTCGTACCGCATCTACACGACGCTCGATCCGGACCTGCAGAAAGCGGCGGCGCAGTCGGTCGAAGCTGGCATCAAGCTGGTGGATGAGCAGGTCAAGAAGCTGCGGACGAAGAAGGTGAAAGTCGGCAAGAAATTCGAGACGACGGTTGCTCCGGGCCCTCAAGCGCAAGTCGCGATGGTGGTGCTCGATCCTCAGACCGGCGCGATCCTGGCGCTGGTGGGAGGGCGCGATTACGGCTGGAGCCAGCTGAATCATGCGGTGGCGAAACGTCCTACAGGATCGATCTTCAAGCCCTTTGTTTATGCGGCGGCGATGAACACGGCGCTGGACGGTTCGCCGACGGTAATTACTCCGGCATCGACAGTGACAGACGCGCCTTCGAGCTTTGCCTACGGAGATCAGATCTATGAGCCTCGCAACTATAAAGAGGAGTACCACGGCGAGGTGACGCTGCGGTACGCGCTCGCGATGTCGCTGAACAACGCGACGGTAAAGGTGGCGGAGCAGGTTGGTTATGACAAGGTGGCGGACTTAGCGCGGTCAGCGGGGATTGCTTCGGTGAAGGCGACTCCGGCGATGGCGCTGGGATCGTATGACGCTTCGCCTCTGGACATGGCGGGGGCATACACGGCGTTCGCAAATAATGGCATCCGGCTGTCGCCGACCCTGCTGCGTTCGGTTCGCAATACCAAGGGAGATGTCATCGCGAACTACAACACGGACCAGCGGCAGGTGATGGATCCGCGGATTGCCTATGTGATGACGAACATGATGGAAGGCGTCATCAACAATGGGCTGGGATTTTCGGCAGTGCGAGGGCGTGGCTTTACACCCCCCGCGGCAGGGAAGACCGGGAGTTCGCACGATGGCTGGTTTGCGGGATATACATCGAACCTGCTGTGCATTGTGTGGGTGGGGTACGACGACTACAGCGACCTGCGGTTGGCCGGCGGCGTGACGGCGGCACCCATCTGGGCGGAGTTCATGAAGAAGGCGGCGGCACTACCGCAGTATTCGGACATGAGGGCATTTCAGCAGCCCACAGGCGTGGTGGATGTTGAACTTGATAAAGCTACGAACCGACTGGCTACGCCCACCTGTCCGGATGACTATTCCTCAGCATTTGTGGCTGGGACGGAACCCCGGGAAACCTGTGACGAAGGTGGGGGTGTGAAGGGATTCTTCTCGCGTTTGCTGGGAGGAGGCGACAAGACGATGCCTTCGCAGGGCCAGGCCCAGGCGGCCAATGGGCAGGATCCAAACGCGCAGGATCCTAAGAAAAAGAAGGGTTTCTTCGGGAAAGTCGCCGGATTATTTAAGGATGACAAATCGTCGGCTCCGGTGTCTAAACCTCCAGACAATGGGCAGAACGAGCCACCGCACTAGATTCCGTGGTTGAAAATCTTCGCCGGTCGGCCAAAACTGTGCCAGAATATCTGCAACAGCTGGGGGTGGCCAATGTCGTCCTGCCAGAAGGTTTCGCTGGTTCCTGTCTCGCTTCTTATCCTTTGCGTCTGCGCCTTGCCGGTCATTTCTATGGCGCAGGCTTCACACTCCGAACAAGTTCAGATCATGCCGCCGCTACTGCGGACGATTGATCCTCCGGCGGCCGATGCTACCGTGGCCGCGCTGGAGAATCAGGCGGACCAGTTGCGCTCGGTGAAGCTGTATCTGGATGCGCTCGACTACTATCATGCGGCGCTGGCGAAACAGCCTAACTCGGGTGCGATTCTGAACAAGATCGGGATCACCGAGTTGATGATGCAGCGTTATCGCGAGGCGCGGAAGTCGTTCGAACAATCGATCAAGGCCGATCACAAGAGCGCGAACGCCTACAACAATCTGGGGGTTGTATTTTACGAAGAAAAGAAATTCGGAGCGGCGATCAAGCAGTACCGCAAAGCGATTGCGCTCGACGACTCTTCGGCATCGTTCTATAGCAACCTGGGAGCGGCGCTGTTCTCGAAGAAGGAATTCGAGCCGGCAGTGAAGGCCTACCAGCAGGCGATGCAAATTGATCCCGACGTGTTCGAACGAAGTTCGCACGGCGGAGTGCAGGCACAGTTGCCGAGTCCGGAAGATCGGGCGCACTACGACTACACGGTGGCGCGGCTCTACGCCAAGATGGGATTGTCGGATCGGTCTCTGGAATATCTCCGCAAAGCGATGGAAGAGGGATACAAGGATTTCAAGAACGTGTACAAAGACGAGGAATTTGCCGGGCTGCGAAAGGACAAGCGGTTTGCGGAGATGGTGGCGATGAAGACGGCCTCCCTGCCAAACTAGACTTTCGTTCGCAACGAACATTGGTGTCTTGACCGAGTCTGTTGGTCTTTCACGCCGTGCGGAATATCTTCCGCGCGGCGTTCTCACATAACTCTCTCGATCGCGTCTAACAGAGCGAGGGCTCCTACCAAAAATGCAGAACAAATCCCTGCCTGTAATCCTTCTTGTTGTATCCGTTTGCCTGCCAGTTTTCAGCCAAGATGCGCCAATGTTTCGGGGAAACCCGCAGCATAGCGGAGTCTATGACGCGGCTGGGGTCGCGAAGTTCAGCAAGGTCAAGTGGATGTTCCATACGGCAGGCATGGTGATTGGCTCTCCGGCTGTGGTGGGCGGAGTTGTTTACGTTGGAAGCACAGACGGGAATTTGTATGCGGTCGACGCGGAATCAGGCGCGCAGAGATGGAAGTTCGACGCCAAGAGCCGGGTGCCATCGTCTCCGGCCGTCTCGGGTGGAATTGTGTACTTCGGGGCGTACGACGGAAATTTCTATGCGGTGGATGCGGCCAGCGGCGCGTTGAAGTGGAAGTTTCAGACGAAAGGGGAGCGGCGATTTGCGGGCAAGCACTTGCATGGTGTGCAGCCAGTAGCCGAGACCATGCCTGATCCATTCGACTGCTATCTTTCTTCCCCCGTGGTTTGGAAGGGAGCGGTGTACTTCGGTAGCGGCGATGGCAACGTCTACGCGCTCAATGCGGCGTCGGGGAAGTTGAATTGGAAGTTCCGAACCGGGGATGTTGTGCATGCTTCGCCGGCGATCGCGGATGACACGGTATTCATTGGCAGTTGGGACAGCTACTTCTACGCGATCGAGGCGGGGACTGGGCGAGAGAAGTGGAAGTTCAAGACGGGAGAGGACCCCGACACGCACAATCAGGTGGGGATCCAGTCGTCGGCGTCGGTGGCTGGAGGGATCGTGTATTTCGGATGCCGCGATTCGAATTTCTATGCCCTCGATGCGAGTAGTGGAGAGAAGAAATGGGTGTATGGGAATAAAGGCTCGTGGGTAGTGTCATCGCCGGCGGTGAAAGACGGAAAGGTCTATTTCGTAACTTCGGATTCGAGTCTGTTGTATGCGCTCGATGCGAAGTCGGGTCAGGTGGAGCATTCGGTAAATTTCAATCACTGGTATCTGTATTCGTCTCCGGCGATTGCAGGGGACGCACTCTACTTTGGGACCACACAAGGGAAATTAATGGCGGTGGATGTAGCGGACCTTAAAACGAGGTGGAGCTTCGAGACCGACGGGTTTAAGAAGAACGCAGCGATGTATACGAAGGGGGATGGTACGCCGAACCAAGAGGCGCTCTACCGGTCTGATTTCTACGATGATATGGTCGCGGGCGTGGACCGGGTGATGAGCATGGGTTCGATTCTGTCGTCGCCGGTCGTGGTGGGTGGTGTAGTGTACGTCGGCAGCGCGGATGGGAACCTATATGCGCTGATGTAGAAGAGGTCGCGCGGTTTTGTGTCAGGGAACATTTTACAAAGCTTTACAAAATTAGACGGAACTTCGTGGAGTTCGGGTGTTTAATTTCCTTACATACTCCTGAAAACAACAGGGTGAGTAAGGAGAAACGGTAGCCCATCGGATGCTGACCCGAGCACGCCCCAAGCAAGCATCCGGTGGGTTTTTGTTTTAAGCCAGCGCAAAATTAGCCAGCCCAAAATTGGCTAAGCCCAAAATCAAATCACAACAAAATAAGGGGGGACCACGGGATTTCAGAGATTCTACTGCTTGCTGGCGTTTTCAGCGAGAACTACTTTAGATTTTCTGATTCCTCACGCTCCTCTGCGGTTCTCATTGGTTTTTTGGGGTCCTTATTGGACAGTAGGCCCGCGTTCGCTGATGTAGGCTTCCACGATCTTCTTCCATTTGCCCTGGGCTTTTAGGATGAACTCGACCGCGTCGCGGAGGGCGCCTTCGCCTCCGGCGTGGGGGGTGATGTAGTGGGCTTCTTTCTTGACCTCTGCCCGGGCATTCTTCACGGCGATGGATAGGCCTCCAGCGCGCATGGCCGGGAGGTCGATGACGTCGTCGCCGACGAAGGCGGCTTCGTCCAGCTTGAGCCCGGCATCTTTCACGATTTCTTCGAAAGCCGTGCGCTTGTCCTGAATTCCCTGGCGGACGTATTCGAGCTTCAGGTCGCGGGCACGCAGAGCCACGGTCTCGGAGATTCGCTTAGTGATGAGTCCGGTCTTGATCCCGGCGAGGCGGGCGAGGGAGATCGAAGTGCCGTCGTGGGCGTGAAAACCCTTGGCTTCGATCATGCTTTGGCTTGTGAGGCCGAATCCGCCCTGGCCGTGTTTGGCCGATTGCTCTTCGGCTTTACCGTCGAGAACGCTCTTGCCGGTGCCCGGGGGTGCGGGGAAGATGAAGAGCTTGCCGTCGGTAAGGACACCATCGACGTCGAAGAGGAGGAGTTTGATCTTGCGGGCGCGTGCCTGGGCGGAGAGTTTGGGCATTGGGAATCCTAGCTTTGATATGTCGAAACATGGTAGCAATAATGCTTTCAAGATATGCTATCATTACTGATAGCTCAATGGGGAGACATTTGTCCTATGCCAGCTGTAACCAAGAAACAATATCAGAACACTACCGTACGGGTGCCGAAACACGTCTATGAGCAAGCGAAGAACGTAGTCAGACGTTCGGAGATGTCTAGTTTCAACGAGTTTGTAGTGCAGGCGATCGAGGAGAAAGTGCGACGTTTGACAGAAGCAGAAATTGACGCCGCGTTCGCCCAGATGGCTCAAGACGAAGATTACCAACGTAGTTCGGTCGTTATGGCTCAAGAATTCGCAAAGAGCGATTGGGAAGCGTTCGATTCTGCCTACACGGGAGCCACCCCTTTTTCACCGGTTGTTGATCTCATGCAGACACTCAAGAAATCTTCGGACAAGGCCCACACACATGGTCGCCATTCCAAAGCCCGCACGCGGTGACGTTTTCAGCGCGCGTCTTGATCCGACCGAGGGAAGCGAACAGGCAGGTACACGGCCAGTCGTGGTCGTGAGTCGCGACTCCATCAATGCGAACAGCGCGGTTGTGGTCGTCGTCCCAGTGACAGACGCCGCAAACATAAAACGGACGTATCCCAGCCATGCTTTTCTGCCTAAGAATTCGGGTGGTCTTAAGATGGATAGCATAGTCAAGACCGAACAGATTCGAGCCATCCAGATCTCGCGTTTCGTCGGTTACTACGGTCGACTCGATAAGGATTCCGTGCGGAGGGTCGAAGAGGCGTTGAAGATCACGCTAGCGTTGGCATAGCAAGTGTTCTTTGCGTCCCGAGGGCCAATTCGCTAGGCGAATGGTTGGCGAAACCGCCGTTTCGGATTAGAATACCCGAATGCAGTCCCTACCTGCCTCTTTGACCTGGGCACACCCTCTCGTGGCGGAGTGGTTTGTGCGGAAGTTTGGGACGCCGACCGAGCCGCAGGAGCAGGGCTGGCCGCACATTCTGGCGGGGCGGACGACGCTGATTTCAGCGCCCACCGGGTCAGGTAAAACTCTCGCAGCATTCCTGGCTTGCATTGACCGGTTGGTCCGCAAGGCACTGGCGGGCGATCTCTCGGATCGCACTGAAGTGCTTTACGTTTCGCCCCTGAAGGCACTGGGCAACGATATCCAGAAAAATCTTGAAGGACCCTTGGGGGAGATCCTCGCGCTCGCGGGAGAGCGCGGTCTTCTGATGCCGGAGATTCGCACCGCGGTGCGCACGGGCGACACGCTCGCTCACGAGCGGCGCGCGATGTTGAAGAGGCCTCCGCACATTCTCGTGACTACGCCAGAGTCGCTCTACATTCTCCTGACTGCCGATCGGAGCCGAGCGATTCTGCGCGATGTTGAGACGGTGATTGTGGACGAGATTCACGCTGTCGCTGACGACAAGCGTGGGGCACACCTGACGCTGTCGCTGGAACGGCTAGAGGCATTGTCTTACAAACCCCCGGTGCGCATTGGCCTGTCGGCGACGCAGAAGCCGATTGAAGAAGTGGCGCACTTTCTTACGGGTAGCGGCCGGGCTGATCCCGTCATCGTTGATATCGGGCACCGTCGCAAGCTCGACCTTGGGATCGAGGTGCCTCCGATGCCGCTGGGTCCGGTGGCTTCGAACGAGTTGTGGGACACGATTTACGATCGGGTGGTGGCGCTGGTGGAGCAGCATCGGTCGACGCTGGTGTTTGTGAATACGCGGCGGATGGCGGAACGGCTGTGTCATGAGTTGGGCGAGCGCATGGGCGAGGAGAATGTCGCGGCGCACCACGGCAGCTTGTCCCGAAAACTGCGGCTGGCGGCAGAGAAGAAGCTGAAAGACGGGCAGGTAAGGGTGTTAGTGGCGACGGCCTCGCTCGAACTGGGAATCGATGTGGGCACAGTCGATCTCGTAGTCCAGATTAATTCTCCGCGGGCGATTGCGGTAGCCCTGCAGCGGGTGGGTCGCTCTGGACACTGGCGGGGCGCGGTGCCAAAGGGGAGATTTTTCTGCACGACTCGCGATGATCTGATGGAAATCGCGGCGTTGACACGCGCGATCAAGCACGGAGACCTGGATCGTTTGATCATTCCGGAATCTCCTGTGGATGTGCTGGCGCAGCAGATTGTGGCGGCATGCTCAGCGGAAGAGTGGGGCGAAGAGGAGATGTTCGCGCTGGTGCGGAGGGCGTATCCGTATCGCGCGCTGAAGCGTGAGACGTTTGATTCGATTCTCGAAATGCTGTCGGAGGGAATCGCGGCGCGGCGCGGGCGGTATGGGGCGTACGTGCACCGTGATCGGGTAAATGGAAAGTTGCGTGCGCGGCGTGGGGCGCGGCTGGCAGCCATCACGAGCGGCGGCGCAATTCCGGATAATTCGCTCTACACCGTGGTCGCTGAACCCGATGGCGTCGTTGTAGGTACTGTCGATGAGGACTTCGCGGTCGAGAGCAATCGCGGCGACATCATGTTGTTGGGCAATACGTCATGGATGATTCACCGCATTGAGACGAATGCGGGGCGGATGCTCGTGCAGGATGCGCATGGAGCGCCGCCGAGCGTTCCGTTCTGGCGAGGCGAGGCTCCGGCGCGGACGCAGGAATTGTCGGCGCATGTCGGTGAGTTGCGGGAAAAAATCAGCGAGATGGTTTTGCGCACTTCGCCGGTCGGATTTTCGGCGACCCAACCGGAAGTCGCTGCCGCGGTGAGTTGGTTGAAGGAAGAGTGCGGGCTCGATGATTCTGGCGCAGAGCAGGCGATTGAATATGTGTTGCAGGGGCGCGCGGTCCTAGGAGCCGTACCGACGCAGACGACGGTAATCGCTGAGCGATTTTTCGATGAAGGCGGTGGAATGCAATTGGTGATCCATGCACCTTTCGGCGGACGGATTAACAAGGCATGGGGGCTTTCACTACGTAAGCGATTTTGCGTGGGATTTAACTTTGAACTGCAAGCGGCGGCTACTGATAACGGGTTGAATATCGCTCTGGCCGAGCAGCACAGCTTCCCGTTGGGCGACGTCTTTCATTTCCTTCAGGCCGATACCGTGCAGCCGATTCTGGAGCAGGCGGCGCTGGACTCTCCCATCTTTGCCACGCGTTGGCGGTGGGATGCTAACCGTGCACTGGCCCTGCTGCGTTTTCAGAATGGCAAGAAGGTTCCGCCGCAGATTCAGCGCATGCGATCCGATGATTTGCTGGCATCGGTGTTCCCGGATGCGGCAGCTTGCTTTGAAAATATTGAAGGTGAGCGGACGATTCCCGACCATCCGCTGGTGAGCGAAGTAATGAACGACGTGCTCACCGAAGCGATGGATGTGGAGGGGCTGAAGACTCTGTTGCGCGGCATGGCCTCGGGTGCGATTCGCGTGCTGGCGGTGGACACTCCTGTGCCATCGCAATTCTCGCATGAAATTCTGAATGCAAATCCGTACGCTTATCTGGACGATGCTCCGCTCGAGGAGCGGCGGGCGCGTGCGGTGGAAATGCGCCGCATGCTGCCGGAATCGGTGCTCGAAGAAGTCGGCGGGTTAGACGCGGGAGCGATTGCGCAGGTGCGGGAAGAGGCATGGCCGGATGTGCGGGATGCAGACGAGTTGCATGATGTGCTGCATACGCTGGTGGCGCTGCCGGAGGGCGGACCAGCACTCGGCACTCAGCATTTGGCATTCAGCCATGACGCTTTGTGGACTGCGAGCTGGAGACATTTTTTTGAGCGGCTCACGAGTGAGGATCGCGCGGGCCTAGCCTGCGTCGATGGCAGACGATACTGGGTAGCGGCGGAGCGGGCTCGGAGTTTTCGGGTGTTGTTTCCTGGGGCTGAGTTTGTGCACGCATTGGCTGACGTGGAGAGTTCGCAGGTTTCCCGTGATGATGCTTTGCTCACGCTGGTGACCGGGTGGATGTCCCATCTGGGACCCGCCACAGCGTCCGGGCTTGCGGAAATGCTTGGGCTTTCGGGTCCCGATATCGAGAAGGCGTTGTTGAGGATGGAAGCGAGCGGAACTGTGCTGCGGGGCAACTTTACTGGCACAGTCGGCACGCGGGCGGGGGTAGCCGGGCCACACAATCCCGTCGAGCTTAGCTCGGCCGGACAGCCGGGGGCGGCTGTCCCTACACACGAGACAGAGTGGTGTGAACGACGGTTGCTGGCGCGGATTCACCGGCTGACGGTGGGGATGCTGCGCAAGCAGATTGAGCCGGTGACAGCAGCGGCATTCATGCGCTGGCTGATGCGGTGGCAGCATGTAACTCCGGGAGCGCAGGTCGCGGGCGAGCGTGGGACGCTCGAAGTCCTGCAGCAGTTGCAGGGCTTTGAGATTCCAGCGAATGCGTGGGAGCGGCAAGTGCTGTCGCGGCGGATTGTTGACTACGATCCGAAGTGGTTGGATCAACTCTGTCTGACGGGAGCGGTGGGATGGGGAAGGTTGTCGCCGCATCCGGCGACGATTGATTCGGGCGGCGCCAAGCCTGGCGAGTCCACTGATGGAGTGGTAGCGCCCCGGCAGCGGCGAGTGATTCCTACGAGCGTCGCTCCGATTACATTTTTTGTGCGCGAAGAAGCGGACTGGATGATTCCACGACACACTCCCGGCGACGAGGCCGAGACGCGCGGAGTCGGTCACGGAGCGCAACTCGTGCTGGAGTTTCTGCGGCAGCGCGGTGCTTCGTTCTTCGCAGACATCGTGCGCAGCACAGGCAAGTTGAAGGCAGAAATTGAGACTGCTTTGTGGGAGCTGGTGGCTGCAGGACTCGTGACCGCCGACGGGTTCGACAACCTGCGATCGTTGATTGATCCGAAGCGGCGCGCGGGGCAGGGAAGTGGGAAGAGTACGCGTCCGCGACACAGTTCGGGACGGTGGGCTTTGTTGCACGCGGATGTGGCGGCGGAGCGTCCACGAGCGGTGGAGGCTGCGTGCTGGATGCTGCTGAGGCGCTATGGAATTGTGATTCGCGACTTGCTGGCGCGCGAGTCGAACTTGCCGCCGTGGCGTGAGTTGCTAATGGGATTCCGCCGGCTCGAAGATCGCGGCGAGATTCGTGGGGGAAGATTTGTGGACGGATTCCTGGGCGAGCAGTTCGCTTTGCCGGTGGCGGTCGAGTCCGTGCGCGCGATGAGGGGCTTGCCGCTGTCTGGAGAGGCGGTGACGTTGTCGGCGGCTGATCCGCTGAACTTGATTGGCATTCTGGTGCCGGGAGAAAGAGTGCCAGCGATTTCAGGCAGAAGCGTCAGCTATCGGGATGGGATCGCAAGCCAACCGGGAGCCGAGGTAGGCAACTCGCAACAAGATGAAGTTGTGGCGAGCTAGGACGTTTTAGGAGAGTGGGGCGTCAGCAGAGACCGCCCCGCTCCTATACGTCGATCCAATTGACTTGGTCGGCTTTGGGATCGCCTGCGAGCATCTGATCCAGACTATTGCACATTAGGGTTCAACCGTTTGGAGGAAAACGTCGTAGGTCCAGCGACCGTCCTTCGAGCGGCCGTCCGCAGGATCTGGGTTCAGCATTCCCCGGTACCGGAACCAGTTGCCGAACACATCCACATACGGCTCAGGCCGATACTTCAACCCAATCGAGTACACGCCCATCTCGCGCAGCGTGTGCAGTTCGTTAGGTTGTGATATCCCGTCGTGGTTCTCGTCGATCCACAGCAGGAGCTTCGAGTAGACTGCGTCTCGTTCGTCGATGATCCCATCGCCATTCCCGCCATTCTCCGGTTTGTCGAACTCGGCCAGGGCGAGGTATCCGTTGGGCTTGTTGGATAGCGGTTGCTCGGTGAAGTTTCCGAACAGTTCCTTGCCGCTATCGATCACTCCGTTGTGGTTTCGGTCAAGGGCGAGGAAGGCGTTGCCCGAAGGCGCCGATGTCCACCCCAGTTTGAGCGGGTTCCCATCGCCGGCGATGTCGAAGATTACGCCCTCGGCCGCCGACGTGAGCGAGAATCCCTTCCCCGTTGTGTCGACGAGGATGGGAGAACTGCATCCGGTACCGCCCTGCTGGCATTTCTGCGGATCAGGAACGGAAGGGCAGGTGATGCTCGCGGTCTGCGAGTGGGTGAAGACTGCGTCCGATGGGAACGACACGCTAAGGCCGGGGATGCTAACGGACACACTGAATATACAGGTCGGGCTGCTGCACCATTCCCAGGCTGCTGCTCCGACTCCCTGTGCAGAAGTCCCGCCGTTTGGATTGTAGCCACTGACCGATCCGGTATTGTATTTCGCCACGTGGTACCCGAGGATGGTGGTCAGCAGGCCAAAATCGTAGGTCTGCACGGTGGGAAGTACCTCCGCAAACGTATCGCAATAGACCTGCGGAATCCCGCTGCTGCCGTAAGAGCAACTCAGGGATGCGGCTCCTCCGAAGTGGTGTAGTCCGTTCAGGTGCCCGTTGTCGTTCGTGACCCCATCCTGCGCGACGCGGGCAACATCGTACAGCGTGCAGTCCCCATCGATGCTCCCGACTTGCCCAACCGCGAAGCACCCGAGGATCAAAACCGCAATGAAAGTTAGGATGGTTTTCATTGGGACACCGCCGCGGTGAAGTCGTGTACGGCTGGGTTCTTGTCGAATCTTGTCTTCGACAAGATGTCTGTCACCAGCGGATGAGAGGCGCAGTAGGCTAACGCCCCGCCACCAATGCCAACGACGGTATTGCTGGGGGCCGGTTTGTCGTTCTCCCCGAAAAAGAAGGCGGCCTTGTATGTCTTGGTTTTTCCAGCCAGGGTAGCCTTCACGGTGTAGGTGCAGTAGCGCAGCAGGGGCTTCACGCCCAGCTCCTGTTCCAAGACGCTGCGAAAATCGCGCATGGTCCAACCCGGAGGCGTTCCGTGCGGCGGTTCGCTCCAGTACGCGGTTGCCGTAACGGACGAGACCGGACTGCCGGGCTTGCCCTCGATAGTTTCCGTCTCTACCACCGTCGCCTCAACCGTTTGAATGATTTGCTGCCCGTCCGGGACCATCCCAAGAAAGTCCCTGTCCACAACATCGACGACGTCGGCATCGTCCAGACTGCCAAACTTGAAGTCGCTGAGTTCGAAGCGCAGGCCCGCCGCCGCGATCTTGCTTGAGAGATCCGCTGCGGTGACGAGTCGGTTGGATTTTGCTGCCATGTAGGCTGTGTTCACATCCACTGCGGACGACAGCCTTGCGTAGGCCGGGCGCACGACGGCCTCCTCGCGCGCCGTTTGGGCCCCCAGCTTCGCGGACGCGGAAATGAGCAGCACAAATATTGCTAGTATTGATCGCTTCGACACGAAGATTCGTCTTTCTTGTCCTTGGAATTGTTCCAATAGCAGTCTAGAGTTCAGCCCGAAAGGTCCCTGCAACTTGAATCGGCCGTAAGAATGGGGAACCCTTGAGCTTAGGGGCAATAAAAAAGATCAGAAGCTCGATGAGGGGGTCCCCCGAGCTTCTGACCAAGCGATCTCGGCGAGAACTGATCGAAAGCGCTTCCCCCGTCGCTTTTGCCGAGAATCCGCATTTTTCTAGACTGCATGCCGAATTCCACTCCTTCCGGCGGTTGAGAACTCTCATCCTCGCATCGAAGTAAGCATATTGTTTACAATTATTTGGCATAATTTCTTAGCGATGGCTCATGCCTTGCAATCCGGAGAGTGAGCGCGCGAAAAACTATCTGAATGGATAGTCCGACTAACCGTTCGGATATTGGAACAGCGGAAAGCCGAGCATGCATTTCGGCTTGCAGTGTGATAAGAAGTTCTGCACGGAGTGGGAGACCCCGATTGCACCCTAGACTCTTGGCCCTGGCAGGACCGTTAAAGGAATCAACCATTCCGTTGCCCGATGGAGAAGTAACCCTTGGCCGCGATCCCACCAACGCGGTGCCAGTGGTGGATCCGTCGGTATCGCGCAAGCATTGCCTGTTGCGGCGGGAAGAAGACGGACGCTTTCAGATCAAAGATCTGGACAGCCGCAATGGCACCGTAGTGAACGGCCTGCCGGTGAAAGAGCAATGGCTGCGCCACGGAGACGAGATCGCGATCGGCGACTCGTCGTTCCTGTTCCTATTGGAAGAGGAAGACCGCGCCGCACCCGCCAGCCGCGTAGAGTTTGATGACAGCCATCCTACGGCCGAGACGCGCCTGATTTATCCCAAAGATGTGGTCTACCTGCAGCCGGATCGTCTGCTGCGCGAGTTGCCAGCGACTTCGCAGGTGGCGCGTAATCTGAGCGCACTCCTGAAGATCAGCCGAGTCGTGCACGCGATTCGCGATCTGGAAGAGTTGCAAGCGCAGCTACTGGACTTGATTTTCGAAGTGGTGCCGGCCAGCCGGGGAGCAATTCTGTTGGCTGAGGGCGCCACGCAGGATTTCAGCGCGCTCTATGCGAGGACGCGACAAGCGGGCGGCGCGCAGTTAGTTCGCGTGAGCCGCACCATTGCCCGCCAGGTGATGAAGGACAACGTCGCGATTCTGGGAAGCGACGTACCGGGTGGGAAACTGCGCGACGTGGAGAGCCTAGCGGTGTCGGAGGTGCTCTCGCTGTTGTGCGTTCCGCTGACGGTGTTTCAGCGGGTGATCGGGTGCATTTACCTCGACAGCACGAGCGCCAGCAACCGATTTCACGAGGACCATCTGCAACTCGTGGCGGCGATTGCTGGGATTTCCGCGGTAGCGCTGGATAATGCGCGGCGGGTGCAATGGCTGGAGCAGGAGAATCAGCGGCTCACGACAGAGATCAGCCAGGAACAGAGCCTGGTCGGCGAAGGCGCGCGGATGAAGGAGATTTACCAGTTCCTGAGCAAGGCCGCACCGACGGATTCGACTGTGCTGATCGAGGGGGAAAGCGGAACGGGCAAGGAACTTGCGGCGCGGGCGCTGCATCGCAACAGTCCTCGAAACAACAAGCCATTCGTAGCGATTAACTGCGCCGCGATTCCCGAGTCTTTGCTCGAGAGCGACTTATTTGGCCATGAGCGGGGAGCCTTTACGGGTGCCTCCAACCAGAAAAAAGGCCGGCTTGAAGTGGCCGATGGCGGCGTGGTGTTTCTGGATGAAATTGGAGAACTTGCTCCGGCGCTGCAGGTGAAGTTGTTACGCGTACTGCAGGAGCGCCAGTTCGAGCGGGTGGGCGGCACGCATACGATCAAGGTGGATATTCGCTTGATCGCTGCGACGAATCGCGACTTGAGTGAAGCCGTGCGCCAGGGGCAATTCCGGCAGGACCTGTATTACCGGCTGGCAGTGGTCAAGGTGACAATGCCTACACTGCACGAGCGTAAAGAAGACATTCCAATGCTCACGCGGCATTTCGTCCAGAAGCATGCCAAGCGATGCAAGGTGAAGCCACGGCCCGTCTCGCGCGAAGCTATGGCGGCTCTGGTGAACTACGAGTGGCCCGGAAACGTGCGCGAATTGGAAAATGCGATTGAGCGAGCGCTGGTGATGGGGTCGTCGGAGATGGTGCTGCTGGAGGATTTGCCGGAGTCGTTACTGGAGCAGGCTCCGTCGCCGGATGTAGCCGATGGGAAGTATCATGCGAATGTAATGGAGTTGAAGAAGCAATTGATTCTTGACGCGGTCGAGCAAACGCGGGGAAACTATGTCGAGGCCGCGGGAATTCTGGGCGTGCATCCGAATTATTTGCACCGGCTGATTCGCAACCTGGGCTTGAAAGATGCGATTCATGATCGTCTGCGCGACGGCCCGCGAGGCACGGCGCGGAGCCGTGTGTCGGGTGGCGCTGCCTGATTTAAAATCAAAAGAAAACGTTTCAAAGAAGGGAATCTTGTGAGCGACGACGCGCATAAGGACACACTCTCGCGACGGGGATTTCTAGGAATGGGATCGGCGGCGCTGGCCGCTGCTGGAATGCTGTCGGCGGCGGATGCCGCCGGCCAGGAACAAAAACAATACCCAACCAAGAACGATCGAAGCTCGAGTGCTCCTGGTCCCGGCAACGCCGCGCTGGATGGCCAAAATCCGGACTCGTTCTTACCCCCGCCCACTGATGCGGGCGGTGTGCCGACGTTTAAGTATCCGTTTGGAATTGCGCACAAACGGATGCAGGAGGGTGGCTGGTCGCGCGAAGTGACGGTGCGGGAACTTCCGATTTCGAAGTCAATTGCCGGCGTCGACATGAGACTGACCGCCGGCGGCGTGCGCGAACTGCACTGGCACACGGCGGCCGAGTGGGCCATCATGCTCTACGGAGGCGCGCGAATCACGGCGATTGATCTCGACGGCAAGGGCTTTGTCAGTGACGTGACGGAGGGTGATCTTTGGTACTTTCCACCAGGGATTCCGCATTCCATTCAAGGCTTGAATCCCGACGGCGCGGAATTTCTGCTCGTATTCGACGATGGCAACTTCTCAGAGTACGAGACCGTGCTGCTGACCGACTGGATGGCCCACACTCCGCACGATGTCCTGGCGAAAAACTTCGGGGTGAGCGAGCAATCGATGGAGAAAATGCCGCGGCGGGAAAAGTTTATTTTCCAGGCTCCAGTTCCTGGCTCTCTCGCCGACGACCTGAAGGCTGTCAGTGGTTCCATGGGTGCTTCGCCGCAGGAATTTGCTTTTCGTACGGCCCAGCAACCGGTTACGAAGCGCACCAAGGGCGGCGAAGTGCGGATCATCGATTCGACCAAGTTCAAGGTATCGACCACGATTGCTGCGGCGATCGTAACGGTTCATCCCGGAGGTATTCGGGAGCTGCACTGGCATCCCAATGCCGACGAATGGCAGTTCTACATCAGCGGGTCCGCAAGAATGACTATATTCGCTACCGGTGGCCGTGCTCGCACCATGGATTTTCAAGCGGGAGACGTGGGCTACGTTCAGAAGACGCTACCGCACTACGTACAGAACACGGGCGACACCGACTTGAAGTTTCTCGAGATGTTCAAGAGCAATGTCTATCAGGATCTCGCGCTCTCGGAGTGGCTCACGCACACACCGCCGGAACTAGTTCTGGCTCATCTCGGGATCGATAAGGCCACGCTGGACGGCTTGCCGAAAGATGAAATCGTTATTATGCCGAAGTAGAGCGCCGGTCAAGCGTGCATAGCGTTCTAGGGAAGACGCAACTGGAATAGCCGCGCGGGATCGAGATACGTTCCCTGCCAACGTACAGCGACGTGAAGATGCGGACCCGTAACGCGTCCGGTGCCTCCGCTCAGGCCAATTTCCTGACCACGTTTCACGACGTCGCCTTCCTTTACTTTGAATTCCGAAAGGTGAAAAAACAGGGTAAGCAGTCCCTGGCCGTGGTCGATGACGACGCAGTTACCCTCGTAATAGAGGAAGCGTGCCAACAGCACGGTGCCATCATTGAGTGCCGTGACCGGGGTTCCAGTGGGGACGCGGTAATCGAGGCCCTGATGCTCGCGCTGGGCAACTCCGTTGAAGATACGCTGGGAACCGAAGACGTCGGACGTGGCGGCGTCGACCGGTGCGGCGAAGTTGCCGCGCCATTCGCGCTCGGCGGTGACGCGACCCAAATATTCTTGCTTTACTTTCTTGGCTTCTTCGATTTGCTCGAGTTGTTCGGGGCTGGGCTCTGTGAATTTCTTTTCGACCGCAAGCTGGACTTTGATCTTCGGGTAGATCGCCGCAGCGACGGCGAACTTGCGGGAGAAGGTGAGCGGCGAGTTGCTTGCTGTGCGACCACCACTAAGTTCAAGAGTGTAGCTGCCCGGGGCGGTTTCGAAGCTCACGCCAGCGAGGGCGAACCATGTTTTGGAAGATGGATCGAAGCTGAAGGTTAGTTTGTGTCCGAGCCATGTGCCGGTAAGGGACTCGAGTTTGGTTGTCGGCTTCACCTGAAATAGGACCGGGGCGCCGTTGACCAGGCGAGTGGGCTGGGAAGTGACGGTCCAGGTGGTGGCGGATGCGGGGAGCGCACAGAAGAGCAAGAGCACAAAGGCAATTCCCGCTGCAAAGGTTGGTGCACAGGGCCGCCGACCCTGGAGGACGCGAGACGGGTGAGCCCCCCTGTGCCAAATGGTTCGATTTGTTTCCATCCGCAGTTGCTGGTTGAGGTTCAGCATCGCTCCAGCGTAGCACTCTACGGAATCTCTACGTCTATAATCCCGGGAATGCGAATCTGCCTTCTTACGGGCTGGGCAGCATTTTTGCTGTGCGGTTTGGGTTTCGCTCAAAATGCGGCGAAACCCGCGCTGCATGCCGATCGTGTGCTGGTGTGGAAGAAAGAACACACGCTGCAACTGCTCAGCCAGGGAAAGGTGATCAAGACCTATCAGGTCGCACTCGGTGGCGATCCAGTGGGGCCGAAGGCGCGGCAAGGAGACCACAAGACTCCTGAAGGCGTTTACGTTCTTGACCGTCGGAACGCGCATAGCCAGTTCTACAAGTCGATTCACATCTCGTATCCCAACGAACGAGAACGGGCAGCGGCACGGCGAAAGGGCGTTTCGGCGGGAGGAGACGTCTTCGTGCATGGGCTGCCGAACGGATACGGATCGATCGGAGCGGCACACCGTTTAAAGGACTGGACCGATGGCTGCGTAGCGGTCACCGATGAAGAGATCGACGAAATCTGGCTGGGGGTGGCGGACGGGACGCCGATTGAAATCCGGCCGTAGCGAGCTAATCTGGAGTCAATTGCCAGGAGAGATTTGGTGGACCTGGTCGGGATCGAACCGACGACCTCTTCCATGCCATGGAAGCGCGCTCCCAGCTGCGCCACAGGCCCACTGTTTTGGGGACACTACTTTCTTGTTGCGAGGAACTTCAATTATTCTCGCTGAGTGGAGCAAGATAGTCAACGCGCGACGGGCCCGGAGTCGAGAGCAAGGATCCAGCCCCTCCGGGTAGAATCGAGCGAACGAGGAGGGTATCGTGAAATTGAAGATGTTTGCTAGGGTAGGGGCATGGGGAAGTGGGCTGACGAGCGCCATCCTATGTTTCAGCGCTGCGACCGGTTTCTGGATTGACGGCCATCATAAGAAATCCATTTGTTGGCTCATTCTGGGGTTGGCGGAGGTTGTCGCCGTCCTTTGGTAGGTGGAAGCGAGTTTTCGTTTCTTTCCACAGGGCAGTTCTGCCATAATTACTCGTGCACCCCACCTGCACCATTTTTCAAAAACAATCTAAAGCGAGGAAGAGATGCCAGCGAAGTACATCTTTGTAACGGGCGGAGTTGTGTCTTCACTTGGCAAGGGATTGGCCGCCGCATCCATCGGCTGCCTGCTGGAAAGCCGCGGGATGAAGGTCAACCTGATGAAGTTCGATCCGTATCTGAACGTGGATCCGGGAACGATGTCGCCGTTTCAGCACGGCGAAGTTTTTGTGACCGACGACGGCGCCGAGACTGATCTCGACTTGGGCCACTACGAGCGCTTCACGCATGCCAAGCTTTCTCGCGACAACAATTGGACGACCGGGCGCCTCTACGAGCAGATCATCGCCAAGGAGCGACGCGGCGACTATCTGGGCAAGACGGTGCAGGTGATTCCGCACGTTACCAATGAGATCAAAGCCGCGATGAAGAAGGTCGCGCAGGACGTGGACGTCGCGATCGTTGAGATCGGTGGAACCGTCGGCGACATCGAATCGCTGCCTTTCATGGAAGCGATCCGCCAGATGCGGCAGGAGTTGGGGCGCGAACACACGCTGTTTGTGCATGTCACGCTGGTTCCGTTTATCGCGGCGGCGCAGGAACTCAAGACGAAGCCGACGCAGCACTCGGTGAAAGAGTTGCTCAGCATTGGAATCCAGCCTGATATTTTGCTTTGCCGCACGGATCGCTTCCTGGCGAAGGACATCAAGTCGAAGATTGCACTGTTCTGCAACGTTGCGGATGAGGCTGTCATCACGGCCAAAGATGTCGCATCAATCTATGAAGTGCCGCTCGTCTTCGCCAATGAAGGCGTAGACACGCTGGTGCTGAAGTACCTGCACATGGAAGCGAAAGATCGCGAGATGTCGAAGTGGGAGGACATTGTCCACCGCGTCTACAACCCGAAGGACACGGTCACGATAGGGATCGTGGGAAAGTACGTCGAGTACGAAGACTCGTACAAGTCGCTGAAGGAAGCGCTGGTGCACGGGTCGCTGGCGCACAATTTAAAGCTACAGGTGAACTGGATTGAGGCCGAGGGCCTCGAGACCGGCGACAAGACCTACGAGGCGCAACTCGAAGGCTACGACGGAATTCTGGTTCCTGGTGGATTCGGCAAGCGTGGCATCGAAGGCATGCTGCTGGCGATCCGGTATGCACGCGAAAATAAGGTTCCGTACTTCGGCATCTGCCTGGGCATGCAGACCGCCTGCATTGAGTTTGCGCGCAACGTCGTGGGTTTGGCAGAGGCGAACTCGAGCGAGTTCGATCCGGCCACGCCGCATCGCGTGATCTACAAGTTGCGCGAGTTGCGCGGAGTCGAGGAGTTGGGCGGGACGATGCGACTCGGGGCTTGGCCCTGCAAGATTGAGCCTGACACGCTGGCCCACAAAATTTACGGAAAGACCGAGATCAGCGAGCGGCACCGGCATCGTTACGAATTCAACCGCGAATACGAAGAGCCGATGACGGCCGCGGGGCTGAAGATCTCGGGTTCAACTCCGGATGGGACTTACGTCGAGATGGTGGAGTTGCCCGACCATCCGCACTTCATAGGGTGCCAGTTCCACCCTGAGTTCAAGTCGAAGCCGCTTGAGCCACATCCGTTGTTCAGTACCTTTGTCGGCGCGGCGTATGAATATGGGTCAAAGCGGCGTGCGGAGAAAGAGACCGCCGAAGTGGAGATGTTTCACCGGCCCGAGAAAGTCGCGCGGCGGTAGCCCTTGACTTCGAGTTTCAAAATCGGCGACGTCGAGGTCGGATCGGGGAACCTCTTTCTCATCGCGGGGCCCTGCGTCATTGAGAGCGAAGAGCACGCGATCCGCATGGCCGAGATCATCAAGGGCGTGACTAAGGGGCTCGGCTTTCCTTTCATCTTCAAAGCCAGTTACGACAAGGCCAACCGCACGTCGATCCGCAGCTTTCGTGGCCCGGGACTCAAAGAAGGTCTGCGGATTCTGAAGAAAATTAAGCATGAACTGAATGTCCCGGTGCTCACCGACGTTCATCAAGCGGTGGACGTCGGTCCGGTCGCCGAGGTGGTTGACGTTCTGCAGATCCCAGCGTTTCTCAGTCGGCAAACCGATCTGGTTGTCGCGGCCGCTCTGAGCGGGCGTCCGGTGAATATCAAGAAGGGCCAGTTCGTTTCGCCGTGGGATATGCGGCATGCGGTGGAGAAGTGCCGCGACGCTGGCAATACGCAAGTGTTTCTCACCGAGCGGGGAGCGAGCTTCGGATACAACAACCTCGTTGTAGATATGCGGTCGCTGGCGATCATGCGGAAGTTCGCACCGGTGGTTTTCGATGCGACGCATTCGGTGCAGTTGCCGTCATCACAATCCGATGGTAACGGCCCCGCGGTGAGTGGCGGGCAGCCAGAATTCATTCCGCTGCTGTCGCGCGCGGCGGTTGCGGCGGGCGTGGACGGAGTGTTCATGGAAGTGCATGACAATCCAAAGGAAGCGAAGTCGGACGGGGCAAACGCGCTTGAGTCCACGAAGCTGCGGGGAGTGTTGAAGGAAGTGCTCGCGGTGCGGAAGGCGCTTGAAGAGGCTCACGCTACGCCGTAGCAAATGGTTCTTTCGAAAAAAGGGCGACGCCAGTCGCCCTCTTCCTTCCGAGCAGCACACAAACTAGTCCAGCACGAAGATGTTTTTTTTCGCGCACATTTCCTTCAGCACTCTCGGCCACACGGTGACGCTCACTTCACCCAGGTGCGCCTTGCGCAACAGGAGCATCAACGTGCGTGATTGTCCGATGCCGCCGCCGATTGAGAGCGGTATTTGGTTATTGATGATGGCCTGGTGATAGGGGAACTTGAGATTGTCGAGCAGGCCTGACATCTCAAGTTGACTGCGAAGAGTCTCAGCGTTTACGCGGATGCCCATCGAGCTGAGTTCGTGGCGGCGTTGCGTGACCGGGTTCCAGACCAGGATGTCGCCGTTCAATCCGTGAGTGTCGCGCAGAGTCTGTTTGCTAGTGTCGGTGATCCAGTCATCGTAGTCGGCGGCACGATTTTCGTGCGGATAGCCGTCTTTCAACGGCCAGCCAATTCCGACGATGAACACAGCAGGATACTTTTGGAGAATGACCGTCTCGCGGCGTTTGCGGGGAAGGTCAGGGTACATCGCGAGAAGTTCCTCGGCGTGTAGGAACGTGAGTTCCTCCGGCAGGTTGGGATAGCGAGGCTTGCGCAACTCCGGGAACATTTCCTGCGCGAATTTCTCAGCTCCAACCAGAACCTTCCATATTTTCCTCACGATGCCCTTGAGGAACTCCAGGTTGCGCTGTTCGGCAGTGATGGATCGCTCCCAATCCCACTGGTCCACGTAGGCGGAGTGGTCGTGATCGAGGAAATAATCCTTGCGGACGGCACGCATGTCAGTGCAGATGCCCTCACCGGGGCGGCACTCGAATTGCTTGAGAGCCAACCTTTTCCATTTGGTGGCGGCTTGTACGACTTGGGCGTCGATGGGATTCTTGTTGCGGTCGTTCGAGATGTGAAACTGGATCGGAGTACGTGAGCCGTCACGATCGAGCATGTCGTTGACGCCGCTCTCCGCGTCCACAATCAACGGGACCTCGACCATGAGCAGGCTGAGTTCCTTGCACAGGTTGTCTTCGATATAGCGCTTCAGGTGGAAGATTGCCTTCTGCGTTTCCTTGGGGGTCAACAGCGGATGATAGTCGCTGGGAAGTATTTTTTCGAGTTCCGTGTAGTCGCCGATGCCCGGGCCGGCAAGATCAGCTTTCTTGCTGGCTTGTGGATCGGTGGGGGCTTGGCTGCAGTGTTCGGAAGTGTCGGCAAAACTCTCGGCCAGAGTATGGGTCCGGTCATCCGAAATGAAAATACTCATAGGTGAATGCTCCTTCGGCAGGCGATAGCGATTGCTGACGTCGTGGCTTGGTCCTACGCAAGCTATTGGAGAGCCGATAGGGCTTGCGGGCAGTGACTCTGATCACACTGAGGCGTGCGGCTAGGTAATGCCTTGCTGGATTCTATGCGGAATGGCGAGCAAGATGAACGGGCCTCGAGCCGATTGTGTTAGATTGAATTTCTTCTCATGGAGCACGTTTCCAACTGGGCTTTGAATGTTGCTGCGCTGCGAGGCACAAGCTACGCCGACGTGCGCGTCGTGGTGCAGCGCAGCCGCACTCTGACGACTAAGAACGGCAAGGTGGGCAGCGCGTCTGACGCGGAATCAGTGGGCATGAGCGTGCGCGTGATTGCGGACGGAGCCTGGGGGTTCGCCGCGTCTGCGGAACTCGGACGCGGAGCCGTCGAAGCGACAGCCGCGCGGGCGGTGGAGATCGCGCGCGCTTCAGCTCGGGTCAAACAAGAGGACGTACGCCTTGCTCCGGAAAAACCCGCGGTGGCGGAGTGGAGTACGCCCTACAAGATCGATCCGTTTTCAATCTCGGTAGAACAAAATATTGAGCTGCTGTTGAAGATTGACGCGGAACTGCGCTCGGTCGCCGGCATCACTCTGGCTGAGACCAACCTGAACTTTAACCACGAGGAGCAGTGGTTTGTGTCGTCGGAGGGAGCGGACATACATCAAACAAAGCTCTCAACGGGCGCGGGATATGCGGCCTATGCCTTTGCGGGAAATGAGATTCAGAAACGCTCGTATCCCAATTCGTATGGTGGGCAGTGGCAGAATAAAGGATATGAGCTGGTCGAAGAATTGAAGTTGGTGGAAAACGCCCGGCGCATCGCGGAAGAAGCGGTTGCGCTGCACAAGGCAGATCAATGCCCCGAAGGGAAGTTCGACATTATTCTCGACAGCTCGCAGTTGGGATTGCAGATTCACGAATCGGTCGGACATCCGATTGAGCTAGATCGCGTTCTGGGAATGGAAGCGAATTTCGCCGGGACGTCGTTTCTCACCCTAGAAAAACTGCGGCAGTTGCGTTACGGCAGCGATCTGGTGAACGTGGTCGCGGACGCACGCCAGGAGCATGGGCCCGGGCTGGGGACATTTGGATTCGACGACGAGGGCGTCGCGGCACAGTGTACGCCGATCATTACTAACGGATTGTTTACCGGATATCTCAGTTCGCGAGAAACAGCGCACACGATCGGCGAAAACCGCTCTGGGGGAACTCTGCGCGCGGAAGGATGGAACCGGCTCCCGATGATCCGCATGACGAACATCAGTTTGCTGCCAGGACCCAAGCCATTGAGCTTGGAACAACTGATTGCGGCGACCGACCACGGTGTCCTGATGCAAACCAACCGCTCGTGGTCGATCGACGACAAGCGCTACAACTTTCAGTTTGGCTGCGAGATCGGGTGGGAGATCAAGAATGGCAAGCGTGCGCGGATGGTGAAGAATCCGTCGTATTCAGGCATCACCACGGAGTTCTGGAACTCACTGGATGCGATCTGCTCGCGCGATGAGTGGATATTGTGGGGAACGCCGAATTGCGGCAAAGGCCAACCGCAGCAGGTGATGGGAACAGGGCATGGTGCGGCGCCGAGCCGGTTTAGGAACGTCAAAGTGGGAAGCGCGTTTAGGAGCGGGTGATATGTGTCACAGAAAAATTGTCTATGGATAGGCTAGCATTCAGCACTCAGCATTCGGCATACAGCCAATGAAGGAGTTGCTGCCATGAAGAACTTCAGAGATTTGCAAGTGTGGCACAAAGCTCATATGTTAGCACTCGAGTCATACAACATCACGAATGGGTTTCCAAAACACGAATTGTTCGGGATGACCAGTCAGATCCGCAGGGCGGCTGTTTCGATCGCCACCAACATTGCTGAAGGTTGTGGGAAGCGCGGCAACGGAGAATTCCAGCGCTACCTCTGCATTGCCGCCGGATCTGCAAGTGAGCTTGAGTATCACTTCCTGCTCTGCCGCGATCTAAGCTTTATCGCCGATCTCGAGTACCAGAAGTTAAACAATCGCGTGATTGAAGTAAAGCGGATGCTAGGGTCTCTCCTGCGAAAAGTGGAAGCGGAACGTCTCGCGGGCTGAATGCTGATTGCTGAGTGCTGAATGCTAACTCAAGAACAAGCCGGCGCCATCTTTCACCGCATCAAGAAACTCTCGACTGCCGAGGAGGTTGAGGTTCTATTTTCTGGCGGACAGTTTGCGCTGACGCGCTTTGCCAACAATGTGATTCATCAGAACGTGGCCGAGCAAAACCATACGGTGGCGGTGCGCACGGTTTTCGGTGGCAGGACGGCTCGCGCTTTTACTAACAAATTTGATGACGAGAGTTTGCGGCAGGTGGTTCGTTCGTCGGAGAGTCTGGCAAAGGTGCAGCATCCTGACCCGGACCTGTTGCCCATGCCGGATTTACGCGAAGCCGACGGCAGCACCCCCGAGGGCGGCCGCGCCACACAAACGCCTTCCCGACATTTTGAGGCGACCTCAAAGATCACTCCCGAACTACGCGCCGAGGGAGTCAAGAAGATTGTTGGCGTAGCCCAGAAATACAAGCTCACCACGGCAGGCGTTTACTCCAGCGCTGAATCGGTGGAGGGCATCTTTAATTCGCGTGGGTTGAGCCACTGGCATACGCAAACGTCTGCGGAGGTTTCGATCACCATGCTGGCCGCGGATTCTTCTGGCTGGCAGAAGGCGAATTCCCCGAACGTAGCCAACGTTGATCCCCTGGTGCTCGCTGAGATTGCCGCGAAGAAGGCACTGCACTCCGCACACCCGCGGGAAATCCCGGCAGGGAAATACACGGTGATTTTGGAGCCAGCGGCCGCGCTCGACATCGTAGGCTTCATGTTCTGGGACTATTCGGGAATGGCGATTCTCGATCAGCGCTCGTTCCTCAACGGACGCATCGGTACAAAGTTGTTTGGCGACAACATCACGATCTGGGACGACGTGTCGCATCCCCTGCAAGCAGGATCTCCATTCGACGGCGAAGGTATGCGACGTCAGCGAGTCGGTCTCGTTGAAAATGGAGTTGTGAAGCGCGTGGTCTATGCGCGCGCAACGGCTGAGAGAATGAAGCAATCGGAGTATCGAGAGAAGGCTGGTCCGATCGAAGCGACAGGACACGGCTTTGCGCTACCCAACGAAATGGGAGAGATGCCGCTGAATATTGTGTTCGCTCCCGTAGCCGATCCACAGTCGCTTGAACAAATGATTGCTTCGACCGAGCGAGGAATGCTGGTCACGCGATTGTGGTACATCCGCGAAGTCGAGCCCTTCGAAAAAATGCTCACCGGAATGACGCGGGACGGCACATTCTTAATTGAGAACGGGAAGGTGTCTGGCGGGGTGCGTAACTTCCGCTTCAACGAGAGCTTGATTCACACGCTGTCGAACGTCGAAGCTATGAGCCTTCCGATGCGCTCCTGCGGAGAAGAATCGTTCGACATGGTGGTTCCCGCGATGAAAGTAAGAGACTTTAATTTCACCGAAGTGACAAAATTCTAAGCTGTCAACATCGACCTTCCACATTCGCTCCCCTCAGTTTTAGTTCACAAGATTGACTCCGGATATCTCTGGGAATCACCCGAAATTGACCCGGATTTGACCGGAAATTGGCGGTCAAAGACGGGCTATTTCAGGCCAAAATTCGACCTCGCGAATCTGCGCTAATCCATTCAAAAAAAAGCAGTTAGCACCCGTTTGTTCCGTGACTTCGGTAACTTTGTTTGCCGCATTCGCGGGTGTACGCTGCCCTTGAGTTGATGAGAATCCGGAAAGCGGAAACGACGCTGCCGGAAGGAAGGTATTTCAGAGTGGCGGCGGAAGGAAAAGCACCGATGACCGAGGCGCAGGTGAGAGTGGGGCACTACGAAGATATGCAGAGTGCGCCGCGATTTCCGTTGCATCTGTCGGCTTCCGTGAAATCGCAAGGCGGCGCGTATTCGGCAGAGACGGAAAACATTTCGGCCAACGGCGTGCTATTTGCCATGGACAAAGATGTGCCCGTCGGTTCGATGGTCGACTTTACGATTCTGCTGCCGGCCGATGTTGTCGGCGCGCGGCGGGATGTGCAGATCGACTGCCGAGGCCGGGTCGTGCGCAGCTTCGAGGATCGGGGCCGCCGCGGCGTGGGCGTAGTGATTGACGAATACCATTTCGAGCGAGCATAAGCGCAAGGGACTGAATGGCTACCATTCCGGTTAGCGTGGACGAAAATCTCGGAGCAGGCGAAGACGGCGGCAACGGACAGTTTGTCCGAGTGATCGTGGCCGATACGCAGGCGATCTTCCGCGCCGGGCTGCGCAAGATTTTCGCGCTCGAAGACGACATTCGCGTAGTAGGTCAAGCAGAGACGCTGGCACAAGCGCAATCCGCAATCAAGAAATTCAACTCCGACGTTGTCATCTTCGAGGGGGCGCTGGCGCCGAACCCGGTCGAAGCTGTAGCAGATTTGCTTCGCCAAAATCCGCAGATGCGCATCGTCGTGGTCACGCCTGGTGCCGAAGAAGAACTTACGCTTGATCTGTTTCGCCGTGGCGCGCACGGCATTGTGTCGCGCGAAGTGGAGCCGGAGTTGTTCGTAGAGTGTCTGCGCAAGGTAGCCGGCGGAGATACCTGGCTCGACGGCCAGGGAACTCGCTGGGTCATGGAAGCCTTCCGCAACCAGAACAGCCGGCCATCTGGATCACGCCCCAAAGTACAGCTCACGCCCAAGGAAACGCTGATCGTTTCGTGCGTAACCCAGGGCATGAAGAACAAAGAGATCGCGTTGCGCGTAGGAACGACCGAACAAGTCGTCAAGAACTATTTGCGCAAAGTCTACGACAAGCTCGGAGTTGCCGATCGCCTGGAGTTGGCGCTCTACTGCCTGAACCACCATGTCGTCGACCATACGAAAGTTCCAGCACTGCCAGTTGCTCCCACAAACGGCAATGCCGCGAATGCTGCTGCGGCTGGCGCTTCGGCGTCTGCTTCTTCCGCTGCTGTGTCCGGTTCAGTGCCTGCAACTGCCACAGACGCTCCGACAAAGCCCTCCCAGAATTAAATCCCCGAATTAGTTCCCGTGCTCAGCAGTCTTTTTCCAAGTTGCGGTTTCGACGACTTCACCCATAGAATTGAAAAGAACCGAAGAGCCGCGAAATCCGCCGGGATTTGCGGTAGGTAGAAGGCTTTTTTAAGAGTCGGTCCTTTCACCGATTCAAGCCGGAGAGATGGCCGAGTGGCTGAAGGCGCACGCTTGGAAAGCGTGTTTAGGGGAAACTCTAACGTGGGTTCGAATCCCACTCTCTCCGCCATTACCTTTGTTATCTAGCACTTGCACGTGGTGATACCTAGACTGATACCACAAATCAGGAAAGGATCACCCGTGAACCGCGAAGTCAACGTCACCAAGCGCGTCAAAACTCTTCAAGGTCTCCGATACTGCCCAGTCGTTCTTTCCGCCAATGGTCGCATTCGACCGGACTGGGTTCTGGTCAATGGCATGGAGGAGCGTCATCCTGAGGGCGCCTACTACCTCGAATGGCGGGAAGGCACAAAAAGAACCCGACTCTCCGTTGGGAACGATCCAGCTACGGCGACCGCGCGCCGGATGCAGAAAGAAGCGGAACTCAACGCCAAAAACCACGGAGTCGAAGTAGTGCCGGTACTGCCTCAGAATGGCAATAACGGGCACCGGTCAGTTGCGACAGCCGTCGCAGAGTTTCTCGAAGAAACGAAGCTGACTAAAAAACCGAAAACGTTAACACCGACGAACCAGTTGTTCCCGATGGGATGCTTATACTCGAACGAAATCAACTCCGGCAGAACCCACCGGATGTCCTATTCGTCTCAACTGAGACGCTGAACCGATTGATGGGGGACCCAACATGGGACCGCACCTTAGGGATCGAGCAAAATGAACTTGGCCCACGACTGTTCCTGCTTGATGAGGTGCACTCGCACGAAGGAATCAAGGGAGCCCAGATAGCCTGGGTCTTGAGGCGGTGGTTACATTGGAGTCGCGTCAGAAACCTGCACGTAGTTGGACTGTCCGCGACGCTTAGGAATCCGGAGGCTCATCTCTCTCGGTTGATGGGAGTGGAGCAGGGTACCCGCTATAGTCGAGAGCATTGACTCCAATGAAGATGTCACTGCACTCCAAAACCTCTGCCCACGCAAGGGCGAACGAAAGAAAGATCGTGTTACGCGCGGGCACATACGTTATCGGTATTCCCTCAGACATCTCTTCTAGACGACGCCCTTTAGGCACGTCGATATCGCTGGTCAGGGCAGAACCGCCAAAACTCCGAAGGTCGATATCCACGATTGTGTGTTTCTCGACGCCAGCTAACGTGGCAACTCGGCTAGCAGCCTCCAGCTCCACCTCATGGCGTTGCCCGTAACGGAAACTGAGAGCGTACGGCAGAAAACATTGCTCCTTGGCAATCGCCAGAGTAGTACTTGAGTCGAGCCCGCCGCTGAGTAGTACTACCGCCCGCCTGTTTTTCATGATTCTCCTCACTTAGTCCCATTGAATAAATGCATTTGATCCCGGCTCGGGCCCTGAACCGGTTCTAATCGGTTCGCGAATGCACGAACCGCATCGAACTCCTCGCCAGTGAAAACGACGGTGCCTCCGCGATAAAGGCGCCCAAGAGGAATCTTCCCGTCAGATCTCCAACGCCAAAGGGTAGTGCGGGAGATCCCAAGTTCCTTGGTAATCTCCACGGCCGTGAAATACCGGACGTCCTCAATGAGTACAGGCATATCGGATGTTGCAAGATGTCGCACGGCGTTTCACCGCGTTCCACTGCGTTACATACTACGCAGACGGTCCCGAGACGCAAGTACCATTTAAGTAACGGTTTGTGAATAACTTGAGACTCCAAACGCAAGAGTATGGCGTACGGTGATATGACCCCCTCTAGAAGTTGGGGGAGAATTGGAGTTGGGGTAACGCACATAACCACAGGTTATATACCTAGGGGTTATCTGTCAAGCGTCGTTAAGGAATTTGCAATGGTGGCGCGTCCCGAATGGGCGGAAAGAGTCGCGGAACTTCGTAAAGAGTTGGGGCTGAGGCAAGTGGAGTTCGCCGCGAACTTCGGCGTTACCCAGGCGGCTGTGTCGCGATGGGAAAATGGCACGAAGGAACCGTCGACGGAGAACTACATCCGCATGGGAAACCTAGCCAGCAAGCCTTCATGTCTCTGGTTCTGGAGGAAGGCTGGCCTCGACCTGATGAAAGTGCGGGAGTCAATCTGTGAAGGGGCGGATCGCAACAACTCCGCTCGGATTTGACCCTGATCCATAAACGATCGATTTGGGTGTCCGTGTCACATTACAAGCAGGATGTCAGACGTCCTGTGCCTTGGTCCGCCACTACACCCACGGGCTAAAATCGCCTCCGCCCGAAATCTCCTTTGAGCGTGTCGCCGCTCCCGCGAAAACCGGCGTGATTCGCTCCCGGCATGGGATTGCGTCAGACCTCCGACAATTTCTCTTGGCTGGCTGCGTAGATTTTCTTCCGCGGTCTGGATAGATGGTGGGAATATTCGTGGTGTCCGTCCTCGAGGGGGCCACTCGTGAGAGACTCTGTTTCTCATGGCGCATCTAGGTCTAGATCGGCGTTTGTCCGATTGGCCAGAGCCTCAGCCAATTCAGCTTTGAGCCGTTCATTTTCGGCTCTAACTGCTGCCAACTCGTCTTGCACTCGTTTGAGCTTTCCAGCGGCGGCACGGCTCAACTGCTGGCTCAGAATGTTAAGCCTCGTCTGAATCAGACCATTCGTCGCTGCGTCTGCGCCTGATTCAGTAACCGCCGCAGCATCCCGCAGGGCCTGGTGCCGTCCTGAGCCACCCGTATATTTCGTACACAAAATTCCGTTCGTCCACCACTATTGCCTCGTTGCTTCCCGACCCAAGACCACAGCCACATCGCTCTGCTCGGTGCGAACCCGGGGATTGGGGAGGTTGACCTGAATCATCGCTGAACCTCCAGAATCTTGGCTTGCAGTTCAGAGATGCGACGGCGGCAGGTTTCAGCACCGTTCTTATTCCCGAACCGCTCCCACGTCTGCAATTCATCCTGTTCCTCTTTTAGATTCGCTTGGAGTCCACGCACACGGGCGTGCATCTCATCCACATTACCCACACTATTACACCCAGTGGACACAGGCTCATTGACAGTATTAGTAGTTATTACACTGAGCGGCGCACTGGCGTGCGTGGATTCATTTATAAACTGCTGCTTCGCAGCGTCCAGTAAGGAAGCCCGTTGTTTCTCAGGCGTTGGTTCAACACGCACTGGCGTGTGTGGGGTGTCGTTGCCCGTGCACGCCGGTGTGCGTGGCTTGAGGGTCTTCGCTGTCGGACGGACGATTTGCAGACGATTCTTGCCGGTCTGTGGATCTTTTCCAGACTGCATGTTTATCACGTATCCATTGTCGATCAACTCTTCGAGCACTTCAGCGATGCGGTTGTAGTGGACGCCGAAGTGGCCTGCGGTTTTCACGTTGCCCCATGAATAGTTGCCGTCGCTGTCGAGATGGAGCAGGAGATGGTACAGCATCCCCATCGCTTTGAGCGAAAGCTCTCGGGGTTTGCCGTATTTCTTCGGCCTAGTTTCTCGTTGGCGGATCAGAATCGCTTTGCTCATGTGAGTTCAGTTCCTTTCGGTTCTACTTCTGGTAATCGGGGCAGCAGGCCCTGATCTGCCAATCTCCCCGCTGACTGACATCAGTCAGCCAGCGGGTGGGTTAACGTTGTCACGATCAAGGGATAGCGGAACCTTCTGCATGACGTTGACGTGCCATTTGTCATCCCGAGTTCAACGATAGGTATGCCCATCTCGTAAATCATTGCCTTCTCACCGGGCATTGGCCCATAGAGATTCACCTTCGTTTTGCGCACAACTCCCCTCTTTGTCCGCTAATGGAATAGGCAATGTGTCATCGAAACCGCCGGCAGGACGACGGTGGGACGTCGCCATTGAACGTCGTGACGATGTTCTTAGGTCATTCTGCTCCCAATCCATATTTGTCCTCCCACCCGCCTATGAGCCCCAGCGCCTTGAGCTGCTGTTTCAATTGGTATTGTCGCTCTCCCCAATCAGAGATAAAGCAAAGCGACAAGCGTCTCCGGCCGTATTCCTCGATTGCATCCACGATAGCGACAACGGTGTTTAATTCTTTTCCGAGCCAGTAAGGGTCTTCGCCGTCCCGTTCATGAAAGTAATTCGCTTTATCGTGTCTCTCGGCCCACTCCCGCACTTTCTCGTCCAGATATTCGTCGGTCAAACCATCCGCTAGCGGATAAAGCCCGGACACGTTTTCCGCTGCTCCGATTCCACTCACGAGTCGCTGCCAGAGGCCGGGTGGAGTTGTGTCCGGATGAAGGACATTAAGTGCTTTTTCGTGTGCCGTGCCTGCATCTCATGCGTTTTTGCCGAACTTCCCATGCGTCGTACCGTGGCTTAAAGTCATTGAAAATGCGACAGATAAAAAGTTGAAATCGCTCTTGACAACAATTTTTGTCATCCGGTTCTTTGGGGGCGGCGATCTGGACCAACCCCGAGGGACCGAAGCTTCTACAGAGGCTTTTCTGTTAAGAAACAACAACCGAAGATCAGGCCGAATGGAACCTAGAGTGGTTTGTGCGCGAGCACAGGGTCGGGGCGGCCCATGAAGCGCCTCAGGATGAGGTTGGGATTATTGCGTCGCCACCAGTTCCTGTCGTCTATTTTGTGGATAACTTTCGGAGAACTACCCCTTAGCCAATGATCCCTGCCTCCAAGCCCCTGACGAACCGTCTATTAATAAACTGGCCGGGAATCATTGGGACGTTAGGCACTCCCCTGGCACTCTTCGTCTATAAACAGAGCGCCAATCGTGCCTGCCATTTGGCTTAGCCAGCGTCCAAGGAGACCGAGGCCGGGGCGGGAGCTCCCGGCATCCCGGCTTCGCGCCGAGGAGGCTGACATCCTACTCAGGGACCCATGATTCCGTTCTTTGCGCGTTCCCCATTTCAGATGTCCCTTCGGTTCAACGCAAAAATGTCCAGAAATGAGCTGGCCGAGAATACGAAATTCGACACCAGCAAACTCATGTTGGCTTCGCCAAACTGGAACCGCGAGCGAACACCCGGGGGGACTCCCTGGGGGACTCCCCACACCCCCAAAGGGAATAGGGAAGTGACCACCCTATTTTGGTACCCCTCTCACCTCTAGCGCGCCATTTTCCTCTTCAGGGGAATCTCCTTAAAAATGTGGCGGAGAAGACAGTGCTCGACGCCGGCCCCTGAATCCAAATGATTTACGCGAGCAAGAGGTATCACTGCAACGGTATCACCGTTACTCTGATCGAAGGCATGCGCGCCTGAGATGAAGCGTGCATCTCGGGTCACTGTTGGAAAGCCTGTTTGGGGAATTGAAAACCTAAGATAGCTCGTGTTTGCCTGATTGGAAATGGAGCCCACTGGCGTGGCCAAATTTGGACTCAGGGGTCTTATCTACGAGAGAAAAGAAATGCCCATGTGTGCGCCACAAGCCCTTACATGTTCGACGAACATTCTCTCGTTCCTCGACGGCTGGCCTAATCGGTTCAAATCACAACGTAATGATTTGTAGTGAGTTGTCTGGGTAACCTGTTTATTTCCTAAATGTGAAAATTGTTCGAGCGCATCCAGCATTGGTGATGTCGCCTACCGAAGACCCGTTTACGAAATATATTTATAAACTGTTGTGGCGTTTACTCTGTGGATAATAGTTGGTGCATTCTCGGACGCATTCCTGACCCATTTTGCCGGCATTCTTCGTGTATCCGGTTACAAAGTAACCTGAGCTTGTCCTATAAGACTATGAGGAGTCAACACTTCTAATGGGTTCACGCTCAAAATAAATGTGCTCGAAATCACACTTCTAGGCGCGAGTTTAATCTAGTAATTGGCAAAGAGAAAGCTCAGCGCGCAGACCTGAAGTAGAATGCGGATCACCGCCCCCGTCCGCAACGAACGTCGACCTCCAAATCACATTAGGTTCCGGCTTCTGACTCTTGTTGACTCGCTTGGAGTTGGTCTCTGTATTGTTTTTCATAAAAAACTGCACCGACTTCAGCAAAGGTAAACGATAGCTTCTCGGCTTGTCGCAGCTGCCTGCTCGCGACTTCAGCCGCATGGACATCGAACAACGCGATGTTTTTCCCGTTGCCAACTTGGCTGCGGTACATGATTCCGCCGTATCCTGCCGCTCGAAAAGCTTCCGCGATGTACTGGGTCGGCGCGTAATCCGCAACGTCTTCGGAGTTAAATACCGGCAGGGAGAACGCCTCGTTGAGGACGTACCAACTGTTGCTCTCCAACTGCTTCTGGGTCTTGACTTCGAGATCAAAGGTGGTGGGCAACGTGCAATCGACAACCATGACCTGCTTCAGCAGGACCAACTGGGAAATAGTGAGAACAGAACCGGCCCAAGGTCGAGTCTCCATCATCGCGGTTTCGGGATCCGTTGCCGCGTAGAGACACGGAACACCTTTTGGGTTCACGCGGCCTTCGTAGGCCCTATCTCTGAGCGGTTTCATCCGCTCGATCGCAAGCGGTTCAATGGACTGTAGGAAGAAGACGTCGTGGGAGTGTACACCCTCTTCAGCAACATAGCCCTGCGCTGCACGCCATAGAACTTGGCCTTGTGGTATCGTGCTCGTCCGGTTCCTACTGGTCTCCACAATCGTTTCCAGAAACTCATTATGTCGCTCATCTAACACATATCGGGATCTGAGCCGAATGTAGCTCGCAAAATCCTCGTAGTCTTCGCTGGTACGAAACATCCTTAATGCTCCTGTTTTCGCCTCATGCTGGGTTTGAATCTAGTGGCACAGACTCTGACAATCAAGACGCTCTTATTCTGGTTTGTCGGTAACTCGGAAGTTGAGTGGGCCCTGGCAGAGAATACTGCATTCTCGGCCTCGCCGCGACGAATACCGCTGATGATCGACGACACCAACCTGGGTGCCGGATCGAGCTATTCCACCCGCTTCAATAAATCTACAAATGTCTGACGTTGAAACGCTCTGGTCACCGGGTCCACCTGAATCACGACCCCATCATTCGGAGTGATTCGAGAGCAGATCGCTGGACTCGTGGACAATCTTATCTTGCCGTCTATTTCGCCGAACAGGCTAATGAACACCACTAATTCAGCGTTCATATGAAGAATGGCAACAAGATGATTGCCTAGGCCACCAGACATACCAGGCAATAGGCGTAAGGGATTCTCTACTGGCATCGGCCATATGCTTCCTCTGATAGGAATTTTGTCGAGACTCTCTTCAGGAGCCGTCAAGAAGTCACGCAGTAGTTTGGCGCTATCTGAGCGCGAGAAGGGCTCGCCCAGTACAAAGTGTGCAGCGCCCAAGGAAATCTTCACGAACTCTCGCTGCGCTGCTACCGCCCATCCGGAGTAATTCCACTCCACCTTGATATCGGGCACCAAACGGTGCACACCCGCCAGCGCCAGTAGTTCAGCGCCGCTTACTGGTTTACCCGTCCTGTCCAATATTTGATACCCCTGCCGTGCGGCTTTGGAATCTATGTTCCGAATCATCCTCTCGACATCTTCCGGCGCAGCCTGAATGTCATAACGAACTATACCGTCGTTTTCCGTCTTCTCTACAATCGGCTGCGTAAACAATTTCTTCTTGTCCGCGGTGACCTCGTATTCAATGTTTACGGTTTTGCCATTTATTTCAGCTTTTCCTGAGAATAGGAGGGTCGGCGCGTTTCCGGACGCGGACTCGATGTTGCGGACAAATCGCTCGTACACAACTGGGAAAGCCCTTAAAAAAGGCGCGTCGATTTCGCTACCGAGAGTGCTGTTCGAGAATTGGCAGGTAGAAATCGTGAACTGATTTGATCCGCCAAGTGCATACGGAATCACATGCTCTGTGTTGAAATCTGTTTTCTCAGGATGATCTGTGTTGTCGTAGGGGCAATACATTGTGTTTCGATCAGCGCGGACTCATTCACTCAATAAGTAAGACCCGAAAGCATCATAACGCGGCAGTGATACCGATATGCCTAATATTTTCTTTGGGTTCAGTTGCCGGTGGAGAATGCAGCTTTCTACGCCGGAATGGACAACAAAGGATTTGGAGGAGAGGTAGGTATCACCTGGGTGGTATCACTAGGTGTGAGCTGTCATCACCACTCTCGTTCTGTCATACCTTAAGCTTTTGTGCCCAGTTGTAAAGCTTGGCCAGATCGTTACCGGGCGTTTGCTGATACTCCAGCAGGTTGAACACAACCTTTACCGGGTTTTGGCCGGCATGGCTTTGTTCTTGCACCTGCCCCACGTACACAAAAGGAACTGGGCGTCCGAACTCCTTTGGACGCGGCCGGCAAAAAAGTAGGATCGGCGTGACCTGCTCCCCACTTTCCGAACAAAGCTGAGTATGATTTCAGCGAAGGAAAGGAGAAGCAGGTTATGTCGAGGAGCAATCACACGGAAGCGCAGATGATTGGGGCGCTGAAACAACTGGAAGCGGGGCGTAAGGCGGAAGATGTGGCGCGGGAAGTGGGGGTATCGAAGCACACAATCTACGCCTGGAAAGCAAAGTACGGCGGGATGGACGTGAGGGAAGCGCAGGAAGCCAAGCAGTTGCGCGATGAGAATGCGCGACTGAAGAAGCTGGTGGTGGATCTGAGCCTTGACAAAGAGATGCTGAAGGCGGTGATCGCAAAAAACGGGTGGAGTTCGTAGACCAGCGGTCGGACGTGATCTGGCTGCGAGAGCAGTACGCAGCGAGTGAGCGCCGGGTGTGCGGGCTGATGGGGATAGCGATGTCGAGTTATCGGTATCGAACGAAACGAAGCGATGAAGCGTTGCGGGCGCGGCTGGTAGAGCTGGCGCGAGAGAAGCCGCGCTTTGGGTATCGGCGGTTGCATGTATTATTGCGGCGAAGTGGAGAACCGGTGAACCACAAGCGGCTGCATCGGGTGTATCGCGAAGCGGGGTTGGCGATCCGGCGGAAGAAGCGCAAGCATTGCGTGCGCGAAGGAAAGCGGCTGGTGGCGCGGACTGCGGCGAACCAGGAGTGGGCGCTGGACTTTGTGCATGACGCAGTGGAGTGCGGGCGCACGATCCGCGTGCTGAGCGCGGTGGACGCCTACACGCGAGAGTGTCTGGCGCTCGAAGTCGACACCAGCTTCGCCAGCCGAAGAGTGACGCGAGTGTTGGAAGCAATCATCGCCGAGCGCGGAGTGCCGCAGGCGATTCGTTGCGACAACGGGCCAGAACTGACGAGCCGGTATTTTCTGGCGTGGTGTATCGAGCGGCAGATCGAGTTAGTGCATATCCAACCGGGAAAGCCGACGCAGAACGGGCGAGTCGAAAGTTTCAACGGGCGGCTGCGCGAAGAGTGTTTGAACTTGAGTTGGTCAGAATCTGTTCGACGCGCGGCGGAAGATCGCGGCCTGGCAGAAGGAGTACAACGAAGAACGTCCGCACAGCAGTTTGGGGCACAGCAGTTTGGGGCACAGCAGTTTGTGACACGTCACCCCAAACGGGAGCTGCAGAGCAACTTCCGGTTAACGTTCGTTAACGCGTGTGGGATCAGCGGGCTGCGGGGGGAGAAGCGCGAAAAATAGGCGGTTTACGGGTTCGCGGAGGCGAACCTGAAGAAAACAAGCGGCTAAGAAGGAAAATCCTGGACTGCGGGTGGTTGTCGGTAAACGCGGCGGCGCGCGCTGCGTAAACGTGTTGAAAAGAAAGCGGCGGGAGAAATCTCCCATTTTTTCGCTGCAGAGTGTACGGAGCGCGGGAGCCGCGTCAATGGTCTGCGCTTCGCTCCGATGAATGCGCCCAGAACGCGCGCCCTTGACTCATCTCCCTCTCCGCTCTGTTTGCTTCCAGCCATCGAAAAAATGTGAGAAAGAAATGGGAGCCGGGGGAGCAGCGCGAAAGGCAGTGATGAGCCAAGACACCATCCCTTGCGCCTTCGGCGCAAGGAAAACCGCAGAGCCGAAAGCGTGTCGCGTCCGGTGCGCATCCGGGCTTTGTCCGGTGTCTGTCCGGCGTGGCGTTCGATCTCGGTTCGATGGTTGTTCTAGCGGGAAGCAGCCGCCCCACGCAAAAAGGTATCGATGGTTTTTAGCAAGGTGTTCTGTTGATGAGCGGGTAGCTTCTCGATCTTCTCTAGGCGACGCAGCACACGCAAGCTGGGATTGCGGCGCAGAGAGTGTTGTCGTCCGTTAGGTTGCAGCAGTTCGTCGGCAGTGACCTCCAGCGCGTTCGCCAGTGGATGAATATTCACGGCAAAGTTTGTCGCGCGATCCCGACAATCAGCTAGTCCGGGCCAACATTGCATGGGTGCTCGAATACGCTGGGGATACCGAGTCTACCTCACGGTGCAGGTACTACGCCGAGTCCAAAGAGCTGTTGGATCAGGCTTCGGCCAAATTATTAACGGCTAACGTTGCCTTGAGGCATATGTGCCGTCGCGGAAAGCGGCGGTCGTGGACCCGATGCATGCGCGGCGGGCGGAGTGAAACCGTCGGGAAGTGGCCTCGACCTTATCGTGTGGAACTCCACTCTCTTCGCCATATTTTCTAACGCCTGGGAATATGGAGCTTGGTGAGCCCGACTATCTACTTTCCAGACTGGCAGTCAACGATCCGAAGGACCCCATAGCATCTCGAGAAGAAGTGACGTCTGTTGAACCTTTCTAATCTGGTGTAGCATCCATTGGATCGCGAGGTTCACCATGACTACGAGCGCAAACCCTGTGGAAAATGAGGGAGCCAGGTTGGTCCACCAACAGCAAGCAGGAACGGGTCTGGCGATGGTGCGGCTTATCATTGGCGCAATGTTTGTGTCGGTCTTCTTCGAAAATCTCGGTAAGGGTCTCTACCGCCCCGCGGGCTACGCGGGCCTCATCAACTACTACATCACGAACGATCATGCACCAGCCGCGTGGAAAGCCGTCATGAGCTTTATGGCAAACCATGCGGCCATCGCGGCGCCCATGCAGGGCTTGGCAGAAATCTCATTCGGCATACTCCTGGTGATTGGTCTGCTCACGCGCCCAGTGGCCTTTGTGGCATTTGGGTACCTCGCTAGCCTGTGGATCTCGGAGTGGGGCACTTCGTGGATCTGGGAGTTGCTGGTTCCGGTAGTCGCATTGCTTGCGCTCTCCGTTGGGCGGGCGGGCCGAAGCTGGGGCGTTGACGCGTGGCTGTCGCAACGGTGGCCCTCTTCGCCGTGGTGGTGACGGACCTAGTTCACGTGCGAGTGTCCGTCGTCATCCCCACCCATAATGAAGCGCAAGCAATCGAGCATGTGCTTGCGGACCTTCCCTGCAGTCTTGTCACTGAGGTCATCGTTGTCGACAGCAATTCGACTGATGGAACGCCCGATCTCGCCCGAAAAATGGGGGCACACGTCATCTCGGAGTCTCGCCGAGGGTACGGGCGCGCTTGTCTGACGGGGCTCGCGAACACGGATAATCCTGATGTCGTCGTTTTTCTGGACGGGGACTACAGCGACCGACCATCGGAGTTGTCGATTCTACTGGCCCCGATCATTGAGGGGCGCGCTGACATTACGCTTGGTTCTCGCCTGCAAGAGCGGATTTCTGCTGCGGCGTTGCCCTGGCATCAGGTGTTTGGTAATCGTCTCGCCGCGGGCCTGATCAGGCTTCTTTATGGATTGGAAATCAGTGATCTTGGTCCGTTTCGCGCTGGCCGCGCAGATGTGCTCCGCGCGCTCGCCCTCGAAGAGACGACTTATGGCTGGGCGGTTGAGATGATCCTGAAAGGCGTTCTCGCTGGATTCCGCGTGGTTGAAGTGCCAGTGAGCTACTATCCGCGAATCGGAAAATCAAAGATCAGCGGCACCCTGAAGGGCACGATCGGAGCTGCCTGGTTCATCCTCAGCTTGATAGTGCGCTATTATTTCCGACACCGAAGAGCTGCTATGCGAGGAACAACGTAAGTCCGGGTCGAAATTCTATGGAATCTTCCAGCGAGACGGTCGTGCATTCGTTCAGTGACCGTGTGCTGGTCATCATGGCGAAAGCGCCAAGGCCAGGCGCGGTCAAGACAAGGTTGACTCCCAACCTTTCTCCAGAGGCCGTCATTGATTTCTATCGTTGTCTGCTGGACGACACGCTGGCGCTGGCGCGGTCATTGAGCGATGTGGAAGTTGCCATCATGTGCCCGGACTCAGACGTAAGCGATCTGGCAACGTTGGCAGGCAGGGAAGCGAGCGTCGTTGCGCAGAAAGGAGAAGGTCTTGCGGCAGGCCTTACTTCGGTGTTTGCGCATTTCGCCGAAACTTATCAACGCCGCATCATTGCCTTCAACAGCGATAGCCCACACCTGCCGCGTTCTGTCCTCGAAGACGCTTTCGAAGCACTGGCCAAACATGACCTAGTCGTGGGACCAACGCACGACGGAGGCTACTATCTTGTCGGGGCGAAAGCTTCCCACCGTTCGCTCTTCGGAGGCGACGGAATGGGTACCAGCACCGCGCTTGAGAGACTTCTGTCGCACGCGCAAGCTCTTGAACTTACGGTAGCTTTCGCCGCACCCTTCTACGATATTGATGTAGTTGACGATCTGACTCGCTTGGCAGAAGAGTTGCGATTGGCTCCGGCAAGGGCTCAACGAACGGCACAATGGCTTAAAGAGTGGGAGCGTGTGGCGGGGCAAGCTCGGACGAACTCTCGGACGGGCACGGGAAATCTGTGAAGATCGTCCCCGCGAGGATCAGCCCAGCGTACAGAGTGTACCTACTCGGCGCGGCGCTCTGCGTGGCGCTAACTATCTGCTCACGCAACTTCAGCGACCGAGGTGGACCCTACTTCATGGCGTCGTTGACGCTTGCGGGCATCGTGTACTTGCTGGCGACCCGTGAGTTTTTCGCTGTGCCAAAATTTGACCGACGCGTTGCCGTGATTGGCCTCGTCTTGGCTGCTGTCTGGCACGTTGCATTTCTTCGGACGCCCTCGGGGGCCGACGACGATATTCATCGCTATGTTTGGGATGGCCGCCTGCAGAGGCTCGGCTACAATCCCTATCTTGTCATTCCCAGCGATCCCGCTGTTAAGGGGCTACATACCCCGGAAACCCGCAGCTTGAACAACCCGGATCTACCGAGCCCATATCCAGCGGGGGCGCAGCTGTTTTTCCGCGCAGTAACGGCGATTCACGAGTCTGTTTCTGCGTTGAAATGTGCATTTGTAATTTGCGATTTCGGGATTGCTTTCTTTTTGCTCGATCTCCTGCGAACGAGCGGCCGCGGCGCGCACCTCGTTCTGGCGTACGCGTGGAATCCACTGTTGGCCATCGAAGTGGCAGGCAGCGGTCACATCGACATCGTTGGAGCGCTGTTGTTGGTGATCTCTGTTGCCGCGCTCGCGCGCAGATGGCGTGCGACTGCGGCCGTCGCACTTGGGCTAGCTGTCGCCGTGAAATTTCTGCCGATTGTATTGCTGCCTCTCTACTGGAAGCGGGTTCGCATTCGCGACGCTGCGCTGGCGGCAGTCGTGGTCGGGTTGCTGTATGTGCCATTTCTCGATCACGGCCGCATTCCGATCGGCTCGCTTGGCACTTATGTGCAAAATTTCCGCTTCAACGGTCCGGTGTTTGCGGTACTCGCTCACGTGGCGCCCCCGCAGGTGCTAGTTGGCCTGGCTGTGCTCGTCGGATTGGTGACCGCAACTTGGCAGAGAATAATAAGCGCGGCGCACGAGTTGCCCCCGAGTGCATTTGCCTGGCCGATGGCAGCTTCTCTGTTGTGCGCCCCCGCGGTATTCCCGTGGTATCTCCTCTGGTTTTTGCCATTTCTGACGTCGGCCTCGACGCTGCTGATCGTCGTCTGGACGGTGAGCATTATTCCGACCTACGTAATGTGGCACTTCCGCGCCCTGGGGCGTCCGTGGGGGTCGCTTCCGGTTTGGGTCATGGTGGTGGAATACGGATGCGTGGCGGTGGCCGGTGCATTTCTCTGGCTGCGCCGGGTGAGACGAACCTGAGACCCGGTACGGAGTAAAAGTGCAGCGCCGACAGAATTGTGTATCCAGAAGCATCTTACCGTCATCCTAGACAACATCCGTTGAATCCACCGAGGAGTAACCTCCATGACAAATAGCGGTGCAAAGCTGATTCGTGTTCTGGTTGTCGCTGTACTGGGCCTTGCCGCAACGTCTTGGGCGCAGACGCGCCCACCGATCGCCGAACAGATTGGCAAGACCTACGGTATTGATTCCTGGGGCCAAGTTGAGGCGATCCGCTATACCTGGAACGGTGAAGTGACCGGACTCTTCAAAGTTTCCCGCACGTGGACCTGGGAGCCCAAGACCGGTATGGTCACTTACGAAGGGCCAGATAAAGCCGGTAAGACGGTAAAAGTCACGTACAACAGCAATCAGCTCGGCAGCGAACCGGACAATGTAAAGAACGAAATCGAGCCGGGATTCGTCAACGATCAGTATTGGGCGGTCTTTCCCTTTCATGTTATCTGGGATACCAGCGCCACAGTGACTGATCAGGAAATGAAGAAACTGCCAATCGGCACCGGCTCGGCCACGCTTGTGTCTGTGAAATATCCTACGGAGGCTGGTGGTTTCACTCCGGGTGACACTTGGGACCTCTATGTCGGTAAAGACAACCGCGTTCAAGCGATGGTTTATCACCGCGGTGGGGCCACCAAGCCGAGTCTCGTCACTGCGTCGTGGACCGGCTACAAGAAAGCAGGTCCTGTGTTGATTTCGACCGAGCACCGCGGCACAGCCGACGGCAAACCTTTGCACATCTTCTTGTCGAATGTGGCTGTCAAGGTGACGGGCTCGGATTCCTGGGTAAATGCGCAATAAAGAGCGGTCGCGATCGCCGCTGTTTTCGCTTTCGAATCAAACTACCTGGCAATCACCACGGTGGTGCAGGAACTGCTCAGCTTGGGGAGATCGCGATTTGCGGCCATGCGGATCTCGAGTCGTGGGCGCTCGCCGCGAATGAGCGGACAATAACAATCAGGCTGTAGTAGTGCACCCTGCAAGCGTCGCCGTCCGGCACATCCGCCGTGACACGACTCACGGAACTCACAGGGCTCGCAAGCTTGAGGAAGTGTCCGTGCCTGCTCGAAGGGCATTGAGCCGAGAATGTTGGTGCCTGCCGAGATTAAATCTAAGAGCGGCTCGCCTGATCCTGGCCAATAAACGCAGGGTTGAGTGGTGGCTCTTGGTGTCACTCGGATGGTGCTCACGCCACAACCAGCTCGGAGCGGTGGGAGTCCTGCCATCGCGCGCACGAGGGGTTCGCCAATCGCGATTGCATCCGTCTCCTCAAAGAGGCGACGGAACCCTTCCCAGTATTCTTCGTAGCTTAAAGCGTAGATGTCCGACCGCACAGACTGATACACATTCACTCGCAACGGTGCGTCAAACTGTTTGGCCACTCGTGCCACATCGGCTAGGCGCAAATAGTTTGACTTCATCATGACGGCGATGATGGCTACAGGAATATCTAACCTCACACACCGGGCCGCCTGCTGGTGGATGAGTTCCCAATTGCCGGGCCCACGCTGCGCATCCTGTTCAGATTGTGTGGGGTAATCGAGAGAGAACTCGATGTCATGGAAGGCCCTCAGTTCATCGTCTTCTAAAACTGCAACACTATGACCGTTGGAAGTGATGGTGATCTTGACCGGTTTCGTTCGCAGGTAGGCCAGTATTGCTTTGAAGTCGGGATGCATGCCGTTCTCACCGGTGCCGAGATTCACCGAGCGAACGGGAAGGCGCTCCATGACTGACTTCACTTGATCCAGAGAGAGACGATCGGCGCGAGTCGGATCGCGGTAGCAGAAAGAGCAGGTGAGATTGCACTCGTTGGTGAGTCCAAGGCCAAGAGAGATAGCGGCTTCGGGCGGCACCCCGTCAGTTGTGGACGGTGAACCCTGGTCTGCGACTTTGTTCATGAACCGTCCTTCATGACCGGACCTTTGCGGCGCGCCAGGTAGTGAGTGTAGCGGGCGACGGCAGCGAAATCCGGCCGGCGTCCTAGTTTGTGTTCCAACGCAAAAATCCGTTCGTACTCGGCGCTGAGCGAAACTCGCGGCGATAAGTAATCTGACAGGACGCGTACGCCACGCTCGGCAACGACTTCCAACGATGCTTCCTTCAGCATAGCTCGTGTCGTGCCCGGTGTGAACAACCGCACCTTGCCCCCATACAGAGCCTCGCTGCCCCACTCATCGGTGAGGTTATGGTCGGCCGCCGTTAAGTCGCCACCCACGATAGCGGATTTCAAGACCTCACCGGCGCGGTTGCGCACAAGAACGGAAAGCATCGCCGATGCATTTCGCAGAGCGCGCTCTGCGGCGTGCAGCACAGCACCAGGGTTCTCAACAAACTCAAGGACGTTGTGACAGAGAATTACGTCGAATGTTCCCACCTGGAACAAATTCACCAACTGGTCAGCGTCGCCGTGTTTGGCTTCGATCTTCTCGGCAATCTGTGCTTCCTGCGCAGCGCGTTTCGCGATATCCAGCATCGCCGGAGAGGAATCAAGAAGGGTGACCTGAAAGCCCAGCCGCGCGAGGCGCAAACCGTTCGCTCCCGTGCCGCAACCCAGATCCAGGGCGCACAGAGGCGACTGTCCCGCTGGCATTGGCAGAAATTCCTGCAGGTTAGCAAAAGGCAGGTCGAGACGTAACCGGCCTTCGGGGGTTTCAAGGTAGGCGGCGTATTTTTCCGCCTCGGTCTGGAGGCGGTCGCGATCGGCATCGGTGGGCATCTTCACGCGACAGTTCATTCACGCGACGCTCGATCGGAGTCGTCCCCTGATTCAGTCGCAGGTGAGTACCAAAGCGTATATCGAAAGGATTGCGAACGACAAGTCGCCTTCTGGTGGAAGCGATAAGATCGAAGGGATGGCTCACAGTCTTAGGCTATGCCGTTCTACTTGATCTGTTGTAGCTGGCGAACGGACGCGAGCAGGATTCGATCTCGCCAGTCTACTTCGACTCGAGCTCCAGGCCGATCGAAGCGGTACTGCGTGCCCGAAATCGGACCTGCCACCGTCAACGCCGTGTTTCCGGTGTAGACGAAGGAGACAGTCGATGGTGTTTTATGTGGCGCCACCGCGGTCGCGAGCCTGACCTTAGGAACGACCGCCGTCATCAGTTGCGTTCTATTTCTGCCGCAGCACATTCAAGTTCTCCCTCGTCCTCGGAAAAAATTACGATTGGCTTCGATTCGGTCTTCGATTCAGCCTTGGAACTCATGCGTTGGAGTAAGATCGCCGCCCCCGAGAAGGCAGGCCACAGAAGCAAACGCTCCTTCCAGTTTTCTCCGAGCATCAACCCGAACGGCAAAGCGATCCAAAGGCTCAAACAGTAGAAGCAGTCCATCAGGTCGCCCCAGAAGCCATGGCCAGCCAAAAGGCGCAACTGCGCCAGCAAGTTCCATGGGCCATCTTCGCCGTAAAACAGGTTTGTGAGGCGCCACACAACCAATGTTCCGATCAACAACCAGTAGAAGTGTGTTGCCACGATCCCGCCTCGAGTATTCTTACGACCGCATCGTCACCGATAGGGAATCAACTTCAACCTCGGCTCGCCCCGCGTCGTTTCAAGCTGACGCGGGGCAAGCCGTCGGGGTTAAACATCCACTACCGCAACTGACAGGTTGAACTGATTCCAGATGAGGCTCGCGGTGTCGACGAACCAGTCGTGCGCCTGAGGATCAGAGGCATCGCCACCCGAAGGATTGAAGGCGCGGCTGTAGCCGTTTACGCTGAAGCCGTAGCATCCTGCGAGAGCCGTACCAGGGAGAACAAAGGTCGCGGTTTGCGACACGAAGTTGTCGCTGGCGTTCGTGTGCCAGTGCATGTAGGGAAGTGCGTTTGGTTCGGGATTGGGCTGCATGACTCCGCCGCCACATCCTGAATTCGTGATTGAGGTCTTGAGCAGGTGCGAGGCCGAGACCTGATATTGAACCATGAACTCGATGTCGCTTCCTGCCGGCCGGTTCACGAGTGGACAAACGAGAGTCGGGAAAAAGTTCCAAGCTCCGGCGGGCAAAACGCGCCATGCCAGACTGGTAATCAACGGCGCCGGGGCCGAGTTGTCCACAAAGAATGGCACCGAGGTAGGCGTGGTGAAAATCACGTTCTTGGCTCCGTCGCCGATTTCCATTGTGATGTCGTAGAGGCCATCGGCAAAACTGCTGGTTGGCCAATCCAATAATTCGTTCTGCGGAAACCAGTCATCGGGCACGGGCAGGATCGGATACCAGCCTTGCGCGTCAGGAACAACGTGCAAGGGAAGACCGGGCCCGGGGAACGGATCGACGTACCAGGAAAGATTCGTGAATGGGACCGCCGGAGCGCCGTTATACGAATAGAGCAGCCGGTAGTACTGGCCGCCTTCATACAGATTGCATCCGTACAGTTGGATGGTGGACATAAACGGCGCGTTCGCCGGAGTGTCCGGAGTCAATGACGGCGGAAACACCGAAGCGCGAATAAGTCCGTCGGCATGCGGCGGATTGGCACGGAGGCCGAAGCCGCGTGTCGGGTTCGCGGTAGTGTCGATATACGGTGTCCGCGCGGGCATGAGACCGGCGAAAAGAATTTCCGGCTGCTCACAGTCGCCCACCGGAGGTACCTGGCAGGTTCCAGTTGAATTGATGCGGGCAATCTGGGACGCATGCAAGGTCACATCGGAGAGCGGGCCAGACTGCCAGCCCACCTGGAAGTAACCGTGAGAGTAGATGGTTTCTTGATCGCCATCGCCGTCGGTATCTTGAGTGACCCAGAAGGTTATGTCTGGGACTTCTAGAATGGGAACCAACTCTTCCTCGAGAACCCACTCGCAGCGCCACAAAGGAAATGGTCCGACGTAGTGATTGAGATCCAGTTTGTATTCGCGATCCGCTTTGCCTCTGACAAAATCCCGCAACGCTGCTGGTCCGTGCTCTTTATGGTGCTTATGCAGAGCGTGCAGGTTCGGTGAAGTGGGCGGAGGCACGGGATTGAGGAATGCCGGTTGACTCAGCAGCCCGTTCAGCGCCGAATTGTTTTTGCCGATGGCTGCGGCTTGGCTGGCAAGTAAGAGTTGGCTGGCGGTCTCGCGTCCGGTGATGGAGGCGAGGCGATCGAGTGACAGGTCGGCATCGCGGAGGTTCGCGAGTACTTGCTCGGGACCGGGATCTGGACCTGGCCCAGGTTTGGGCAGCACGCCCGCGGTCTGGAGCAGAGTTCCGAGGTTTGGTTTGACGAAGACCTCGGGGAAGCAATAACGTTCCAAGCGCCAGCGGATCACCCAGTCAATGTCGAACCGAGGAATCCATACACAAAAGTTGCCGCATTCGTCGGTAATGACTTCAGTTATTTCTTCTTGATAGCACCAGATCGGATAGAGCCAGGACAGCCTGGCTTCGAAGGGAAAATAGCCGAGGAAATCGCAGTCGGTGTCCATGACGTGCACGGTGGCAAAGGGAACCGGCAGATATTGACCAGTGGCGGGATCCCAGCGAACAACTTGTCCGCAGATACGCCGGAACAGGAGGTAATTGGGGTCGATCTGCCACTTGAGCGATTCGGAAAGTTGCGCGATGTCGCGGCCTTCAATTTCCTTCACGCTGATGTTGGTGAGACTCGAAAGTCGTTGTGCCTGGATGCGGTTGAGTTTGACCTTGTCAGGCGCGAGATTGGCACCCTGCGCGCGATTCTGCTTCTTCGCTTCTGCCATATACAGCTCCTTACTCTTCTCTGTTGATCACGATTCGGATCGTAAATTTCGGAGGCCGTCCAGTTGCGGCGGCTTCGCCCCGTTGGAGAGTAGTGAGCCTGGCGCTCGTTGCGTTTCACGCGTTCGGTGTTGTTTTGCGAATCTCTTGCGAAGGCCCTTGTGAGTGAGACATGACCCAGCGAACTGTGGAGATCCACGGTACTCGATGCATTAAATTCCTTCAGCTGAGGGCATTAGTTTTCAGGTACGCGAAAACTTCTTGACAGTGATTGGGAAACGAAAGTAAAAGTAATGAAACGTAATAATACGTTAAAATCGGATTCTGGAGGCGGAGCCCGATTGCTGCGGCCCGTTTCGATTGACTGGGCGCACGCTCCGCTTGTGGCGTTCGTGGAGGCTTGCCATGAAAGTTCGGAGTACGTCTCGTTTTTTCGCCACGGTGATCATTTCATTCCTGGGGCTCGTTTTTGCTGTGCCGACGTGGGCGCAAAAAGACACCGGCAGCATCGTGGGTACGGTAAAAGATGGGACTGGTGCCGTCGTGGCGGATGCGACGGTCGAGGTCACCGATATCGATCGCGGCCAGACCTTCAAGACGACGACCAGCGAAGCAGGCGAGTTTGTGGCCAGCCCCTTGCACGTCGGCCGATACAAAGTTTCGATAACGAAGGCTGGGTTCAAGAAGGCCGTGTCGGAGTTGGTCGAATTGAATGTGCAGGGCCGGGTCGCGGTCAACATCGCGCTCACGGTTGGGCAAATCACCGAGGAGATGGTGGTGACTGGGGCTGCCCCCCTGCTGGAAACCGAGACATCGGAATTAGGACAGGTGGTCGATCAGAAGCGAGTCAGCAATCTGCCGCTCAACGGGCGTAATTTCGCCCAGCTGGCGCTGCTGAGCACAGGAACTGCGCCGAGCGAACCAGGCGCTCGCGACGAAGGAGGATACGGATTCAGCGCGAATGGAGCGCGATCGCTGCAGAACAACTTCCTGCTCGATGGAGTGGACAACAATTCAAATCTCCCGGACCTGCTGAACGAAACCAATTTCGTGATTCAACCCCCGGTTGAGGCTTTGCAGGAATTCAAAGTCCAGACGAACGCATACAGCGCGGAGTTCGGGCGCGGCAACGGGGCCATCGTCAACGCTGTCATCAAATCCGGGACCAATCAGTTTCATGGCTCGGCGTGGGAATTCTTGCGCAACAACAAACTTGATGGACGCAACTATTTTGATGATCCCACCAAGCCAGTCCCGCAGTATCAGCAGAATCAGTTTGGGGTTACGTTCGGTGGTCCCATTGATATTCCTGGCTTATACAGCGGCAAGAACCGCACCTTCTTTTTTGTCGATTACGAAGGCTTCCGCGTGCGCCAGGCGCAGACGCAAACTGGTTTTGTCCCACCCGCGGCGTGGCGTACGGGGGATTTTTCAAGCCTGATCGACTACACGAATGTGACCGGAACCGACTGCAACGGGGCACCGACTTATGCTGGCGAGATTTTCGATGCCCGCCTGGCGCA
>Ga0207664_10000035_pt1 | contig 173780 bp, 174 predicted proteins | sample LARL83metaG_FD_184349 | JGI IMG/M metagenome (GOLD analysis project Ga0207664, IMG submission 184349) | Corn, switchgrass and miscanthus rhizosphere microbial communities from Kellogg Biological Station, Michigan, USA - LAR L8-3 metaG... | ecosystem: Host-associated > Plants > Roots >...
CTCAACCGAACGCGACCGCGCCCTGTCATCGTTCATCCGCTACTACAACCGCCGCCGACCGCACACCGCCGCCAAAGGCCGCGCCCCCATCACCCGCGTTCACCAAGACCGCGAGCAGAACAGCTAGCGCGCGCCGTCCGGGAGCGGCCGCCGCCGCACCCACGCCTGCAGCAGCTCGACCGGCACCGCTCTCAACAGCAGCGCCACGCTGCCGTAGACGGCGGCCGCGAGCACGGCCGAGACGGCGTCGGGCACCGGCAGCAGCGCGCAGGCGCCGCCGGCCGCGGCCGCCAGCAGCAGCTTCGGCACGTAGCGCAGGTCGGGTCGCAGCGCGGGCCGCGCGCGCACGAGCATCGCCAGCGCCGCGAGCGCCAGCAGCGTCTCGCCGATGCTCGCGGCGAGCGCCGCGCCGTCGGCCTCCATCAGCGGGATCAGCGTGCCGCCGAGCACGAGCACGGTCGCGAGCGCGAGCACGTTCACGAGCACAAGGGCGCGCTGCCGATGCACGGCGATCAGCCCGAAGGTGCCGAGCTGCGTCATGAACGCGGCCGCGATCGCGACCGACTGGATGCGCAGCACGCTCGCCGCCCCCGCGTATCTCGGACCGGCGAGGACCCAGATGATCGGCGCCGCGCCGATCGCGAGCACGAGCCCGACGCCGAGCCCCACCAGCAGCGCGGCCTCGCCCATGCGCTGAAGCACGTACGCGAGCCGGCGCTCGTCGGCGGCGCTCGAGTGCGCGAGGATCGGGAACGCCGCGCCGATCATCATCTGCGGCACCCCGAGCAGGATCTCGGAGATGCGGTAGGAGGTCGCGAACAGGCCGGTCTGCACCGCCGTCGCCAACAGCGAGGCGAGGATGATCAGCGTGCGCACGTAGGTCACGTTGACGACCGAGCTGAGCGCGACCGGCGCCGCCTCGCGCAACAGCGCACGCCACTCGCGCCAGGCGAAGCGGGGCACGATCCAGCCGGCGGATCCGACGAACGCAAGCGCCACGGCGACCGCGACCGCCCCGGCGGCGACGTAGACGACGAAGAACGGCACGAGACCCGCCCCGGCGGCGACAAGCCCGACGATCCCGCCGACGATCACGAGCTGGCGGGCGAACTCGGTGGCCGTCACCGCGCCGTACCGCAGGTCGACGGTCAGCGGCATCGTCAGCGTGCCGGCGAGCACCGCCAGCACGACGCCGATCCCGGCCAGCACCGTCCCCGTCACGAGCGCGTTCGGATAGCCCGCCACGATCGCGAACAGCACGCCGAGCACGACCCCGAGCGGCGTCAGCACGAGCCGGATCCCGACGAGGTCGGCGAGCAGGGTTCGACGACGCGCCGCGTCGGCGTGCACGTACTCGCGCTGGCCGACGAGCGTCAGCCCGGCGTCCGTCACGCCCTGGACGACGGTGACGATCGCGACGACGGTCGCGTACTGGCCGAAGCGAGCCGGCCCGAGGTGACGCAGCAGGAAGAGCGACGCCACCGCGGTCAGCAGCAACCCCGCGCCGTAGCCGGCGGTGCGGATCATGCCGCCGCGGATCGCCTTGTCGCCCGCGCCCGGCGCGGTGAGGACATGGCCGTCTGAGTCGGGCTCTGCGGTGCTCATGGGAGGCGACGCCGCAACGGCGGCGCTGCAAGCGGAGGCTAGACTCTCGATCCACCGAATGCCGGGCCGGCCCCGGGCAAACCGCGCAACCTCGCACCGCCCGGAGCGTTGAAGCCTTCGAGCGCCGCCGATCGAGCCATGTCAACCTCCTCCTTCGAAGCCCTCGAACCCGCCACGAGCGCCACGGGCGCCCTGCCCGCCGTCGAGCAGGCGCCGGTCCTCGGCGTCCCGCTCGCCGTCACCGACTACGAGCGCACGCTCGACTGGATCGACGCCGCCGTCGCGGCGGGCGCGCGCGAGTACCTGTGCGTCGCCGCGGTTCATACGGTGATGGAATCGCGCGAGGACGAGGCGCTGCGCGAGGCGGTCGACGGCGCCGCCTTCACCGTCCCCGACGGGCAGCCGCTCGCGTGGGCGCTGCGCAAGCTCGGCCACGACATCGACGCGCGCGTCTACGGCCCCGAGCTGATGGCGCGCGCGTGCGCGCGCGCCGAGCGCAGCGGGCAGCGCTTCTACCTCTACGGCGGCCGCGACGACAAGGCGCTCGCGCAGCTCGCCGCGAACCTGCTCGACCGCCATCCCGGCCTTCAGCTTGCGGGCGGCTGGTCGCCGCCGTTCCGCGACCTCTCCGAGGTGGAACTGGACGAAGTGGCCGGGCGCATCAACGCCGCGCGGCCGGACGTCGTGTGGGTCGGGATCGGCGTGCCGAAGCAGGAGAAGTGGATGGCCGCGATGCGCGACCGCCTCGACGCGCCGGTGCTCGTCGGCGTCGGCGCCGCGTTCGACTTCCACGCCGGCCTGATCCCGCAGGCGCCCGCGTGGATGCAGCGGCGCGGGCTCGAGTGGCTCTTCCGCCTCGCGCAGGAGCCCGGCCGGCTGTGGAAGCGCTACGCGCGCCACAACCCCCGCTTCGTCGCCGGCTTCGCGCGCCAGTGGGCCGCGCACCGGCGCGGGCGGCCAGCGGCGTAGCCCTCAGCCCGCCAGCGCCTCCAGCTCGCGGCACAGCTCCACGAGCCCGATCGCCTCGACGTTCCTCCGCAGCGGGTAGCGCTCTATGCCCGCGTAGACGACGAAGCCGCGCTGCGGCTGGATGTCGTCCCACGCCTCGGTGAAGCCGCGGCGCAGCGTGGGCGCGAGCGAGCGTCTCACCTCGACGACCCAACGGCGGCCGTCGCGCCATGAGAGCACGAGATCCACTTCCGCGCCGCCGCGCGAGCGATAGAAGCTGGGCTGCACCAGCCACGGGTCGGCCACATTCAACAGGTTCTCGATCACGAACCCCTCCCAGCTCGAGCCGACGACGGGGTGGCCGAGCAGCGCGTCGTACGTCGGGAGCTGGAGCAGCGCATGGACGACTCCGCTGTCGCGCAGGTACACCTTCGGGGAGCGCACGAGCCGCTTGCCCGCGTTCGACGTCCACGGAGGCAGGCGGCGCACGAGCAGCAGGTCGACGAGCAGATCGATGTAGCGCGCGACGGTGCTCCCGCCGATGTCGAGCGAGCGCGCGAGCTGCGAGAGGTTGAGGAACCCGCCCTGATGGTGCGCGAGCATCGTCCAGAGCCGCTCCAGCGTCGTCGCGGGAACGCGCGGCCCGAGCGCGGGGATGTCGCGTTCGAGATAGCTGCGGACGAAGCGCGTGCGCCATCTGAGGCTCGCCTCGTCGCTGCCGGCCAGGACGCTGTCAGGGAAGCCGCCGCGCAGCCACAGGGTGTCGAGATCGATGCCGGCGGCCGTCGCCTCCAACGCGTCGAACGGGGTCAGCTCCAGGTATGCGACGCGGCCGGCGAGCGACTCCGACTGCCGCATCAGCTCGATCGACGCCGAGCCCAGCAGCAGGAAGCGTCCACTTCCGCGCCCGGTTCTGCGTCCTCGGTCGATCGCTCCCCGCAGCACCTCGAAGAGGCCCGGCATGCGCTGCACCTCGTCGAGGATCACCAGCTCGTCGGCGTGACGAGCGAGGAACAGCTCGGGGTCCGACAGTCTGCCGCGGTCCGCCGGAGACTCGAGATCGAGGTAGACGGCCTGCCGTTCCCGCGCCACTTGGTCAGCCAGCGTCGTCTTGCCGGACTGGCGCGGCCCGAGCAGAACGACGGCAGGCGCCTCTTCGAGGGCCGCGAGGACGTGCCGATGAAGACGCCGCCCGAGCATTATCCTGCCATATTAGCCATCTTGCGGCGGATTTGCCAGGTTATCCCCAACTATCCTGCATGAATCAGGAACGGCAGACGGGTTTGGCAGGTTAGCCGGCGAGGGCCGCAACCCCCGCCCGCGCGCACCGTTCACACGGCATGCGCCCGGCGCTGCGCCCACCCCGACCGGTAGCCTCCCCCGGGCGATGAGCGCCTCCAACGCCTCCCCCGACGTCGCCGTCGTCGGCCTCGGCCGGGTGGGCCTGCCGCTCGCGCTCTCGTTCGCCGACCGCGGCCTGCGCGTGCTCGGGATCGACCGCGACGGCGAGCGCCTGCAAGCCGTCGCCGCCGGACGCATGCCGTTCCAGGAGACGGACACCGACGAGCTGATCGCGCGCGTCCACGCGAGCAAGCGCCTGTCCGTCTCCGAGCGCGTCGCGGACGCGGCGCGGGCGGACGCGATCGTCCTCACGCTCGGCACGCCGTCGTTCTCCCACATCGAGATCGACATGCGCGACATCCGCTCGGCGCTCGACGACCTGCTGCCGCACCTGCGCCCCGGCCACACGATCGTGCTGCGCTCGACGATCGCGCCGGGCACGACCGAGTTCGTCGCCGGCTACCTCGAGCGCCAGCGCGGCCTGCGCGCCGGCGTCGACGTGCACGTCGCGCACGTGCCCGAGCGGATCGCGACCGGCAAGTTCCTCGCGGAGATCGACACGCTGCCGTGCATCGTCGGCGCGGTCGAGTCGAGCGACGGCGCGTCCGCCTCCGGCGAGCACGTCGCGCGCATCTTCGAAGCCTTCGACGCGCCGATCGTGCAGACGACGCCGGTGCAGGCGGAGCTCGCGAAAATCTGGGCGAACATCCTGCGCTACACGCACTTCGCGCTGCCGAACCTCTTGATGATGGACTGCGAGCAGTACGGCGCGAACGTGTTCGAGGTGATCGACCTGATCAACCGCGACTATCCGCGCGGCGGGATCGCGCAGCCGGGCTTCACCGCCGGGACGTGCCTGCGCAAGGACTTCACGTTCAGCGAGGAGCGCTCGAACGCGCCCGGCATGCTGCTGGCGGTCTCGCGCGTGAACGAGTCGGTCCCCCACTTCCTCGTGCAGGGGATCAAGCGGCGCTCGCCGGAGGCCAGCCTGAACGGCCGCAAGGTCGCCGTGCTCGGCCTCGCCTTCAAGGGGAATACGGACGACGAGCGCGACTCGCTCGCGCACAAGCTGATCCGCCTGCTCGAGCGCGAGCTGGCCGACGTCGCGGTTCACGACCCGCTCGTCGCCTCGCCGACGCAGTCGCTCGAAGAGACGCTGCACGAGGCGAACGTCGTCGTCGTGGCGGCGAACCACGACGCGTTCGAGCCGAGAGAGACCCGCGCCGCGATCGGCGCACTCTCCTCGCCGGACGCGCTCGTCGTCGACCCGTGGAACCACCTCGGCTCGGGCCAGGTGTTCGCGTTCGCCGACGAGCTGGTCCCGCTCGGCGTCGAGGTGCGCAGATCGTGACGCGCGTGCTCGTGACGGGCGGCGCCGGCACGATCGGCGCCGCGGTCGTGCGCCGCCTGCTGCGCGACCCGCGCTACGACGTGCGCGTCGCCGACCAGCGCCCCGCGCCGCAGTGGATGCGCGAGAGCTGCGAGATCCACGCCGGCGACCTGCGCGACGTCGCCGTCGCGCGCGCGGCGATGGACGGCTGCCCGCTCGTCATCCACCTGGCCGCGATCGTCGGCGGGATCGGCAACTTCCACAAGCTGCCGCACACGCTGACGGAGATGAACAACGGCCTCTACAACGGCGTCTTCCGCGCGGCGCTCGACCTCGGCGTCGAGCGCTTCACGTACGTCTCCTCCTCGATGGTGTTCGAGCGCGCGACCGAGTTCCCGACGACCGAGGCGCACCTGCCCGACTGCCCGACGCCGCAGTCCGCCTACGGCTTCTCGAAGCTCACCGGCGAGGTCTACTGCCGCGCCGCGCACGCCGAGCACGGCCTGCCCTACACGATCTGCCGCCCGTTCAACGCCTACGGACCGGGCGAGCTGCCGGACCCCGAGCCGGGGATCGCGCACATGGTCCCCGACGTGATCAAGAAGGTGCTCGCGGGAATGAAGCCGCTGGCGATCTTCGGCGACGGCACGCAGACGCGCACGCTCACGCACATCGACGACATCGCCGACGGGATCGTCACCGCGATGGCCTCGTCGGCGGGCCTCAACGAGGACTTCAACATCTCGGCGAGCGACGAGCTGACCGTCGCCGAGACGGCGCGCATCATCTGGGAGGCGTGCGGCGAGGACCCGGCCGCGTTCGCGCTCGAGCACCTGCCGACGTTCGAGGTCGACGTCGTGCGCCGCTGGCCCTCGGTCGAGAAGGCGAGACGTTTGCTCGGCTGGGAGGCGCGAATCGGTGTTCGCGAGGGGATCGCGAGCACCGTCACGTGGTTGCGCGAGCAGCAGCTCGCGTCGGCGTGAGCGCCCCGTCCGCCTCGATCGTCGTCCCCACGCGCGGCCGCGCCGCCTATCTCGACGTCGCGCTGCGCTCGTTCGCGCCGCAGGCGGCCGACGCGGGCGCGGAGGTGATCGTCGTGGTCGACGGCTTCGACCCGGAGAGCGTCGTCGTCGCGCAGCGGCGCGGCGCGCACGTGATCGCGCACGCCGAGCCGCGCGGACCCAACGCCGCCCGCAACGCCGGCTGGCAGGCCGCGCACGGCGAGCTAATGGTGTTCGTCGACGACGACGTCGAGGCGCCGCGCACGTGGCTGCCGGCGCTGCTCGCCGCCGCCGCCGCGACGCCCGAGCGCGACGCCTTCGCCGGGCCGATCCGCGCCGCGATCGAGGGCGGCGGGCCGCGCTCGTGCGGCAGGGATTCGCCGCCGATCACGACGCTCGACCACGGCGCCGCCGACGTCGACATCCCGGTCGGCTGGAGCGCGAACCTCGCGATCCGCAGAGCCGCCTTGGAGACGGTCGGCGGCTTCGACGAGTCGATCCCGGTCGGCGCCGGCGACGAGGAGGAGTGGCAGGAGCGCTACCGCTCGACCGGCGGGCGCGTGCGCTACGTCGCCGCCGCCGGCCTGGAGCACCGTCGCGTCGGCGCCGACGCGACGCTGCGCGCGCTCGCCCGCGCGCAGTACCGCCGCGGCCGCGCGGCGCGCATGCAGGACGAGCGCAAGGGCGTCGCGCCCGCGCGTGCAGCCGAGCTGCGGCTCGTAGCCGCGTGCGCGGCGCACACAATTGCGCGCGGCTGCCTCAACGGCGTCACGCTCACCGCCCACGCGCTCGGCCGCGCGCGCGAGGCGTTCGCGCCTCGCCACACCATTGCTACGCTGTAGCACAATGGCTACGCAAATCCCGCAGCGCGAGCTGCGCAACCACACCGCCGAGGTCCTGCGTCGCGTCGAGGAAGGCGAGCGCGTGGAGATCACGGTCAACGGCCGTCCGGTGGCGGAGCTGGGGCCGATCGACTCCCGTCCGGAGTTCGTCCCGACCGACCGGCTCGTGCGCGAACTCCGCGGCCTGCTCGCGCCCGACGACCCACTGGCGCAAGAGCTTCGCGAAGCCGACACAGCCGCGCGCGATCCCTTCGAGTGAGCCGCGGCATCCTCGACACATCGGTCGTGATCGACCTCGCGCTCGGAGTCGAGGTCTCGGTACCCGAGGCTGCCACCATCTCCGTGGTGACGCTCTGCGAGCTGTACCACGGCGTGCTCTCGGCGAACGACGAGCACCGGGCGGGACGGCTCGCCACGCTCCTGCTCGCCGAGCGGCGGTTTCGCGCGGTCCCGCTCGACGCCCGGACGGCGCCGCACTTCGGTCGCATGATCTCGGTCGCTCGGAGAAACGGTCGCAGGCCGCGCACGAACGACGTCCTGATCGCGGCGACCGCCGCTGCGCACGGCGTGCCGGTCTACACGCGCCACCGCGACTTCGTCGGGCTCGACGGCGTCGAGGTCGTGCTCGCGTGAACGCGGACGCCGAACCGGCCCCGCTCGCCGGTCCGATCGACTGGGCCTCCGGCGAGAGCGGGATCGTCGGCGGCGTCCGCCTCGGCGTGCGCACGCGCGTGGAGGACGCGCTGCTCGACGCGCGGCGCTGGGCGACGCTCGAGCCGCCGCGCCTCGCGCGCGCCGCGCGGCGCGCCCCGTCACGCCGCCTGAGCGTGCTCGCGATCGGCGTCGAGCGCGAGGACCGCGCGAACCTGATGGCGCTGGCGCGCGCCGAGCTGGCGCGTTCGCGCCACGACGTCGAGCTCGCGACCTGCGGAGTCGGCGGGCGCGGCAAGTTCGAGAACCTCAACGCGCTGATCGAGTCCCACCCGCTCGAGCAGCGCGACTGGCTGCTCGTGCTCGACGACGACGTCGCCCTGCCGCGCGGCTTCCTCGACGCCTTCCTGTTCCTCGCCGAGCGCTTCGAGCTGAAGCTCGCACAGCCGGCGCATCGCCGCCGCTCGCACGCCGCCTGGCGGGTGACGCGGCGCAGAGCCGGCAGCGTCGCGCGCGAGACGGGCTTCGTCGAGATCGGCCCGGTGTGCGCCTTCCACAGCGACACGTTCGCGACGCTGCTGCCCTATCCGCGGCTCCAAGCCGGCTGGGGCCTCGACGCGCACTGGGCGGCGCTCGCGCGCGAGCGCGGGTGGAAGATCGGCGTCGTCGACGCGACCCCGATCCGTCACGTCCTGCGCCCGATCGCCGACTCCTACCGCCGCGCCGACGCGGTCGCCGAGGCGCGGGCGTTCCTCGCGCAGCGACCGTACGTGACGGCCGCCGAGGCGCAGCGCACGCTCGCGACCCACGCCCGCTGGTGACCCGCGCCCGCTCCACCCGCCACCGTCCGCCGGCCGCCTGAGCCCGATGCGCGTCGCGATCGTCGCCGAGTACTACCCGCGCGCCGCTGACCCCGTGCTCGGCGTGTGGGCGCACCGGCAGGCGCTCGCCGCGCGCGACGCGGGCGCCGACGTGCGCGTGCTCGTGCTCCACCGTCCGCTGCCGCCGCTCGCGGCGCTCAAGCGCGGGGACCTGCGCGCCGTCCGCAGAGCGCTCGACCAGCCGCGCCACGCGCAGCTCGACGGCATCGAGATCGCCTACGTCCCCTACCTCTCGCCGCCCCGCCCGTGGAGCTACGCGACCTGGGGCGCCTACGCCGCGCCCGCGCTCCGCCGCGCGCTGCGCGAGCTCCACGCGCGCTTCCCGTTCGAGCTGGTGCACGCGCACTACGCCGTCCCCGCCGGCGACGCGGTCCGCCGCGCCGGAGCGGGCCGGGATCGGATTCCGCTCATCGTCTCCGTCCACGGCGGCGACGTGCTCGCGACCGCGCAGCGCAGCGCCTACGCCCGCCGCACGGTCGCGCGCGCCTTCCGGCACGCCCGCCTCGTGCTCGCGAACAGCGCGGGGACCGAGCGCCGCTGCCGGCAGCTCGGCGCGCGAGCCACGGCCGTCGTCCACCTCGGTACCGACCTGTCGCCGGCCCACGCGCCGCGCCCGGCCGACCGGCCGCCGACGCTCGTCACCGTCGGCCACCTGGTCGCCCGCAAGCGCCACGCCGACGCGATCGAAGCGCTCGCGCTGCTCGCCCGCACCCAGCCGCGGCTGCGCTACGAGATCGTCGGCGAAGGCCCGGAGCGCACGCGCCTCGAAGCGCTCGCCCGCGCATGCGGCGTGCGCGACCGCATCGACTTCAGCGGCCAGCTCACCCCGGCGCAGGCCCGTGCGCGCGCCGCCGCCCACGACCTGTTCGTGATGCCGAGCGTCGACGAGGCGTTCGGCGTCGCATACATCGAGGCGATGGCCGCGGGCGTGCCGGCGATCGGCTGTCAGGGCGAGGACGGCCCCGCGGAGATCGCCGCCGCGGGCCCCGGACTGATCCAGGTCCCCCGGCGCGACCCGCGCGCGCTCGCGGCCGCGATCGAGCGGCTGCTCGACGACGGCGCCGCGCGCGCGGCGCTCGGCCGCCAGGCGCGCGAGACCGTCGAGCGCGCCTTCACGTGGGAGCGCTGCGGCCAGCGGACCGTCGCGGCGTACGAAAGCGCGCTGATCGACCGTTTCCACTCGCAAGACCGGGGGTAGCTGGGGACGAAGGCGTCTCCCCGGCTCAGCGCGCCTCGGGTCGGGGGGCGCCTGCTGCCGCGCTGGCTGGTCGGCGGGGGCCACCCCGGTCCCGGGCTCCCGCCGCCAGCGCGGCACCCTTTACGCCGCATTCCGCAGCAACTTCCACCCGGCCGACCCGTTTGAAGGCTGCATGGCGCGATCCACGTCCCTTGCTAGCGTTGGCCCGCCGCGACCCGTGCCGCGAACGCTCATCCCCTTGCGCTCCCCCAAGCCGCTCCTGACGCTTCTCGCCTGCGCGCTGCTGCTCGCGCTGCCGGCCGCCTCCGCCCGCGCGAACGCCGGCGACGACCGCATCGTCGAGGACTGCCAGCACTCGGCGACGGGCGCGCTCACGGGGACCTACACCAAGGCGCAGCTCAACCACGCCCTGCAAAACCTGCCAGGCGACGTACGCGAGTACTCCGGCTGCTACGACGCGATCAAGCAGGCGCTGCTCGCTTCGGCCCCCGGCGGGAGACACGGCGGGAGCGGCAGCGGCGGCCTCGGCGGGACAGGCACCGGCGGCTCCGGTGGATCGTCCGGCGCAGACGGCCTCGGCGCCTCCGGCACGGCCGGCGGCGACGCGGTCGGCGGCGCCGCCGCACCCGCGCCGCAGGTCCCCCCGCCGCCCGGCGCGAACCGTCCGCTCACGCTCGCCGGCGCCGCGATCGCGCCGGGAACCCTGCCGACGATCGGGCGCGACTCGCATCGCCTGCCGACCGCGCTTGTCGTCCTGCTCGTACTGCTCGGCATCGCGGCGGCCGTGCCCGCGGCCCTGACGATCGGACGCCGTGTCATCACTGCTCGCCGCGCCTAGGCAGGGCGAGGGGGGCGCCGCGACGTATCCGGCGGGCGGCTCATCGCCTGCGCGCCGGCGGCTGGCCGCGCATCCGGACGCGCTCGTCACGCTCGCGCTCGCCGCGCTGCTGATCGCGATCGCGTTCTACGCGCGCGGCGGCTCGGTGCTGTCGAGCACGACGGCCGTCGAGCTCGCGCTCGTGCTGCTCGGCGCCGCGGGCGTCGCGGTCGCGATCCTCCTGCACCCGCCGCGGCGGCGGCTGTGGGGCGGCGTCACGCTGCTGCTGTTCGGCGCGCTCGCCGTCTGGACCGCGCTGTCGATCGCCTGGTCGGTGCAGCCCTCGGACTCGTGGCAGGCGGCGAACCTCACGCTCGCCTACTTCGCGGCGTTCGCGGGCGTGCTCGCGCTCGCGCACGTCGCGCCGGGACGCTGGGCGGCGGTGCTCGGCGCCGTCGTGCTGGCCGCCGTCGTCGTGTGCGGCTGGTCGCTGCTCGCGAAGGTGTTCCCGTCGATCAGCGCGTTCGATCCCTACGCGCGCCTGCGCGCGCCGTTCGACTACTGGAACGCGGTCGGGCTGATGGCGGCGCTGGGGATCCCCGGCTGCCTGTGGCTCGGCGCGCGCCATCACGGCCACGCGGCGCTGTCGGCGCTCGCCGTCCCGGCGCTCGGGCTCCTGCTCGTCGCGCTGCTGCTGTCGGTCGGACGCGGGCCGCTGCTCGCGGCGGCCGTCGCGCTCGCATGCTGGTTCGCCGCCGTGCCGCTGCGAATTCGCGGCTTGGCGGTGCTCGCGACGGCAGGCGCCGGTGCGGTCGTCGTGTGCGCGTGGGCGTTCGGGAACGCCGGACTGACGAACGACGGCGCGCCGCTCGACGTGCGCGCCGACGCAGGCCATTCGCTCGGCCTGCTGCTGCTGGCGCTGCTCGTGGTGCTGCTGCTGGCGGGGCTTGCGCTCGAGTTCGCGATGTCGCGCGCGACGCTCTCGCCGCAGACGCGGCGCGCGATCGGGACGGCCCTGCTGATCGGGCTCTGCCTCGTGCCGCTCGCGGGGATCGGCGCGCTCGCCGCCTCGCCGCGCGGCCTCACCGGCTCGATCTCGCACGGCTGGCACGAGCTGACCGACCCGAACGCGCAGCAACCGCCGAACGATCCGAGCCGCCTCGCCTCGATCGGCGGCGTGCGCGCGCGCTACTGGGACAACGGCTTCACGATCTGGAGGAAGGCTCCCTGGCTGGGCGTCGGCGCCGACGGCTACGCGACCGCGCGCCGGCCGATCCAGCCCGACCGCCTGCGCGTGCGCCACGCGCACGGCTACGTGCCGCAGACGCTCGCCGACCTCGGCCTGATCGGGATGGCGATCAACGTCGCGCTGCTGCTCGCGTGGCTCGGCGCGGCGGGGCGTTCGACGGGCGTGTGGCCGCGCCGTCGCTGGGGCGCGTGGCTGCTGGCGCTCGCCCGCACGCGCGACCTCGGCATCCGACCCGCGGCGCGCGCGGCGCGTCCGATGACCGCCGAGCGCGTCGGCCTGATGACGCTCGCCGCGACGGCGATCGCGTTCGGCGTCCACTCGGCCGTCGACTGGACGTGGTTCGTGCCAGGCGTCGCGGTGCCCGGCCTGCTGTGCGCGGCGTGGGTCGCCGGGCGCGGCCCGTTCGCGGAAGCGGCTCCGCGCGCCGCCTTCCCCCGCGGCGCGGCCGGCTGGGGCGCCGCGCGCGGGCGCGCCGCGCTCGCCGTGCTCGTGCTCGCCGCCGGGCTCGCGGGCGCATGGGTGGCGTGGCAGCCGCAGCGCTCCGTCAGCGCCGACGACGCCGCGCTCACCGCGTTGAGCGCCAACCACCCGCAGCAGGCGACCGCTGACGCACAGGACGCCACACGCCGCAACCCGCTCTCGCTCGACCCGCTGTTCGCGCTCGCCGCCGCGCAGTCGGCCGCGGGCCAGCCGGCGGCCGCGCGCGCGACGCTCGAGCGCGCCGTGCGACTTCAGCCGGCCAACTCCGAATCGTGGCTGCGCCTGGGCGAGTTCGAACTGAGCCAGGGCGACGCGCGGCGCGCGCTGAGCGTGCTCGGCGCCGCGCTCTACCTCGATCCGCAAGGACCCGCGACGCAATCCGCCTACGCACAGGCCCAGCAGGCCGCCGCGACCGCGCGTCGCTAGAACGCCCCGCGCCGCGTCAGCACGGCGGGCAGCGTCTTCAGCAGGATCACGAGGTCGAGCGCGATCGACCAGCGCTCGAGGTAGAGGAAGTCGAGCCGCACGAGGTCGTCGAAGTCGAGGTCGGCGCGCCCGGAGACCTGCCACAGGCCGGTGATCCCCGGCAGCACGAGGTAGCGCTTCTTGTGCCAGTCCTCGAGCTTGGCGAAGTCGCGCAGCGGCAGCGGGCGCGGCCCGACGAGCGACATCTCGCCGCGCACGACGTTGACGAGCTGCGGCAGCTCGTCGAGCGAGAAGCGGCGCAGCAGGCGGCCGACGCGCGTCAGCCGCGGGTCTTCGCGGATCTTGAACAGCGCGCCGTCCATCTCGTTGAGCCCCTCGAGCTCGTCCTGGGCGTCCTCGGCGTCGGCGCGCATCGTGCGGAACTTGAGGCAGTCGAACGGCGCTCCGCCCATCCCCGGCCGCGCGGAGCGGTAGAGCACGGGGCCGCGCGAGGTCAGCGTCACGGCGAGCGCGATCGCCAGCAGCAGCGGCGAGAGCAGCGCGAGCAGCAGCAGCGCGCCGAGCACGTCGAACGTCCGCTTCATCGCGAAGTCGAGGCCCTCGAAGACCGGCGACTTGAGCGTGAACAACGGCAGCGACTGCCCGGGCACGAATTCGGCGCGCTGCGTGAGGATCCCCATCGTCGAGGGCGCCACGTGCACCTCGACGCCGCGCTGGTGGCAGACGTCGACGAGCTCGACGGCCTTCTCCTGCGGGAAGTCTGGGTCGGCGATGATCACGTCCTGCACGCGGTGCTCGGCGAGGATCGCCGGCAGCTCCGACAGCTCTCCGAGCGAGCGCAGCCCGTTGTCGGGGCGCGGCGTGAGCGAGATGTAGCCGACCGGCTCGATCTCCCCGTGCAGCGAGCCGGCGAGCGCGTGCGCGACCTGGTCGAGGTGGCGGCCGCTGCCGACGAGCAGCGTGCGGCGGCTCCAGCCGGCGGCCGCGAGCAGCCGGCCGGTCACGCGCGTATGCGCTGCGCGCAGCAGCGAGATCGTGAGGATCCCGAGCGCGAACGAGCCGTAGAAGATGTAGTAGCTGGAGAACGAGTGGCCGCTCGCGATCGAGAAGATCAACGCCACGATCGTCACCTGGAAGAGCGACGTGACGATGCGCGTGAGGCCGGGACGGCGCGAGCGCTCGGCGTAGAGGTCCGAGCGCGCGAACAGCAGCACGGTCAGCAGGTAGGCGAACGCCAGATAGGTGCGCGTCTGGCCGGACGCGAAGCGCGCCGCCTCGCCGAGGTCGTAGCCGCCCTTGATCAGCGCCTTCAGCAGCAGCGCAGTGAACAGCGCCGCCCACACGCCGGCGAAGTCGAGCGCGAGCAGCGAGAGGACCCGCAGGGCACGACGCAGCGTCGCCATCCGCAGCAGGAACGACAAGACCGGCGGCCGCTTGCGCCGCACGTCGCGGTCCGGCAGCGTCGCCGACGCCGTCCGCTGCAGTTGATCGAGGTCGAGTGCGCCGTTCGCCACCGGTTCGGTCTGCCTCCAGCGCTTCAAACGGAAGCGCCCTGCCGTAGTTGCGGATCCCGTCCGCCCGCTACGCCGCGCGGCGTGCTCTAGCGCGCGGCCCCGACGAGCGCCTCGACGCCCGCCTCGTCGATCGTGCGGCGCAAGCCGTCGCGCAGCTCGACCTCAGGCTGCCAGCCGAGGATCTCCCGCGCGAGCGCGATGTCCGGCTGGCGCACCTGCGGGTCGTCGGTCGGCAGCGCCTCGAACACGATCTCCGAGCGCGAGCCCGTCACCGCGACGACCGCCTCGGCGAGTTCGAGCAGCGTGAACTCGTTCGGGTTCCCGATGTTGACCGGGTGGTGATAGCCCGACTCGGCGAGCGCGATCATGCCGCGGATCAGGTCCGAGACGAAGCAGAAGGAGCGCGTCTGGGAGCCGTCGCCGAAGACGGTGATCGGGCGGTCCTGAAGCGCCTGGCGCAGGAACGTCGGGATCGCGCGACCGTCGTGCGGGCGCATGCGCGGGCCGTACGTGTTGAAGATCCGCATGATGGCCGTGTCGACGCCCTGCTGGCGGTGGTAGGCCATCGTGAGCGCCTCGGCGTAGCGCTTCGCCTCGTCGTAGACGCCGCGCGGACCGATCGGGTTGACATGGCCCCAGTAGGACTCCGGCTGCGGATGCACCTGCGGGTCGCCGTAGACCTCGCTCGTGGAGGCGATCAGGAAGCGCGCGCGGTGCTTCTTCGCGAGCCCGAGCGTGTGGTGCGTGCCGTAGGAGCCGACCTTCAGCGTGTGCAGCGGCAGCCGCAGGTAGTCGATCGGCGAGGCCGGCGAGGCGAGGTGGTAGACGAAGTCCACCTGCTCGTCGACGGTGTACGGGTCGATGATGTCGACGTTGAGATGGACGAACTCGGGCTGGCGGATGTGCGCGACGTTCGCCAGCGACCCCGTCTCGAGGTTGTCGACGCAGATCACGCGATGGCCGCGACGGAGCAGCTCGTCGCACAGGTGCGACCCGAGGAAGCCCGCTCCGCCGGTCACGAGGCAGGTTGGCATGGCTGCGGAGAATACCCGCCCACGCGGCCTTCACTACGATCGAACCTGCCGGATCGGGCCAGAACCCCACGCCCACGCGACCAAGGAGCATCATGGCAGCCACCCGCTTCGTCGAGCGTCTGAACGAGCAGATCGCCTACGAGTTCGCCGCCGCGCAGCAGTACATCGCGAACGCGGTCTACTACGACGCGGAGACGCTCCCGCGGCTGGCCGCCTTCTTCTACGCGCAGGCGCTCGAGGAGCGCAACCACGCGATGATGATGGTCAAGTACCTGCTCGACGCCGACGCGGACGTGACGATCCCCGGCGTCGCCGCGCCCGAGACGAGCTTCGCCGACGTCGTCGCCCCGGTCGCGCTCGCGCTCGACCAGGAGAGGCGCGTGAGCGACCAGATCGCCGCGCTCGTCGGCATCGCGCGCGAGGAGGGCGACTTCCAGAGCGAGCAGTTCATGCTGTGGTTCCTGAAGGAGCAGGTCGAGGAGGTCGCCTCGATGAACGACCTGCTGCGGATCGCCGAGCGCCTCGCCGACCGCCCGATGGACATCGAGGACTGGCTCGCGCGCGAGCAGACCGGCAACGCGGCCGAAGACGCCACCGCCCCGACCGCCGCCGGCGGCGCTGTCTGACGCAACTCGCGCACGCGGCGTCGCAGCTCCGCGGCGCCGCCACATCAACCGTCGCGTAAACGGCTGCGCAGCGGGCGGGCGGCCGTAGCTTCGCCCCGGTGCGGCCGTGCGAGACCGCAGATCCTTGGGGTAGACGCGTCGTTTTGACCTCGTCAGGCTGGAGTCAGCTGCACGAGAGACACCCTGAGGTGCTCCGCTTGATCGACGAGGTGCTCGACGCCGTGACACGTCCTGACGCGATCACTCCCGACCCGAGACATGGACGCTGGCGCTACTGGCGCGCCGAGCTCGGGCCGACCCGGTGGCTCCCCGTCGTCGTGGACTGGCACGAATCCGAACCGAAGGTCATCACCGCCTTCGGCTGACGAAAGGTCCGGCTTTGAGCAAGACGATTCGCATGCTCGACCGGCCGCTCACGATCGGCGATGTGGCGATCGACCGCTACAGCTATTACGAGGAAGTGCGCTGGCCCCGCGAGCTGATCGAGCCGCTGCTCGTCGAGACGCTGCGCTACGCGTCCTGAGCGGTGGACGCGCTTGCGGGCGGCGGCGCGCCGGGGACCCAGGTCGCGTCGCCCGCCTCGTCGCGCTCGCGCTTCCAGATCGGCGCGAGCGCCTTCAGTCGGTCGATGATCTCGCGGCCGCCGGCGAACGCCTCGGCGCGGTGCGGCGCGGAGACGGCGACGAGCACGGACGCCTCCGACAGCGGCACGGCGCCGACGCGGTGCTCGGCCGCGGCCGCGCACAGCCCGTGGCGTGCGATCGCCTCGCCGACGATCGCACGCATTTGCTCGAGCGCCATCTCCGCGTAGGCCTCGTACTCGAGCGACGGCACCTCGCGCGTCACGCCGGAGAACGTGACGACCGCGCCGGCGCGCGGATCGCACACGCGTGCGAGCAGCGCGTCGAGCGAGAGCGGCGCGTCCCGCAGTGCCACGTGCGGCTCGGCCGCGACGGCGCCGCCCGACACCGGCGGGATCAGCGCCAGCTCGTCGTCCGCCGCCAGCAGCGCGTCCTCGGAGGCGTACTCGCGGTTGACCGCCAGCACGAGCGGCAGGCCCTCCGCCAACCCCGCGACCGCCGGCGCGGCGAGCGCGTCGCGCACGCGCGCGCCCTCGGGCAGCTCGAGCGACAGCTCGCTCGCGCCGGCGCGCTCGCGCAACTGGGCGAAGAGACGGATCCGCACGACCATCGCGGTCAGGGTACGCGACGTCCTTCGCCTCTGACCGCGACTTCACGAGACGCGAAGTAACCTCCAGCTCCTATGAGCGCCACCGAGGAACACCGCTTCGTCGCCCCGATCGTCGGCCCGGACGACCCGCGACGCTTCACCGACTCCGGGATCGAGATCAAGCAGCTCTACGACGAGCGCGACCTTCCGGCGCCGCTCGAGCTCGGCGAGCCCGGCGCCTACCCGTACACGCGCGGCGTCCACGCGGACATGTACCGCAAGCAGCTTTGGACGATGCGCCAGTACGCCGGCTACGCCTCGGCGAAGGAGTCGAACGAGCGCTACAAGTACCTGCTCGCGCACGGCTCGACCGGCCTCTCGATGGCGTTTGACCTGCCGACCCAGCTCGGCCTCGACTCCGACGACCCGCGCTGCCTCGGCGAGGTCGGCCGCACCGGCGTCGCGATCGACACGATCGACGACATGCGCACGGCGTTCGACGGAATTCCGCTCGACCAGGTCTCCACGTCGATGACGATCAACGCGCCGGCTGCCGTGCTGCTGCTGCTCTACCAGCTCGTCGGCGAGGAGCAGGGCGTCGCCCCGGAGAAGCTGCGCGGCACGACGCAGAACGACATCATCAAGGAGTACGTCGCGCGCGGGAACTTCATCTACCCGCCCGAGGGCTCGATGCGCCTCACGACGGACCTGTTCGCGTACTGCCGCGACAGCGTCCCGAGATGGAACACGGTCTCGATCTCGGGCTACCACTTCCGCGAGAAGGGGTGCAGCGCCGTGCAGGAGGTCGCGTTCACGCTGTCCTCCGGGATCGCCTACGTGCAGGCCGCCGTCGACGCGGGTCTCGCGGTCGACGCATTCGCACCGCGCCTGGCGTTCTTCTTCAACGGCCACAACAACGTCTTCCAGGAGGTCGCGAAGTTCCGCGCGGCGCGCAAGATGTGGGCGGAGATCATGCGAGACCGGTTCGGAGCGAGAGACGAGCGCAGCCTGAAGCTCCGCTTCCACACGCAGACCGGCGGCGTCACGCTGACCGCGCAGCAGCCGGAGAACAACATCGTGCGCGTCGCGCTCCAGGGCTTCGCGGCCGTCTGCGGCGGGACGCAGTCGCTGCACACGAACGGCTTCGACGAGGCGCTCGCGCTCCCGACCGAGCGCGCCGCCAAGATCGCGCTGCGCACGCAGCAGATCATCGGGCACGAGTCGGGCGCGGCGGACACGGTCGACCCGTTCGCCGGCTCCTACTACGTCGAGGCGCTGACGGCCGAGATCGAGCAGCGCGCCTCCGAGCTGATCGCGAAGGTCGACGAGCTCGGCGGCTCGGTCAACGCGATCACGTTCATCAAGAACGAGATCGAGGAGTCGGCCTGGGGCTACCAGGAGCGCTACAAGCAGGAGCAGGACGTCGTCGTCGGCGTCAACCGCTTCGTCGACGAAGCGCTCGAGGTCCCTGACCTGCTGCGCGTCGACCCGCAGTCCGAGCGCGAGCAGGTCGACCGCCTGAAGGCGTTCAAGGCCAACCGCGACCAGCCGCTCGTGGACCAGCGCCTCGAAGAGCTGCGCACCGCCGCCCGCGGCACCGACAACCTGCTGCCGCCGATCCGCCAGGCGCTGAAGGACCGCGCCTCGATGGGCGAGGTCTGCGGCGCGATGCGCGACGTGTTCGGCAGATATCAGCCGGACATCTAGGTAGGCGCGACGGAGAAGCCGGCGTCTGCCTATCCGCTTCTGCGGGTAGGTCAGGTCGCTGATAGTGCCATGCCTGCTGCTCCGGACACGTTGACGCTCGACGAGCATCGCGATCGTCGCACCGCCAGTCGCGTGCGTCTGCGATGGATCGGCGTGGCGATTCTGGTGGCGATACCCGTGCTCGCGCTGTTCGACGTGTTCGGGCAGCGACCCGAGACCTCAACAGCCTCCGCGCCGGCGGCGCGGCTGCGGCTTTACGCTCCCTCGACTGCACGGGGTGGCCTCCTGTACACGGCGCGCTTCCGCATCGATGCGCACCGCGAGCTGAAAGACGCGACGCTCGTGCTGGCGCCGGGCTGGGCAGACCAGTACACGTTCAACGGCATCGCGCCCCAGCCGACCGAAGAGACCTCGCAGAACGGCAGACTGCGGCTCTCGCTCGGAGACGTCTCGGCCGGTCAGCACTACACCGCGTACCTCTCGTTGCAGGTCAACCCGACGAACATCGGCCATCACGCCCAGACGGTCTGGCTCTACGACGGGACCAGGCTGCTCACGACGATCCACCACACGATCACGATCTGGCCCTGAGCGATGGACATCGTCTTCCGCGCAGCATTCGCGTACGTCTTCATCGTCTTCGTCATGCGCGTGATGGGCCGCCGTGAGCTGTCCTCGCTGTCACCCGCCGATCTGATCCTGCTTGTCGTGCTGGGGGACCTCATCCAGAACGGGGTCACGCAGTCGGACATGTCGATGACCGGTGTGACGATCGCGATCTCGACGTTCGTCCTGTTGACGATCGCCTTCTCCTACGTGTCCTACAAATCCACGCGGGTCCGGAAGGTGATCGAGGGCGAGCCGTTGATCGTCGTGCAGGACGGCAGACCGATCGAGCGCACCTTGCGCAGCGAGCGCCTCACGCTGGAGGACGTGATGGCGGAGGCGCGTGGCGCCGAGATCGAGCACGTCGACGAGATCAAGTGGGCCGTGCTCGAGGCCGGGGGAAAGATCACCTTCATCAAGCGGTAGCGGCGCGCGCCGGTCAGTACGAGTAGGCCGGCGGCGGCGGTGACGTCGCGCGCCGGACGACGACGGTGACGGTTCTCACGACCGCCCGTCCGCCGGGCGGCGTGACGACCACCCGCAGCCTCACGGTCAGGCTGTGCCGGCGGCGCAGCGCCCCGCGCGCGGCCGCGTCCAGGCTCACCGTGAAGGCGGTCGATCCTGCCGCCCTCGAGCGCAGGCGCCGCTCGCCGACGCGCACGGCTCTCGCGCGCCCATGCAAGCGGTGCTTGGCGAGCGTGGCATTCGAGACCAGCGCGCTCACGTCGATCCGCGACCTGGCCGCCGGCGTCGTCACAGAGCCGCGCAGCAGCGAGCCGCGCTGGGCGTGCGCGACGCTCAGGCGCACGCCCGGCGCCGAGCCGCCGCCCGCCGTCGTCCCGCTTGGGGTTGTCGCGCCCGGGCCGCCGGTCGTGCCGGAAGGCGGGGGGGTCGACCCGGTCCCGGTCCCCGTCGTGCCCGTCGTGCCGCCGGTCGTCCCGGTGGTTCCGCCGGTCGTGGGCGGCGGCGCGTTCGGGTCGACCACGACGACCGTGCCCTGCATGAAGTGATGCAGGTCGCAGTGGAACGTGTAGGTGCCCGGCGTGTCGAACGTGCACGTGCCGCTCCAGCCGGCCGCGGTCGGGACGGTCGGCAGCGGCGGCGGCGTGCCGCCCTGCGTCCCCGCGGTCTGCGTGCACGATGACGGAGCCAGCCCCGCGGAGAAGTCGGCGTTGTGCATCGATCTCCCGGTCGGATAGCCGAAGCTGACCGTCCCGCCCTCCGCGATCGTGACGGTGCTGCTCGTCGTGTCGCCGGTGACATGCCAGGCGTAGTCCTGCGCCGTGAAGCTCGCGGTCGACGGCGGCGGAGTCCCCGGCGCGCTCCCGGGGACGGCGAGCGCGGCGACGGTGCCGGCGAGCAGCGCGAGCAACAGCAGCGGAAGTCGGCGGGCGTGGCGGCTCATGCCTCCAGAGACGCCGTCGGAAGCGGTTCCTTCCCGCGGCGCGCGGGTCGCGTCAGCCCGTAGGGCTACCGGCGTTCTTCGCGAAACGCCGCCGTTTGCCATTCGGGGAACGCGGGCATGGCTGGCGCAGGCCCGCTCGGCCGTGAATGGACTTGAGGAGGATGCCGATGCGTCGGGTTCCTGCGCGTGTGCTGGTCGCCTGCGCGCTCGCGCTGTCGCTGTCGCTGCTTGCGGCGCCCCTCGCCGGCGCGCTGTCGATCACCGACGTCACCGTGACGCCGAGAACGCCGAGCGGACCGCTGCCGCCGTCCGGACCGCTCGCCGCCGGCGCTCACCCCGACCTGTTCACGAGAATCACGTTCAGCGGGTCTGGGGCGTACAGCCCCGACACGGCGAGAGACCTCCAGGTCCACTTCGCGCCCGGCGTCGTCGCCTACGTCAACCACGTCGGCCGCTGCACCGCCGCCCAGTTCGACGCGAGCAGCTCCGCGCCCTCGACCTGCTCCGCCGACTCCGCCGTCGGCACCGCGGTGACCGGCATCACGACCGACAACCCGGTCCTGAACACGCTGCTCGGCGGCTCGGTGACGGGGACGATCTACAACATCGACCCGCCCGCCGGCTCACCGGCGGCGTTCGGGATCGACATCCAGCCGCCGGCCCCCAACCCGGACATCAAGGTCGTCGCGCCGATCAGCGTCGACCCGCACGACCTCGGCCTGACCGCCTCGCTCACGCTGCCGAGCACGGCGCAGATCGGACTCGGCCCGGTTCCGCTCGGCACCGTCAACGTCCACACCGACTGGATCGAGCAGACGCTGCTCGGCTACGTCGGCGGCCCGACGAGATCGTTCTTCACGAACCCGACCGCCTGCATCCCCGCCGCCGTCTCGGTCAGCGCCAGCTCGTACGGCGGCGCGAGCGGCTCGAACAGCCGCTCCTACACGCCGATCGACTGCGCGAACGAGCCGTTCTCCACGACGCTCGGGATCAGCGTCGACCCGCCGCTGACCGACTGGACCTCGACCGTCACGAGCGACGTGCAGCCCGGCAGCAGCGACATCCCGCGCGTGAACTCGCACGTCGAGTCGACGACCGTGACGCTCCCGCCGAGCCTGCTGCTGAACCCCGCGCTCGCCGCCCGGCTCGACGCGTGCACCGACGCGCAGTTCGCGCTGAACGACACCTCGGTCGCGGCCGCCTGCCCGCCGTCCTCGGCCGTCGGCGACATCGACTTCGTCTCGCCGATCCTCGGCGACTTCCCCGGCAAGGCGTACTTCGGCAACCAGACGCCGACCGACCGCCTGCGCCTGTTCCTCGACGTGCCGCTCTACGGAGCGCACATCAAGGTCTCCGCGCACGTCCACCCCAGCTTCACCACCGGGCAGGTGACGACCGTCTTCGACCACCTCCCGCAGATCGCGTTCACCGACTTCAGACTCATATTCCACGGCGGCCCGCGGTCGGCGCTCGTCTCCCCGACCGAGTGCGGCACGCACACGGCGACGGCGGTCACGACGCCATGGTCGGGCACCGCGCCGCAGACGTCGTCGGGCAGCTTCACCGTCTCGTGGGACGGCAGAGGCGCGCCCTGTCCGCGGCCCTTCCAGCCGTCGATGTCGACCGTCGTCTCGAACGCGCACGCGGGCGCGACCGGCGCGCAGTTCACGCTCGTCGCGAACCGCCCCGACCGCAACGTCCCCGTCGGCCGCATGACGTACGACCTGCCGGCCGGGCTCGTCGGCGACCTCGCGCTGAGAGGGCTCGTGCAGTGCTCGCTCGCCGACGCGGCGGCGGGAACGTGTCCCGCGTCGAGCAAGATCGGCGACGTCGTCTCGATCGACGGGTCGGGCACCGAGCCGCCGTCGCTGCCCGGCGAGGTCTTCCTGACGAAGCCGAAGGTCGCGGGCGACCCGGCCGGCCTGTCGGTCAAGGTGCCGGCGCATCTCGGCCCGGTCGACGCCGGCGTCGTGATCGTCGGCGTGCGGCTCCAGCTCCGCTCCGACGGCGGGCTGCACGCGGTCAGCGACCCGATCCCGCCGCTTCAGCTCGGGATCCCGCTGGCGATCCGCACGCTGACGGTGAAGATCGACCGCGCCGGCTTCATGCGCAACCCGACGAGCTGCGGCGCGAAGACCGCACTCGGCCACTTCGACTCGATCGGCAGCGAGCACGCCGACATCTCCTCTCAGTTGACGATCGACCGCTGCGACGCGCTGCGCTTCGCGCCGCACCTCACCGCCTACCTCGGGGCGCGGCACGCGACCGGCGTCGGCAACCACCCGCCGCTGACGACCGTCATCACCTCGGCTGGGAGCGACGCGACGATCCGCAGCGCGCACGTGCGCCTGCCGCTCCAGCTCGCGACGAACACGCGCGCGCTCAACGCGGCCTGTGCGCCGGCCGCGTTCGCGGCCGGCGGCTGCTCGTCGCACTCGCAGATCGCCACCGCGGTCGCGCTCAGCCCGCTGCTGCGCGACCCCGTGCGGGGCGTGGTCTACCTCGTCAAGCGCCCGCCCGGGCAGGCCGGCCTGCCGAGACTCGTCGTGCAGTTCCGCTCGCCGATCGCGCTCCAGCTCGCAGCGACCGTGAACATCGGCGCCAACGGCGGCATCGGGACCACCTTCCCGCTCGTGCCCGACCTGCCGATCACGAAGTTCACGCTGCGCTTCCACGGCGGCGCCTACGGGGCGCTGGCGCTCAACATGAGCATTTGCCGCACCCGCCATCCGCTGCGGCTGCCGGCGCGCTTCCATGGAGCGAACGGCAGAACGGCGAACCTGCGGCCGAAGATGGTGATCCGCGGCTGCGCGAAGCCGCGGATCGACCGCCACCGCCGCTGAGACAGCGTTGTTTGCCACGTTGGCCACGTGGGAAAGCGTCCTGGGGGAGATGCCCCGGATCGCGGCATCCGTTCCCTTGGAGGAGGTCACATGCAGTCCGTCCCCCGCCGGCTGGCGATCGCGGTCGTCGTCGCGCTCCTCAGCCTGCTCGCGGCCGCCGGAAGCGCCGCAGCGTTCTCCGTCTCGAGCGTGACCGTCACGCCGCGCGCGCCGAGCGGCACGGAGCCTGGCACCGGACTCGATGCGAGACTCACGCCCATACCGTCCGCCTCGGGCGCGCACCCGGTGCTCGACATCACGACGACGTTCGACGTCAGCGACGGCAGAGGCGGAGCGACGACCGCCAGAGACGTCGTGCAGCATTTCGGTCCGGGCATCGTCGCGAACCCGCACGCGACGGCGCAATGCTCCCAGGCCGACTTCGACGCCTCCTCCGGCACGCCCGCGGGCTGCTCCCCGTTCACGCAGGTCGGCACGATCGCCGCGACGCTCGTGATCGCGCCCGGCTCGCCGCCGGTCACGACGACGATCAGAGGCGCGGTCTACAACCTCGCGCCGAATTCGGGCCAGCCGGCGGCGCTCGGGATCGACCTCGACGCCACGCTGCTCGGCAGAGGCCACCTCAAGAACGTCGTCGCGGTCACGGTCGATCCGCACGACCTCGGGCTCCTCAACACGCTCACGGGTCTCAGCCCCGCCGCGCCGATCGTCGCGACGAGACTGACGCTGTGGGGCTACGCGCTGACCGGCGACCCCGGCAACCCGCTGCTGCCCTACTTCACCAACCCGGCTTCCTGCACGCCCGCGTCGGTCAACGTCACCGCGACCGCCTACGACGGCGAGCAGAGCTCGAGCAGCGGCTCCTACACGCCCACCGACTGCGACACCGCCCCGTTCGCCACGTCGCTGACGATCGGCGCGAGCCCGTCGGCGACCGACGTGCCCTCGGCGATGTCGGTTGACGTCAAGCCGGCGCTGACGTTCGTGCCGCGCGTGAACTCCTACGTGCGGCAGAACACCGTCACGCTGCCGCCGGGCGTGCTGCTGAACCCCGAGCTGGCGGCGAGCCTCGAGGCGTGCACCGACGCGCAGTTCGCGCGCGACGATCCCGGCATCGCCCCGAGCTGCCCACCGTCGTCGCGGATCGGGACGGTTACGTTCGTCTCGCCGATCCTCGGGCCGTTCGTCGGCACCGCGTACTTCGGGACAGGCACCGCGACGGACACGCTGCGCCTGTTCCTCGACACGCCGCTGTTCGGCGCGCACATCAAGGTGATCGGCGGGGTGCGGCCCGACGCGACCACCGGACAGGTGACGACCGTCTTCGACAACCTGCCGCAGGTCGCGTTCACCGACTTCAAGGTGGACTTCAACGGCGCGCCCAGAGCGGTCTTCACGACGCCGACGACATGCGGAACGAATACCGGTCAGGCGGTCAATTACCCGTACTCGGGCGGACCGCCGAGCAGCCCGGCGGCGTCGTTTACGACCTCGTATGACGGCCACGGCGCGCCGTGCGTGACGCGCTTCCGGCCGTACTTCACGACGACGCCCTCGACGCTCACGTCGGGTGCGACGACGTCGTACACGCTCAAGTTCGCGCGACCGGACCGCGACGAGCGGCTCGCGCAGGCGACCTTCCATCTGACGAGAGGCCTGATCGGCAACCTTGCGCTCAGAGGCCTCGTCAAGTGCTCGCTGACCGCCGCCGCGAACGGCGCCTGCGGCGCCGCCAGCCAGCTCGGCACCGCGCAGGTGCAGGTCGGCTCGGGTCCGACGCCGGCGTCGCTGCCGGGCACGGTCTACCTGACCGCGCCGAAGGCCAGCGGCGACCCCGCCGGCCTGTCGATCCTCGTGCCGGCGAAGCTCGGCCCGGTCGATCTCGGCAACGTGATCGTCGGCGCGCGACTGGCGCTGCGCTCCGACGGCGGGCTGAACGTCGTCACCGATGCGCTGCCGCAGCTCCAGAAGGGGATTACGACGGCGATCCGCGTGGCGAGCATCTCGATCACGCGTGCCGGCTTCATGCGCAACCCGACGAGCTGCGGTCATCGCCGCTCCAGCGCGGGCTGGAGCGCGGTCGGCGGCGGCCGCGCGACCTCGAACGCGGCGTTCGACCTGACCGGCTGCTCGCGGCTGCGCTTTACGCCGAGAATGAAGGCGACGCTCGGCGGCAAGGGACAGACGGGCGTCGGCGCGCACCCGGCGTTTACGACCACGGTCACCCAGCCGGGCAACCAGTCGGCGATCTCACGTGCGTATGTGCTGCTGCCGCCGAACCTCGCGACCAACCCGCGGGCGCTCAACGCCGCCTGCGAGCGGGCGACGATCGAGGCGGGCAGATGCTCGGCGAAGGCGCGCATCGGCACGGCGACCGCGGTCAGTCCGTTCGTCGTCGGCAAGCTGCGCGGCCCGGTGTACCTGGTGCGTCAGCCGAGAGGTCTGCCGCACCTGCTCGTGCAACTGCGCGGACCGCTGTCGATCGAATTCGAGGGGATCGTGAAGGTCGGCGCCGGCAAGATCGCCAACTTGTTCCCGACGGTGCCGGACGTCCCGGTGACGAGCTTCACGCTCGCCTTCCACTCCGGCGGCTACGGGATCCTGTCGGTCAACCGCAGCCTCTGCGCGCGGGCGCTGGCGATGCCGACGCACTTCCGCGGGCAGAACGGCAAGCTCGTGAAGCTGCGGCCGCGGGTCGCGGTGAAGGGCTGCACGCGCAAGCGCTGAGCCTGCGGTGTCCAGGCGGCCGGGTAGCGTTCGGCGCATGAACGCACCCGGCCACTTCGACTTCTACACGTTCGTGCTGTTCGTCCACATCGCCTCGGCGGTGGTCGCGTTCGGCGCGACGTTCGCCTACCCGGTGATCGAGCTGACGCTCAAGCGGGTGGACCTGCGCGCGCTGCCCGGCTGGCACGAGGCGCAGAACCACCGCCGTGTGATGCCGATCGGCATGCTGTCCTCGCTGCTCGTGCTGACGGCGCTGCTGCTGATGGTCTGGAAGCCTGGGGCCTGACCTCGCGGCGCCTCGCGAGCCGTCAGACCCGCACGACGACCAGGCCGGCGACGCCCTCGACCGGGCCGAAGTCGTCGTCCTGCGTGACGACAGGAAGGTCGTTGGCGAGCGCGGTGGCGGCGATCCAGAGGTCGTTCACGTTCAGGCGGCGTCCCGCCTCGGCGAGATGTACGCGCAGCCGCGCCCACATTGCCGCGACTCGCTCGTCGATACCGAGCAGCTCGATGTCGCCGGTCGCCTCGAGCGTGGCGAGTCGCCGCGCGCGCGTGTCGACGTCACGCGCCGCGAGTACCCCGACGTGCAGCTCAGCCACGGAGACGGCCGAGATCGCCGCCTCTTCCGGCAACCGCTCGACCGCAAGCGGTCGGCCGCTCTCACCCGCGACGAAGACGCTTGTGTCGAGCAGCCCGCGTGGCGGCGCCGCCGCCATCAGGCGAGCGGCCCGAGGTCGTCTGTCGTCTCGCCGGCGAGGCGTGCGAGATCAGCGCGCAACCCGGAGTCGGCCTGCGTCGTCGAGAGTCGGCGCGCCAGCTCCGCGCGCGGCAGCCAGCGCCGTCGTTCCGCGGCCAGCGGGATGAGCGCCGCGACGGGCTTGCCACGCGTGGTGATGACGATCTCCTCGCCTTCCTCGACGCGGCGCAGCAGGCCGGCGGTGTCGTTGCGCAGCTCGCGAGAGGCAACCTCACTCTTCATGCGACGATCGTAGCACTTCCGTAGACGAAGGGAGGAGTCGGCGCAGGGAGCGGCGAACTCCGTCTGCGATGCCCTCGATTCAGGCGTCACGCCGGCTGGTGAAGTCCCCGCCCGAGCTGTGGGCCGAGGTGAGCGACGCCGCTTCCCTCGCGCGCCATCTCGGCGACGTCGGCGAGATCACGATCACCCGGTTGGAGCCCGAGACGACGGTCGCCTGGGAGGGCGAGCACGCCAGCGGCACCGTCGAGCTCGCTCCCGCCGGGTGGGGCACCGCCGTTACGTTGACGGCCGAGGCGGACCCGGCCCACGACTCCGAGCCGCCCGCCGAGCCCGAAGCGATCGACATCGAGGAGCCGGCCCCGATCGCCATGCCACCACGCCGCGGCTGGCTCGCCCGCCTCTTCCGCCGCCGGACGCAGGAACCAATCCTGGCCGCCGAGCCGGCCGCGACGGCCGCGCTTGCGCCGATGCCCGCGCCCGAAGACGAGCCGCAGCCAGCGCCGAACCCACTCGAACACGTCCTCACAAGCGCCCTCGACTCGCTCGGCCAGGCCCACCACCGGCCGTTCAGCCGCGGATAGGCGCCCCTCCACGCATCGCCGGTAACATGCGCGCCGCATGGCGCGCCAGAAGGCACCCGAGACGTTCGACGAGAAGCTCGCCCAGCTCACGGAGCTGCGCGAGGAGGCGATCCACTCCGCGACCGCCGCCGCCGTCGAGAAGCAGCACGCGAAGGGCAAGTACACCGCCCGCGAGCGGGTCGAGAAGCTGCTCGACCCGGGCTCCTTCCAAGAGCTCGACACGTTCGTGCGCCACCGCACGTACGACTTCGACATGCAGAAGAACCGCCCGTGGGGCGACGCGGTCGTGACCGGCCACGGCACGATCGACGGCCGCCGCGTGTGCGTCTTCAGCCAGGACTTCACCGTCGTCGGCGGCTCGCTCGGCGAGGTGATGGCCGAGAAGATGTGCAAGCTCATGGACCTGGCGGCCAAGATCGGCTGCCCCGTGATCGGCATCAACGACTCCGGCGGCGCCCGCATCCAGGAGGGCGTCGTCTCGCTCGGCGCCTACGGGGACGTCTTCCTGCGCAACGTCAAGTGCTCCGGCGTGATCCCGCAGATCAGCCTGATCATGGGTCCGTGCGCCGGCGGCGCCGTCTACTCCCCCGCGATCACAGACTTCATCTTCATGGTGAAGGAAACCTCGCACATGTTCATCACCGGTCCCGACGTCATCAAGACGGTGACCGGCGAGGAGCCGACGTTCGAGGAGCTGGGCGGCGCGATGACGCACAACACGAAGTCGGGCGTCGCCCACTTCGCCTCCGAGGACGAGGACGCCTGCCTCGAAGACGCCCGTTACCTCTTCAGCTTCCTGCCGTCGAACAACTTGGAGATGCCGCCGCGGGTGCATCCGACCGACGAGCCGGACCGCATGGATCCCGAGCTGGACACGGTCGTCCCGGACGCGCCGAACAAGCCCTACGACATGCGCGACGTGATCCGCCTGGTGGTGGACGACGGCGAGTTCATGGAGGTGCACGAGCACTTCGCCACCAACATCGTCTGCGGCTTCTCCCGGCTCGACGGATACGTCGTCGGGATCGTCGGCAACCAGCCGTCCTCGCTCGCCGGCGTGCTCGACATCGCCGCCTCCGAGAAGGGCGCTCGCTTCGTCCGCACCTGCGACGCCTTCAACATCCCGCTCGTGACGCTCGTGGACGTCCCCGGCTTCCTGCCCGGCACGGCGCAGGAGTGGGGCGGCATCATCCGCCACGGGGCGAAGCTGCTGTACGCGTTCGCGGAGGCGACCGTCCCCAAGATCACCGTCATCACGCGCAAGTCCTACGGCGGCGCCTACGACGTCATGGCCTCCAAGCACCTCGGCGCGGACTTCAACTTCGCCTGGCCGCAGGCGGAGATCGCGGTGATGGGGCCGGAGGGCGCGGTCAACATCATCTACCGCCGCGACATCGCCTCCTCGCCAACGCCGGAAGACCGCCGCAGAAAGCTGATGGAGGACTACAAGGCGCGCTTCGCCAATCCCTACTCGGCGGCCGAGCGCGGCTACATCGACGACGTGATCGTCCCGCACGAGACGCGGCCGAAGCTGATCGCCGCGCTCCATACCCTGCTCACGAAGCGCGAGCCGGGGCCGAAGCGCAAGCACGGCAACATCCCGCTGTAGCGTTGTCCGCCGTGGCGCGCACGCTCGCGCACTCGCCCCCGGTTGCCCGGGCGTCGGACGCGCTCGACGGACGCCTCGTCGCCGGACTGCTCGCGCTTGCGACCGCGGTCGCCGCGGCGCTGCGACTGCCGTTCCTCGGGACGCAGTCGATCTGGTTCGACGAGACGTACACGATCCACGTCGCGCACGCCGGCTCGCTCGCCGCGATGTGGCATCGCGTGGGAGCGAGCGAATCGACGCCGCCGCTCTTCTACGCCGCGACCTGGGTCTGGACGCACGCGCTGGAGAGCTGGAGCGCCGCCGCCGTGCGGACCGTCCCGGCGCTCGCGCTCGTCGCCTCGGTGCCGGTCGCGTACCTCGCGCTGCGCCGGCTCGCGGGCGCGACCGTCGCGCTCGCGACCGCGGCGCTGCTCGCCGTCTCGCCGCTGCTCACCTGGTACGCGCTCGACGCGCGCGCATACGGGCTGCTCGTGCTGACCGGGCTGCTGAGCGTGTGGGCGTTCGGGGCGGTGCTGGACGCAACGACCCCGCGCCGCCTCGCCCCGTGGGCGCTCGCCGCGGCCGCCGCGAGCTGGACGCACTGGTTCGCCGGCTTCCTCGTGCTGGCGGAGGTCGTCGTCCTGCTGTGGCTGCGCCCGTGCGCGTGGCGCGGCACGCTGTTCGCCGCCGGCGCGGTACTGCTCTCGCTCCTTCCGCTGATCGGCCTGCTGCACCAGCAGACCGGCGACGCGCGCGCCGCCTTCATCGCCGATGCTCGCCTGCCCGCGCGCGCGGAGCAGTTCGTGCGCCAGTTCGCCGCCGGCCAGAACGTCCCACGCGCCTGGCTCGAGATGGCGACGCTCGCAATCGCGCTTGCCGCGCTCGCCGTCGGCACGCTGCTGACGATCCGCCGCGCGCTCGCCGTGCGGGAGGAGCGACCGCCGGCGCGGGGGCTCTCGCGCGCCGACGCGGCGCGCGCGCTGCTCGGCCTGACCGCCGTCTCGCTGCTCGTCCCGCTGCTGCTCGGAGCGACCAAGCTGTACGACCGCTTCGACGTCCGCAACGTGCTGTTCGCCTGGCCGCTCGTCGCCGCGCTCGCCGCGCCCGCCCTGCTGCGCCTGCGCGCGCTCCCGCTCGCCGCGCTGCTCGCGCTCGGCCTCGTGGCCTCCCTCTGGGGGAACGTCGCCTGGCCCTACGAGAACACCGACTGGCGCAGCGCAATCGCCCACGTCGCGGCGCGCGCGCCAGCGCAGCCGGTGATCGCGGTCGGCCGGCTCGGCATCCCGGTCGCTGCGCTCTACCTGCATCGCGATCCGGTAACCGAGCCGCTCATGACCCGGCGGGCGTGGCTCGTCGTCGAGCCCGCGCGCAGCCCCGGCCATCGCGACCTGGTGCCGATCGACCCGCCGCTCGTCGCAGAGCTGCTCGCGCGCTTCCCGGGGCACGCCGAGCAGCGCATCCGCGCCTTCCGCGTGATCGAGCTGAGCGCGCCGGCGCCGGTCGCGCTCGACCCTTCGGCGCTGCCGGACGCCGCCCTGTTCGCCGGTGGCCGGGCGCGACGGCCGCGCGGCTGATCCCTGCTGTACGCTCAGCCGCCGGGTGCCCTACCGCCTGCTCTACGTGCTCCTGCTCGCGCGTCTCGACGCGGAGCGCGTGCATCGTCTGGCCGCCCGCGCGCTGATCGCGATCGACCGGATCGGCCCGCTGCGCCGCCTGCTGCGCGCCCTGCTCGCGCCGCGCGACCCGGTGCTGCGCGTGCACGCGCTCGGCCTCGACCTCCGAAGCCCGCTCGGCCTCGCGGCCGGCTTCGACAAGGACGCAGCCGGCTTCGACGCGTACGCCTCGCTCGGCTTCGGCTTCGTCGAGGTCGGGACGATCACGGCGGAGGGGCAGCCGGGCAACCCGCGCCCGCGCATCTTCCGCCTCGCGCGCGAGCGCGCGCTCGTGAACCGCATGGGCTTCCCGAACGCGGGCGCGGCGGCGGCCGCGGACCGGCTGGCGCGGCGCGACCGCTCCACGGCGGCGGCGGTCGTCGGCGTCAACGTCGGCAAGACGAAGCGCGCCGAGGACGCCGAGGCGGACTACCGCGCAAGCGTTCGCGCGCTCGCACCTCACGCCGACTACCTCGTGCTGAACGTCTCCTCCCCGAACACGCCCGGCCTGCGCGACCTCCAGGCAGTCGACCGGCTCGCCGCGCTGATCGCGGCCGTGCGCGAGGCGCTCGCCGACGCATCGCGCGCCGTGCCGCTGCTCGTGAAGATCGCCCCCGACCTGAGCGACGAGGACCTGGACGCGATCGCCGACCTCGCCGTGCGCGAACGGCTCGACGGGCTGATCGCGACGAACACGACGGTCGACCGCGGCTGCCTGCGCGACCCCTCGGCGTCCGACGTCCCCGCCGAGGGCGGGATCTCGGGCGCGCCGCTGAAGCCGCGCGCGGTCGCCGTGCTGCGGCGCCTGCACGCCCGCACGGACGGGCGCCTGACGTTGATCGCGGTCGGCGGGATCGAGACGGCCGACGACGCGTGGGAGCGGATCCGAGCGGGCGCGACGCTCGTGCAGGCGTACACCGCCTTCGTCTACGGCGGCCCGCTGTGGCCGCGACGGGTCAACCGCGGCCTCGCGCGTCATCTGCGGGCGGCGGGGCTGAGCAGCGTGCGCGAGGCGGTCGGCGCCGACGCGCCGGCGGCGTCCGCGGGAGGCGTCCCCGCCAGCAGCCCTCAGGCGGGCTGACGTCGGGCGGTCACAGGGCGCCGCCCTTGCGCTGGTTGCACGGAGCGCACAGGATCTGGAGGTTCTCGACCGTCGTCGCGCCGCCCATCGAGACGGGGATAATGTGGTCGTACTGGATGTCGAAGTTCGAGTCGCATTCGACGCAGCGGCCGCCGTCGCGCTCGAAGACGGTGCGCCGCATCTCGCGCGGGATCGGCTCGCGCCGCTGCACAGGCTCGCGATCCAGCGCGAGCGCCGTGTGCGCGCGCTCGAGCTTGCGCGTGCGGCGCCGTTGGCGGTCGCGCACGAGCGCCAGCACGTCATCCGCCTCGAGCTGCTCGCTCTCCCAGTAGCAGGCGTCCTCGAACCACCAGTACGCGCGGTCGCCGACGACCACGAGACAGACCGGGCTCGCGAGCTGCTCCTCGCGCAGCAGCGAGAACGCGCGCCGGCTCCACGCGCGCGGCAGCTTCACGCGCCCGACGGTCAGCTCATACCGCCACCCGAGCAAGCTCAGCCGGCGCGACCAGCTTGCGTTTCTCGCTTCGCGCAGCACGACGTCATGATCGCGACCGGGTCGGCGGGAGCGCACCGTCTACCCTCTCGTTCCGATGACGACCGACGTCTCCGACCTCACGCCGCGGGAGGCCGCCGGGCGGCTGCGAGACGAGGCCGGCTGGCAGGTCGTCGACGTGCGCACGCCGGAGGAGCGTCCCGACGGCGTGATCGAGGGCGACGTGCTGATCCCGCTCGACGAGCTGAGCCAGCGCGCCGCCGAGATCGATCCAGCGCGCCCGGCGCTGATCTACTGCCGCAGCGGCTCGCGCTCGGCGATGGCCGTCGCCGCGCTGCGCACCGCCGGCTACGACGCGCACAACCTCGCGGGCGGCATGCTCGCCTGGCTCGACGCGGGCCTCCCCGTCGCGGGCGACTGAGGCAGCACGCACCCCGCCGAGCGGCATCGCCGTCGTCTTGCGCGCGAGTTGCAACAGACGCATGTTGCGCCGTGACAGCAGGGCCTGTGACGCTGCCGGCATGGCCTTCATCGACCCCGCCTCCATCCCGGCACACATCCCGCGCGAGGAAGAAATCGGCGCTAATCTTCCTCATCTCATGGCGCTCAACATCAAGGATCCGACCACCGACCGACTCGTGCGCGAGCTCGCCGCAGCGACCGGCGAGAGCATCACGACGGCCGTCACCGTCGCGGTGCGCGAGCGGCTCGAGCGGATCGGCCGCATGGCACCGGCCGAGGTCCGCGAGCGGGAGCTGACCCGCATCGCGCTGGAGGCCGCCGCGCTGCCGGTGCTGGATGACCGCACGCCCGACGAAATCATCGGCTACGACGAAGACGGGCTGCCGAGCTAATGGTGCTCGACACGTCGGCGGTCGTGGCCATCCTGGAGGACGAGCCCGAGCGCCCATCGTTCGTTCGCGCGCTTGCCCGCGCCAAGGACCCTCTCATCTCGACAGCGACGCTGTTCGAGTCGTCGATCGTCATGCACGGACGCGGCGGCGATCGCGCCGTCGCCAGACTCGACGAGCTCCTGCTTGCAGCCGGCGTCCGCTGCGTCGCGCTCGACGTGACGCACGTGCACGCCGCCCGCGACGCCTGGCTGCGCTACGGCAAGGGCCGCTCGCCCGCCGGCCTGAACTTCGGCGACTGCTTCAGCTACGCGCTGGCGATCACGACCGGGCGGCCGCTGCTCTACAAGGGTGACGACTTCGCGCAGACGGACGTCGCGGCGGCGGCTTGACGCGCGACCGCACGCGGAGCGCTAAACCCCCGAAACAGACCTGGGTTTGCTACCTTTGCGCTTTGCGCGGCGGGGTCCGCGCATCCGTTCCACCCGCGAAGGAGGCACGCAGCGCATGGAGCCGACCTCGGTTCACGACAAGGCCAAGCACCCCGGACTGCTCGGGTCGCTTGACAATCCCGAGGTCGTCCAGGACGTCCCGGGGCACGTCATCCCGATCCTCGAGCGCGAGTTCGACGACTTCGACACCGAGTCGACGCGCTTCCTGAGAGGCGAGCTCGACGAGACGGAGTTCATCAAGTTCCGCCTCAGACAGGGCGTCTACGGCCAGCGCCAGCCCGACGTCCAGATGGTGCGCGTGAAGCTGCCGTGGGGCGGCGTCAGCCCCGAGCAGCTCGAGACCTTCGCCGCCGCGATCGAGCAGTACGTGCCGCTGAGAAAGGGGCACATCACGACGCGCCAGAACATCCAGGTGCACCACGTTCCGCTGCCCGACGCCGCGCAGTACATCCGCATGATCAGCGCAGCCGGGCTGTCCTCGCGCGAGGGCTGCGGGAACACGATGCGCAACGTCACCGGCGACCCGTGGGCCGGCGTCCACCCCGACGAGGTGTTCGACCCGACCCCCTACGCCGGCGCATACGTGCGCTACTTCGTGCGCCACCCCACCACGCAGGGGATGCCGCGCAAGGTCAAGACCTCCTTCACCAGCTCCGACGCCGACCGCGCGATCTCCGGCATCCACGACGTCGCCTTCATCGCGAAGGAGCGCGACGGCGTGCGCGGCTTCCAGATGCTCGTCGGCGGCGGCACCTCGATCATGGCCCGTGTCGCCCCCGTCCTCTACGACTTCGTCGAGGCCGACAACGGCGACTACATCAAGGTCACCGAGGCCGTCCTGCGCATCTTCGACCGCCAGGAGTGGCTGCGCGTCAACCGCGCACGCGCGCGCATCAAGGTCTTCGTCGACAAGTACGGGATCGATGAGCTGCGCGCCCAGGTCGAGGAGGAGCTCAAGGGCGACTGGGTGAACGAGCGCGACTTCGACCCGACGCCGAAGCTGTTCCTGCACGACGAGGAGGCGAACGCGCCGGCCGTCCCGGCGAGCTACGGCTCCCCGAACGGGGACCTCTCCGAGTTCGAGCGCTTCCGCGCCGCCAACGTGCAGCCGCAGCGCCAGGAGGGCTTCTCGACCGTCCAGATCAAGGTCACCCGCGGCGACCTCACGCCTGAGCAGTTCCGCGGGCTTGCGGAGATCATGCGCGAGTTCACGGGCGGCTACGCCCGCACCACCGTGCACCAGAACCTGCTGCTGCGCTGGGTCCGCGACGAGTCCGTCTACGACGTGTGGACGCGGCTGAAGGCGCTCGACCTCGGCGACGCCGGCGCCGACGAAGTCTCCGACGTGATCTCGTGCCCCGGCACCGACTCCTGCAAGCTCGGCATCACCAGCTCGATGGGGCTCAGCGCCGCCGTCAAGGAGCGCCTCGACGCGATGGACATCCAGGATCCGCTCACGAAGCGCATCCACATCAAGATGTCCGGCTGCCCGAACGGCTGCTCGCAGCACCACATCGCGAACATCGGCTTCTACGGCGCCTCGATCAGAGTCGGCGACAAGACGATCCCCGCCTCGATCGCGCACATCGGCGGCCATTACGAGGGCGGCTCGGTCGGCTACGGCGCGCGCCTCAGAACGCGCCTGCCGAGCAAGCGCGTACCCGAGGCGGTCGAGCGCTGGATCCGCTTCTACGAGTCCGACCGGACCGACGGCGAGGAGTTCAACGCGTTCGCCGAGCGGGTCGGGACGAAGGCGTTCGAGGAGCTGGTCAAGGACCTGGCGATGCCCGCCGAGTTCAACCTCGAGAACATGAACCTGTTCATCGACTGGACGAAGAACGTCCCGTTCGAGGTCATCCGCGGCGAGGGCGAGTGCGCAGTCTGAGCCGGTAGGCTCAGACGCGTGAACCGCCGCCCGCAGTTGACGATCGTCGCGCCGTCGGCCTCCCCCGAGGAGGCCGCGGCGGTCGTGGCGGCGCTGGAGCGCTTCATGCGCGAGACGGCACCGGTCGTGGTGGCGGCGCCGAAGCGGATCGACCGCTGGACGCGGACCGCGCTGCTGGAGGCCGTCGCCCGCGAGGACGACGCGCCGGCGGCGTGGGGCGACCCGCATCCGTGGGGTCGCTGAGCGCGCTCATCGCCTCGCGTCCCTCTGTCGGGCGATATAAAAAGCATAAACCCACTCGGGTTTTGCTATTTTCGTTCAGGCCATGAGTACGCACGCGCCCATCGACGATCGGCTCACGGACGGCGCCGAAGCGCTGTCCGCCGAGGAGGTCATCGCGCGGATGGTCGAGCGCTTCCACCCGCGCCTGCTGCTCGCCTCCTCCTTCCAGCAGGAGGAGTCGGTGCTGATCGACCTGCTGATGAAGGTCGAGCCGCGCGCCCGCGTCTTCACGCTCGACACCGGCGTCCTCTTCCCCGAGACGTACGAGACGTGGAGAGCGATGGAGCAGCGCTGGGGGATCGAGATCGAGCCCGCCTCGGGCATCTCGCTCGAACAGCAGGCCGCCGAATACGGCGACGAGCTGTGGGCGCGCGAGCCCGACCGCTGCTGCGCGATCCGCAAGGTCACGCCGCTGAAGGAGATCCTCTCCGGCGTCGACGCGTGGATCGTCGGCGTGCGCCGCGATCAGGCGCCGACCCGCGCCGGCACGCCGAAGATCGGCTGGGACGAGAAGCACGGCATCTGGAAGGCGGCGCCGCTCGCCGACTGGAGCGAGAGAGACGTCTGGCGCCACATCCACGCGAACGACCTCCCCTACAACCCGCTCCACGACCGCGGCTACGCGTCGATCGGCTGCACCCATTGCACCGTGCCGGCGAGCGACCGCAGCGGTCGCTGGGCCGGTTCCGACAAGCTCGAGTGCGGGTTGCACGGCTGACCTCCGAGTCGGCACACTGGGCAAGGGGATCTGGGGAATGGACTGGCCACTCGTCATCGCGTTCGGCTTCGGCGTCGGCGTGCTCGTCGGCACGACGGGCGTCGGCGGCGGCTCGCTGATGACGCCCGCGCTGATCCTCGTGTTCGGCACCGCGCCGACGACGGCGATCGGCACCGACCTCGCCTACGCCGCCGTCACGAAGACGGTCGGCGGCTGGCGCCACTTCCGCAAGGGCACGGTCGACATTCCGATCGCGCTGTGGCTCGCGGCCGGCTCGATCCCCGGCGCGCTCGGGGGCGTCTACGTTCTGCACCTGCTGGAGCACGCGCTCGGCAGAGGGAGCTTCGACGACACGCTGCTGACGATGGTCGGCGCGGCCCTGCTGCTTACGAGCGTCGCGGTGCTCGCGCGCGCGCTGCTCAGACATGTCAGAGGCGAGCGCGAGACGGTCGCGCCGTTCGAGCGCCGGCACAAGGTGGCGGCCGTGCTGATCGGCGTGAGCGTCGGCTTCGTGCTCGGCCTCACTTCGGCCGGCAGCGGCGCGCTGATCGCCGTCGGGCTGATCATGATCTACCGCCTGACGCCGCGACGCGTCGTCGGCACGGACGTCTTCCACGCCGCGCTGCTGCTGTGGGTCGCGGCGCTGGCACATCTCGTGAGCGGCAACGTCGACCTCAAGCTCGCGGGCACGATCCTGATCGGGTCGGTCCCCGGCGTGTGGATCGGGTCGGGCCTCGCGACGCGCCTGCCGGACGGCGCGCTGCGTCCCGCGCTGGGGATCGTGCTGCTCGCGGCCGGGCTCGCGCTGTTCAACAAGGCGGGCGCTCACTTCCCGGTCTCTGTCATCTTCCTGGGACCGGCCGCCGTCGCGCTCGCGTTCGTCGCGCAGCACTACGGGCGGCGGCGCCTCGCAGGTCGCTCGCACACGGCTCGGCAGTCCGTCGCCGATTCGCCAAAGCCGCCCGCACCGACAACCGCACCGACACCGACGCCCACACCCGAACACGCATGACCCACGAGCTCTCACATCTCGACGCCCTCGAGGCCGAGGCGATCCACATCATGCGCGAGGTCGCCGCCGAGCTGGAGCGGCCCGTGCTGCTGTTCTCCGGCGGCAAGGACTCGATCGTGCTGCTGCGCCTCGCCGAGAAGGCGTTCCGCCCGGCGCGCTTCCCCTTCCCGGTGATGCACGTCGATACCGGCCACAACTTCCCCGAGGTGATCGACTTTCGCAACCGCCTCGTGGAGGAGATCGGCGAGCGGCTGATCGTCGCCTCCGTGCAGGAGTCGATCGACAAGGGCCGCGTCGTGGAGGAGCGAGGCCCGCGCGCCTCGCGCAACCGCCTCCAGACCGTCACGCTGCTCGACGCGATCGAGGAGCACGGCTTCGACGCCGCGTTCGGCGGCGCGCGCCGCGACGAGGAGCGCGCCCGCGCGAAGGAGCGGATCTTCTCCTTCCGCGACGACTTCGGCCAGTGGGACCCGAAGGCGCAGCGCCCCGAGCTGTGGCAGCTCTACAACGGCCGCGTGCGCAAGGGCGAGCACGTGCGCGTCTTCCCGATCTCGAACTGGACCGAGCTCGACGTGTGGCAGTACATCGAGCGCGAGCGGCTCGAGCTGCCGCCGATCTACTTCGCGCACGAGCGCGAGGTGTTCGCGCGCGACGGGATGCTGTACGCCGCGAGCGAGTTCGTCGAGCTGATCGACGGCGAGGAAGTCTTCACCGAGTCGGTCCGCTATCGCACCGTCGGCGACATGACGTGCACCGGCGCGGTCGCCTCGACCGCCGCGACGCTGGAGGAGGTCGTCGCCGAGATCGCCGCGACCGACCTGACCGAGCGCGGCCAGACGCGCGCGGACGACCGCGTCACCGAGGCGGCGATGGAGGATCGCAAGCGAGAGGGCTACTTCTGATGTCCATCCTGCACGAGTCCAACGGCAACACGTCCGCCGACCAGCGGATCGCCGAGACCGAGCTGCTGCGCTTCGCGACGGCCGGCTCGGTCGACGACGGCAAGTCGACGCTGATCGGGCGCCTGCTGCACGACGCGAAGTCGATCCTCGCCGACCAGCTCGCACACGTGAAGGAGACAAGCGAACGGCGCGGCGACGGCGAGCTGAACCTCGCGCTGCTGACCGACGGCCTGCGCGCCGAGCGCGAGCAGGGCATCACGATCGACGTCGCCTACCGCTCGTTCCAGACCGACAAGCGCCGCTTCATCATCGCCGACTGCCCCGGCCACGAGCAGTACACGCGCAACATGGTCACCGGCGCCTCGACAGCCGACCTCGCGCTTGTGCTCGTCGACGCGCGCAACGGCCTGGTGAGACAGTCGCGCCGGCACGCCGCGATCAGCGCGCTGCTGCGCACTCCCCACCTCGTTGTCGCGATCAACAAGATGGACCTCGTCGACTACGACCAGTCGGTCTTCGACGCGATCGTGGCGGACTTCCGCGGCTGGTCGGCCGGGCTGGAGTTCGCCGAGGCGACGTTCGTCCCGATCAGCGCGCTGAAGGGCGACAACGTCGTGGAGCCCTCGGCGAAGATGGACTGGTACGACGGCCCGACCCTGCTGAACCACCTCGAGACGGTCGAGATCGCCGGCGACCGCAATCTGGAGGACTGGCGCTTCCCGGTCCAGTGGGTGATCCGCCCGCAGAACGACGAGCGCCACCACGACTACCGCGGCTACGCCGGCCAGATCGCCGCCGGCGTGTTGACGCCGGGCGAGGAGGTCGTGGTGCTGCCGTCCGGGCGCACGACGCGCCTGGCCGGGATCGACACGCTCGACGGGCCGCTGGAGGAGGCGTTCCCGCCGCAGTCGGTGACGCTGCTGCTGGAGGACGACCTCGACGTCTCGCGCGGCGACCTGATCGCGCGCGCCGGCGAGACCAACCCGCCGACGGTCGCGCGCGAGCTGGAGGCGACCGTCTGCTGGATGAGCGACGTGCCGCTCAAGCCCGGCGGCCGTTACGCCCTGAAGCACACGACCCGCGCGGTGCGCGCGGTCGTCGACGACGTCGACTGGCACCTCGACGTCGAAACGCTCGCCCACGAGGAGAACTCGCACGGCCTCGCGCTCAACGAGATCGGCCACGTGAGGCTGCGCCTGAGCGCCCCGCTCGTGTTCGACCCCTACGCGCGCAACCGCGAGACCGGCAGTTTCATCCTGATCGACGAGGCGAGCAACGACACGGTCGGCGCCGGACTGATCGTCGCGTCGGCGGGGTGAGGTCAGGCCCCGAGGGGGCGCGCGGACATCGCGCGACCGGTAGGTGAAGGGTCACGTTATTCTTCCGCCCCGCATGTTCTCGAAGGTTCTGATCGCCAACCGCGGCGAGATCGCGGTCCGCGTCATCCGCGCGTGTGAGGAGCTCGGCGTCGCGTCGGTCGCCGTCTACTCCGAGCTGGACCGCGACGCGATCCACGTCAAGCGGGCGGACGAGGCGTACCTGATCGGGCCGGGTCCGGCGGCCGAGTCCTACCTCGTGATCGAGAAGATCATCGACGTGGCAAGGAGATCGGGCGCCGAGGCGATCCACCCCGGCTACGGCTTCCTGGCCGAGAACGCGGCGTTCGCCGCGGCCTGCGAGAAGGCGGGCATCGTCTTCATCGGCCCGCCGGCGAGCGCGATCGAGGCGATGGGCTCGAAGACGGCCGCGCGCGAGCTGATGCAGAAGGCGGGCGTGCCGATCGTGCCGGGCACGACCAAGCCGGTCGCGACGGTCGCCGACGCGCGCAAGGTCATCAAGGACACGATCGGCTTTCCGGTCGCGGTCAAGGCGGCCGGCGGCGGCGGCGGCAAGGGCTTCCGGGTGGCTTTGAGCGACGGCGAGCTGGAGGCCGCGTTCGAGGGAGCCGCGCGCGAGGGCGAGAAGTTCTTCTCCGACCCGACCGTGTACCTGGAGCGCTACCTGCCCGACCCGCGCCACGTCGAGGTGCAGGTGCTCGCCGACAGGCACGGCAACGTGATCCACCTCGGCGAGCGCGACTGCTCGGTCCAGCGCCGCCACCAGAAGCTGATCGAGGAGTCCCCGGCGCCCGCTGTCGACGCGGCGCTGCGCGCACACATCGGCAGAGTCGCAACCGACGCGGCGTCCGCCGTGAACTACGTCGGCGCCGGCACGATCGAGGGCCTGCTCCAGGACGGGGAGTACTTCTTCCTGGAGATGAACACGCGCGTCCAGGTCGAGCATTGCGTGACCGAGATGACGACCGGCGTCGACATCGTCAAGGAGGGCATGCGCGCCGCCGCGGGCGAGCCGCTCTCCGTCAAGCAGGAGGACGTCGTCCTGCGCGGCCACGCGATCGAGTGCCGCATCAACGCCGAGGACGCGTCGAAGAACTTCGCGCCGGCGCCGGGCAGGATCGGCGCCTACGTCGAGCCGTCCGGCCCGGGCGTGCGCGTCGACTCCGGCGTCGGCCCGGGCGGCGAGGTCTCGCCGATGTACGACCCGATGGTCGCGAAGCTGATCGTGTGGGACTCCGACCGCGAGGCGGCGACGAGACGCATGCTGCGCGCACTCGACGAATTCGAGATCACCGAGCTGAAGACGCTGATCCCGTTCCACAAGGCGCTGCTCGCGACGAGACAGTGGGGCAACGCGGAGACCTGCCGCGACCTCGTCGAGGACAGGAGATGGCTCAGAGCGCTCGCGTTCGAGCCGGCGCCGACGTCCGACGGCGACGCGGAGGGCGAGACGGTCGAGCAGACCTACACGGTCGAGGTCTCGGGCCGGCGCTTCGACGTGAGAGTGATCGGCCCGCCGCCCGCGTTCGGCGGCGTCGTCGCGATGAACGGCTCGGCCCCGGCCGCCGGCGCCTCGCGCAAGCCGCGCGAGCGCAAGAGAGGCGGCGGCGCCGTCGGCGGCGACACGCTCCCCTCGCCGCTCCAGGGCAACATGTGGAGAGTGAAGGTCAGACAGGGCGACACGGTCGAGGAGGGCCAGTTGCTCTGCATCATCGAGGCGATGAAGATGGAGAACGAGATCACCGCCCACAAGGCGGGCATCGTCGCCGACCTCCCGATCGTCGAGGGCGCCGCCATCTCCGCCGGCGACCCGATCGCGACGATCACCTCGACGGTCTCCGAGTAGCGCCGCGCTCAGTCGCCGAGCAGGCTGACGTTGTACTCGTGCAGCTTGCGGTTGCCGCCGTCGCGGCGGGCGAGCGGGAGCGGGGCGGACGCGGGGTCCTCGGCGGCGAGCGCTTCGACGTAGGCGAGGTCCTCGCGCAGGATCGCGGCGGCGCGGACGCTGTCGAGCGGCTCGCCGTGCCCGGGCACGACGGTGTCGGCCTGAGCGACGAGCGGCTCGAGTCGGCGCAGCGTCGCGAGGTAGCCGTCCAGCGAGCCGCCCGGCGACAGCTCCGGGATCGCACCCGGGGAGAGGTAGTCGCCGCAGACGAGCACGCGCGCCCACGGGATCCACACGGCGGTCCCGTCGGCGGTGTGGCCGTCGGCCGGGTGCAGCTCGAGCTCGCGCTCTCCGAGCGCGCAGTAGCCGGGCACCGGCAGCGCCTGCACACCCGGCAGCGACAGCGGCCCGGGACGGTCGATCAGGTACTGCTCGTCGAACTCGCGCAGCTCGCGCTGGGCGGCGCCCGGCTCGGCCGCGAGCCGCGCTGCCGTCGTCTCGCCGCAGCCGATCGACGCCTCCGGAAACGCGTAGCGGCCGAGCAGGTGGTCCCAGTCGGCGTGGGTCACGAGCAGGCCGGAGACGGGGAAGCCGGCCTGCTCGAGCAGCGCCGGCAGCGCCTCCAGCTCCTCGGGCAGGATCGGCGAGTCGATCAGGAACGCCTCGTCACCCGAGCGCACCGCCGTACAGGTCGTCTTCCAGATCGCGCCGATCGCGACGACGACGTCCTCGTGAACGGCGACCGCGCGCATGGCGGCAAGGGCGACTCGGCTAGAAGCCGAGCAGTCTGACCGCCTCGCGCAGGCTGGAGACCTCCGCGTCCGGTCTCTTCGCGCCTTCGAGCTGCGCTCTGGAGCGGTTCACCCAGACCACCGGAACTCTGGCCTTCAGGCACGGCTCGACGTCGTGGTAATAGCTGGACGTGACGTGAACCCAGCCTCTCTTGCCGCCGATGCGCCGCTCGCACTCCTTGAAGTGCGCCGGATCGGGCTTGTAGGAGCGCACCTGCTGCGCGGTCACGACGAGGTCGAAGTCGTGCGGGATGTGCCGCCGCGTGAGGCCGAGCAGCTTGTCGTCGATGTTCGCGATCAGGCCGAGTCTGACGCCGGCTCTCGCGAGTCTCTGGAGCACCGGATTGGCCTCTCTGAAGGCCGGCCAGCGCTGGACCGAGTCCGGCAGGAAGCCGCTGCGCGAGGGCTCGAGCGGCCAGTCGAGCTCCTCCGCGATCTGGATCGCGGTTCGGCGCAGCACCTCGGCGTACAGCTCGTACGAACCGGCCTGGATCTGCTGCTGGATCGAGTGGAAGAGCGGGATCAGGGCGTCCCGATCCATCTCGAAGCCGTCGCGCTCGGCCTCTCTGCTGAACGCGTCGAACGCACCCGTGTCCCAATCGATGAGGGTGCCGTAGACGTCGAATGTGACAAACGTTACGTTTCTGGGAATCGGCATCGGCCGGGGATTATGCCTCGCGAGCCGGCCGCGACGCGCTGCGAAGCGAGGTCGGGTATCGTGCCGCGCCGCGATGGACCTGCTCGAGTACCAGGGCAAGCTGCTGTTCGCCCGTCACGGCATCCCGGTCCCGTCCGGCAAGCCTGCCGCCACCGTCGAGGAGGCGGTCGCCGCCGCCGACGAGATCGGCTATCCGTGCGTCGTCAAGGCGCAGGTGCTGATCGGCGGCCGCGGCAAGGCCGGCGGCGTCAAGCTCGCGCGGGACAGAGCGGAGGCCGAGCGCTACGCCTCCGACATCCTCGGGATGGACATCAAGGGCTTCACCGTCCACGAGGTGTGGATCGAGGCCGCCTCGGACATCGCCGCCGAGTACTACGCGTCGATCGTCTTCGACCGCGCCGCGAAGGCTCCGCTGGTGATGTTCTCGACGAAGGGCGGCATGGACATCGAGGCCGTCGCCGAGGAGACGCCGGAGGCGCTGGTGAGAATCCACGTCGACCCGCTGCTCGGCTTCCAGGACTTCCACGGCCGCCGCCTGGCCTTCGAAGCGGGCGTCGACGCCGACGTCGTGCGCCCGGTCGGCGCGCTGCTCGCCAAGCTCTACGACGCGTTCGTCGCCGAGGAGGCGATGCTCGTCGAGGTCAACCCGCTGATCGTCACCGGGGGCACCGCCGAAGGTGGTCGCGACGTGCGCGCGCTCGACGCGAAGGTCACGCTCGACGGCAACGCGCTCCACCGCCATCCGGAGAATGCTGCGCTTCGGAACCCCTCCCAGGAGGACGAGCAGGAGCAGATGGCGCACGAGCGCGGCCTCACGTACGTGAAGCTCGACGGCGACATCGGCATCCTCGGCAACGGCGCCGGGCTGGTGATGTCGACGCTCGACGTCGTCGCGCAGGCCGGCGGCGCGCCCGCCAACTTCCTCGACGCCGGCGGCGGCTCGAAGGCCGACGCGATCGTCAGCGCGGTCGAGGTGATCCTCTCCGACCCGAAGGTCAAGGCCGTGCTGTTCAACATCTTCGGCGGCATCACCCGCTGCGACGAGGTCGCCAAGGGCCTGATCGAGGCGTTCGACGCGGTCAAGCCGACGGTCCCGTTCGTTGTCCGCCTCGACGGCACGAACGACGTCGCCGGCCGGCAGTTGCTGGCCGACGCCGCGCTGCCGAACGTCCACACCGCCTCGACGATGAACGAGGCGGCCGAGAAGGTCGTCGAGCTGGCGGCGGGAGCGGGAGCCGCGGCATGAGCGTCCTCGTCGGCAAGGACACGCGGTTGGTGGTTACCGGCCTGACCGGCCGCGAGGGCACGTTCCACGCGCTGAACAACCGCACCTACGGCACGAACGTCGTCGCCGGCGTGACGCCCGGCAAGCGCGGTCAGGACGTCGAGGGCATCCCGGTCTTCGACACCGTCCACTCGGCCGTCGCGGAGACGGGCGCGAACACGGCGATGATCTTCGTCCCGCCGCGCTTCGCCGCCGACTCGATCCTCGAGGCGCTCGACGCCGGCATCGAGCTGGTCGTCGCGATCACCGAGGGGATCCCGGCGCACGACGAGCTGCGCGTCTACACGCAGCTCAAGCGCACGCCCGGCGCGCGGCTGGTCGGTCCCAACTGCCCCGGCATCCTGTCGCCGGGGAAGGCGAACGTCGGCATCATCCCGGCGTCGTTCTTCAAGGAGGGCAATGTCGGCGTCGTCTCGCGCTCGGGCACGCTGACCTACCAGATCGGCAACGAGCTGGCCCAGCGCGGCTTCGGCAACTCCTCGATCGTCGGCATCGGCGGCGACCCGGTCCCCGGCTCGTCGTTCATCGACATCATCGAGCTGTTCGAGTCCGACCCGCAGACGGAGCTGATCGTCATGTCCGGCGAGATCGGCGGCTCGGCCGAGGAGGAGGCCGCCGAGTACATCGCGGCGCATGTGACGAAGCCAGTGGTCGGCTACATCGCCGGCTTCACCGCGCCGCCCGGCAAGACGATGGGTCACGCCGGCGCGATCGTCTCCGGCACCGCCGGCACCGCCAAGGCGAAGGCCGAGGCGCTCGAGGCGAAGGGCGTCCGCGTCGGCCGCACGCCGACCGAGACGGCCGAGATCGCGATGGAGATCCTGTCGGCCTGAGGGCCGGCAGCGCTCCGTCATCCGGCTGATCGGCCCGCGGCGACGGCTCGCGGGCGCTTTGCGTACCCTGCGTCGCATGGCTTCCGAACCCGCTCCGATCTCCTTCGCCCGCGGCGCCCCGTCGCTCGACATCGTCGACGTCGACGGCCTGCGCGCCGCCGCCGACCGCGCCTTCGCCAACGACCCCGCCGGCACGACCGCCTACGGTACGTCCATCGGGTACGTCCCGCTGCGCGCGTGGATCGCGGAGCGGCACGGCGTCGCGCCGGAGCAGGTGATCGTCACCAACGGCTCGATGCAGGCGGACGCGTTCCTGTTCGAGGCGCTCGTCGAGGAGGGCGACGTCGTCGTCGTCGAGAAGCCGACGTACGACCGCACGCTGCTGTCGCTGCGCTCGCGCGGCGCGGATGTGCGGCCGGTCGACCTGCACGAGGACGGGATCGACGTCGCGGGCGTGCGGGCGCTGATCGAGGACGGCGCGACGCCGCGACTCGCGCACATCATCCCCAACTTCCAGAACCCCGGCGGCTACACGCTGTCGGCCGAGAAGCGCAACGCGCTGCTCGCGCTCGCGGCGGAGCACGAAATGACGATCTTCGAGGACGACCCGTATGTCGCGCTGCGCTTCAGCGGCGAGTCGCTGCCGACGATGCTCTCGCAGGACACGGCCGGCCGGGTCGTCTACGCCTCCTCGTTCTCGAAGACGGTCTGCCCGGGGATCCGCGTCGGCTACCTCGTCGGGCCGGAGAAGCTGATCGCACGCATCACCAAGCTGGCGACGAATACGTACATCTCGCCGAACATGGTCGCGCAGTCGATCGTCAACGAGTTCGTGCGCGCGGAGGACGGCAAGGCGTTCGAGCGCTCGGTCGCGCGCGTGAAGGGCGCGCTCCACGAGCGCGCGCAGACGCTGTGCGCGGCGCTGGCGCGCGAGCTGCCCGAGGCGCGCTTCGTCGAGCCGCAGGGCGGCTACTTCCTGTGGGTCGAGCTGCCCGAGGGCACCGACGGCGATGCCCTGTTCGCCGCCGCCGCCGAGCGCGGCGTGCAGATCGTCAAGGGCACCGACTTCCTGCTCGAGGGCGGCGAGAACGCCTTCCGCCTCGCCTACTCCGGCGTCACCGTCGCGCAGATCGAGCAGGGCGTCGCCCGCCTCGCCGAGGCGGTGCGGTCGGTCGGCGTAGCGGCGTAAGCGTCAGCGGCCGTAGCGTCCGCCCAAGACCAACTGGCCTGGGAGGGCTGTGCGCGGCGGCGGTGACGGGTCGGCGGTGACGCTGACCGTCTCGGCGACGCTGCGGGTCAGCATGTGCTCGCTGCCGTTCGACGTGACCGTGATGTGCTCGTCGTCGGCGGCGGCGATCGTTCCGTCGAGGCCCGGCTCGACGCCGGCGTCCTTGAGGTAGTGGAGCACGTCCTCGGCCTCGTTCTCGAGGCGCAGGACTCTGATGCGCGCACCGGGCGCGCAGTCCGCGAGCGGGACGCCGACGATGCGCTCGCCGACGTTGATCGGATGGCCGTGCGGGCAGGTGGTCGCGTCGCCGATCGCGGCCTTCACGTAGGCCTCGAAGCGCGGTGACATCGCGTGCTCCATCCGCTCGGCCTCCTCGTGCACGTCGTCCCACGGCACGCCGACGACGTCGGTCAGGAAGCGCTCGATCAGCCGGTGGCGGCTCGTGATCTCCTCCGCGTGGCGGCGCCCGTCGTCGGTGAACGCGATCACCTTGTCCTCGCCGCGGGTGACGTAGCCGTCTCTCTCGAGCCGGCCGAGCATCTCGTGGACGGTCGGCGCCGAGAGCTGCATCGCGCGCGCGAGGTTCGCACCGGTCATCGGCAGGCCGGCCTCGAAGAGCCAGAACAGCATCTGGAGGTACTCCTCCTCGGCGACCGTCGCGTGCTCGTGGGTCACGCGGCTGATCGTAGTCGTTTTGCGGGCGCCGCTACGATCGGCGCCCGTGGCGCTTCCGCTCTCGCCTCCGCTCCCGCCCCAGCTCGCACGCTCGCGCGCCGCGCTGCCCGAGGGCGACGGCTGGGCGTACGAGCCGAAGTGGGACGGCTTCCGCGCGATCGCGTTCGTCGACGGGGATTCGCTGGAGCTGCAGTCGCGCGGCGGCAGACCGCTCGGGCGCTACTTCCCGGAGCTGCGCTTCCCGCCCGGCCGCTACGTGCTCGACGGCGAGATCGTGATCGACGGCGAGGACGGGCTCCAGGACTTCGACGCGCTGTCGAACCGCATCCACCCGGCGGCGTCCCGGATCGCGCTGCTCAGCGAGCAGACGCCCGCGCGCTTCGTCGCGTTCGACCTGCTGGCGAACGACGACCGTTCGCTGATCGAGCTGCCGTTCGCGGAGCGGCGCGCGGCGCTGGAGGCGTTCCCGTTCGCGCCGCCGGTCGAGCTGACGCCGTGCGTGCGCGACGTCGACGCGGCGCGCGCGTGGCTGGAGCGCGCGGAGGGCGTCGTCGCGAAGGAGCTGGCGGCGCCGTATCGGCCGGGGGAGCGCGAGGGGATGGCGAAGATCAAGCGCGTGCGCACGATCGACGCGGTCGTGATCGGCTGGCGCCCCGGGAAGGAGGAGCGCACGGTGGGGTCGCTGATCCTGGGCTTGTATGACGAGCGCGGCGAGCTGCATACGGTCGGGCACACGTCGGGGTTGAAGGCGGCCGAGAGACGCGAGCTGGTCGACAGACTGGCGCCCTACGCGACCGGCGAGCGCGGCCACGGCGACCCGTCGCGCTGGAAGAGCGAGAAGGAGCTGGAGTGGATCGCGCTGCGGCCCGAGCTGGTCGTCGAGATCTCGTTCGACCACGTCAGCGGGCATCGGATCCGACACGGCTCCAAGCTCCAGCGCTGGCGTGAGGACAAGCCGCCGCGGGAGTGCCGGATCGAGCAGATGGCGGGATGACTCCGGGGACCGCCTGAAGGGCAGGCGTTCATACAAGCTGCATGCTGTAGACCGAGCCGATTCGCCGCCGTACGGTTCGGCTCATGTCGCGAGGCCGTCGCTCCCGTTCCGCCCTCTACGAGCAGTTGCGCATCCAGATCGCCGAGCTGCACGACCAGTTTGGCGGCCTGCCCGCTCCGCATGAGGCGGGAGCGATCTGGCACGACATCTGGCTCGACGAGACGCACCACTCGACGGCGATCGAGGGCAATACGCTCGTCCTGAGGCAGGTGGCGCACCTGGTCGACGAGGGACGGGCCATCGGCAACAAGGAGCTGCGCGAGTACATGGAAGTGCGGGGCTACTCGAACGCCGCGGAGTGGGTCTACAGACACGGCGCCGACCCGGATGCGTCGTCGGACGACGCGCTCCTGACGCTGACCGAGATCCGGCATGTCCACGCGCTCATACTCGGGGCGGTGTGGCAAGTCGCACCCCACCCTGAGGCAGGCGACGACGAACGGCCGGGATCGTTCCGGCGGCATGACATCAAGACGTTCCCGGGCGGGATGAAGCCGCCACCGTGGACGGACGTCCCCGCGCGCCTCGACGGCTGGCTCGCCGATGCCGACGCGCTGCGCGGCCTCGAGGCTCCGCGGCTCCCAGCGGAGCTGGCCTGGCTGCACGCGCGCTTCGAGCAAGTCCATCCGTTCCTCGACGGCAACGGCCGAACGGGGCGGCTGCTGCTCAACCTGCTGCTCGCGCGCCTCGGCTATCCGCCTGCGATCGTCCGCAAGGCGGATCGCAACCGCTACCTCGACGCACTCCGCCATGCGGACGACGGCGACTGCGGACCGCTCGGAGAGCTGATCGCACGCGCGATCCTGGACAGCCTGCACCGCTTCCTGCTGCCTGCGGTCGCGAAGCCGGAGCAGCTCGTGCCGCTGCCTGCGCTGGCGGGCGAGAGCCTGTCCGCAAACGCCCTGCGCGTCGCGGCGGCGCGCGGACGGCTAGAGGCCGTGAAGGGCCGCGACGGGATCTGGCGCAGCTCGCGCGCGTGGGTGGACGAGTACATCGCCTCGCGCTACAGACGCGCGGCGTGAGTCAGCCGCCTCTGCGCGCGCGGCTGGGCTGGACGCGCCGGGGCTCGCCGCGCTGCTTGGCGAAGTGGGGCGGCCAGGGCGCGTCGCCGAGGCCGCCGGCCTCGTCGCGTCTGGCGAGGTCGAGCAGGGCGTCGAGCGAGCCGGGGCGCGCGTCGATGTCGGCGTGCGGGTCGCCGTCGCGCGCGAGGATCGCCGGCACGGTCGCGAGCGTGTAGGCGGCCGGATCGACGGCGGGGACCTGATCCCAGCGCAGCGGCATCGAGACGCGCGCGTCCGGCGTCGGGCGGACCGACCAGGCTGAGGCGACCGTGCGGTCGCGGGCGTTCTGGTTGTAGTCGACGAAGACGCCGTGGCGCTCCTCCTTCCACCACTTGCTCGTCGCCAGCTCCGGCACGCGCCGCTCGACCTCGCGCGCCAGCGCGAGCGCGGCGCGGCGCACCTCCGTGAAGCCGTGCTCTGGCTCGATCCGCACGTTGACGTGGATTCCGCGCGAGCCGGAGGTCTTGGGGTATCCGGCGAGCCCGTGGTCTTCGAGCACCGCGTGGACGCACATCGCCACCTGGCGCACGTCGTCCCAGCTCGCCTCCGGCGTCGGGTCGAGGTCGACGCGCAGCTCGTCCGGGCAGTCGAGGTCGGCGCGGCGCACCGGCCACGGGTTGAAATCGATCACGCCGAGGTTGACCGCCCAGACCACGTGCGCGGCGTCGTTGGCGACCAGCTCGCGCGCCGAGCGGCCGGACGGGAACGTGACGGTCGCGGTCTCCAGCCACGGCGGGGCGCTCTCCGGCACGCGCTTCTGGAAGAACGGCTCGCCGTCCGCCCCGTCGACGTAGCGCTTGAGGACGGTCGGGCGCTCGCGCAGGTGGAGCAGCGCCGGCTCGGCGACCGCGAGGTAGTAGTCGACGAGGTCCTGCTTGGTGTGACCGGTCGCCGGGAAGAACACCTTGCCCGGGTTCGACAGTCTCACCTCGCGCCCGGCGACCTCGATCGTCGTGTGCTCGCGAGCCATCGCCAGAGAGAGTGACATGCCGGCGGGTGACAGGCGGGTGACAGGCGGGTGACGGGCCACGCGGGTGGGTGACAGGATGCGGGAGGTGACCGCCTCGACCGCCCGCGCGCCGATCCTCGTCGCCCCGGCCGCGTTCGCGGGAACGCTGCGGGCACCGCAGGTCGCGGCGGCGCTGGCGCGCGGCTTGGAGGCCGGTGGCTGGCCCGTCGATCCGTGCCCGGCCGCGGACGGCGGCGTGGGCACGCTCGACGCGCTGCTGCCGGCGCTTGGCGGCGAGCCGGCGACTGTGGCGGTCGGCGGCCGCGAGGTCGGGATCGGGCTGGTCGAGGACGGCGGGACGGCGGTCGTGGAGCTGCATGCGATGGCCGGGTGGACTGACGGCGGCGCGGCGGTCGGTACCCGCGGCGCCGCCGCGCGGGACGAGCGGGCAGACGGTTCGAGCGCCGCGGTCGGGGAGCTGCTGCTGGCGGTCGACGCAACCGGCGCGGACGCGATCGTCGCCGGCGCCGGCGACCTCATCGTGCCCGACGGCGGCGCCGGCGCGGTGGAGGCGATCGCCGGCGGCGGCGGACTGCGCGCGCGGCTCGTCGTACTGTGCGACGTGCGCACGTCGGTCGAACGCGTGGCGGAGGCACTGGCAGGCGCCGGGGATCTGGAGCGCGAGCGGGCGCGGGAGCTCGGGGCGCGGCTCGACGCGCTCGCGCGGCGGCTTCCGCGCGACCCGCGCGGCGTCGCCTACGGCGGCGCGGGCGGCGGTCTCGCCGGCGCGCTGTGGGCGGCGTGCGACGCGCGGCTGGAGGGAGGCGCGCCGTTTGTGCTCGATCGCCTCGACTTCGACGCGCGCATGCGCGGCGCCCGCGCGGTGATCGTCGGCGAGGGCCGGCTCGACCTCGGCACGCTCGCCGGCAAGGCGCCCGGCGAGATCGCGACGCGCGCGCGGCAGAGCGGCGTGCCGTGCTTCGCCGCCGTCGGCTCGCGCACGCTCGACGCGTTCGGCGCGCGCATCCTCGATCTCCAGGCAGTGCTGGAGGCGGGCGACGCCGAGGCGCTCGAGGCGGCCGGACGACGCCTGGCGACGTTGGTGTAGCGTCGCCGCGGCGATGCCCCCGCTCCCCCGCCCCCAGCTCCCGCTTCCGCCGCAGCTCCGGCGCGCGGTCGTGATCGGCGCGGGGTCGTTCGGGACCGCGGTCGCGGTGCTGCTCGCGCGCGGCGGGATGCGCACGACCTTGCAGACACGCACGCGCGAGCAGACCGACGCCTTGGTCGAAGCGCACGAGAACAGCATCTACCTGCCGGGCGTCGAGCTGCCGCGCGAGCTGCGGATCGAGCCGGCCGCGCAGGGACTCGCGCGCGCCGAGTTCGTCTTCCTCGCCGTCCCCTCGCTCGGCCTCGGCGAGGTGATCGCGGGCCTCAAGCAGGCGGGGCTCTCGCGCCGGGCAGCGGTGGTCTCGCTCGCGAAGGGGCTCGTGCCGCCGGACGGCACGCCGCCGACTGCGCTGCTGAGCGCGCGCTTCGGCGCCGAGCGGGTCGCGTGCGTCGGCGGCCCCGCGCACGCGCAGGAGATGGTGCGCGACGGCGCCGGGCTCGTGGCAGCCTCGAACGACGAGGCGCTCGCGCAGCAGCTCGCCGCGATGTTCATCCGTGCGGGCGTCGTGTGCGAGCAGTCGAACGACCCGATCGGGGTGGAGCTGGCGGGCGCGGCGAAGAACGCCGCCGCGCTGGCCGCCGGCGCGACCGAGGCGCAGGGGCTGAACGCGGCCGGCGCGGCGGCCGGCCACATCTTCGCGGAGGTCTGGCGCTACGCCGAGCGGCTCGGCGCGCGGCCGGAGTCGATGATCGGGCTGGCCGGGACCGGCGATCTCGTCGCGACCGCGCTCGCGCCGCAGAGCCGCAACCGGCGCGCCGGCGAGCTGCTCGCGCAGGGCGTCCCGGCGAGCGAGATCCCGGGGCGGATCGGGCAGGCGGTCGAGTCGCTCGAATCGGTCCCGCTGCTCGCGCGCGGGCTCGCGCGCGCCGGGATCCAGGCGCCCGTCAATGACGCGCTGCGGCGGCTGATCGCCGGCGAGCTGCCGCTCGACGAGTGGGTCGCGCTCGTGCGCACGACCGTCCCGCCGCCGGCGCGCTGGCGCCCGCGGCGACGCGAAGGCGCGGGCGGCTGGGGGCGGGCATGGGAGCGCGTGCGGGCGTGGTTCGCCGGCGGCGCGCGCGAGCCCGGCCCGCGCTAGGTCAGCTCCGCCCCCGGCTCCAGCGCCCCCGAGCTGCGCCAGGCCGGAACGCCGAGCGCGATCAGCAGGAGCTGCTTCTCGGCACGGCGGACGATCTCGCGCTCGTGCTCCGAGTCGCCGCTCGGAGCGTCGACGAGCTCCTCCGCCGTCGCGACCATCGTGTTGACGATCAGCGTCGCGAGCACGCCGAGGTCCTCGGTGCTCCAGGCGTCGAGGAACGGGAAGCGCGCGAGATCGGTCGCGAGCTCGCTGCTGAAGAGGCGGATCTCGGCACGGATCGCCTGACGCAGGACGGGCATCCCGCTCGAGCGCTCGCGCGCGACGAAGCGGAAGTGCAGCCGGTGGGCGTGGACGTGGCGCACGAGGATCTCGACCGAGTCGCGGATGACGTGCTCGAACGCGAGGCCCTGCGCGCGCGCGTCGCGGAGCATCCGCCGCAGCGTGCGGAAGGAGTCGTCGATCAGCGCGAGGCCGAGCTCCTCCATCGAGCCGAAGTGGCGGTAGAAGGCGGTCGGCACGACGCCCGCCTCGCGCGCGACCTCGCGCAGGCCGAGGCTGCCGAAGCTCTTGCGCTCCAGCAGGCGCAGCGCCGCGTCGAGCAGGGCGATCCGGGTGCGCTCCTTCTGCTCGCGCCGCGTAGCGGGTGTCCGTCTGTGCACCGATCGCCTGTGCCCCATGTCACACAGGATATCTGGACAGATGGCGTCTGAGGCCCTAGTTTGTGCACAAGTGTTCACCGAAATGCCGCAGCGTCTCACGCGCAAGCTGCTCGGCTCGGCGCTCGCCGACGCGCTCGCGACCCCGCACGGCGTCGACCGCTACGTCGAGCTCGTGCGCCCCGCCTTCTCGCTGCACGAGGTGCGCGCCGAGGTCGTCTCCGTGCGCCGCCCCACCGCCCGCGGCGTCACGCTGACGCTGCGGCCGAACGCGAACTGGCAGGGCTTCTGCGCCGGCCAGTTCGTGCGCCTGAGCGTCGAGATCGACGGCGTGCGGCACACGCGCTGCTACTCGCCCGCATCCTCGGCGCATGCCGGCGATCTGATCGAGCTGACCGCCCACGCGCAGCCCGACGGCGTCGTCTCCCCGTTCCTGCGCGCAAGCGCGCGGGCCGGCATGGTCGTCTCGCTCTCGCAGGCCGACGGCGACTTCGCGCTGCCCGACGAACGGCCCGAGCAGGTGCTGCTGATCAGCGGCGGCAGCGGCATCACTCCCGTCATGTCGATGCTGCGCACGCTCTGCCACGAGGGCTACCGCGGTCCCATCGCCTTCCTGCACTACGCACGCGACGAGCACGACGTGGCCTATGCGCGCCAGCTTGCCGAGCTGGCCTCCGGTCATGCGAACGTGCGGCTGCTGCGCGGGTACACCCGAAAGATGGGCGTCGGCGAGCTGAAGGGCCGTTTCGGCCGCGAGCACGTGCGCGCGGCGGGGATCGACTCAACCCGTGCGCTGACGTTCGCCTGCGGGCCGAGCGCGCTCGTCGACGCCGTGCGCGCGACGTGGGCGCAGGACGAGCTCGACGCGCGCCTGTACGTCGAGCAGTTCGCGCCCCCGGCGCCCGCTCGCGTGGACACCACGGACGGCCACGTTGCCGGCACGCTGCGCTTCGCGCGCAGCGGCGTCGCGGCGACCGGCACGCCCGCGCCGCTGCTCGACCAGGCGGAGGCGGCCGGCCTCACGCCGACGTCCGGCTGCCGCATGGGCATCTGCCACACCTGCACCTGCCGCAAGCTCGAGGGCGCCGTGCGCGACGTGCGCACCGGCGAGGTCTCGACCGCGCCCGACGAGCTGATCCAGATCTGCGTCAACGCGCCCGTCGGCGACGTGACGCTCGACATCTGACCTTCTTCAGGAGCCAACGCCATGACCGCAACGACGCCGCCGCAGCTCACCCCGGAGCAGCTCGACGCGTTCGGGCGCGAGCTCGACGCGATCCGCGAGCGCGTGCTCGCCGACCTCGGCGAGCGCGACGCCGACTACATCCGCCGTGTCATCAAGGCCCAGCGCGGACTGGAGATCGGCGGCCGCACGCTGCTGGAGGTCGGCTTCCTGCCGCCCGCCTGGCTCGCCGGCACGGCCGCGCTGTCGCTCTCCAAGATCCTCGACAACATGGAGATCGGCCACAACGTGATGCACGGCCAGTACGACTGGATGAACGACCCGGCCGTCAACGGCCAGGCGTTCGAGTGGGACACCGCCTGCCCCGCCGACCAGTGGCGCCACTCGCACAACTACGTGCACCACACGCACACGAACATCCTCGGCAAGGACCGCGACATCGGCTACGGCGTGCTGCGGATGTCGGAGGACCAGCGCTGGCATCCCTACTACCTCGGCAACCCGGTCTACGCGGTGCTGCTGGCGCTGCTGTTCGAGTGGGGCGTGGCGCTGCACGACTTGGAGGTCGAGCGGATCGGCGCCGGCAAGGCGTCGTGGAAGGACAAGGGCGAGATGCTCCAGGCGATCTGGCGCAAGGGACGCCGGCAGGCGCTGAAGGACTACGTCCTCTTCCCGCTGCTCGCCGGGCCGGGCGCGCCGTTCACGTTCGCGGGCAACCTGACGGCGAACGCCGTGCGCAACGTGTGGGCGTTCACGATCATCTTCTGCGGCCACTTCCCCGAGGGCACGCACGAGTTCACCGAGGAGGAGACCGAGGGCGAGACGCGCGGGCAGTGGTACTTCCGCCAGCTCCTCGGCTCGGCCAACCTCACCGGCGGCCCGCTGTTCCACATCCTCAGCGGCAACCTCAGCCACCAGATAGAGCACCACCTGTTCCCCGACCTTCCCGGGCACCGCTACGCGGAGCTGGCGGTCGAGGTGCGCGAGATATGTCAGCGCTACGGGCTGCCGTACAACAGCGGGCCGCTGCACAAGCAGTTCGGCAGCGTCGTGAAGAAGATCGTCAAGCTGGCGCTGCCGGGGCGGGGCGGCGGCGAGCGCGCGCCGGAGCCGGCCGCGGTCGCTGTTGCGGAGGTGGTTGCGCCGCCGGAGCCCGAGCTGGTCGCGGCCTGACGGGCGCCAGTCAGGCGCGCTCGGCGAGCGTCGTGACGACGGCCTCGTAGACGCCGGCGCCGTAGCTCGCCTCGGCGATGCGGACGTTCGCGCGGCCGGCGATCGCCTCGCGCAGCGTCGGATCGCGTTCGAGCGCGTTGGCGACGAACCAGAACGCGCCGACGGCGGCGGCCGCGCCGAGGTCCTCGCGCGAGTCGCCGACCGCGATGCACTCATGCGGCTCGTAGCCGCGGATTTGCATGTGGCGGGCGACCGCGCCGGCCTTCGAGGCGGCGCGCGGGATCAGGTGGTAGCAGCGCACGAACGGCAGCTCGGCGAGGTCGGCGGAGCGCGAGCGGACGACGCCGTTGTCGACCAGGCGGAGCTGTCCGTGGCCGTGCCGCTCCAGCAGCGCGTCCGCCTCCTCCGCCGCGATCAGGCCGCGGAAGAGATGCGAGACGTCGCGGTTCGTATGCCAGGGGGCGTGGTACTCGAGCCGTCTCGCGTAGTGCTCCAGCAGCAGCGCGGGCGCGCCCGACGCCTCGATCTGCGCGTAGATCGTCAGGCCCGCCTCCGTCGGCTCCAGTCCGCCGGTGAGCCACTCCAGCTCGCCGTCCATCACGAGCCCCGAGCCCGCCTCGAAGATGTAGGCGCTCTGACCCATCAGGCGCGCGTCCTCCATCACCTGCGCCTGCCGGCGGCCCGAGAAGATCACGACCTCGACGTCGGCGCGGTGGCATGCCTGAAGCGCACGCACCGCGTCGAGGCTGAAGCCGCCGTCCGCGTCGCGCAGCAGCGACGCGCCCGGGCCGAGCAGGGTGCCGTCGAGGTCGACGTAGAGGCAGCGCATCGGGCGTGGAGTCTCGCACGACGGCGCCGCGTACCATCGACCCGATGGCCGTCGCGCGCACGAGAGCCGATCCGTGGACGGAGCTGCTCGAGCGCGGGCGGGCGGACGAGCGGCTCGTGCATGAGGCGACCGTCGAGCCGCGCGCCGGGCGTGCGGTTCCGATCCCCGGCGAGCTGCACCATGAGCTGCGCGCGGCGCTGGAGCGCGTGGGGATCGCTGCGCTGCACACGCATCAGCACGACGCGCTGCTGGCGGCGATGGACGGTCCGCTGATCGTCACGACCGGCACCGCCTCGGGCAAATCGCTGTGCTTCAACCTGCCGACGCTCCAGCAGCTTCTGGTCGACCCGCGCGCGCGCGCTCTGTATCTGTATCCGACGAAGGCGCTCGCGCAGGATCAGGCGCGCGCGCTGGCGGCGCTCCGGCTCCCGCGCATCCGACCGGCGATCTACGACGGCGACACGCCGCAGGCCGAGCGGCGCGCGATCCGCGCGAGAGCGAACGTGGTGCTCACGAACCCCGACATGCTGCACGTCGGGATCCTCCCGAACCACCGCGCGTGGGGCGACTTCCTCGCGAACCTCGCGGTCGTGGTGGTGGACGAGGCGCATGTCTACCGCGGCGTGTTCGGCTCCAACGTGGGCAACGTGCTGCGACGGCTGCGGCGGATCGCGGCCGCCTACGGGACCGAGCCGCGCTTCCTGCTGGCGAGCGCGACGGTCGCGAACCCGGTCGAGCTGGCGCAGCGGCTGACCGGCCTGGAGGAGATCGCGCTGATCGACCGCGACGGCGCGCCGGCCGCCGAGCGGCGCGTCGCGATGTGGAACCCGCCGATGCTCGACGAGGCGCTCGGGGTGCGGGCGAGCGCTTTGAGCGAGGCAGCGGACCTGTTCGCCGACCTCGTATACGCGGGCGCGCGCACGATCTGCTTCATCAAGTCGCGCAAGGCGGTCGAGCTGATCCTGCGCCATGCGACCGCGCGGCTCGAGAGCGGGGACCGCCGCGACCTCGCCGAGCGGATCGCGCCCTACCGCGCCGGCTACACGCCGCAGCAGCGGCGCGAGCTGGAGGAGCGGCTGACGCGCGGGGACCTGCTCGGCGTCGTCGCGACCGACGCGCTGGAGCTGGGGATCGACATCGGCGAGCTCGACGCGGCGATCTGCGTGACGTTCCCCGGGACGGTCGCGTCGCTGCGACAGATGTGGGGGCGCGCGGGACGGCGCTCGCGCGGGTTGGCGGTGTACGTCGCCGGCGAGGACGCGCTCGACCAGTTCTTCTGCCGCCATCCGGACGAGTTCCTCGGACGGCCGGTCGAGGCGGCGATCCTCGACCACGAGTCCGAGCAGATCCACGCCGCGCACCTGCTGTGCGCCGCGCACGAGGGGCCGCTGGCGCCCGGCGAGGCGGACGTGCTCGGCGCCGGCTGGCGCGTCGCCGCGGAGCGGCTCGTGAGCGCCGGGCTGCTGGTCGAGCGGCGCGGCGCGTTCCAGTTGCGCGCACCGGAGGACTATCCGGCCGCGCGCGTGCCGCTGCGCTCCTCCTCCGCCGACGTGTTCTCCCTGATCGACGTCGCGTGCGGCGAGATGATCGGGACGCTGGAGGCCGCGCGCGCGTTCTCGACCGTGCACGCGGGCGCGGTCTACCTGCACCTCGGCCGTGCCTACGAGGTCGTCCAGCTCGACCTGCACGAGCGGCGCGCAATGCTGAAGCCGTTCGACGGCGACTGGTTCACGCAGCCCAAGCGCGAGACGATGACGGCGATCGAGCGGCTCGTGGAGCGGCGCGAGACGATGGGGGTGACGCTGTCGTTCGGCAACGTCGTCGTCACCGAGACGGTGACCGGCTATCAGCGCAAGGCGCTCGCGGACCATCAGCAGATCGACTTCGTCGGCTTGGATCTGCCGGAGACGGCGTTCAGCACGCAGGCGCTCTGGTACGAGCTCGACGGGGAGGTCCTCGGCGCCGACGCGTTCGCGATCGAGCGGCTGCTCGGCGCGCTCCACGCGACCGAGCACGCGCAGATCGCGGTGCTGCCGCTGCTGGCGATGTGCGACCGCTGGGACATCGGCGGGCTCTCGACCAACGCACACCCGCAGACGGGCAAGCCGACGATCTTCGTCTACGACGGACACCCCGGCGGCGTCGGGATCACGCGCGCCGGCTACCGCGGCTTCGAGCGGCTCGTCGGCGACGCGCACCGGCTGATCGCCGAGTGCGGCTGCAAGCGCGGCTGCCCGTCGTGCGTGCAGTCCCCGAAGTGCGGGAACCTCAACGAGCCGCTGTCGAAGGCCGGCGCGCTGGCGCTGCTCAGACGCCTGCTGACCGTCTGACCGGCGCATCGGCGCACAGGTTTCCCTCCCGAAGTCCGTGCAAGGCTCGGTGCGCGGTTGGTGGTGGCGCAGCTCTGTGCCGACGTTGATCGGGATGGCTCGATCCATTCGCGCCACTTCTCTCCTCCTCATAGCTCTCGGGGTCGCGGCGCCGGCGCTGCCCGCCAGTGCGGCGGCAGCGGCGAATGCCGGTGGCGCGACCCCGGGGGGCGAGGTGGCGAGCAGTCCGGCGGGCGACGTCGGAGGCGCGAGCCCCGGCGCGGCGCCCCCGCAGACGGCGAGCAGTGCACGGACGGGCGGAGCGCTCGTCGGGCACAAGCCGCCGAAGCCGAGGGTCGTGCGCAGAACGGTCGCGAAGCCGCGGACGAGAGCGCCGGCGCCCAGAACACCGGCGGCGCCGTCGCCGCCGACGAGCCCGACCGTGCCCGGCGTGTTCCCCGTTCGCGGGCCGTTCTCGTTCGGCGGCCCGGATGCGCGCTTCGGAGCGGGACGCACGGGCCACATCCACCAAGGCCAGGACGTCGTCGCGGCGAGCGGCCAGGCGATCGTCGCGCCGGTGACGGGGACGATCGTCTGGCAGGCGAATCAGCCGGCCGGCGCCGGCTACTACCTCGTCGAGCACGGCTCCGACGGGCGCGACTACGTCTTCATGCACCTGCTGCGCGGGTCAGAGCTGGACGGGGTCGGCGACGCCGTGCGCGCCGGTGAGCAGATCGCGCAGGTCGGCGCGACCGGCGACGCGAGCGGTCCGCATCTCCACTTCGAGATCTGGGTCGGCGGCTGGCAGCAGAGAGGCGGCCAGCCGATCGATCCGCTGCCGCAGCTCAGGCGCTGGGCCGGGCTCGCGTAGCGCTGTAGTGCTCAGGCGTCGACGCTGCGCGCGAGCGCGAGCTGCTGCACGATCGCGCCGCCGGCGAGCAGCGCGATCGCGGCCCTGCCGAGCTTCGGGATCGCCCTGCCGGCCGCGAAGGTCGCGACGAGATCGACCGTGTCGGCGAGCGTCGCGCCGAGCAGCCACGGCTTGAGCGGGCTGCCGTTGCGCTGGGCGGCGAGCGTGCCGAGCGCGAGCGCCATGTCGCGCCCGCCGACGGAGCGGCAGAGCAGGGCGGTCGCCGGGCGTCTCGCCTCCTCGCCGCCGACCCAGCCCGAGCCGACCAGCGCCTGCGGCTTGGCGACGAGCGCGCCGCCGAGCGCGAGGCGGCCGGCGGCGAGCGTGGTGAGCATGGCGCGCGCGTTCATCTACGTGCGATCGTAGCCGGAGAGCTTTTGCCCGCGCGCCGGTCACGGGGTAGGCTCGCTTCGATGGCGTTCCGATCGTACGAGGAGGCGGTCGCCCAGCATCGCTGGGACGTGCCCGAGCACTACAACATCGCGCAGGACGTGTGCGACAAGCACCCGCGCGAGCGCCCGGCGATGGTGTGGGAGCGGTGGGACGAGGCGCGGCGCGAGCTGACGTGGGGCGACGTGCAGGACCTCTCCAACCAGGCGGCGTTCGTGCTGCGGGAGGCGGGCGTCGGACGCGGCGATCGCGTGGCGGTCGTGCTGCCGCCGACGCCGGAGACGGCGGCGATCTTCTTGGGCACGTGGAAGCTCGGCGCGCTGCTGCTGTCGATGAGCGTGCTCTACGGCGAGGAGGGGATCCGCCACCGGCTGCGCGACGCGGAGCCGGCGGTGCTCGTGACCGACGCGGCGAATGCCGAGCGGTTCGGCGACGCCGGAGTGCGCGTGCTGGTGCTCGACGGCGAGGGCTCCGCGGGCGGGCTGCTCGCGGGCGCGCCGACCGACTTCATCGGGGTGGACACCGCGGCCGACGATCCGGCGCAGCTCTACTACACGTCCGGCACGACGGGGCTCGCGAAGGGGATCGTCCACGCGCACCGGTACCTGCTCGCGCACGAGGAGTTCGTCTACTGCCACGAGGTAGCCGCCGGCGAGCGCTTTCATGGGATGGGCGAGTGGGCGTGGGCGGCGGGGATCGCGCCGCTGCTCGGACCGTGGCGGCTCGGCGCGGTGCAGTACGTCTATCAGCGGCGCGGCGGCTTCGATCCGCACGAGCAGCTCGCATTCCTGTCGCGCAACGAGGTGACGAACGTCTTCACGACGCCGACGGCGATGCGCGCGATGATGGCCGTCGGGGATGCGGGGAGACGGTACCCGTGCTCGTTTCGGCGCGTGTGCAGCGCCGGCGAGCCGCTGAACCCGGAGGCGATCCGCTGGTTCCGCGAGCAGTACGGGGTGACCGTGCTCGACTTCTACGGGCTGACCGAGTCGTATCCGCTCGTCGCGAACTATCCGTTCATGGAGGTGCGCGAGGGGTCGATGGGTCGGCCGATGCCGGGCTGGGACGTGGCGGTGCTCGACGAAGACGAGCGGGCGGTGGGGGTCGGCGAGCGCGGCGAGATCTGCCTGCGCGCCCGGTCGAATCCGCACTACCCGCTGGGCTACTGGCGCAACGAGGAGGCGGCGCGCGAGACGTTCGGCGGCGAGTGGTTCCACACGAAGGACGCTGCGTCGGTCGACGCGGAGGGCTACTACTGGTACGAGGGCCGCGCCGACGACGTGATCATCTCGGCCGGGTACCGGATCGGCCCGTTCGAGGTCGAGTCGGTGTGCCTGGAGCATCCGGCGGTCGCCGAGGCGGCGGCGGTCGCCTCGCCCGACTCGCTTCGGGGCACCGTCGTGAAGGCGTTCGTCGTGCTGGCCGCGGGATATGCGGGATCGGACGAGCTGGCCGACGAGATCAAGGCCCACGTGCGTGCGCGGTTGTCGGCCTACGCGTACCCGCGACGCGTCGAGTTCGTGGACGAGCTGCCGAAGACGCTGACGGGCAAGATCCGCCGCATCGAGCTGCGCCAGGCCGAGGCGGAGCGGGCGCGGGCCGAGGGCGCCGGAGCCTGACGGCGCGGCTGTTTGCGCCCCGCGGGAATCGGCCGAAACCCGGTACCATCGGCCGTCGCGGCGAGATAGCTCAGTTGGTAGAGCACACGACTGAAAATCGTGGTGTCCCCGGTTCGAGTCCGGGTCTCGCCATCGGGTGAAAGCGCTGCTATTCGGCGCTTTTTCTTTTGCCGCCTGCGGCCGGCGAAATGAGCGTGGACGCGCCTGTTTCTTGGCTCGTGGCCGATTCGTGGCCAAAACCCCGCGTCCAGCACCCGCCTGGACGGTCAGGATGGTGGCATCGTGGCTGTTCGGGAAGGCCTGCCCAGGCGTAGCGTGCGAGGCGACAGGAACAAGGTTGGCCGGGGACGGATGAGCGCCGCCCCCGGCCGAGCACCGAAAGGAAAGGCCTTCCGATGCCGGAGACGATTCTTCCCGACCCAGGGTCGGGACACCAGTCGCACGCGACCGCCCCACGACTGCGGTGGGCGCAGTGCACCCACTGGAAGCGCACGCCGGAGCTGCACGCGCTTGGCAGAGCGCTCCTGGAACTGCGTGCGGGGCGTGGGCTCTCTCAGGAGGAGTTCGGCTTCGCGGTCGGCCTGCACCGCAACTACGTCGGCTCGCTCGAGCGCGGCGAGATCAACCCCTCCTTCCGCGTCCTGCTCAAGCTCGCGACCGGCTTGCGCCCTGCCGTTCTCGGAGATCATCGCCGTCTACGAGCGACAGAAAGCTGCCCTCCTGCGAGACTCCCAGCCCACGCCGATCCCGGACAAATGACCGGTAGGCGCACCGCCCGCCACCACGTAGCGTCGTCTATGCGGATGGAGCCGGCTCCCGCTCAGCGGACAGGCGCCGGCAACGGGCCTTCCCCACGCCCCCGGCGCCTCGTCCGCTGAGCCCCCGCAACACCTACTCACACTGCATCGCGGTCGAGAACCGGGCGCGGTCCCGACGCGCCCATCAGCCCGCTCGCAACTATCGCGCTCTCGTGCTTGCGCTGTGGACGCTGCGCTAGATTGCAACCCTCTCAACGTCCGTACGACCTGGGCAACGTGAGAGGAAGGGACGCCTGCCAGCTTTGGATCAATGGCTACCTGACCGTCAGAGAGCAACGCCGATCACTTGTTCCTTGATCGACAACCAGCCCACTGAGAGATTACGCGTCTCTCAGATCGTGGCGTTATCGAGCAGCGGGGCCGCACGCCGAGCTACCGGCTGGCGATGTAGCCGCGGGCGGCCTTTCTCGCATGGCCCGCTCTTACGAGAGCGAGCAGCGTGCTGGAGACGGTGGCCGTGGCGATGCCGGTCTCTTTCTCGATCTCGCCGGCGGTCTTGGCCTTGGTCATGATTGCGTCAAGGATCTTGCGGCGATTCTCGCCGCGCGGCGCGCGCTCGGCCGTGGTGGGTCTCCTCGGCGACGCTGCGCGCCGGTAGTCACTGGGTGGCCTGCTCGAACCTACCCGGACGGCCTGGACCGCTGCGATCGCGGCGCGCAGCTCGTCGGCCTCGCGTTGAACCTCACCAAGGCGCTGCCTCATCGCGACCAACGCGTCATCGATCACAGACATCCAGAGCTCCAAGTCAAGTTGCCCCCAGACGCGCAGCACGCGTCGGCAGGCAGCGTGGAGTGCCTCGCCCCTCTCCGCGGTCCCGCGAGGCTCCGCACCATCGTCGCGCCTTCAGCGGCGCCTGCTCGGTCTCGGCCGTGGGCAGCCGGTGACCCGCAACGCCTGCGCAGCGTGAAGGACCGCGCCGTTCTGGGCGACGTAGTCGATCTTGGCCTTGGCGGCTTTGTGCTTGGTGGTGCAGAGGTTGGTGGCAGCGCCAATGGAGCCGTGGGTGTTGTCGCCATAAAGCTTGAGCGTGAAGGATCTGATCGCCACGTCCGGTGCGGTCGCGAACGTAGTCGCGAGATGCACACCACCAGGGATCGAGACGCGGCCGATCAGATCGAACGCGACCTGGCCGCGCAGGGCAACGAAGAGGTCGGGGATCGGATGACCGTTTCTGACGAAGTACACGCTCCCGCGCAACGGGTCCTTGAGCAGCGGCGTGACCGCCGAGGCCGTCCCGGCTTTCGCGTGGGCGCACTGCGCGATGTTCGTCTCGAACTGCGCACGCGTGCACGCATCATTGATCACCGTCAGGCGCGCGTCGATCGTCGTCGGCAACGTCACCCGCACATACCGCACATTCGCCTGCCCCCTGGAGGGCATCGTCAACGTCGTCGAGAGCGGCGTCGGCCGACCCGTCGTCAGATGCCCTCTCCCTCCCACCGTCAGCACCATTCTCGGCCTGAACCCCAGATTCGCGCACTCCACGGCCTGGAAGCGCTGACTGACATGCGCGAGCGCACCCTGAATGGACTGGATCACCCCATAAATCGTCTTCTGCGCACAACTCGTCGGGTTCAAGAAGAACCCCGACCGATCCACGTTGACGCGAACGTCGCGGACATCCAGCGGAATCCCCTGCAAGATCGTTGGCAATGGGTCGCTCACGATGCGCACATCGGCCGTGTGCTTATCCACGAACAACGCCGAGCGGACCACGACATCGCCCAGGTCGAACGGGCCGGCAACCGCCGGGACGACGATCGAGACCCCGAACGGCGCACCCTTATACGGCCCCGTGAGGTAGGCGCGCCCTGTGGTGATAAAGAACGGGTTGGTGCCCGCCCCCGCACCCGTGGTCACATCACCGATTCGCGATGACTCAGGGCACGCCCCGGCCGCCGCCTGCACATCCGCACAAAGCGGGACGCTCGCGATCCGCCCCGTCAACCCCGCCGGCATCAACACCGCCAGACTGCTCAGTTCCTGATCAGCATCCCCACGCGTGAGGCGCAGCAGGAACGATGAGCTTGACCCGGCGCGGTTGCTCAGCGTGCTTGCACTGAACCCGGGTACGAATGACGCCGGACAGAATTGCCCGTTGGCGTCGTGGTCGATCGTGAAACTCGGGTTCGATGTGACGACTCTCCCGTTCCAGCCGGTCAATACCGCCTGGCCCGTATAGGTCCCACACCGCTGCGGCAACGCCAACGGAGCCCGCGGCCCGCTCTCAAGCTCGATATGCAATCTCGTAAACGGGGTCTGGGGATTATTATCAAAGGTCGCCGTGATCTGTCCGGTGCTCGGATCGAGGGTGCCCTGCCCCGCGAGTTTGATAATCACTCCGTCGGCGCTGGCGGTCAGATACAGGGCAATCAGCGAGTGCGATGGATTATCGAACGGGGTCGCCAGATAGATCCCGCCCGTAACCGGGTCGGACAGCAGGGGGGTGTTGATCGTAACCGTTCCGATCTTCGACGCATCCGGACACCTCGGCATCGTGTTGGCGCCCAGGTCGATCTGCTCGGGGCTGCACCCCTGCAACCCATCCGCCGAGCTCGGATTCACCCGCACCCCCGCCGGCAGCATGACCGACGCTCGCATGAGATCCGACTCGCCCGTCACCGACGGATCATCACTCTGCGGCAGCCCCAAATCCAGGCTCAATCCAACGGGTGCTCCGGCCTGCGCAGGGTCTGGTTGTATACTCAACGTTGGGTCGAACGGCACGCTGTCACATCCTGTGATGCTGACTTGGGGGCCGCGCTCGTCTGGGGGATATGGATAGAAAGGAGCAGTATGGCTGTACCACGTCGCCGATTGATACGCACCTGGGTGCACCCAGGAATCCACCCGCGCCGTCGTCGGCAAACCTACCCCCGGCGCCGTACACGACGTCGGAAGCCGCAAGAACGCCCGCAACGGCGCACCACTTGAACATGACGGACCACCGTTGGCCGGCGCGTCGTGTCCCGGGCACGCGCGTTCGCTGTCATGGCTTGGGTCTGCGGGCACGCCCCAGAACGTCACCGTCGTCCCGATGATCGCCAACCCCTCCGGCAAATTCGTGCCGGTGACTGAGATCCCGTAATCCCCGCCCGTGCGCACCGACCCAGCGAGCAGAATCACAGTCCCATCCACGCTGAACCCGAACGCAGCAGGCACCCCCGGCGGCGGCACGAGGTTGAACACCGGCACCGGACCGGCAGTGTTAGGGCTGCTAAGGCCGCCGCCGGCCCCTTTCAGGCGTATGCTCGTCGTACCGACCTGCGAGGTCGACGGACACAACGGCTGGGAATCGAGCGGGCTGCCAGGAGGGGTGTGCGCCAATTGCGGCACTGTGCATTGATCAACCACGGTCGGGTTTCCTACCAGCCCGGGCGGGAGGTCCGTGATCACGTCCTTGACCGGCTCTACCGGCCACAACGACCCCAAAAACGGGGTGCTGTTTGTGAGCGTGTTAAAGTCGATCGAGACTGACGCAGTCGCCGGATGCACACCCGCGTGGGAGACGGGGTTCCCTGCCACATCCCCAACCAACCCATCGAAGGCGTCAACACCAAAACCTGGCGGCCCGGCCGAGACGGTCGTGGGATCGACCGTACTCGCACCCGTCGTCGCGCCACCACCTGAGACGCTGAAGGTGGCCGTCACCACGCTCGAGACCTCCACTGACGGGTCGGCTCTGACCGTCAACGCCAGTTTCTGCAATGACGCGCCGCCCGCTCCCGGAACGACATCCGTCGTGGTGCAGACCACGGTTCTGGCGCCAGCCACCGGCGATCTCCCGTCACTCCCATCAAAGCAAGGGTGGGTGCTGTTCGCACCCAAATTCTTCAGGGTCGCTGAGACAGCGGTCAACCCCACTGGCAAGCTCGCCATCACAGTGATCTGGCTGCCATCCGTACCTGCATCACCCGTGTTCGTCGTCTCCACCACATAGTCCAACGTTCCACCCGGTGCCACAGTGGTATCCGCCAACGAACTAATCGACCACGCCGGGCCCGCAGCCGCCAACGCACTCACCCCCAAAGACAACACACCCGCAAGCACCACGGCCAGCGCCACGACACGCCCCCCACGCACCGATCCAAGAGACCCTGACACGCTCATGCCACCCTCCGATGAGCTCCCCGCGCACGCCCTGCCTTCAGGGCTCTCTTCTTCCCAACTTGCTTCTTTATGGCTCGCTTGGGCCTTTTCACACACCGCAGCCGACCCCTCAGTCGCTTGCGCACATACCCTCTACGGCATCGGCTCGTTTTCGGCTTGCGCCTTGCGGCGGTGTTCCCCGCACCACTAACGACCGCACTCGCACCGGAGACCACCAACGGGGGCGACGCAAGCGGGCCTTGGCAGACACTTCCCACGCACGATGGCGTGCTCGCGGGCGGGTCGGGGAACCCGCCACTTACACGAGCGTCGTAGATATCGTATTCCTGATCGCTATCCCACCCCACCAACTGCTGCATGGTGCTGAAAAACACATCATCTCCGCTGAGGCTCGCGTCCAAAAACCACGAATCATCCGGGCTCGTCCCACTCGAGACCAAGGAGACTCTTCCGGCGGCGACGTCGTACTCATAGACATCAACTCTGCCATTCACATCTTCTGGCACCAGCGCCTGCGCTGTACTAAAAAAGACCCGCGATGCATCACCCGCAAGTGCACGTGTCTCATGCCAACTTGTCTGCGTCCCACCGTTATCAGTGCGCACCGCATCCGTCGCGTCCGCTCTCGACGCCCCCGAAGGACCACACGATACACACACCGGTGGGTCGCCGCCCCCACTCTCGGCATCAAACAGATAAAACTGGCTTGCCGATCCTGTCACCGCCCGATACAACAACCATCGCCCATCCGGACTCACCCGCGGCTGATACGGATACTCAATGAAATTCTGCCCCGAGCTGGTCATTCCCTCCAAATCGGAGGCGCTCAGCGACGTAACATACCGTACCGTGCCGTCATGCCAAAGGTAAACGGCAGGTCCTGGGTTCAGGGGGCCGCCGCTCACGATCTGCCCATCGGCGATGAAGTACGCATAGTGACCATCGTCGCTCAAACCCACGAGCCCCTGACCATCGGCCGCTGTTCCGTCGGCTGGTTCATGATCTGCGTTGATGTAGGTGAGGTGGTTTGGTGCCGATGCGGGCGAGCTGGCGTCATACATATAGATGTGTGAAGAGCTGTTCGCGGGCGTGTCATTCGTCAACGCCTGCTGTGTTGCGAAGAACACCCGCTCGCCATTGGTCGAGGCATCAAGGAACACCGCTGGCGCGGAGGTGTCTGGTGTACTGCGCTCGGAGGCGTTGAGCTGCACGGTCGAGGTCCCATCGACACGCATATACAACTGGCCGACCTGGCTCCGGCTCGTCGTCGGGACGGTGAAGAACACGCGGCTGTGGCCATCAGACCCATCGGCGACCACATGCGGTGTGCGTGTGAAATTGCTCGCGCCCTGGCCCGCGACCGAAGAGAGGGCGCCCACACACGCCGGACCGTGCATGTCATCACAGAAGCTCGCGCCGACTCGCGGCACCCGCCCCACCAACACGACCGACCTGCCGTCCCACTCATACGCCTCGACACGGCCCAGCGGTGACGCATCCGCCGTCAATCTCAACGACGACTCGAACACGACCCGCGACGCATCCGGTGACATCCACGCCAAAACCGGCTTTACCGCGTTGGCGACGTCCGCATTACTTGGTGCTGGGAACGGGCTGCTACACGCCGGACAGGCGCTGAGCAACTTATAGCTCCCTGCCTGCGCGGAGAGAAGATCCGTGCGGAGATACAGGTTCGGCACACCCGCCGTATAAGGATCAGCGGTCAACGGACTCTGCGCGAAGAACACTCCCTTGGACAGATCCGACGTGAACTCGCCCACGTACCGCGGCTCGAGGCCGCTCGTGATCCCGTCGTAGATGCTGCCACTCTGCAACGGCGTGATCGCGTGCGTAGCCCACCCGCTCGTCCCCGGGGCCGCGGTGCGCTCGCTCACATACTCGGTAGAGATCCCCGTCCCGACCGCATCCCCAAACGCGCCCAACGACAAAAACTGCAACGCACCCCCATCCGCCGCCGCACGCGTGCGCTGCGAATCCGAGACCACACCCGCCCCGTTCTTCGAGGCCGGCGAAACTTGCTCATAGGCACGACAATCCGCCAGGTTCGCTGAGAATCCCGTGCGAAAGGCCGCGTTCGGACAATCCGCCTGTGCTTGGACGGCAAATGCGCCGGCCAAACACGCGTTCGTCAGGAGCAACGGCGCTACAAGCAGCACTCGCCGCAAGCCTCGATACCGCACCACACGCTTCACCCTGTCGCTCCATTTCCCAGAGGAGCGGGACACCGTATCCCCATCCATCGCAAACCGCAAGCGTCTACGGTGCTGCCCACGCGCCAACCCGAAACTCACCCGTTGACACACGACTTTCCGGTTCGCTAGCCTACCCTGCGCGCAGCAGTCGCAGCCGGACGCAAGCGACCAGCGCTAGCACGAGGGGACACGTAACACGCTACGCGTGTAACACGCTACGCGTCGGCAATCCCACGCGCTCCCCTTCGCGCGCCACACACCACGGGAAAGGGGGAACGCCACTCTACGACCAAACACCTTTCGCGCGCACCTTGTGAGCGAATCAAACACCCACGCCGATCGCAACCGCGGTGGGCACCAACCAACACAAAGGAATTACCGTATGCGCACCTACGGCAAGCTCATCCTTGCAGCGCTCGCGGCCACCGGCATTCTCGCCCTCGCCGTCAGCAGCGCATCCGCAGGACGCCTGAGCACCAACGAAAAAAACTTCGAGCTCATATGGAACAATGCTTTCACAGGCAAGAACAACCTCGAACTCATAGACAGCTCGGCCGGCGTCAACATCAGGTGCAGGGTCACCTTGTTAGGTCGCTTTAGCTCAAATACGATAATCAAGGCCACGGGCCTCAACCAGGGTACGATTAACCACGGCGAAATCGTCAATGCATGCGAAGGTGGGTCGGCCACGATCAAGCAGGAAACCTTCCCGTGGAACCTTCGCTACCGCAGCTTCAGCGCATCGCTACCGAACATAAGGAGCATCAGCACCGGCCTTATCGGCGCCCGCTTCCATGTCAAAGAAAACGGCTTTTTCAGGCTTGAATGCGAATCCGCAACCGAAGCCAACCACCCCGGCATCGGTATCGCCGAAGGCGGGCTCGAAAGGACCGGTGAACCAGAAAATATAATTGCCGATACAAACGGCAGGATACCCCTCAGAGGTAGCTTCGCGTGTGAAATCGCCGAAGAAGGCGAATTCGGCGGAATCGGCTTACTCCGCAACCTACCACGCACCGCAAAGCTCAGGATCACCCTAATATAGTCAACGAAGAACACGCAACAAGCGCTGTTGAGGGGTCGCTCACCACGGTGAGCGACCCCTCACGCATTTTGTGCGGAGCCGAACCGGGGTTCTGGGGGACGCTTCGATCACAGCGAACGCTTAATGGCGTCGTAGAGCGCACTCTCGGCCATTCCCCGGCCCGGCGGAGGGCGCCCGGTGCGGGCTGAGCGTCACGCTTGAGGCAACATGGACGTCTCTGCCGGCGATCATGATGTACGGCGGCTCCAACAGCATCGCATTCGTGTCGGCGGCGACGCAGGTGCGGGCGCGGTGGAGGCAAGCATGCGGGCCTCTGCAAGCGATTGCTCGTTGTGCTCCGCACGTCCGTCGCGGAATCGCTCGATGAGCTGCGCATAGTCGCCCGCCTCGGCGAGCAGCGTGTCCTCGACTCGCTCCTTACTGAGCGCCGCCAGCGCGCTTGATCGCGTCCGACTGGATCACGCCACCCGATCCCTCGGGATGGAACTCGGTGCCCTCCCGTCGTTGCTCGGCTCGAAGCTGCGCCTCTTGAGCCTTCTTCACAAGGTCGATCAGATTTCGCGGCGGAACGATTCCATTGCCATCGCGGGTGCGGGCGAGCATCCAATTCCATGTCGTCGGACGACGGGAGCCTTGGTCGACCTGCTCGGGAAAGACAGCGTTGAACAGATCCATATTCGACGCATCCTGGGAGACACCCAACGCTCTGAGTTCGACCATCTGGTGACTTAACGCGCCCTCGTTCAGGGCGAGCACCCAGTTCCCGACAAGCGCCAAGAAGTACGCCTTCCAGATGGTGATGTATTGGCCCTCTGAGAGGGGGTCGCCTTCCACCAGACGCTGAAAGACGGGCGCTCCGACAGGGTTGAAGCCGGCCAGGACCTCAACATCATCCAGCAGGCCCGGGTAGCGCTTCTGGAGGATCCGGTAGAGCGCCGTCTTGCCCGTTCCCTTGTCCCCGGCCACAGTGTCGTGCCGGTTCTCTACGAGCCCTCAAAAGACATCCGTCTCCACGAAGTAGTCTTCGAGCGCATCGTCGTGCTCGGCGACCGAGCTACCGAGATCGAGCTGTCGCAGTACGTCTTGGATCAGCATTTCGGCGCAGTGCTAGGAGCTTGCCCGGCGCCATGGCCACAGTGGGGTGCCCTGCTAAAGACCGGACGCCCGTCCGCAAACACCTTTAGCAGCGGTAGCCTGTGTCAATGGCCACCCGCCGCGTCAACCTGCCGCTCGATGAGGAGCTGATCCGCCGTGCGCGGGACATGGACAGCACGGCGCCCGAGAAGAGCGACGCGCAGGTCGTGGAGGACGCGCTCGCCGTCTACCTCGGCATGAAGGCGCTCGATGAGTCACGCGCGTTGGGGACGCTCCCACCCGACGAGGCTGACCGCCTCGCGGTGGAAGAGGTCCGCGCGTATCGCAAGGCTCAGCGTCATCGCGCCACGTGAAGCGCGCCGTCGTAGACCCGAGCGTCCTGATCTCGGCGTTCGTGGGAAACCCCGATGCGGGGCCGGCTCAACTCGTGGCCGCTTGGGGGGACGAACGCTTCGTGATGGTCGTCTCGCCGAGACTGCTCGCCGAACTGGATGGGGTTCTATCGCGATCGAAGTTCGCGCACCGAACGCGTCACCAGCGCGGCGCCGCTTATGTCGCAGCGTTCGCTGCGCGAAGCGAACACCATCTAGATCCCGATGACGTCGGCGGCCATGTGCGTGACGCGGACGACGACTACCTCGTCGCGCTCGCCCGAGCTGCGAAGGCCGATGCGATCGTCTCGCTTGACCGCGATCTTCTCGACGCACAGCTCGCAGGTCTCGCCGTCATGGACCCCGCCCGCTTTCTCGCGAGCCTCTGACGCACGATTGGGTCACCGCCGCCCCGGCCGTGACCCAAAGCCCCAGGAATCGCCTGGAATCCGCCGGCATTGCCCGCGTCCGTTAGCTCAGGCAAGCCCCTGCAAACCGTGCCAGTCGTCCTCGTCCTCGTCGCTGCCTGAAAATCGTGGTGTCCCCGGTTCGAGTCCGGGTCTCGCCATCGGGTGAAAGCGCTGCAAGTGGGAGCTTTTTGTTCTCCGGCTTTTGGGACCTCAAGCGAGGGTTTTGGCCACAGACCGCCGTTTCGTGGCCAAAAACCCTGCCCCCGTCCACTACGGGCATCACGATGGAATCCCCGTGGTGACTAAAGGCATATGGAAGTAGCAATCGCCAGTTAGGTCCTGTGCGGGCTTCAGCACGCTCGCGAATCGTCGTCCTGCCGGTTTGATTTGTGGCACTGCGAGACACGAAACCGCCTGCGATCAGCATGTTCTCGCGGCACGTGCACAAGGTCACCCCGAGCGGCGCACGCCAGATTCGAGCGCCCGGGGTCGGCAGCGTCGTCGCCGCATGCCCCGGTCGGGTGCTGGCTCGTTGCACGGCGACGGACGTCGACACCGAGCCCGACCAACCGAGGCCGAGTGGGTCCACCGGGCACGGCGCTGACGACGTTGCGTCAAGACGTCCATGCCTCCAGGGATCCATCGGCCGCGCTGTAGCGTTCCGCTACACTCGCTCGGGATGGCAACGATGCCGACCCGCATCCAACGCGACCTGTTCGAGGCCGCCAAGCAAGCCGGCGAGCTCCAGAGCCGCAGCGCCGCGCAGCAGATCGACCACTGGGCACGAATCGGCCGTGAGCTGGAGGCCTCCCCGGCGGTGACCCACGACCAGGTCGCACGCGTGCTCGCGGGCACCGCTTCCTACGACGCGCTGGGCGAGACCGCCCAGGCCGTCGTCCGCGCGCGGTGGGACGAGGATGTCGCCGAGCGCGCTGCCGCGCTGGACCTCGAAGCGGAGCTGATCGCTGCCGGCGACTCGTGGGTCGAGGCCGACGCCGAGGGCAACCTCGTCGTGCGCGGCACGACCGAGTGAGCACGCCGGTCCTGCACGTCCTTGCCGGACCCAACGGCTCGGGCAAATCGACCTTCGCGTACCGCGTGCTGCAGCCCGCGACGCACCTGCCGTTCGTCAACGCCGACGAGATCGCGGCGGAGCGCTGGCCTGGCAAGGAGCAAGCACACGCCTACCAGGCAGCCGACGCTGCCGCCGCCGCGCGCGAGGAGGCGCTGACCGCGCGCAGATCGTTCATCGCCGAGACCGTGTTCAGCCATCCGAGCAAGCGCGACCTCGTCGCGCAAGCGCAACAGGCCGGCTACCGCGTCGAGATGCACGTGACGATGGTCCCCGTCGAGCTGACCGTTGAACGCGTGGCCTTCCGCGTCGCACACGGGGGCCACGACGTTCCCGAGACGAAAATCCGTGAGCGCTACGAGCGCCTATGGACACTCGTCATCGATGCGGCGAGGATCGCCGCGCGCGCGACCTTCTACGACAACACGCGGGCGCGCACGCCATTCGTTCCCGTGGCCCGACTGGAGCGCGGGCGCCTGACCGGCCCAGCCGCCTGGCCGAGGTGGACGCCGTTCCGCACGAACTCGTTCTGAACACACTGCAATGTCACCTTCCACAAGCCCCACAGGCAAACTGCAACAGCGCGAAGAAACGGCGCGAGCTTGCTCGCGGGGAAGGCTGCGATCTGGGGCTTGTTCAGTGGCTCGGGGGCCACGGGACGACCTCCTTGAAGGATCCGCCGCTCTTACGCCTCAGTCGCCGGCGGTGACGATGCGCGCGCCGATCGCCTGGTATGTCGCGGTCGCGCGCCCGTCACGGGTCGCGAGCACGACGTCGTGCTCGACGGCGACGAGTGCGACGAGCGCGTCGTAGACCGCACCACCCGCGATGCCGAGCTCGGCGAACAGCTCCGGCAACCGCGCGGCGGTTCTCGGCTTGAGTTGCAGATGCGCGGCGAAGCGCGCCCGCAGGAGCCGGGCGGCATCCGCGGGCGCTACGCGCAGATCCCCCGGTAGGCGCGTGAGCACCGAATACGTCTCGGCGACCGCATGGCCGCTGAGCGCCAGCTCACGCCCGTCCCACCAGCGCACGACAGCGTCGTGCGCGCGGTGGGTCTGGACGAGCAGCGGAACGGCGACGCTCGTATCGAGCGCGAGCCCGCTCACCGCCGGCCGGCATCGATCAAACCGAAGACGGTCTCGTCGTCGATCACCGTCTCGCCGGTCGCCACGAGCACCCCCGCCTCCTCGACCACGTGAGCGGTCCGGCCCGCCGGAACGAGCTGCAACCCCGGACCGTAACGCGAGATGTCCACCGTCGATCCCGCCGTCAACCCCAGCGCATCGCGCAACGGCTTCGGCACCACCACCCGACCGACGGCATCGATCTTCGTCTCCATTGGCAAAACGATACCAGCGTGTTCCCTGATCGACCGCGCAAGCCGCCCTTACTGTCAACGCAAGCGAAAGGAAGCGACCGCGACAGCCGTGGATCGCCCCTTTGTTGCCGCGCGATGCACCTCCAGTTATGGTGCGCTCAGGAGAGAGATTTGCGTCGCCTTCCGGGACTGGTACTAGCGAGCGCTGTGTCCGTGACCGCTTGGGTCTCGGTGCTGGCCGCGACAAGCACGGACCATGCGCGCGCGGCCCCGCCCGTGCAGGTGGTGTTCGGGTTCCAGGGGAGGATGTGGGGCGAGCAGGACTTCTACGGCTTCATCTCGGTGGCGAGACCGTTCGGCTATACCGGACATCTCTCGTGGGCGTATGAGTGGTTGGTGACCTGCTCGACGACGACCGCGGGCTTGGCGGCCGGAGCGCAGCTCAGTTGCACAGGTCCGGTGCGAATCGACGGGTGGGTCAAGGAGAGGTTCGTCGATCCGCTCGTGGGGGAGAGCTGCACGGCGAAGATCACCAGCCAAGCGAACGCTCAGTGGGGCGTGGGCGCATTCCTCCGCAGCCCGAGGAGCGTCCGCCTCAGCGCCAGCCCACCAGACGTGATCGCGACGAACCCCAGCCCGCCCGACTCGAGCTGCCAGCTCAACGAGGCGATCCAGTGGCAGAGCGACCCGAACATCAACGCGACCGCGCCGTTGACGGGCGGCGGCGCCGTAGCGCACGCCCACGGCAGCGGGACCTACGTGGATACCAGCCCCCAAGGTTCCGTCGTCCGCGGCCACACGGGGTCCTGGTCCTTCGTCGACATGCACGTCATCGGGCTTTCGTCTTCGAACGCCGCCGGCGGTCTCACCGACCTCTCGGGCAACATCGCGCAGTACCTGAGTGGCGTGCGCGACCAACTGGGCAGCGGGGTCTCGGGCCTCCCCGGCCTCCCCGCGCCGCTCGCGTACGTTGGCAGGAGCGGCACGCTTTCCGGCCAGGGAACCGCGTCGGGAGCCGGATCCGCCTCCGCCGTCGACGCATCCGCGGCCGGTCGAGCGCTCTTCACGATCGATCAGCGCCTGCGCCCGGGGATGACACGGGTCGCGGTACGACTGACTTCAGCAGGCCGGAGCTGGCTCGCCCGCGCAGGCGCGGCGAAGCTGCGGGTCGCGCTCACCTTCAGGCCGAAGCGCGGCCATCCCGCCAAGATTCACCCGATCGTCGCGCTGAGCCCGCCGATCCCTCGCGGCGCGTACGGCTGACGCGATCCGAAGGACCGGCGAAGCGGGTGCGCCGCGCTGGGATGATGGCCGCGATGTTGCTGCGCGCCACGCCCGGCGGACTGATCGTCCGCGATGACCAGACGGACCGCTGGGTCTCGCTGCCGGTGGCGAACGGCTACCTGGCCGCCGGCGACGCGCTGATCGAGCCCGAGACGCACGACATGCTCGCGTTCCTCGCCGGCGGCGCGGCGACGCGTGAGGCGGCGGCCGCCGCCGTCGACGCCGCCCGGCGCGACCCGGCCGCCGGCGCCGACCCCGCGGCCGCCGGCCTGCCGTTTCGGCCGCGCTCGCTGCGGGCGTTCATGCTGTTCGAGTCGCACACCGTGCGGTCGGCGCGGATGCTCGTGAAGCACTTCTTCCCGACGCCGGCGGTGCGCGTCATGGACGCGTATGAGCGCGTCACGCGCGGCACGTTCCCGCCGCTGAAGCCGAAGCGGGCGTTCTACGAGCGGCCCGAGATGTACGTCGCCAACCACACGGCGACGCTCGCCGACGGCGAGCCGATGTGGTGGCCGCGCCACACGAGCGCGCTGGACTTCGAGCTGGAGCTGGCGTTCGTGCTCGCCAGGCCGCTCACCGACGCCGCGCCGGATGAAGCCGCCGCGGCGATCGGCGGCTGGCTCGTGCTGAACGACTGGAGCGCGCGCGACGTGCAGGCGGCGGACGCCCGCCGCTCGATCTTCGGCCCGGTCGTGAAAGCCAAGACGTTCGCCAACTCGCTCGGCTGCGACGTGCTCACCGCCGACGCCGTCCCCGACTGGCAGCGGATGCGCGGGCGCGTGCGGGTGGACGGCGAGCTGTGGTGCGAGGGCTCGACGGCCGGCGCGCAGCACGACGTCGGCGCGATGCTGGCGCACGCCTCCGCCGGCGAGCGGCTCACCGCGGGCGACGTCTTCTCGACCGGCACGATGCCCGGCTGCTGCGGCCTGGAGCTGGAGCGCTGGCTGAGACCCGGACAGACGGTCGAGCTGGAGATCGACGGGATCGGGACGCTGACGAACCGGATCGACCCCGAGGCGTCGCCGAGGTCGCTGGCGTGAGCGTGAAGCCGTTCAGCCTGCTCGCGGCGCTCGGCACGGCCGCGCATCACGGCTTCGAGCGAGCGGCCGGCGTCGGGCTCGTGTTCGAGCCGTTCCTGGGACGACGGCGCACGACCGCGCTGTGGGTGGTCGCACTGCCGTTCTGGATGTGGCGCGCGACGCGACCCACGCCGCGTGACGAGCCGCTGCTGGCGCTCAACGCCGGCGTCGCGATCGCGGGCTCGGCGGTGCACTTCGTCAACTGGCCCTGGTCCCTGCGCGGCGGGGTGCTGCCGTGGCTCGACGAGGCGGAGGGCCTGCCGCCCTCGAAGCTGCCCGCCTACAACACGATCCTGTGGCTGTGGATGGCGGGCGGCGTCGGCAGCGCGCTGCTGGAGACGCGGCGCGCGGATCGCAAATGGGTCGCGCTGGGCGTCGCGACGGCGCCGGCGCTGCTGGCTTCGGCGCGCCACCACTTCAGGTGGGCGCGCGAGCAGGCGCGCAGGGATCCCGCGCACTGGTCGGCGCGGTTGCTCGACGACGGCGCCGCATGAGCGAGCGGCGGCTGTGGCCGGACGGCGCCCGCGCGGCGGTCTCGTTCACGTTCGACAACCTCGGCGAGGCGGCGGAGATCGAGCTGGGCCTGCGCGGAGCGGAGGAGCCGCGCGGAGGTCACTGGTCGGTCGTGTCCGCGCTGCCGGTGGTGCTGGAGGAGCTGGCGGGCGCCGGCTTGCCCGCGACCTTCTTCGTCGAGGGGGTGAACGCCGAGACCTATCCGGACGCGCTCGCGGAGATCGCGGCGGCGGGCCACGAGGTCGGCTTCCACGCCTGGTGCCACGAGGACTGGGGCGGCCTGCGCGCCGCCCAGGAGGCCGAGAACCTCGACCGCGGGCTGGCCGCGCTGCGGGGGATCGGCCTCGAGGTCGTCGGCTTCCGCCCGCCCGGCGGCCTGATCGGGCCGGCGACCGCGGAGCTGCTCGCCGCGCGCGGGGTGCGCCACTGCTCGCCGGCGGGCAGCGCGCCGGGGCTGGACCGCAGCGTGGCGGTGCTGCCGTTCGCGTGGCCGGCGGTCGACGTCTTCCACGTCCTGCCGCAGTTCGCGGCGCTGCGGGCGCACCTGAGCGGATCCGAGGAGGCGGGCGGGCCGGACGCGGTGCGCGCTGCGCTGCTGGCGGCGGTCGGCCAGGCGGTCGCGGACGGCGGCCACGCCGTCCTCGTGCTGCACACCTGGATGGCCGAGGGCGTGCGCGACGCGCTGCACGACGCGCTCGCCCGCTGCGCGGCGGGCGCCGCGTCCGGCGAGTTGTGGATCGCACGCTGCGACGCGGTCGCCGACTGGGTCGCGGCGCATCCTCGCGACTTCGCAACGGCGCCGCAATTGGACCGCACGTCCTGGACCGACCCGGCGTAGGTGCCGATCCAGCCGGGACGACCGCTGAAGGCGGCGACTCGGTCAAAGTTTGGGCTCGCCGGAGTCTGACGTCCAGAGCTCTGCGCTGGATTATTCCGCCAGCGGGCCTTTGACGGCATTTCATGAGTGCGCTACGCTAGTGCTTGAAGGATCGTTAACTCCGGGTCGCGGGACGCGCGGGGGACGCGCGTGAGATGTAGTCACATCGCAGCAACCGAGGCTGCGACCCGACCCCCACCAGCACCGAAAGGAGCACAAGTCAGCATGCGCTATCGCAGCAAGCTCACCATTGCAGCGCTCTCAGCAACCGTGCTGCTCGCGATCGCCGTCGGCGGCGCAACCGCAAGCCGCCTGAGCGTCAACGAAAGGAACTTCGAGTTCATCTGGAGCGAAGCGTTGGGCGGGACAAAGACGAAGCTTACGTTCACGGCAGGGACCAGAAACATATTTGAATGTCGGGTCACGTTGTTAGGCCGGTTCACGGAAAGCACGATTAAGAAGGAACCCTCCACCAACCAGGCTACGATCCATCACGGCGAACTCGAATCGTGCGCCAACGGCACCGACACGATCAAGTCGGAAACGATGCCGTGGAACATCCGCTATCGCAGTTTCGAAGGCTCGCTACCGACGATAAGAAGCGTCACCTTCGGCCTCATAAAAGCGGCTTTCCGCATGAGGGAAAGCGGCGGGACGGAATGTGAATGGATGACCGAACTCAACCATCCCGCCGTGCTCATAGCCGGAAACTCCAGCGAAACGTCTGAAACCGGCTTTGCATCCAGCGGAGAACCGGAAAACATAACTGCCGAACGAAGCGGTCCGATACCGCTCGGCGGCGAAGGGCTCTTCTGCGCGTTCGCCGGGAGCGGAACGTTTGGAGGCACGGGGTTAATCCGCAACCTAGCACGCACCAGACTGATCCGCATTACCCTAATATAGGCGTACCTATTACGACAGGAACGAGGGGTTGCCAAGGTTGGCAGCCCCTCCCGTTCGGCCCGGTCCGCCACCCTTTGACACAGCCTCGCCCAGTCGGCGTCTCACTTTCTCGCAGCCGAGGGAAACTCCAAGCTCGCAAAGTAGTTCGTCGATTCACGTTCACGCACCGCGTTGGCGTCGGCAAGCAATCTTGCGGTGATCGCCTCAAGCCGAGGCGTTGCGTTCTCGCTTGCGAGGCCTTCCAGCATCGCGGTCTCCAGCCGCCAGCGATCGATCAGGAACGCGAGCTCGAACGCGCTCCGGCGGAGCACGCCCCAGAGGTGATCCCACTTGTAGAAGTTTCGCAGTCCGGCGACGACGGCGATCGTCACTCCAACCGATCCGATGAGCGTGTCCTTGCCCTGGAAGTGGAGTCCCGCCAGCAACGGCAGCGCGGCGCTCAGGGAGATCGTCGCGACCCCCGAAAGACGAAACCAGCGGCGGTGCCAGCGCGCCCGGCGCTCATACCAGTCGTGCAGAGCGACGATGCTGGCGACCACCTGGTCGGGAGCGGTCTCGCCGAGCCGGAGCTCTGTGCCAGACGGACGACGCAGGCGCATCATGTGCTCGGGAAGGGCGTGCGGAGAAGTCGGCGCCGCATCGCCCCGGCGCCCGCCGAGCGCGGCGCTCCGATCCGACTGGCAACGTCCATACCGCAGCGCTCCTTTCCTTGGTTGATCGCGCGATCCAATCAAATTCTCGGCTGCCGAGGCGCGGCCCTGGGTGCGCCACGCCTGTGCTAGGACTACGGCGTGGCCCGGCAGAGCGGCAGTCGCACCAGTGACGCTGTGACGAGCTGGACCGCACAGGAGCGCCGGAGCGAGGGTCGCGGTCGTTTCGCGATGGTCCTGCATTGCCACATGCCGTACGTCGAGGGCTTCGGGACGTGGCCGTTCGGCGAGGAGTGGCTGTGGGAGGCGGTCGCGTGCGTGTATCTGCCGCTTCTGCGCACGCTGCGCGGTCGCGCGATCACGCTCGTGGTGAGCCCGGTGCTGGCCGATCAACTCGAGACGCTCTCGGGCGCCGCCGGCGACCGGTTCCTCGCGTTCCTGCGCGAGACGCGGGCACCGCTGCATTCGCGCGCGGCCCGCTCGCATGCGAGCGTACGTGACGCTCGATCGCGGACCGAGATCGAGCGGGCGGCCGCAGACTACGCGCAGGCCGAGGCCGACTTCGTTCGGCTGGGCGGGGATCTTGTCGGCGCGCTGGCGGAGCTCGAAGCGAACGGGGCGGAGCTCTGGACCTCCGCGGCGACCCACGCGATCCTGCCGCTGCTGCGGACGCGCGAGGGACTGGAGTTGCAGGTCGCCGAGGGCATTCGCGCCCACGAGCGGCGCTTCGGCTCCTGGAGCGGAGGCTTCTGGCTGCCGGAGTGCGCCTACGATCCTGCGCTCGCGAGCGCACTGGCCGACCATGGAGTCAAGACGTTCTGCGTCGACGCGGCGTCCGTTCAGGGAAGCGAGCCGCTGGACGATCTCGAGCCGATCGCGAGCGCGGCGGATTCCACAGCCGTCCCGATCGACCGCGAGCTTTCGCGGCTCGTGTGGAACGATCGGAGCTCGTACCCCTACGCAGCCGCCTATCGCGATTACCAGCGCGCGACCGGTGAGGCCATCCATCTGTGGCGCAACGACGGGGAACCGTACAGCCGTGCGCAGGCCACGCTCCAAGCGCGCGACGATGCGGCCGACTTCGCCGCACGGGTGGCGGCCAAGCTCGACCGCCATCGCGCCGAGCGGGGACGACCGGCGCTCGCCTGCGTCGCGATCGACGCCGAGGTGCTGGGCCATTGGTGGTATGAGGGGCAGGACTGGATCAGCGCCGTGTTCGGCGAGTTGGCGGCACGCGGCGTCGAGACGTGCACGCTGACGGAGGCGGTGCGTCAGGTCGAGCCCGCGGCGCGAGCGCTTGTCGCTTCGAGTTGGGGATCGAACCACGACCTCTCGGTGTGGGACTCGCCTCGGGTCGCCGATCTGCGACGCGACGCGGAGCGGGCTGAGCACGAGCTCACGGGAGCTGACGCGCGTCTCGCCGCTCGGTGGAGCGCGGAGCGGCGCGGCGCCTTGCTGCGGGCGGCGCGAGAGCTGCTCGCCCTTCAGGCAAGCGACTGGCCGTATCTGATCACCCATGCCAGCGCCGGCTCGTACCCCGACGAGCGCTTCAACGGTCACGCCGGCGCCTTCGCCGCCGCGATGCAGGCCGTACGCGGCCTGGCGCCCGCGCCCGCGGCTGCCATGCGCAACCTCGCGCCCTTCCTCGACATCGGCCTATACACAAAATAGTAGTGTGGTGAGGTGCCTGGCACACGCTCGCGCCGATCGAGACAGTCCGCGCCGCCCGCGGACTCGTTTCTCAGGCAGGTCGCGGCGCTGCCGGTCGATGACGACGGGATGCGCGACGCGCGGCATCTCGTCTTCAACTACGGCGGCGACAATCCGTTTCGCGGGCCGCTGGAGAAGGTGCGACTCGGCAAGCTTGACGGAGCGAAGCTCTGCGACGCGGATCTGACCGAGATCGACATCGCCGGCAGGAGAATCGAGGGCGCGGAGTTCGTCGGCTGTCGATTCTTCAACTGCGTGCTGTCGAGAAGCTGGTTCAGCAAGTGCACGTTCAAGCACTCCACGTTCGACCGCTGCACATTCACCGGCTCGGTCTTCGTCGGCTGCGATCTCTACCGAGTGGTGTTCATCACCAACAATCTGATGGAGAACACGCGCTTCAGCCTCGTCAGCCTCAACCAGGCGACACTCGGCGGGACGCTCGGCCTGCGTCGCCGCTCCTTCGACGCGAACGCCACGGAAGACGACGCCGACACCGATGAAACGCAGCCAGGGGCGGCCGCCAAGCGCGCGGCGGAGATCAGTGCGGGAGCCGGGACCGGGATGGCCGAAGATCCGGCCGAGCGGCGCAAGCTGCCGAAGCTGGCGCTGATCCAGCAGGACAGAGAGCAGTACCGCGAGCTGCTCGAGGGGGTGCCAGACGCCAGAATCGAGCTCGAGGTAGCCATGAGACGACGGCTTGTCGAGGCGGCGGATGTCTGGCGGTCCTTGTCATCGCTCTGGACCAGCCAGGGCTACGCGGCGGACGCGGGATGGGCATACCTTCAGGCGCGCCGGCAGGAACGCAAGCATTGCGGCCAGAGCTGGAGGCACCAAACGAGCCTTTGGGCCGGCGTTCGCATGGTCGCGAAGTGGATCGGCCTGTGGATGGCGGACCTCCTCTGCGGGTTCGGCACGAAGCTGCTGCTGGCGATCTTCTGGCTGCCGCTCCTCGTCGCGGGGTTCGGAGTCGTCTTCAAGCTCGGCGGCGCCGTCCACGCGAGCTCGCGCGAAGGCTCCTGGCCCCAAGCGTTCCTCTTCAGCACGACTCAGATGGTCAACGTATCGCCGGGATCCGTGAGCGTCCGGGGCAGCACGGCCCACATCCTTGCCTCGGTCGAGGTGTTCCTCGGCGTCGCCATGCTCGGCCTCATCGGCTTCGTGCTCGGCAACAAGATCCGCAACTCCTGACGCGGCGCTCCGCGCTCGCCCCGCCGGACGAATGCTGCCGAATCGATGCGCGCAAAGCGCCAAAGCCCGTGCTGAAGTTGAACGCGCCCGGGCCGTTCACGACCGTTTCCCAGCCGCTTAACGAGCGCTTCCCAAGCGGGCGGCGCCGCGGGCTTTCACTGGGCGAATGCACACTCCACGCTGGACCCCACTCCTCGTCGTCGCGGCGCTGCTGGCGCTGGTGGCGACCGCGTCGGCCGCGTCTCCGCTGCGCCCGCCGACGAACCTCGCCGCCGCGGGCGGCGACCAGAAGGTCACGCTCACCTGGACGGCGAGCAGCTCGAAGAACGTCGCCGGGTATCGCGTCTACCGTGAGAACGCCGACGGCACCTGGCCGACGACGCCGCTCGCGACGACCTCCGCCTCGACGACGTCCTACACCGACGCCGGCCTCACCGACGGGACGACGTACAGCTACCGGGCAACCGCGATCGACACCTCCTCGCCGCCGCGCGAGAGCAGCCCGTCGAACGTCGCCTCGGCGACGCCCAACGCGCCCGCCTCGTCGCCGTGCGGCACCGCGCTCACCCCGCCCACCACCTACGACCACGTCGTGTGGGTCGTGATGGAGAACCACTCCTACTCCGAGGTCATCGGCTCCTCGAGCGCCCCGTACATCAACCAGCTCGCGGGCCAGTGCGGCTCGGCGACCAACTTCTTCGCCGAGTCGCACCCGAGCCTGCCCAACTACATCGCGATGACGTCCGGCTCGACGCAGGGGATCACCGACGACAACGGTCCCTCGTCACACCCGCTCAGCGTGCCGAGCATCTTCTCGCAGCTCGGCTCGGGCGGCTGGCGCTCGCTGGAGGAGTCGATGCCGTCCAACTGCGACCTCAGCGACTCCGGCGAGTACGCGGTGCGTCACAACCCAGCCGTCTACTACACGAACATCCGCACCGACTGCGCCAGCTACGACGTCCCGCTCGGCTCGACGCCGGACCTGTCGGCGAGGTTCACGTTCGTGACGCCGAACCTCTGCGACGACATGCACGACTGCTCGGTCCAGAGCGGCGACACCTGGCTCTCCGGCTTCCTGCCGAAGGTCTTCGCGAGCGCCCAGTACCAGGCCGGCCGGACCGCCGTGTTCCTCACCTGGGACGAGGACGACAGCGGCAGCGGCAACCACATCGCGACGCTCGCGATCGCGCCGTCGGTCGCCGCTGGCACGACGTCCTCGACCACGTTCAACCACTACTCGATGCTCCGCACCACGGAGGAGCTGCTGGGCCTGGGCTCCTTCATCGGCAACGCCGCGACGGCGACCAGCATGCGCAGCGCCTTCAATCTCTGACCGCGTCCGACCCGGCCGCCGGCACTCCCGGCGGCCGGGCGTCGCGACGGGCGCGTGTGGAATGCTCCCTCGATGCCCGGGACGCTGCGCTTCGACCCGATCGAGGAGGCCGCCCGGCAGTGGCGCCGGCACTGGGGAGCGGGCTCCGCGCCGCCGATGGCGGCGGTCACCTCGATCATGCGCGCGCATCAGATCCTGATCGCCCGCCTGAACGAGGCGCTGGCGCCGTACGAGCTGTCGTTCGCGCGCTACGAGGCGCTGATGCTGCTGTTTCTCAGCCGCCGCGGATCGCTGCCGCTGGGGAAGATGGGCGCGCGGCTCCAGGTCCACCCCGCTAGCGTCACGAACCTGATCGACGGGCTCGAGCGGCTCGGCTACGCGACCCGCACGCCGCATCCGGACGACCGCCGCACGACGCTCGCGGCGATCACCGAACGCGGCCGGGAGGTGGCCGCCGAGGCGACGGCCGCGCTCAACGCGACGCGGTTCGGGACCGCGCCCCTGCCGCGACAGGACCTGCTCGCGCTGACGGAGGTCCTGCGGCGACTGCGGGCGGGCGCCGGCGACTTCGCTGGCAGATAATTTGACCTCAAACTATTTCATGCCCTATCCTTGGCTGTCTCATGACCGCCTTCACGACACGCGCCGAGGGCGAGCGCGGCGCCGCCGGCACGACCCTGTCCGGTGAGCGCATCGAGCCGCTGTACACCGCCGCCGATCTGCCGTCGGTCGAGCGGATCGGCGTGCCGGGGGAGTACCCGTTCACGCGCGGGGTGTACGAGTCGATGTACCGCGGTCGGTTGTGGACGATGCGGCAGTTCGCCGGGTTCGGCACCGCGGAGGAGACGAACGCGCGCTTCCGCTACCTGATCGACCACGGCCAGACCGGGCTCTCGACGGCGTTCGACATGCCCTCGCTGATGGGCCATGACTCCGACCACCCCCGCAGCCTCGGCGAGGTCGGCCGCGAGGGCGTCGCCGTCGACACGGTCGAGGACATGGAGACGCTGTTCGCCGGGATCGACCTTGGCGAGGTGACCGTCTCGATGACGATCAACGCGCCGGCGCCGATCATGATGGCCTACTACGTGGTCGCGGCGGAGGAGGGCGGGATCCCGGTCGAGCGGCTCGGCGGCACGATCCAGGCCGACATCCTCAAGGAGTACATCGCGCAGAAGGAGTGGTGCTTCCCGATCGACCCGGCGATGCGCTTCCTCGGCGACATGATCGAGTGGTGCTCGACGGCGATGCCGCGCTGGCACCCGGTCTCGATCTCCGGCTACCACATCCGCGAGGCGGGAGCGACCGCCGCGCAGGAGCTGGCGTTCACGCTGAAGGACGGGCTCACCTACGTCGAGCAGGCCGTCGAACGCGGTCTCGACGTCGACTCGTTCGCCCCGCGCCTGTCGTTCTTCTTCAACGCCCAGATCGACTTCTTCGAGGAGATCGCGAAGTACCGCGCCGCCCGCCGGATCTGGGCGAGAGAGCTGAAGGAGACCTTCGGCGCGAAGAACCCGAAGAGCTGGCTGATGCGCTTCCACACGCAGACCGCCGGCGTCTCCCTGACCGCCCAGCAGCCGCTCAACAACATCGTGCGCACCGCGATCGAGGCGCTCGCCGGCGTGCTCGGCGGCACCCAGTCGCTGCACACCAACTCCTACGACGAGGCGCTCGCGCTGCCGACGGAGGACGCCGTGCGGATCGCCCTGCGCACGCAGCAGATCATCGCCCACGAGACCGGCGTGACGAACACCGCCGACCCCTTGGGCGGCTCGTACTTCGTCGAGGCGCTGACCGACCGGATGGAGGAGCGCGCCTACGAGTACTTCGCCAAGATCGACGAGCTGGGCGGCATGGTGCAGGCGGTCAAGCAGAGCTACCCGCAGCGCGAGATCGCCGACGCCGCCTTCGAGCTCCAGCAGGAGATCGACAGCGGCCGACGCACGGTCGTCGGGGTCAACGCCTTCACCGAGGGCGACGACGAGCAGACGCCGATCCTCAAGATCGACCCCGCGCTCGAGCGCAAGCAGATCGACCGCGTGCAGGCGGTCCGCGCCCGGCGCGACGGCGCCGCCGTCGAGCGCTGCCTCGTCGCGCTCAAGCAGGCCGCCGCGCAGCCGCGCGCGAACCTGATGCCGCTGCTGCTCGACGCCGCGCGCGTGCGCGCGAGCGAGGGCGAGATCGTCGACGCGCTCCAGGACGTGTGGGGCGCCTACACCGAGGCGCCCGTCTACTGACGGCCGGCGCGCGGGCGCCGCCGAAGCGTCACGCCCGCTCGAGCACCACCACCGGGATCCTGCGCTCGGTCTGCTGCTGGTACGCGTCGTAGTCGGGCCAGACCTCCACCATCTCGCGCCACAGCCGCGGCTGCTCGTCCGGTGTGGCGTCGCGCGCGCGGGCGTCGAAGACGTCGCCTCTGACCTGCACGCGGACGTGCGGGTCCGCCTTCAGGTTCGCGTACCAGGCGGGCGGGTCGTCGCTGCCGCCCTTCGAGGCGACGACCATGTAGGCGTCGCCGTGCGGCCGGAAGATCAGCGGGGTCGTGCGCTCGGCGCCGCTCTTGCGGCCTCTCGTCGTCAGCAGCAGGATCGTCGTCCCGCGCTGCCAGTCGTAGCCCTCTTCGCCGTCGGTCGCGCGGTAGCGATCGACATGCTCCTGCCCGAACAGCATCGTGGCCTCCGTCGCTCGTTGTCGCTTGCTGTGAATCTAGTACCGGCTCCAGCAGCGTGCCCGACTCAGAAGTGCCCGCGCAGCCCGCCGGCGGACACGACGCGCGTGTCCTGTGGCGCCGGGCGCAGGATCATCACCTCGGCGTCTGCGTGGTCGATCGCCCACAGCAGGTCCTCGCCGTAGAGGCCGGTGCGGGGGTCGTCGGCGGCCGACAGGATCACGCGGTCGAAGTGCTCGCGCTCCAGCAGGCGGCTGAGCGCGTGGCGGTAGGAGCGGCCGCGCTCGACGCGCGCGTCGACCGGCACGCCCTCGGCGACCGCGCGCTGCTCGATCGCCTCCAGCAGCGGCATGCCGATCGCGCACTGCTTCGGGACCGGGCTTTCGAGCGACTGGTGCAGCGGCACGGTCGCGAGGAACGCCGGCATCAGCGTCGCGCCCTCGACCCGCGCGAGCCGCATCGCCGCCTCGAGCGCGCGGCGCGAGAGCGTCGTGCCGGTGAACGGCAGCAGGATCTGCCGCGTCGCGATCGGGCGCTCCTCGCGCGCGCGGCGGCGCGAGCGCAGCCGCGGGTGGACGGCGAGCCCGACCGCGAGGCCGCCGAGCGCGCCGGCGATCAGGGCGAGCGCCGCGATCACGGCGTCGCCTCGTGGCGCAGCGAGCGGTCGGCGACGATCCGCACGTCGACGCCGGGCAGCCGCCGCATGAGCTGCTGCGGCAGCGGGGTCTGCAAGCGCGCGAGGCCGCGCGGCTCGCGCGAGCGGCCGAGCAGGATGTAGGTCGTGCCGCGCTGCGCCGCGACGCGCGCGACGCAGTCCGCGAGCATGTCCGACTCCTCCACGAGCAGGTTCGCGCCGAGCACCGAGCAGAGCGTGCGCAGCGCCTGGAGGCACGACTCCTGCTCGATCGTCAGCCGCCGGCCCGGTCGCTGGATCCACAGCACGTCGAGCTGCGAGCCGAGCCGCTGCGCCGAGCGCCACGCGCGGCGCACGAGCCGCTGCGCACCGGGGTAGGGCTCCACCAGGGCCATCAGCCGCTCGCCGACCGCCTGCGGCGCCGCTTCGGTCAGCAGCTCGTTGTCGGCACGCGTGCCGATGACGTTCGTGACGATCCGCTTCGCCTCGACCTCTTCGGCCACCTGGCGCAGCGCGACCTCGCGCAGCGCGGCGAGGTTCTCGATCCGGAAGAAGTTGTTCAGCGCCGCGTCGATGCGCGCGGCCGGGTAGACCTTGCCGGCGCGCAGGCGGTCGAGCAGCGCTTCCGGCGAGACGTCGACCATCACGATCTCGTCGGCGCGGCCGAGCACCTGGTCGGGGACCGTCTCGCGCACGGTGACGCCGGTCAGCTCGGCGATGCGGTCGTTGAGCGACTCGAGGTGCTGCACGTTGACGGTGGAGATCACGTGGATTCCCGCGGCGAGCACGTCCTCGATGTCCTCGTAGCGCTTCTCGTGCTCGACGCCGGGCGCGTTGGTGTGCGCCAGCTCGTCGATCAGGCACACCTCCGGCCTGCGTCGCAGGATCCCAGGCAGGTCCATCTCCTCGAGCTGCTGGTCGCGGTAGGCAACGCGGCGGCGCGGCAGCAGCTCGAGGCCCTCGGCGAGCCGCGCCGTGTCCTCACGGCCGTGCGTCTCCAGCAGGCCGACCGCGACGTCGCGCCCGTTCTCCAGCTCGGCGCGGCCCTCCTGGAGCATGCGGTACGTCTTGCCGACGCCGGCCGCCATGCCGAGGAAGATCTTGTAGTGGCCGCGCTCCGACGTCTCCCTCACGCTCCCAGCACGTTGTGGATCAGCAGGTCGAGCAGCTTGATGCCGATGAACGGCGCGATCAGGCCGCCGAGCCCGTAGACGAGCATGTTGCGCCGCAGCAGCGCGGAGGCGCCGACGGGGCGGTACTTGACGCCGCGCAGCGCGAGCGGCACGAGCAGCGGGATCACGATCGCGTTGAAGACGATCGCGCTGATGATCGCGGAGCGCGGCGTGCCGAGGCCCATGACGTTGAGCACGTCGAGCGGGCCGCGCGACTTGCCCGCCGCCGCATAGGTCGCGGCGAAGATCGCCGGCAGGATCGCGAAGTACTTGGCGACGTCGTTCGCGATCGAGAACGTGGTGAGCGCGCCGCGCGTGATCAGGAGCTGCTTGCCGACCTCGACGATCTCGATCAGCTTCGTCGGGTTGGAGTCGAGGTCGACCATGTTGCCGGCCTCGCGCGCCGCCTGCGTGCCGGTGTTCATCGCGACGCCGACGTCGGCCTGCGCCAGCGCGGGCGCGTCGTTGGTGCCGTCGCCGGTCATCGCGACCATCCGCCCGTCCGCCTGGTGCTCCTTGATGAGCTCGAGCTTGCGCTCCGGCGTCGCCTGCGCGAGGAAGTCGTCGACGCCGGCCTCCTCGGCGATCTTCGCGGCGGTGAGCGGGTTGTCGCCCGTGACCATCACCGTGCGGATGCCCATCGCGCGCAGGTGGTCGAAGCGCTCGCGCATCCCCTCCTTGACGGTGTCCTTCAGGTGGATGACGCCGAGCACCTGGTTGTCGCGCGCGACCGCGAGCGGCGTGCCGCCCTCGCGCGCGATGCGGTCGGTCACGCTCCGGAGCTCCGGCGGCGCGCCGCCGCCCTCGGCCTGGGCGAACGCGAGGATCGCGTCGCCGGCGCCCTTGCGCAGCCGCGTGCCGTTGTAGTCGACGCCGCTCATGCGCGTCTGCGCGGTGAAGGGGACGAAGTGCGCCTGGTGCGGAGCGAGGTCGTGCTCGCGCAGGCCGTACTGCTTCGCGAGCACGACGATCGAGCGGCCCTCCGGCGTCTCGTCGGCGAGCGAAGAGAGCTGCGCGGCCTCCGCCAGCTCGGCCTCGCTCACGCCCGGCATCGGGATGAACTCCGACGCCTGACGGTTGCCGAGGGTGATCGTGCCGGTCTTGTCGAGCAGCAGCACGTCCACGTCGCCCGACGCCTCGACTGCACGGCCCGACAGCGCGAGCACGTTGCGGCGCACGAGCCGGTCCATCCCGGCGATGCCGATCGCCGAGAGCAGGGCGCCGATCGTCGTCGGGATCAACGCGACCAGCAGCGCGATCAGCGTCGTCACCGAGATGTCGGTCTTCGCGAACAGCGCGAACGGCCGCAGCGTCACGACGACGACGAGGAAGACGAGCGTCAGCCCCGCGAGCAGGATGTTGAGCGCGATCTCGTTCGGCGTCTTGCGCCGCTCGGCGCCCTCGACCAGGGCGATCATGCGGTCGAGGAACGACTCGCCCGGCTCCTGCGTGATCTCGATGACGATCCGGTCGGAGAGGACGCGCGTGCCGCCCGTGACCGCGCTGCGGTCGCCGCCGGACTCGCGGATCACGGGCGCCGACTCGCCCGTGATCGCCGACTCGTCCACCGACGCGATGCCCTCGATCACGGTCCCGTCGCCCGGGATCACCTCGCCCGCCTCGACCACCACGACCTCGCCGCGGCGCAGCGCGGAGGCCGGCCGCGTGCCGCCGTCGCGCAGGCGCGCGAGGGTGTCGGTGCGCATCGCGCGCAGCGCGTCCGCCTGCGCCTTGCCGCGGCCCTCGGCGAGCGCCTCCGCGAGGTTCGCGAAGACGACCGTCAGCCACAGCCACACCGCGACCGTGAGCGTGAACCAGGCCGGCTCGTGCCCACCACCCAGCGGACCGCCGCCGCCGAGCTGGATCGCCCACGCGATCGTCGTGATGACGGCGCCGACCTCGACGACGAACATCACCGGGTTGCGGAGCTGCACGCGCGGGTCCAGCTTCACGAGGCTGCCGCGCAGCGCCGGCCACATGATGTCGGCGCTGAACAGCGATGAGGATGAACGGCTCTGCGGGGTCATGTGAGGGGCGCTTCCTTGTCGAGGGCGACGTTGAGCCCGAGCACGTTGACGCCGGGCTCGCCGAGGAATCCGGCGAAGCGGCCGTCGGTGTGCTGGGCGATCAGCTTCTCCACGCGTGCGAGCGGCAAGCGCCGCACCGCGGCGATCCGGTGCGCCTGGATCAGCGCGTTCGCCTGCGAGATGTGCGGATCGACGCCCGAGCCCGAGGTGGTGACCGCGTCCACCGGCACCTGCGCGGCCGTCAGCCCGGAGTCGTATCTGCCCTCGCGCCGCACGTAGGCCGCGAGCTGCTGCTTGTAGAACGCGACCGCCGAGGCCTGGTTCGGGCCGCGGTTGGAGAAGAACGTCCCGGCCGGGTTGTATCTGTCCGCCGACGGACGCGACTGGAAGTACGCCGCCGCGCGCGCGCCGCCCGAAAAGTCCTGCCCGATCAGCGAGGACCCGACCAGTCTCCCGTTCACATGCGTGAGCGATCCGTCCGCCTGGCCGGGGAAGGCGACCTGCCCGACCGCCCAGATCCCGACCGGGTAGATGAGGCCGAGCAGGATCGTGAAGATCACGACGGCCAGCAGGGATGTCGTCAATTCACGGCGCATGATTCAGAACACCTGTGTCGTCAGGCCCTGGACCACCGGTCCGAGCAGGAGAGCGGGAAAGAACGTGAGCGCGCCGACGAGGATCACGACGCCGACCAGCAGCACCACGAACGTCGGGTTGTCGGTGCGCATCGTGCCCAGCCCCGCGGGATGGACCTTCTTGCGCACGAGCGCCCCCGCCACGGCCAGTACGAACAGGATCGGCAGGTAGCGCGCGACCATCATCGTCATGCCGCCGAGCAGGTCGGCGAACGTGACGCCGTGCGCGCCGACATTCGTGCCGTTGGGCTGGACGTAGCCGGTGTAGCCGGCGAACGCCGAGCCGTTGTTGTTCGCCTGCGAGAGGTAGGCGTACATCGACTCCGAGAAGCCCTGCGGCCCCTCCGCGTACACCGACGGCGCGCCGTACTTCGTGCCGGTCGCCAGCGCCGCGCCGATCAGCGCGGCCAGCGGCGTGACGAGCACCCCGAGCACGGTGAGCTTGATCTCGCGCGCCTCGATCTTCTTGCCGAGGAACTCCGGCGTGCGCCCGACCATCAGGCCGCCGATGAAGACGGCGAGGATCACGTAGAGCAGCATCGAGTACAGGCCCGTGCCGACGCCGCCGAAGATCGTCTCGCTCGCGCTCAGGTCCGCGAACGGCACCAGCCCGCCGATGCCGGTCAGCGACTCGAACGCGGCGTTCACCGCCCCGCACGAGGTGACGGTCGTCACCGCCGTCCACAGGCCGGAGTCGGCGATCCCGAAGCGCTGCTCCTTGCCCTCCATGTTGCCGCCGGTCGAGCCGGCGAGCGCATGCGTGTTGACGCCGGCGAGGTGCTGCGCGGGCGCGCCGTGCTGCTCGGCCACGTAGACGACCGCCACGGCGACGACGAAGAGCGAGGCCATCGCGGCGAAGATCGCCCAGCCCTGGCGGCGGCTGCCGACCAGCTTTCCGTACGTGTACGTGAGCGAGGTCGGGATCAGGAGGATCAGGAACATCTCGATGAAGTTCGTCAATCCGTTGCTGTTCTCGAACGGCATCGCGGAGTTGACGTTGAAGAAGCCGCCGCCGTTCGTGCCCAGCTCCTTGATCGCCTCCTGCGAGGCGACCGGACCGAGCGCGAGCTGGCCGCTCGTCCCGTTCAGGCCGTGGAAGCCGAGGTAGTGCGAGAAGCTCTGGATCACGCCCTGGCTCATCAGCAGGATCGCGCCGAGGATCGAGATCGGCAGCAGGACGTAGAGCGTCGTGCGGGTGAGGTCCTGCCAGAAGTTCCCCAACGTGCGGGTGCCTTCGCGGCGCGCGACGATCCCGCGGATCAACGCGATCACCACGACGATGCCGACAGCGGCGGAGATGAAGTTCTGCACCGCCAGCCCGGCCATCTGGCTGAAGTACGTCATCGTCGTCTCGCCGCCGTAGAACTGCCAGTTCGTGTTCGTCAAGAACGACGAGACCGTGTTGAACGTGACGTCCCACGTGCCCGAATGCATGTTCTGCGGGTTGAACGGGTGGAGCGTCTGCGTGCGCAGGATCAGGTAGAGCGCGAGCCAGAACAGCAGCGAGACCGTGATCAGGCTCTTCGCGTAGCCCTTCCAGTCCTGCCCTCTGCGCACGTCGACGCGCAGCAGCCGGTAGACGCCGTGCTCGACGGGGCCGAGCACGCGCGTGAGCCTGACCGTCTCGCCCGCGAAGACGCGCGCCATGTAGCCGCCGACGAGCGGCATGCACGCGACGAGCACCCCGCAGAAGAAGGCAATCTGAAGCCAGCCCTGCAGCATCAGAAGCGCTCCCCGCGCAACAGGGCATACAGCAGGTAGACGAAGACGAGGACCGAGACGATCAGCCCGAACAGATTGGCCCCGCTCATACTCGGTCCAGCCCCTCGATGGCGATCAACAGCGCGACGAACGTCAGCACTGCCAGCGCGATAGCGACGATGTCCATGACAAGCACGCTATGACGCGGCTCGTCAAGCGGTCATCTGAATTCAGCGGTGGTCCATCAAGATTGCGTCAAGGACCGCCGGCAGCGATTCACCCGGTGAAGCGGTAGCCGATCCCCGAGTCGGTGCGGATCAGGCTGCGCGTACCGTCGCCCTCTTCGATCTTCGCGCGCAGGTTCGCGATGTGCGTGCGCAGCAGACCGGTCGCGTCCGCGTACTCCGGCCCCCACACCTCGGTCAGCAGCGCCCGGTGCGTCAGCAGGCGGCCGCGGTTGGCCATCAGCGTGCGCAGCAGCGTGAACTCGAGCGGCGTCAGGTGCACCTCCTCGCCGGCGACGCTGAGCTGGTGCGCGCGCACGTCGAGCGCCAGCTCGCCCGCCCGCAGCACCGGCTCCTCCGCCTGCGGGCCGGCGCGGCGCAGCACCGCCTCCAGCCGCGCGAGCAGCTCGCCGGGCGCGAACGGCTTCGTGACGTAGTCGTCGGCGCCGAGCTTGAGCGCGCGGATCTTCTCCGCCTCCTCGTCGACTGCTGAGAGCACGAGGATCGGCATCTCGCTCCACTCGCGCAGCTTCTGACAGACCTCGACGCCGTCGATCCCCGGCAGCATCAGGTCGAGGATCGCCGCCTGCGGCGGGCGCACCGCCGCGCGGTCGAGCGCCTCCTCGCCCGTCTCGCTCGGGATCGCCTCGTAGCCGGCCTCGCGCAGGATCACGCGCAGCGCGCGCACGATCCGCGGGTCGTCGTCGCAGACGAGGATCCGCTCGCCGCTCATGCCGCGCCACCCGCGGGCGCATCGGCGAACGACGCGCCGTCCGCGACCAGCTCGAGCGGGAACGCGACGACGAAGCTCGTCCCCTGCCCGGGCAGCGACTCGACCGCGATGCGACCGCCGTTGGCCTCGACGAAGCCCTTCGCGATCGCCAGCCCAAGGCCCGAGCCGCGCGCGGCGCCGGAGGCGGCTCCGGCCGCGCCGCGATAGAAGGGGCTGAAGATCCGCTCGCGCTCGCTCGGCGCGATGCCGGGGCCTTGGTCGACGACGCGCACCAGCAGCCGCCAACCGACGACCCGCGCGCGCAGCGAGACCGGCTTGCCGGCGGCGTAGCGCGCCGCGTTCTCGAGCAGGTTCGCGAACGCACGCTCGAGCTGCGTCGCGTCCGCGCGCACGAGCGGCAGGTCGGGGTCGAGTGCGAACGTGAACGTCACGGCGTCGGTGTCCACGTCGGCGACCGCCTCGTGCAGCACCTCGTCGATCGCGCACCACGTCGGATGCGGCTCGGCCGTGCCGGCCTGGAGGTGCGAGAGGTCGAGCAGCTTGTCGATCAGCCGCGCGAGCCGCGTCGCGTCGTCGATGATCCCCAGCTCGACTTCGTCACGCTCGCGCGCGCTCAAGCCCTGCGAGCGCAACGCGCTCGCGCCGGCGCGGATCGCCGTCACCGGCGTGCGCAGGTCGTGCGAGACGGAGCGCAACACCGCCGTCTTCATCTCGTCGCTGCGGCGCAGCGACGCCGTCTCGACGACCTCCGCCTGGAGCCGCTCGCGCGCGAGCGCGGCGGCGAGGACCGACTCGAGCGCGGGCACGATCCGCTCACGCAGCCGCCCGGCCTGGCGCCCCTCCAGATCCGCCGGCACGACAAGCGTCCCGACCCGCCGCCCGCCATCGTGCAGCGGGATCGCCGCATGGCGCGCGTCCCCGTCGAGGTCGTGCAGCTCGATCGCGGCGGACGCCGCGCCGATCGCCTCTGCCAGCCGGCGCGCGGCAAGCGGGAGCGCGTCGTGCAGCACGTCGCCGCCGAGCAGCAGCCGCGCGAGCTCCGCCGCGAGGTCCGCCTCGCGCTGGCGGTCGACCGCCTCGGCCGCACGGGCCCGCGCCGCCTGCGCGAGCGAGCTTGCCGCGAGCGCGACGCCGAGGAACGCCAGCAGCGCCACCCAATTGCGGCTGTCCGCGATCGTGAAGCGGCCGACCGGCGGCAGGTGGAAGAAGTTGAACGCCGCCGCGCTCAGGAACGCGGTCAGCACGCCGAGCCCGAGTCCCCAGAAGGTCGAAAGCACGAGCACCGGCAGCAGGTACACGACGCCGAGCGAAACGACCGGGGCGACCTGCTTGAGCGGGTAGAGGAGCGCGGTGGCGAGCGCGACCGCCGCGAGCGCCACGATCAGGCCCGGCCCGGCGCCCGGGCGCTCGCCGCGCAGCAGCATCGAGTCCACGCCACGACGCACGCTCCCGCGCGTGGTCCGCCCGCCGCCGGCCGCCGGCGGCGTCACGCTCAATCGAGCGCGATCGAGGCGCGCCGCACCCGCCGCCACAGCTCGTCCTCCGCGTTCGGCGCGTACAGCGGCCCATCGCCGTCCGTCAGCAGGCGCCGCAGCATCGCCATCCCGCGCGCCCGCACCGGTCGCGGGTCGCGCAGGCGCGCGACGACGCGCGCGATCTCATCGCGCGCGACCTCGACCTCGGAGCGCCGCACGGGCACGGCTGCCCCGCGCCGCGCGGCCGGCTCGCCCGCCTCGAGCAGCACGCCCGTCAGCGTGCGCGTCATCCGCGCGCGAGCGCGCGGGCGCGTGAGCTGCCACGCGCGCGCCGCGAGGTCGTCGCCGGTGGGCGCCGTCAGCGCCTCGCCGTCGAGCAGGCGCCGCTCGAGCGCGTCCTGGCGCAGCCAGGCCCGCGCGCGGGCGCTCAGCGCCGGTCGCGGCGGAGGGAGGCGGCGCGGCGCCTCGGCCTGCGCCTCGGCGAGCAGCTCGCGATGGGCGTCGGTGGCAGGCATCCACCCTCAACTTTGGGGCGGCCGCCGTCGAGAAGACGTCAGGATTCAGCGCCGCGGCATGAAGATTCCGTCAAGGCCGCGGCGAGCGCTCAGCGGCCGTAGACGGGATCGACGATCGGCGCGAGCGCCGGCACCGCGCGGCGGGCGGTGAGGTAGTTCTCGAAGGCGCTGGAGCAGCACGCGCTGCGCACGACGACGACCGCCTGGCGTGTGCTCGGGTTCGCCATCGCGAGCGTCTCCCAGCCGTCGACCTCGCCGACATGCCAGTGCCAGCCGTGCTCGATCTGGAGGCCGAGGCCGTAGGAGGAGCCCTTCAGGATCGAGTCCGCGGGCACCGTGCGCAGGCGCGCGGCGCGCGTGGCCGGCTTCAGCAGCACGTCGCCGAAGTCGTCCGCCGCCCAGCGCGCGAGGTCGCCGAGCGTCGAGACGCCGTCCGCCGCCGGACCCCAGACCGACGTCGACCAGGTCGTCACGTCCGCGCCCGGCTGGCTGGCGTCCCGCACCGGTTGCGCGGGCGGCGGGGAGTAGTTCGCCCACATCCCGTTCAGGTAGCCGTGAAGCTGCACGGGCGGCGTCGCGGACGCCTCCGGGATGCGCGTGTCGCGCAGGCCGAGCGGGACGAGGATGCGCCGCTTGACGAACGTCGCGTACGACATCCCCGACACGCGCTCGATCAGGTCGCCGAGGATCGCGTAGTTCGTGTTCGAGTACGCGAAGGCCCCGCTCGGGTTGGGACGCTCGCTCGCCGCCGCGCTCACGAGCGCCGCGGTCGTCCAGATCCGCCGCGGCGCGAGCGCGACGGTCGCGGGCGGACCGTCGCCGCGACTGGCGTAGTCGGCGAAGCCGCTGGTCATGTTCAGCAGTCTGCGCACGGTCGCCGTCCGGCCGCCGGGAAGCGCGTCCACGAGCGCGCCGACGTAGCGGGCGACGGGCGCGTCGAGCTTGACCTTGCCGTCGTCGACGAGCAGCAGCACCGCGGTGGCAGTGAACGTCTTCGTGAGGCTGCCGATGCGGAACGTCATGTCTGGACGCGCCGGCGCGCGGGTCTGGCGGTCGGCGATCCCGTAGGCGCGCAGCGCGATCCCGCGGCGCGGATCCCAGACGCCGTAGAGCACCGCCGGCGCGGCGTAGCCGCCGAGCGGTCCGGCGCCCGCCACGTGCGGCGGCGTCGGCAGCCGCGCCGCGGCGGCCGCCGCCATCGGAGCGCTCGCCAGCGCGAACGCCGGGCGGACCGGCGCCTTCAGGCGAGCGGCCGAGGCGCTCGGCGGGGCCGCCGCGTCGGAGGCGTGGAGGACAGAGGACCCGCAGGCCGTCAGGCCGAGCGCGAGGAGGGCCGCCAGCGCGGCTACGCCGCGGGAGCGCATGGCCCGCATGCTAGCCGGCGACCCAGCCGGCGCGGCGCCACGCGCCCGCGCCGGCGGCGCCATGCGCTACCCCGCGACCGTCTGGTAGACGCTCGGAAGGTCGGGGTAGCCGCTCGACGCCCAGCCGGAGCCTTGCAGTGCGGCGATCTGCTGCGCGGGCGGCTGGCCGGCGGTGGCGAGGATCGACTGCACGCCGGCGCTCGCCCGCCCGTAGCCGGGGATCGTGTCCTGCCCCTTGAGCCAGCCGGCGGTCGCGTCGGCGGCGGTGACCGGGTTCGACCAGACGCCGTCGGTCGTGCCGTAGCGGCCGGAGTCGGTCCAGCCGATGTTGAGCCAGTCGTTGTTGCCCTGCGCCTCGCGCGAGGCGGCCGCCCCGCCCGACTCCTCCGCCAGCATCCAGGACGCGACCACCTGCGGGTCGAGGCCGGTCTGGGCGGCCAGCTCGGTCGCGAACTGCTGCTGCCCCGGCGTCAGCATCTGCGCAGCGCGCGCGGACAGGCCGCTCGCGCCCGGCGCCGCGGTCGGCGCCTGCGCCTGCGCGAGCACGTTCGCGAACGAGGCGCCGGTCGAGGCCGCCGCCGCGACCGGCGGCGCGCTCGTGACCGCGGCGCTCGGCGCCGCCACCGGGCCGCCGCCCTGGAGCGGCGCGATCTCCGTCTGGATCTGCTGGATGCGCGCGAGCGCGTCGACGAGGCTCATCGTTCCCCCGCGATGATCGGCCGGCGAGGACGCGTCTTGACCGCCGAGGCAAGCGCCGCGTCAAGGAACCCCGCCGATCGCTAACGCGCGCGCACTTGGTATAGGCGCCCAAGGGCGGTTCGTGACGCGAGCGAGCGCGGCCGCCTTCGCGGCCGGATGGCTCCTCGCGTCGCGTCGCCGCGGAGGCGATCCGCAACGGCCGCACGCGATGACGCTGCACGGCTGGCCGGACAGCAGACGGCGCCCGTCGGACGGTCTCGTCGTCGAGGCGTCGATCGTGGCGCGCCTCCTGCGCGCGCGGCTGTTGACTGGCGCAGGCGGCGCGCAGCGTCGACGAGAGCGCGGCGGCGCTGACGGCGGTCCGCCACTCCGCGGAGCGCACGGGCACCGGGTCCGACGGCGGGGATCCGGGGTAGCGGCCCCGCAGGTCTCAGTCGTCGCCGTCGCGGTCGCGACCGAGCACATCCTTCGCCTTGTCGGCCGCCTCGCCGACCTTGTCCTTCACGGCGCCGCTCGCCTCGTCGACCTTGCCTTCGCGGCGCAGCCTCTCGTCGCCGGTGAGGTCGCCGGCGGCCTTCTTCACACGGCCCTTCGCGGTGTCGACGTCGCCGTCAGCCATGGTGGCCTCCCCTCGGTCGTGATTGATGCCTTCGCCCCCACCACGCTCCCCACCGCGCCGCGCCGGCAAACGCGGCGTAGTCACCGCTCGATCCCCCCATCGCCTCGAGGCGACTCGCGGTTTACCCCGGTCGGCGACAAGCCGGTATTACCACTTCTGCCCTATGCTCAAGGAGTTCGAGCGCATCGCACGAGCGGAGAGATCCCGCAGGTGGGTCGTCATCCGGCGCAACTTCGCCCCGCGCATGACGCAGGAGGTCGTGTTCGTCTTCGAGCCGAGGAGCTCGCCAGCCTTTCGCTCAGAGCGGAGAACGGCAACGCCAGCGAGGCCGAGCTTGCCCTGATACGCCCGATCGAAGGCGGGCCGATCCGCTATGCGCCGCAGACCGCCGCTCAGATTGTGCGGGACGTGGACGGCTATCCGTACTTCATCCAGTGGTACGGCGAGGCGCTCTGGGACGCGGCGACCGACGCGAGAAGCCGGCTCATCGACCAGCGCATCTACGCTGCCAGCAGACGGCTGATCCGTCGAGGGCGTGTATGCGTACACGGCCCCGCTGTTTGGTGACTTCTTGCGACGAGAGCATCCACACACGCCCGACGGGGGCCGATGACCAAGCGCCGCGCCGCCGCCGGTCCCCCGGTAGCTTCGCCCGCATGAGCGAGCCGACGACGCTGACCTACGCGGTGACCGACCGTGTCGCCCGCATCACGCTGAACCGCCCGGAGCGCGGGAACGGGCTGACGCCGACGCTGATCGGCGAGCTGGCGGCGTGCGTCGAGCGCGCGGATCTCGACCCGGCGGTCCATGCGATCTTGCTGAGCGGGAACGGGAAGGGCTTCTGCGGCGGGTACGACCTCGTCGCGAGCGCGGAGGGGATGGGCGACGGCGACGCTCCTCCGGCTGACGCGCCCGCCGGCTCACCGCTCGACCCGCTGACGATCGCCCTCAACCACGACCCCTCCGGCACCTGGGACCCGCTCGTCGACCACGCGATGATGAGCCGCAACGTGCGCGCGTTCATGACGCTGTTCCACAGCGCGACGCCTGTCGTCTGCAAGGTGCACGGCTTCTGCGTCGCCGGCGGCACCGACCTCGCGCTGTGCAGCGACCTCCTGATCATCGCGGCCGACGCGAAGATCGGCTACCCGCCCGCGCGCGTGTGGGGCTCGCCGACGACCGCGCTGTGGGCGCACCGGCTCGGCCCCCAGCGCGCCAAGCGCCTCCTCTTCACGGGCGACTGCCTGAGCGGGACCGAGGCGTTCGAGTGGGGTCTCGCGATCGAGGCGCCGGAGCCGGCCATGCTGGACGAGCGCACGGAGATCCTGGTCGAGCGGATCGCCCGCATGCCGCTCAACCAGCTCCAGATGATGAAGCTGCTCGTCAACCAGTCGCTCTACGCGCAGGGCCTGCACGCCACGCAGCTCCTTGGCACGCTGTTCGACGGGATCGCGCGCCACACGCCCGAGGGCTACGCGTTCCAGCAGCGCGCCGCGCAGGCCGGCTTCCGCACCGCCGTGCGCGAGCGCGACGAGCCGTTCGGCGACGCCGGCGCTTCGACGTTCAAGGGGTGAGCGGCCTTCACGGCCCGTTCACCGCCCCGCCGTCACCAGCACCTTCGCCCGCGCCGCCTTCACCGCCCCCTTGAGCGCGTCGATGTCGTAGGCGCCGTGGTGGCGGGCGCCGTTGATGAAGAACGTCGGCGTGCCGGCGACGCCGGACAGGTCGGCGCTCTCGACGTCGCGCGCGACGCGGCCGGAGTGCGCGCCCTCGCGCAGCTCGCGGCGGGAGCGCTCGACGTCGAGCCCGAGCCGCTCCGCGTGCTCCACGAGCTGCTTGGGCGCGAGCGCGTCCTGATGCGCGAACAGCTCCGCGTGGTAGTCCCAGAAGGCGTCCTGTCCGGCCGCCGCCTCGGAGGCCTCGGCGGCCAGCTCGGCGCGCGGGTGCACGTCGGTCAGCGGCAGGTGACGCCACACGTAGCGCAGGTCGCCGTCGCCAGCGAGCAGCTCGCGCACGATCGGCTCGGCCTGCCCGCAGAACGGGCATTCGAAGTCGCCGTACTCGACAAGCGTCACCGACGCGTCCTCCGGACCGCGCACGTGATCGACGTCCGGATCGACCGCGAGCGCAAGGTCCTCCAGCGTCTCGGCGTCGCCGATCAGCATCCGCAGCCGGCGGTGGCGCGGCAGCCGTCCGATCGCGCGGAAGACGAGCCTCGACAGCAGCGGCGCAATCAGCACCGTCAGCAGCACGCCGAGCGTCGCCTCGCGCAGTCGCAGGCCGCCGAACGCGCGGCCGGCGATCAGCAGCGCGACCGTGAAGCCGACGCCCGCCGACGCGCCGGTCCCCGCGAGCGCGCCCCAGCCGACCGGCAGCGCCAGCCGGCCGCGCCCCAGCCATTTCGCGAGTCGCGCGCCGGCGAGCACCCCGAGCGGCTTGCCGACGACATAGCCGAGCACGATCCCGAGCGTCACCGGCGAGCGCAGCGCCTGCCCGAGAAAACCGCCGCCCAAGGCAATCCCCGCGTTCGCGAGCGCGAACAGCGGCACGATCGCGTATGAAGACCACGGGTGGAAGCGGTGCTGGAGGCGGTCATTCGGCGACAGCGCCGACTCGACGCTCGCGCGCGCGGCCTGGGCCAGCTCCGGCGTCGGCTGCTCGCGGAAGTCGCGGAAGCGATCGGTCGCCTCCTCCAGGTCCGCGCGCGCAGCCGGCCGCGCGACCGTCAGCAGCCCCATCGCCAGCCCGACGATCACCGGGTCGATCCCCGATCTCCAGACGGCGACCCACAGCGCGATCCCGAGCAGCGCGTAGACCCAGCCGCGCCGCACGCCGGCTGCGCGCACGACCAGCACCGCCGCGAGCAGCGCGGCCGCGACGACGAGCGCGACCCACGACAGCGTCGTGGAGTAGGCGGCCGCGATCACGCCGAGCGAGACGAGGTCGTCGATGACGAGCACCGTCACGAGCAGCGCGCGCATGCGGGCGGAGATCCGCGGCCCGGCGAGCGCGAGGATCCCGATCGCGAAGGCGGTGTCGGTGGAGAGCGCGACGCCCCAGCCGCCGGCCGCGCCCGAGCCGGCATTAAGGGCGAGGAACAGGCCCACCGCCGCCGCCATCCCGCCGAGCGACGCGGCCGCCGGCAGCAGCAGTCGCCGCCGCTCGCGCAGCTCGCCGAGGTCGAGCTCGCGCCGCGCCTCGAGCCCGACGACGAGGAAGAAGAGCGCCATCAGGCCGTCGTTGACCCAGTGGCGCAGCGTCGCGGCGAGCGTCCAGGGGCCGAGTCGGATCGACAGCTCCGTTCCCCACACGCGCGCGTACGAGTGCGCGTCGACGTTCGCCCACACGAGCGCCGCGAGCGCCGCGCCGAGCAGCACCACCGCGCCGCCTGTCTCGGTGCGCAGGTAGTCGCGCAGCGGCGTGCCGAGCCCGCGCGCCCAGGCGGTCGTGCGGGTAAACGGCCCGGCGTCGTCGGCGACTCGTGCGGTGCTCATGTCCAAACGCAGCGGCAGAGCAAAGGCTGCAGCATGGCCGGCTCGTGATCGTGCATGGTCGCGTCGAGCGTACCCGCGCCGGCAGCACACGCCGACGAGCCGCGCGTCAGAGGGGCAGCCCGTGCTCCAACGCGCCCTTCACGCTCGCATCGAGCGCGTTGATGCGCGCGAGCGCGAGCGCCTCGGCGGAGCCGAACCGGCGGCCGGGCGCCGCGTCCGGACCGTGGTGGCAGAGCACGCAGTGCAGCAGCGCCAACCGGCGCCCCTCCGGCAGCACCCCCGCGTCGATCGCCGCCATCCGCTCCTCCAGCATCCGCTGCCCGATCAGGACGTGCCCGAGCAGCCGCCCCTCCTCGCTCACCCCGAACTCGGCTCCGTAGGTGAATTCGCGTGTCTTGCCGAGGTCGTGCACGAGCGCCGCCGCGATCAGCAGGTCGGAGTCGAGCTTGACGTGCAGCAGGCACGTCTCCTGCGCGAGCGTCGCGACCGCGACGGTGTGCTCCAGCAGGCCGCCGAGGTACGCATGGTGGCCGGCACGCGTGCACGGCGCCCGCCGCCACGCCGCGCGCAGCTCGCCGTCGCCCAGCAGCCCGGCGAGCAACGCGCGCAACCCGGGGTCGTAGACCTCGCGCGCGAGATGCTCCAGGAAGCCGTCCAGCTCGTCGAGGTCGCGGTAGGCGTGCGGGAGGAAGGCCGCCGGGTCGACCTGCGCCGCATCCGCTCGCGCGATCGCGCGCACGTCGATCTGGAGCTCGTCGCGGAAGCGCTCGACGCGCCCCGCCACGCGCACGAGATCCCCCCGCTCGAAGCGGCCGGCGAGCACGTCGGCGTCGCGGAACGCGCGCGCCTGCACGGAGCCGGTCCGATCGCGCAGCTCCAGCGCCAGGTACGGCGTGCCGGCTCTGCTCAGCAGGCGGTCCTTGCGGACGCACGCGAAGACGCCGTCGACGTCCTCGGCCGGCCGCAGCGCGCTGACCGTGGGGAGTGGATTCACAGGCCCATGATGTACGGTGAGGCGGATGCAGCCACTGGAGTGGGAACGCCGTCCGGACGGGCTCCGCGCCCCCGCGATCGTGTGCGCGTTCAAGGGTTGGAACGACGCCGGCGACGCCGCCTCGACCGCCGTCCAGTTCGTCGGCACGTCGCTCGGCGCCACGCGCTTCGCGTCGATCGACCCGGAGGAGTTCTACGACTTCCAGACGACGCGCCCGCAGGTGCGCGTCGATGAGCAGGGCGTGCGCGAGATCACCTGGCCGGTGGTCGAGATTTACGAGGCGCGCGTGCCGCGCGCGCCGCGCGACCTCGTGCTGGTGGTCGGGCACGAGCCGTCGCTGCGCTGGCGCAGCTTCTGCCAGCTCGTGATCGATCTCGCCGAGGCGCTCGGCGCTCAGCTCCTCGTCTCGCTCGGCGCGCTGCTCGCCGACGTCGCGCACACGCGGCCGATCTCGGTCACGGGGATCGCGTCCGACCGCTCGCTCGTCGACCGGCTCGACGTCATGTCCTCCTCATACGAGGGGCCGACGGGGATCGTCGGAGTGCTCCAGGGGACGTGCGCGAGAGCCGGGCTGCCGGCGGCGAGCCTGTGGGCGGCGGTGCCGCACTACATCGCGAGCGCGCCGAACCCCAAGGCCGCGCTCGCGCTCGTGCGCAAGCTCGAAGGTCTCGTCGGCGTCACGGTCGACGCCTCCGAGCTCGAGCGCGCCGCGGTCGACTACGAGCGCCAGGTCAACCTCGCCGTGCAGAGCGATCCCGACGTGCAGGCGTTCGTCGAGCGCCTCGAGCGCGCCGCCGACGAGGAGGAGGACCAGCTCGACCCCCGCGACCTCCCCTCCGGCGACCGCATCGCCAGCGAGTTCCAGCGCTTCCTGCGCCAGCGCGGGCAGTGATGTCGCGCGCAGATCGTCGCTTGCGATGACCGTAGCGCGAAAGTCGTCATTCCGGCGCGAACAGCTCCTCGACGAAGAAGCGCGCCGCCGCATCGAGCCGATCGCCGTAGACCGCTTCGGCGACGTCGAGCACAGCACCCGCATCGGCAAGCCCCAGCTCGCGTGCGAGCAGCCGCACGTCGTCGTCGTCCTCGCCGATCCGGTGCGCGAGCACCTTCATCGCGAGCAGGATGCGTGTCGAGGCGACGAGCACGCGCAAGCCGGGAACTTCGAGCGCGGTAGCGGCCCCGTCGTCCGGACCGGCCACGAAGCCCTTGACGCCGTCGTTCAGCCAGCCGGGAGGCAAGCCCAGCTCGCTTCCGACGTCGTCAGCCGCTGCATAGACCTCCCGCTTCGGCTCGAAGACCGCGTCGACGTCGCGCGTAGCGCGTCGCGCATCGAACGCGATTGCGATCGCCGCGCCACCGACGACGTAGACCTCACCCTCGATGCCTCGTTCGCCGAGCCGCGCGCCGAGAGCCGTGAGCGCAGCGACAATCTCCTCGCGCTGCACGCGATCACACCCGCGTCAGCGCGCCGCGCGCAATGAAGATGCCGCGGCGGCGAAAGGCCGCCGGGGACTCGCGCAGCGCTGTCGGCCGGAAGCCGCGCGCGACTCCCGGGAACCACATGTGATCGAGCGTCCGCTGGTCGGACAGCGCCCAGCGCGGCACCGACAGGCCACACGCGCGTGCGAGGTACTCGGCGAGTGCGCCGAGGTACGCGTCAACGTGGGGCTCGACAGGAATCGGCTCCTCAGCGAGGGCCGCGGCGCGCAGGTCGTCCCGGCCGCGCAGCGCGAACTCGTCGAGCAGCTCGCGCACCGCGAAACGCAGGTCCTCGCCGCCGCGCACCCGCTCCGCCACGCCGGCGACTGTCTGATTGAAGCGCTCGTCTGGCGGAGGGTGCTCGGCGATCCAGTCGCGCAGGGTGTCCACGCTTTACATCATCGCTCCGCCGCAGGACACACCAGCCGGTAGTCGCACATCGCGCACGCGGTGTACGACGGGGTCGGCTCGAAGCCCTGGGACAGGATGCCGTCGGCGACCTCGGTCGCGACCGCTTCGATCCAGTCGCGGCCGGCCGCCGCCGGGACGGGGACCTTCGCGTCGTCGAGCACGTAGTAGTAGGCCCCGCGGGCGCCCTCCAGCTCCCACGCCTCGCACGCCGCCACCGCGTACAGCGAAAGCTGCACGTCCTGCTCGAGCTGCAACGGGGTCTTCGGCGGACCGGTCTTGTAGTCGATCAGCTCCCAGCCGCCCTCCGGCAGGCGGTCGACGCGGTCGACGCGGCCGCGCAGCACGTGCGGCCCGAGCTGGAAGGAGAACGAGCGCTCGAAGAACGTCGGCTGCGCCTCCTCGGCGGCGAAGCGCTCGCAGTAGCGCGTGAGCGCGTCGGTCGCCTTGCCGCGGAGCTGGATCTCCTGCTCGCTCCCGCCGAAGCCGCCGCGCCGCCAGCCGGCGTCGAGCAGTCCCATCATCGCCTCGATCGTGCGCGGCTCGTCGCCGGCGTGGAAGCGCTCGAGCACCTGATGGACGAGGATCCCGAAGCGCTGGTTCAGCGTCGGCTCCTGGGGGATCCGGAACACGCGCGCGAACTTGTACTTGAGCGGGCACGTGCGGTAGGTGTCGATGTCGGACGCGCTCAGCACGAGCCCGTCGCCGCGACGCGGCAGGAACGGCTCCAGCGACGGCTCTTCGCGCGCAGCGATCGCGGCTGCGCGCCGGCGCGTGTCGTGGTCGGCGCCGAGCACGTAGTCGTCGAGCGAAGAGGACTGGAGGATCTCACGCTGCTCGGGGGTGACCGCCTGCGCGAGGCGCGCGTTCACCTCGTCGAGCGCGTCCGCCAGCGCGCGATCTCTCGCGCGCTCGATCAGCGCCGCCAGCTTCACGACCTCCAGGTAGCGCACGACGGCGTGCGAGACGTCGAGGTCGGTGTCGAAGCGCAGCTCCCCCAGCGAGGACCCCGTCCGCTTGATCGTCTCCAGCAGCTCGTCGCGCAGGATCCGGTACGTCGAGTGCAGCGACTCGTCGGGGCCGAACAGCTCCTCCGCGCGCTCCTCCCACTCGGCCCCGAGCGCCTGCCGCGCCTCCTCGGCGAACGGCGAGGGCGGTTGTGCCGCGCCGCGGTCGCTCGCCTGCGGGTGGACGAGCACGAGCCGCCGCCGCGCGCGAGTCATCGCGACGTGCAGCAGCCGCCGCATCTCGGCGACGTGCGCGGCGTGATCGTCCTGCGGGAGCGCCTCTCTCATCAGGACCGGCGCGATCGGCTCGAGCGTGCGCGTGTGCACGCCCGGCATGCGCGCCGCGTGCAGCCCGAGCACGTAGACGTGGTCGAACTCGAGCCCCTGGGCCGCGTGCATCGCGAGCACCTGGACGCCGCGCACCGCGCCGGGCGGCGGCTCGTCCTCCTCGCGCAGCCCGGCCTCGGCGGCGGCCGCGATCGAGCGCGCGAACTCGCGCGGCGTTGCCTGCGGCCGGCGCGCCACGAACGCCGCCGCCATCTCGCCGAAGCGCGCGAGCCCCTGAAGCCGTTCGACCACCTCGGCCTGCGCGGTGAAGAGCTGCTGGCGGCGCAGCCCGAGCCGCTCGATCAGGCGGTGGACGAACAGGTCGGGGCGCAGCGTGTCGAGCGCACGGGTGGCCGACGTGTGCAGCGAGAGGAACTCGCGGATGCGGTCGCGCGTCTCCGGCGGGATCTGCGGCGACTCGAGCGCGGCCGCGAGCGCGGCGACCATGTCGAGCTTGCGCCGGCGCGCGATCTGCGTACAGCGCGCGAGGTCGATCGCCTGAAGCTCGATCGGCGGGCGCGCCAGCGCGCGCACGACCGCCGGCGCGTCGCCGGGATCGATCAGCAGTCGCAGCCACGCGAGCAGGTCGCGCACCTCGGTGCGCTGGAAGAAGGCGGCGTCGCCGACAAGCCGGTGGCGCACCGCGCGCTCCTCCAGCGCGACCGCGACCGCCTGCCCCTCGCGCCCGATCGAGCGCACGAGCACCGCGATCCGCTCGGGCGCGACGCGCTCGCGCGCGATCAGCCGCTCGACGTCGGCCGCGACGCTCTGCGCCTGCGCGCGCTCGTTCGCCGCGCGCCAGAAGGCGACCTCGCCGAGCGCGGGCGAGCCGCCGTGCCGGTCCACCCCGGCCGCCGCGGCGAGCCGCTTCTCGATGCGGTCCTCCAACGGTGCGACGACCGCGGCGGCCGCCTGGAGCACGCGCGCGGGGCAGCGGAAGCTCTCCTCCAGATGAACCACCGTCGCGTCCGGCAGCTCGGCCTGGAAGTCGCGCAGGTTCTTCGCGGCGGCCGAGCGGAAGCGGCGGATCGCCTGGTCGTCGTCGCCCGCTGCGGCGAGGTTGCCGTGCTCGGCGGCGAGCAGCCGCAGCAGCAGGCCGTGGGCGAAGTTCGGCTCCTGCACGTCGTCGACGAGCAGGTGGCGCCAGCGCTCGGCGACCTGCGCGCGCACGTGCGGGTGGTCGCGCAGCAGCGTCAGCGCGCGGATCACGAGGTCGCCGCCGTCGAGCGCGCCGGCCTGCGCGAGCATGCGGTCGTGCGCGCGGTAGACCTCCGCGAACTCGCGCTCGCGCGCGGCGCGGGCGCGCGCGGCGTCGTCGGCGGCCGCGCCCGCCGCTTCGACCAGCCCCGCAGCCCACGCGGCGTAGTCCTCCGCCGAGATCAGCTCGTCCTTGAGGCGGTCGACGCGCCGCACGAAGCTCGCGATCAGCGCCGCCGGGTTGCCGCGGAAGTCGTGCGAGCGGATCGTCAGCTCGTCGATCCGCTCCAGCAGCATCGCGAGCCGGTCGGCGCGCCCGACCGTCACCGCGAAGGGGTCCACTCCGGCGGCGAGCGCGTGCTCGCGCAGCAGCCGCGCGCAGAGGTCGTGGACGGTCGTGACGGCGAGCGCCTCGTAGGGGTGCGCGAGCGCGTCCTCGACCTGGCGGCGCAGCGCGTCGGCGGCGCGCTCGGAGCGCGCGAGCGCGAGGATCGCCTCCGGCGCCTCGCCCTGCTCGACGAGCCACGCGAAGCGCGCGAGCAGCGTGCGCGTCTTGCCGCTGCCCGCTCCGCCGACGATCAGCAGCGGGCCGCCGGCGTGCGCGGCCGCGCGGCGCTGCGCGGGGGAGAGGCCGTCGAGGGCGGCGGGCACCCTGCAAGGATATGCCGCGGATGCGGCCCACCGGTACGGCGCTCGACGCGGACTGGCTCGGCGCCTGCCGCGGCGCCGTGGACGGGCTGCGCGAGGTGCTGCGGACCCACCCGCGCACGCGTCAGCGCGCCGTCGAGACCGGCGATCGCGGCGAGGGCGGCGACCGCACGCTCGTGATCGACGACGGCGCCGAGCACGCCGTCTTCGCCCAGCTCGACGCGCTGCACGCGGCCGGCCATCGCTTCACCGCGGTGAGCGAGGAGCGCGGCGAGATCGACTACGGCGACGACGCGATCCGCGTCGTGATCGACCCGATCGACGGCTCGCTCAACGCGAAGCGCCTGCTGCCGCACTACGCGCTCTCGATCGCCGTCGCCGACGGGCCGACGATGGCCGACGTCGCGTTCGCCTACGTCTACGACTTCGGCGCCGGCGAGGAGTGGACCGCCGCGCGCGGGCAGGGCGCCCGGCTCGACGGCGTGCCGCTCGACCCCTCGCTGCCCGAGCGGCGCGCCCGCGACGGCCGCCTCGAGCTGCTCGGGATCGAGCAGGCCGACCCGCGTCATATCGCCGTCGCGGGCGACGAGCTGCAGTCGATCGCGCGGCGCGTGCGCGTGATCGGCGCGATCGCCGTGACGCTTTGCCAGGTCGCGGCCGCGCGGCTCGACGGGATGGCGTCGCTGCTCAACTGCCGCGCGGTCGACGCCGCCGCGGCGCAGCTCATCGTGCGCGAGGCCGGCGGCGTGGTCGCGTTCCCAAGATGCGAGGAGCCGCTCGCCGCCCCGCTCGACGTCGCCGCCCGCTCGCCGGTCGTCGCCGCCCGCTCCGCCGAGACGCTCGCCGCGCTCGCGCGCGTCCCGATCGTGTGATTGGCGCCTCCGGGCTGCCGCAAACGACCTTTTCGCACTGCCGTTTTCGACCCTTTGAGCGCGTCGGACACTCAACCCACCGGCCCGCCGCGCGGCCGCTGCCATAGTGAGGGGACGATGATCGACTGGTTCCTCGCCCAGCGGCTCGCCCGCTACGTCGCCGGCGAGCCGGAGACGCGGCCGCCGCGGCTCGATCTCGGCGCGCTCGCGAGCGAGAGCGCCGAGCGGGTGATCGCCTACACGGGCCTCACGCCCGCGCGCGAGCTGCCGCCCGCGGAGGGGGTCGGCCGCGCGGAGTGGATCGCCGCGAACGTCGGCTCGATGCGCGCGCTGCTCGACCCGCCGCTCGCGAAGGTCGGCGAGGGGCTCGGCCCCGCGCGCCACGCGATGCGGCTCGGCGCCGGCGTCGTGCTGACGGCGGAGGTCGGCGTCGTGCTCGGCTTCCTCGCCCAGCGCGTGCTGGGCCAGTACGAGCTCGTGCTGCTCGACACGACACCTGAGGACCGCCCGCCGCGGCTGCTGTTCGTGCTGCCGAACCTCGGCAACGCCGGCCGCGCGTTCGGCGCCGACGAGCGCGAATTCCTCACCTGGGTCGCGCTGCACGAGGTGACGCACGCGGTGCAGTTCGCGGGCGTCCCGTGGCTCCAGCCGCACATGGCCGGAATGGTGCGCGAACTGCTGTCGCACGCCGAGCTGCGGATCGACACGAGACGCGCGCTGCGGCTGCCGACCACCGACGACGTCAAGCGGCTCGCGGACGCCGTCCGCTCGGGCGATCTCGTCTCGCTCGTCGCGAGCCCGCACGAGCGCGCGACGCTCGAGCGCATGCAGTGCACGATGGCCGTGCTCGAGGGCCACGCCGAGCACGTGATGGACGCGGTCGGCGCGCCGCTGCTGCCGTCGCTGCCGAGACTGCGCGCCGCGCTCGACGCCCGCCGCAGATCGCAGTCTGCTCCGGCGCGGCTGTTGCAGAGGCTGCTCGGCCTGGAGCTGAAGCTCAAGCAGTACGAGCAGGGCAAGCGCTTCTGCGACGCGGTCGTGCGCGAGGCTGGCGTGGAGGCGCTCAACCGCGTCTGGAGCGGCCCTGATGCGCTGCCGTCCAGCGCTGAGCTGGACGCCCCGTCGCAGTGGCTGGAGCGAACCCACGTTCGCCGTCGCCTGAGCGCCTGAGCGCCGCGTTTACGGAACTTTCACGCCGCCCTTATCGAGCGGTGTAACCATCGCTCTGATTCGGCGTACAAACAGGTGTTCGAGCGTGTCTGACCACTGACACGCTGACTACTAACATTGACGCCGAAGGAGCTGAACAGACCAGCATGGCCCAGACGACAAGATCCCCCAAGCCCAGAAGAGCCGCGGCGAAGCGCGCCGCCCGTGCCCGCGCTCCCAAGCCGCGCTCGCAGCAGCTCGCCGAGCGAGCCGTCCTGATTCCCGTCGGCGCCGCGCTCGAGGCGCGCGACCGCGTCGCCGGAACGGTCGGCGACCTCGTCACGACGACGCGCTCGCGCCGCGAGCTGGAGCGCCAGCTCAAGCGCTTCGAGCGGCGTGGCGGCAACGCCCGCAAGAGCTTCGGCGCGAATGTCGAAGGATTCTCGACGCGCGTCGAGAAAGTGGTTCAAAACGGACTCGACGCGGGCATGAAGCTCGTCAATGGGGCACAGGACCGCCTGCCCAAGGTGGTCTGACACACGACAACTTCCCCCGCCGGCGCGACGTGGAGGGCGCCGGACCGGGTCGGGTTCGCCGGCTCACATATCCTCGCCGGCGAATGCAGCACCCTCTCCTCCCTCAACCGCCGGGGCGTCCATGATGGGCGTCCCGTCGGTCGTTAACGCGAACCCGCGGCGGCGCGCGTCGATGTGGTTCGCCGGCGGACGTGGCGACGCGCCGCGCGGCCCCTGGCCTTCGCGCCGTGCCTGCCACAATGAGCGCATGCCGACCCAAGACCAGATCCGCGAGGCGCTGCGCGCCGTCATCGACCCCGAGTTGCGCCGTGACATCGTCGAGCTCGAGATGGTCCGCTCGATCGACGTCCACGCCAACGGCGTCGTCGACGTCACCGTCTCGCTCACGACGCCCGGCTGCCCGATCCGCAGCCACTTCGAAACGGCCGTCGTGAACGCCGTGCGCGCGCTCGACGGCGTCGTCGGGGTGAACGTCGACTTCGACGTGCTGAGCGACGCGGAGAAGGCCGGCCTCCAGAGAAAGCTCGGCCGCGGCGGCGGCCTGCCGACCGGCGCGCTCGCGCAGGTCGCGAACGTCGTCTGCATCGGCTCGGGCAAGGGCGGGGTCGGCAAGTCCTCGGTGACGGCGAACCTGGCGGCCGCACTCACGACCGAGGGCAAGCGCGTCGGCGTGCTCGACGCGGACGTGTGGGGCTACTCGCAGCCGCGCATGTTCGGCCTTGGCGGCCAGCGGCCGAAGGTCAGCGCCGAGCGCAAGATCGTGCCGCTCGAGGCGCACGACGGCATCAAGGTGATGTCGATCGGCTTCTTCATGGAGGAGGACGCCGCGGTCGTGTGGCGCGGGCCGATGCTGCACAAGGCCCTCACGCAGTTCCTGGAGGACGTCGACTGGGGCGAGCTCGACTACCTGCTCGTGGACCTGCCGCCCGGCACCGGGGACGTCTCGATGACGCTCGCGCAGCTGCTGCCGCAGGCGAGATTCCTGATCGTGACGACGCCGCAGCCGGTCGCGCAGAAGGTCGCGCGCCGCTCGGCCGAGATGGCGGGCAAGGTGAGACTGGAGATCGCCGGCATCGTCGAGAACATGTCCGGCTTCGTCACGCCCGACGGCGAGCGGTACGCGATCTTCGGCGAGGGCGGCGGCCAGCTGCTCGCCGACGAGCTCGACGTGCCGCTGCTCGGCAAGGTGCCGCTGACGATGGCGCTGCGCGAGCAGGCCGACGTCGGCACGCCGCTCGTGTTCGCCGACCCGGACGACCCGGCCGCCCAGGCGATCCGTCAGACCGCTCGCGGCCTCGTCGCCCTCTCCCCGGTCGAGCTGCCGGTGATGCAAGCGCCGGCTCCGGCCGCGGCGCCGAAGCCCGTCGGGATGTCGCTTCCGATGGCGTAGGCGCCCGAGCGCCTACGCCTTGCCGGCGTAGTATCTGGCGTTGATCTCGGCGTACTTGGCCCACTCCTCCGGGAGCTGGTCCTCGGCGAAGCAGGCGTCGACGGGGCAGGCCTCGACGCACGCGTCGCAGTCGATGCACTCGTCCGGATCGATGTAGAGCATCTCGACGGCGTCGTAGTCGGGCTCGTCGGGGGTCGGGTGGATGCAGTCGACGGGGCAGACCTCGACGCACGAGTTGTCCTTCGTGCCGATGCAGGGCTCTGCGATGACGTAAGCCATGTGAGTCGTTCCTCTGTGATGCGGTAGCGGGGACGGCCTCGCCATTCTACGAAGCGGTTGGCGCGTTGCGCGCCGTGCGAGGCGCAATACTGCCGACCAGGATGGAGCCGTCAGGGGTCGAGCCGCGCGCGCCGCGCACCGCTCCGGCAGCCGCCGCCGGCCTCCTGCCGCGCCTGCCGCGCCGCGTCCCCGCGTGGGCATGGGCGCTCGCCGCGGTCACGCTGCTCGGCGCCGTGCTGCGCTTCGCGACGCTCGGCCATCAGAGCCTGTGGCTCGACGAGGCGTGGACGGCGTACCTCGTGCGCCTGCACCCCGGCGAGATGCTCGCGACGATCCCGCAGACGGAGTCGACGCCTCCGCTCTACTACCTGCTCGTGTGGGGGATCACGCAGGTCCTCGGGCACGGCGACGTGAGCGTGCGGCTGCTGTCGGCGGTCGCGGGGACGGCCACGATCCCGATCGCCTACGCGACCGGATCGGCGCTCGCGACGCGGCGCGTCGGGCTCGTCGTGGCGGCGCTCGCGGCCACCAGCCCGATCCTCGTCTGGTACTCGCAGGAGGCGCGCTCGTACGCGCTCGTGATCGCGCTGAGCGCGCTCTCGCTGCTGTGCTTCGCGCGCGCCCGCGAGCGCCCGACCGGCTGGCGCCTGGCGGCGTGGGCGCTCGCCTCGATGGCCGCGCTGGGGACGCACTACTTCGCCGGCTTCGTCGTCGCCCCGGAGGCGGCGCTGCTGCTGGCCGCGGCGCTGCGACCGCGATCGGAGCCGGCCGGCGAGCGCGCCGCCGACCGTCGCGTGCTGGCGCGCACGCTCGCGGCGCTCGTCGCGGTCGGCGCGCTCGGCAGCGCGCTGCTCGTGATCGCGATCAGACAGGAGCACCACAGAAGCGCAGCGTGGATCCACGCGATCGCGCTGTCGCACCGGCTGTTCGAGACCCCGCGCGAGTGGATCGCCGGCTTCCCGCCCGGGGCGGGCGCGTGGCTGCCGTGGGCGGCGGGCGCGATCGCCGCGGCGGCGCTCGTCCTGCTGCTTCGGCGCGGCGAGCCGCGCGAGCGGCGCGGCGCGCTGCTCGCGGGCGGGATCGGCCTGGTGGCGCTCGCGCTGCCGCTGTTGCTCGCCGCCGTCGGGCAGGACTTCTTCCTGGCGCGCAATCTGCTGCCGGCCTGGCTGCCGCTCGCGCTGGCGCTGGCGGCCGGGCTCGGCGCGCGCCGCGCCGCGCGCACCGGCGCGCTGCTGACGCTCGCGCTGTGCGCGCTGTCGCTCGTGACGGTCGTCGCGGTCGCGAGCACGCCGTCGCTCCAGCGACCGACATGGCGCACGCTCGCGGCGCGCCTCGGCCCGCCCCGCCCGCAGCGGGCGATCGTGCTGCGCCGCTACGGGTTCTCGCTGCCGCTCGCGGTGTACCGGCCGCGCACCTGGCACATGCGGGCCGGCAGCGCGCTGCTGCGCGAGATCGACGTCGTCACCCTGAGCACGCGCGGCGCGTCCGCCTGCTGGTGGGGCGCGACCTGCGGGATCGCGGGCGCGCGCCCGCTGCGCCGCACGCTCGTGCGCGGCTTCGCGCTCGCCGGCCGCGAGCGCGCCGGCGACTTCACGATCTCGCGCTTCGTCGCCGCGCGGCCGATCAGCGTGACCCACGCCCAGCTCGTCGTCAGAAGAGGCAACGCCGTCCTGCTCGACGACGTGCGCTCGCCGGTGCCGCCGGCCTGACGGCCGTCAGGCCGCGACGAGATCCGGCCGCCGGCCGACCCACGGCCGCGCCGCCTCGAGCTGGGCGCCGAGCGCGAGCAGCGTCGCCTCGTCGGCCGGGCGGCCGAAGAAGTGGACGCCGACGGGCAGGCCGTCGTCGCCGTGCGCGAGCGGCAGCGAGATCGCCGGCTGGCCGGTGACGTTCGCGATCGCGGTGAAGGGCGTGAACTCGCCCGAGCGGCGGAACGTCTCGGCCGGGTCGTCGTTGTCGCCGAAGAGCTCGCCGATCGGCCGCGGGCGCAGCGCCAGCGACGGCGTCAGCACGACGTCGTACTCGGCCATCGCGGTCACGAACATGCGCGCGAGCGCCTGGAGCTGCGCCTGCGCGGCCAGGAACTGCGCGGAGCCGAGCTGACTCGCGCGCTCCCACAGATGCCAGGACAGCTTCTCCATGTCCGCCGACGCCGGCTCGCGGCCCGCGATCGTCGCGGCGAAGACGATCGTCGAGGCGACCGCCGGCCCGAACGACGCCGAGAACAGCTCGAGCAGGCCGGGGACCTGCCACGGCGGCGCGACGATCTCCTCGACCTCGTGGCCCAGCTCCTGCAAGAGAGCAGCCGCGTCGCGCACCGCCCGCTCGGCGATCGGGTCGACCTCGGTATCGGTCAACGGCGGCGCGAGCGACATGCCGACGCGCAGGGAGAGCGACCCGGCCGCCCCGCGCGCGGCGGCCGCGGCGAACGGCTCGGACGGCGGGGCCGCCCAGGTCGCGTCGCCCAGCTCCGGCCCCGCGAGCAGGTCGAGCAGCTCCGCCGACTCGGCGACGGTGCGCGTCAGCACCCCGTCGGCGACGAGGAACGAGTCGCCGAGCGCGGGCGCGAGCGACACCCGCCCGCGCGCGGGCTTGAGGCCGACGAGCCCGCAGCAGGCGGCGGGGATGCGGATCGAGCCGCCGCCGTCGTTGCCGTGCGCGAGCGGCAGCATGCCGGCGGCGACGGCGGCCGCCGCGCCGCCGGAGGAGCCGCCGGGCGTGCGCGAGAGGTCCCACGGGTTGCGCGTGGGACCGTTGCGGCGCGACTCGGTCGAGGGCAGGATCCCGTACTCCGGCAGCGCGGTCTTGCCGACGATCACGAAGCCGGCGGCGCGCAGGCGACCGACGAAGGCGGCGTCGAACGGCGGTGTGAAGTCGCCGAACAGCTCCGCGCCGAAGGTGAGCGGCATCCCCTCGACCGGCTGGTTGTCCTTGATCGCGATCGGCACGCCCGCGAACGGCCGCTCGTCGCCGGGCTTGATCGCGTCCGCGGTCGCGAGCGCGCGCTCGGCGTCGACGTGCGTGAACGCGTTGATCTGGCCGTCGAGCGCCTCGATCCGCTCGAGCGAGGCGGAGACCAGCTCGCGGGCGCTGATGTCGCCGGAGCGCACGAGCGCGGCGAGCTCGCTCGCGGGACGGAAGAGCAGGTCGTGCACGGTCGGTCTCCTTGTCGCGTGGGCGCCGGATGCTGTTTGGCTGCGCGGCCAATCCTACGCTTCCAAGGGTCGCCGCGATGCGGATCGTGCCACTCTGAGGGACGACACCACCACATGACAACTGGAGCCCCCATGAGCGCGACCACCACCGACGTGCAGTCAGGCCTCGAGGGCGTCGTCGCCTTCGCGACCGAGATCGCCGAGCCCGACCGCGCCGGCGGCGCGCTGCGCTATCGCGGGGTGGACATCGAGGAGCTCGTCGGCGCCGTTCCGTTCGAGCAGGTGTGGGGGCTGCTGGTCGACGGCTCCTATCTTCCCGGCCTGCCGCCGGCGGAGCCGCACGCGCTCACCGTCCGCTCGGGCGATCCGCGCGTCGACGTGCAGTCGGCGCTCGCGATGCTCGCGCCCGAGTGGGGCTTCGAGCAGCTCATCGACATCACGGACGAGCAGGCGCGCGAGCAGCTCGCGCGCGCCTCGGTGATGGCGCTGTCGTTCGTCGCGCAGTCCGCGCGCGGCGCCGGCCGGCCGCCGGTGCCGCAGGCCGAGGTCGACACCGCGACCTCGATCCCCGAGCGCTTCCTGATGCGCTGGCGCGGTGAGATCGACCCGGACCACGCGAAGGCGATCGACGCCTACTGGATCTCCGCCGCCGAGCACGGCATGAACGCCTCGACCTTCACCGCGCGCGTCGTCGCCTCGACCGGCGCCGACGTGGCGGCGGCGTTGAGCGCGGCCGTCGGCGCGCTGTCGGGTCCGCTGCACGGCGGCGCGCCGTCGCGCGTGCTGAAGATGCTCGACCAGGTCGAGGCGAGCGGCAACGCCGAGCGGTGGGTCAGGGACGCGCTCGACCGCGGCGAGCGCCTGATGGGCTTCGGGCACCGCGTCTACCGCGCCGAGGACCCCCGCGCGCGGGTGCTCCGCCGCACCGCGCGCGACCTGGGCTCCAAGCGGGTCGAGGTCGCGGAAGCGCTGGAGCAGGCCGCGCTGGCGGAGCTGCACGCGCGCAAGCCGGACCGCGTGCTCGCGACCAACGTCGAGTTCTGGTCGGCGGTCGTGCTCGACTACGCCGAGGTTCCGCCGGAGCTGTTCACGCCGCTGTTCGTCTGCGCCCGCACCGCCGGCTGGAGCGCGCACGTCATGGAGCAGAAGCGCGAGGGGCGCCTGATCCGCCCGACCGCGAAGTACGTCGGCCACGGCCCGCGCCCGCGCGACGCGGTCTGAGCCGGCTCACGCCGTCCGCCGCCGCAGCGTGAGCGCGCCGAGCGCGAGCGCCGCAAGCGTCGCCGCCACGACCGCCGCGACGTCGACCGCCAGGCCGGTCCCCAGCGCACCCGGCTCCGTCACGCGCGCCAGCGCGTCGTAGGCGTAGGTGAACGGCAGCGCCCACGAGGCCGCGTGCAGCAGCGCCGCCATCTGCGCGCGCGGGACGAACAGCCCGCACAACAGGAGTTGGGGCAGAATGAACGCGGGCATGAACTGGACCGCCTCGAACTCCGTCCGCGCGAACGCGCTCAGCAGCAGCCCGAGCGACATGCCGAGGAGCGCGTTGCCGATCGCGAGCAGCCCGACGAGCCACGCCCCGTGCGGCGCATGGAGGCCGAGCACGAGGAACCCGACGCCGCACACGACGATCGCCTGCGTGGTCGCCAGCACGCCGAACGCGATCCCATAGCCGAACAGCAGATCCGCCTTCGCGAGCGGCAGCGTCATCAGCCGCTCGAGCGTGCCGGTCGTGCGCTCGCGCAGCATCGCGATCGAGGTGACGAGGAACATCACGATGAACGGGAACAGCCCGCACAGCGGGCTGCCGAGATGCTGGAACGTCTCGGGGCGGCCGTCGAAGACATACCGCAGCAGCACGAGCAGACCCGTCGGGACGACGAGCAGCAGCGCGACGGTGCGGCGGTCCCGGCGGATCTGCCGCAGCACGCGGGCGGCGGTCGCGAGCGTGGTACGCGCGCTCACGCCGCGCCCTCGCGCCTTGCCCGCTCGATCACCGCGAGGAACGCCTCCGCGAGATCCGCGCGCCCCGTCTCCGCGCGCAGCCCGTCGGGCGTCGTCTCGCGCAGGATCTCCCCCTCGCGCATCAACAGGAGCGCGTCGCACTCGCGCGCCTCGTCCATCACGTGACTGGAGACGAGCAGCGTCGTGCCCGCCGCCGCCAGCGTGCGGAACGTGCCCCAGAGGTCAGCGCGCAGGACCGGGTCGAGCCCGACCGTCGGCTCGTCGAGCACGAGCAGCTCCGGGCGGCCGAGCAGCGCCGTGGCGAGCGAGACGCGCGAATGCTGGCCGCCCGAGAGCGTGCCGACGACCTGGCGCCGGGCGTCCGTCAGCCCGACCGTGTCGAGCACCTCGTCCACGCGCCGCTCCGGCGCCCGCACGATCCGCGCGAAGTAGCGCAGGTTCTCCTCGACGCTGAGGTCGCCGTAGACCGACGGCGCCTGCGTCACATAGCCGACGCGCGCGCGCAGCGCCGGCGTGCCCGCGGGCATGCCAAGCACCGCGACGCGCCCGCCGCGCACGACCTGGACGCCGACGATCGCGCGCATCAGCGTCGACTTGCCGCAGCCACTCGGTCCGAGCAGCCCGGTCACCGCGCCGCACGCGACGCGCAGCGAGACGTCCCGCAGCACGTGCTGAGCACCGCGCTCGACATCCAGCCGTTCGACCGCGATCGCGTCGACCATGCGCGCCTATCGCGGCGACCCGAGCGCGGCCTGCGCCTCGGCGAGCCGCCGCACGAGCGCGTCGCGCTGCTCGGTGAGCCCGGCGACGTCGAGCAGCCGCGGGTGCGGCGGCCGTCGCGGCGACGGCTCGCCGGCCGGCGGCGCCAAGCCGGGGCGCCGCGCGACGAGGTCGGAGAGCGTCTGCTCGAGTGCCGCGATCTGCGCCCGCAGCCGCCGCCGCTCGGCCGCCTGCTCGTCGCGCGCGGGCGGTTCGTCGGCGTCGACGTAGAGCGCGGCGGCGACGTCGCGCAGGTCGAGCCCGGCGGCGCGCGCCGCGTCGCGGGCGGTCGCGACAAGTTGCGCGAGCGCGGCCGCGTCGGCCGCCGCGCCGGTCACGAACGTGCCGCTGCCGTGGCGCGTGACGACGAGCCTGTCCTGCTCGAGCCGGCGGTAGACGGCGCGGATCGTGTTGACGTTGACGCGCGCCTGCTGCGCGAGGCGATGGAGCGCGGGCAGCCGCGCGCCGGGCGCCAGCTCGCCACTGAGGATGCCGCTGCGCAGCGCCCAGGCGAGCTGCGTGCCGACGGGCACGTCCGCGTCGCGATCGAGCGCGATGTCGAGTGTCGCCGACATCTGGCAACCGTAGCGCGGAGCGGCCATGCTTTGACACTCTGCTAGCAGACTATTACTGTCACGGCGTGCGGGAGGCGCTCGAGGAGCTCGGCGACATGCTGGTCCTCACGGGCAGGACGCTCGTCTCGGCCGTCACACCGCCCTTTCCCTACGGCGGCGAGCTGCTCGCGCAGTTCCTGTTCGCGCTGCGGATCTGCTGGTTCCCGCTGCTGGTGACGATGGTGTGCGTCGGCTACGCGGTGCCGGGCATGCAGGCGGCGAACTTCCTCGTGCTGTTCGGCGCGCTCGACCGCCTCGGCGGCCTGTTCGTGCTCGCCTCGATCCGCGAGCTCGGCCCAACGCTGACGGCGCTCGTCGTCGCCGGCGCCGCGGGCACGGCGATCACGGCTGACCTCGGCGCGCGCAAGATCCGCGAGGAGCTCGACGCGCTCCAGGTGCTCGGCGTCGACCCCGTCAAGAACCTCGTCGTGCCGCGCTTCCTCGCGCTGATGCTCGTCACAGGCCTGCTCGACGTCTACGCGCTGCTGGCCGGCATCGTCGGCGGGATCGCCGCCACGATCGCGAGCGGAGCGGGCACCGGCCCGTTCTTCGCGACCTTCCTGACGAACGCCTCGCCGACCGAGCTGTGGGCCTCGGTGCTGAAGTGCGTGCTGTTCGGGGCGATCGTCGCGATCGTCTCCTGCTACAAGGGGATGACCGCCTCCGGCGGTGCCGAGGGCGTCGGGCGCGCGGTCAACCAGGCGGTCGTGATCGTGCTGCTGGCCGTCGGCGCGTTCAACTTCGTCTTCACGCAGACGCTGCTGGCGACCCACCCGGAGCTGAGCGTCATCCGTTAGCGGCGAGACCCCGGCCGTTAAAGGGCGAAGGCCCGGCGGGGGAACCGGACCTTCGCGAGGGTACATCAGGGGGAGGCCGAAGCATCCCCGCTGCGTCGGACGGAACGCCCCGGGAGGCGGAGCGTCCCGTCTCGGCGCGGTTCTTACATCATCCCGCCCATGCCGCCCATGTCGGGCATGCCGCCGCCGGCAGCGCCCTCCTTCTCGGGCACCTCGGCGACGATCGCCTCGGTCGTGAGGATGTTCTTCGCGATCGAGGCGGCGTTCTGGAGCGCGGAGCGCGTCACCATCGCCGGGTCGATCACGCCCGCGGCGACGAGGTCGACGATCTCGCCCGTGGCTGCGTTGAGGCCGTGGCCCTTCTTCGCCTTGCGCACGTCGTTGACGACGACCGAGCCCTCCAGCCCCGCGTTGTGCGAGATCTGGCGCAGCGGCTCCTCGAGCGAGCGCAGGATGATCTTCGCGCCCGTCGCCTCGTCGTCCTCGAGCCCGTCGAGCTTGATCGCGTCCGCGGCCTGGAGCAGCGCGACGCCGCCGCCCGGCACGATGCCCTCCTCGAGGGCGGCGCGCGTGGCCTGGAGCGCGTCCTCGACGCGGTGCTTCTTCTCCTTCATCTCCGTCTCGGTCGCCGCGCCGACCTTCACGACGGCGACGCCGCCGGAGAGCTTGGCGAGGCGCTCCTGGAGCTTCTCGCGATCGAAGTCCGAGTCGGTCGTCTCGATCTCCGACTTGATCTGCTTGATGCGGCCCTTGATCCCGTCCGGGTCGCCGGCGCCGTCGATGATCGTCGTCGTGTCCTTCGCGACGACAATGCGGCGCGCGCGGCCGAGCTGCGAGACCTGCGTGTTCTCCAGCTTGAGGCCCATCTCCTCGGTGATGACCTCGCCGCCGGTGAGAATCGCGATGTCCTCGAGCATGCGCTTGCGGCGGTCGCCGAAGCCCGGCGCCTTGACGGCGACGCCGGTGAAGGTGCCGCGCAGCTTGTTCACGACGAGCGTCGCGAGCGACTCGCCCTCGACGTCCTCGGCGATGATCAGCAGCGGCTTGCCCGACTGGATGACGGCCTCGAGCACCGGCAGCACGTCGCGGACCGAGCCGATCTTCTGGTTGGCGATCAGGACGAACGGATCGTCGAGCACCGCCTCCATGCGGTCCTGGTCGGTGACCATGTACGGCGAGATGTAGCCCTTGTCGAACTGCATGCCCTCGGTGAACTCGAGGTCCATGCCGAACGTCTGGCCCTCCTCGACGTTCACGACGCCGTCCTTGCCGACCTTCTCGATCGCGTCGGCGATCACGTCGCCGATCTCCTCGTCGCCGGCCGAGATCGTCGCGACGCGCGAGATCTGCTCCTTGCCGGAGATCTCCTTGCTCTGCTTGCCGATCGACTCGACGACCTGCTCGACGGCCTTCTCGATGCCGCGCTTGAGCGCGAGCGGGTTCGCGCCCGCCGCGACGTTCTTGAGGCCGGTGCGGACGATCGCCTGGGCGAGGACCGTGGCGGTCGTCGTGCCGTCGCCGGCGACGTCGTTCGTCGCAGTGGCGACCTCGCGCACGAGCTGCGCGCCCTGGTTCTGGAAGACGTCCTCGACCTCGATCTCGCGGGCGATCGTGACGCCGTCGTTCGTGATCGTCGGGGCGCCGAACTTCTTGTCGAGGACGACGTAGCGGCCCTTCGGGCCGAGCGTCACCTTGACCGCGTTGGCGACGGCGTCGACGCCGGCCTCGAGGGCCTTGCGCGCCTCCGCGTCGTACTTGAGCTCCTTGTGTGCCATGTCTGTGTCGTTCTCCTGTGGCGCCTAGGACGTGACCTTGGCGAGCACGTCCGACTCGCGCAGGACCAGCAGGTCCTCGCCGTCGACCTTGATCTCGGTGCCGCCGTACTTGCTGTAGAGGACCTCGTCGCCCTCGCTCACGTCGAGCGGCAGGCGCTTGGTCCCCTCCTCGTCCCACTTGCCGTCGCCGACGGCGACGACCTTGCCCTTCTGGGGCTTCTCCTTGGCCGTGTCGGGGAGCACGAGACCGCTTGCCGTGGTCTCCTCCTCCTCGATCGCCCGCACGATCAGCCGATCGCCGAGGGGCTTGAGCTTCATCGATGCAACCTCCGGTGGAGTGGTGCGTGCCTTCGTTTTGGCACTCACCCCATGGGAGTGCCAACCAAGGCGCGACTATAGCTCACGCTTGGCACTCGCGCCAGGCGAGTGCCAAGAACGTCACATCTGAGCCGCGCGCGCTCAGTTCTGCGCGCCGCCGATGCCGTGCATCCGATCGCGGATCGGATTGCTCGGCTCGACGATCTGCGAGAAGCGCACCACCGTGACGACGTCGTCGAGGTCGACCGGGCGGTCGTAAATCTGCTGGAGGAAGCTCATCAGCTCTTCGACGCGCCGGAACTCCGGGTTGTCGTGCTCGACATCGCGTGGGGACAGATCCCGCATGCGCTTGACTTCGACCGAGTCGATCACCGCCTGGAAAATCTTCTCGCGCGGCGAGTACTGGTAGCCGATCGTCACCAGCACGCAGTCGTTCTTGCGGTACTTGTGCGACTTGTCGCCGAGCCGGATCGTCGCGGTCTTGCGGCCGCGCCTGAGCTGATCGGCGAACACGGCCGAGTAGAAGTTGAGGACCCGCATTGGCCGCTCAGCCTACCCGTTGCGGCCGATCGCCGACAACGCGCGCGCGGCCATCTCGCGCTCGCCGTCGTAGCTGAGCGCCGCGGCCGCCTCCGCCAGCGGCATCCAGCGCGCCTCCTCGACCTCGTCGTCGTGGTCCTCGAGCGAGCCGCCGCGGTACGCGAACAGGTAGAAGGTGACGCGCTTGAAGATGCGCTTGCCGTCGCGCTGGTAGAAGTAACGGACCTCGCCGAGCTTCTCGACGAGGTCGGCGTCGACGCCCGTCTCCTCGCGCACCTCGCGCCGCGCCGTGCGGTCGGGCGTCTCGCCCGGGTCGACGTGGCCCTTCGGCAGCGCCAGCACCTTCTGGCCCTGCGCGCCGCGGCGCGTCGGGACGATCACGACGACCTCCTCGCCCCGCACGACGACGCCGCCGGCCGAGCGCTCCTGCTCGTCGCCGCGTCTGCCGCCGCGCAGCGGCTTGCGCTGCTGCGCTCCACCGCTAGAAGACATAGCGCTCGAGCGCCGAGGGATCGTGGACGGTCAGCTTGCCGCGGCCCTGCTCGATCACCCCGGCGCGCTCGAGCACGGCGAGGAAGCGGCTCGCGGACTCGCGCGAGGAGCCGGCCAGCTTGGCGACGTCCGCCTGCGTGGCGACGACGAGCACCTCGCGCATCCCGGCGCCCTCCTCCTGCGCCTCCGCGACAAGCTGCGTCAGCACCGTCGCGACGCGGCTCTGCACCGTCTGGAACGACTGGCTCGCGACGCGCTCGTTCATCGCCCGCAGGCGCCGGCCGAGCGAGACGACGATGCCGACCGCGATCCCCGGGTGCTCGCGCATCAGCCGGCGCATGTCGGCGCCCAGCAGCGCGACCGCGTCGACCGCGTCCAGCGTCTCGACCGTCGCCGAGCGCTTCTCGTCCTCGAACATCGCCAGCTCGCCGAAGATGTCGCCGGATCCGAAGTTCGCGAGCGTGATCGTGCGCCCGTCGCTGTGCTCGCGGATCGCGCGCGCGTGGCCGTGCTTGACGACGTAGCAGGTGTCGCTCTGATCCCCCTCGCGGAACACGACCTGGCCCGGCTCCCAGGCGCGCGGCACCGCCACCTCCGCGACGTGCGAGAGCTCCTCCGGTCCGAGCGCCTCGAACGTCGGGACGCGCGCGAGCAGCGCGATCGTGTCCTCCATGCTCGTCGCGGCCACACGTCGTATGTATCAGGTGGCGAGGCTACGCGTGGGCGTGCGTCCCGAACAAACGAGGATCATTGGTGATCACACCGGTCACGCCGAGCGCTTCGAGCGCGCGGATGCGCGGCGCCTCGTCGACGGTCCACACATACAGCTCGCCGCGCGCCTCGCGGATCGCTTCGACGAGTCGCCGCGTGACGAGCCGCCAGTGCACCATCAGCGCGTCGCAGCGGCCGTCGCGCAGCGCGCTCGCGGCGCGGCCGGGCAGTATCCGCTGCGCGACGAGGATCGCCGCGAGCGCCGGCGCGACGTACAGCTTCGACTGCGTGTAGTCGCGCCGCGCGCGCGGGACCGACCAGCCGAGCCGCAGCGCCGGCTCCAGCTCGCGGATGCGCGCGAGGCTCTCGGTGTAGGTCGAAGAGATCAGCGAGCGCTCGACCAGCCCGTGCTCGCGCAGCGCCTCCACGACACGTTCCTCGTAGCCGGGGATCTTCAGGTCGACGTCGAACTCGAGCGACGCGAACGCCGGCGAGGCGAGGTGCGCGAGCCCCTGCGCGAGCGTCAGCGGCTGGCGCGAGAGCGCGTCGTGGTAGTCGTGCGCGAGCAGCAGCTCGCCGTGCTCGGGGTCGGGCCGGCGGTCGGGCCCGAGCGCCGGCAGCACGTCGAACTCGATCATGTCGACGCCGTGCGCGAGCGCCGCGTCGAAGCTCTCGCGCGTGTTGCCGGGCTCGATCAGGTCGGCCCCCTTGTGCCCGACGCGGCGCAGGCTGGCCGGGGCGGTGCGCGGTCTCAGCGCTGGCATCCGGGGCACCAGAAGGTCGTGCGGTTGTCGTCGCCCTGCCCGCGCGCCTCGACGCACGCGCCGCAGCGCGGGCAGGGGCGGCCGGCGCGGCCGTAGACGGCTCGCGGCTCGCCGTGCGCGCGCGGCGCCGCAGCCGCGGCGAGCATGCGCGGCCGCGCGTCGGCGATCACCGCGAGCGCCTCCGCGTCGGAGACGTCGCGCAGCTTGCGCCAGGGATCGAGCTGCGCGCCCCAGCAGCCCTCGGCCTTCCAGATGTTTCCGAGCCCGGCGACGATCCGCTGGTCCAGCAGCGCGTCGCCGATCGCGCGCGTCGGCTCGTCCGCGCGCAGGCGCTCGAGGAAGCCGGCCGCGTCGAACGCCGGCGCGGCGAGCACGTCGGGACCGAGCGCCGCGAGCCGCTGGTCGAAGCGCGTGCGGCCCTCGGTCATCAGCGCGAGCACCGGCCCGTCGAACTCCACGACCTCGTGCCCGCGGGCGCGCACGACGAGCCACGCCCGATGCGACGCCCGCCGCCACCGCTGGCCCTGCGGGTAGACGCCCCACGCGCCGGTCATGCGCAGGTGCGAGTGGAGCACGAGGTCGCCCTCGAAGCGCAGGAACAGGTGCTTGCCGTGCGTGTCGACGCTTGTGACGGCACGGCCTCGCAGCCGCTCGGGCCAGCGGTCGCGCGCGTGGCGCGCCTGCGGCATGAGGATCTCGTCCGGCACCGTGCCCTCCAGCACCGGGCGCATCCGCCGCGCCGCTCGCAGGATCGTGTCGCCCTCGGGCATGGCTCCAGAGTAGGGCGCACCGCGGAGCGGTGTGTGACCTTCCCGGCGGTCAGGCAGTCGGCAGGCCGCGCTCCGTGTCGAGCGTACGCAGGAACGCGGCGACGTCGGCGTCCATCGCGAGGTAATGCGACCATGCGCGGGCGTCCCAGTCGCGCCGGAAGGGCCACTCTCCGGCGTAGCGGTGGTTGGCCCGACGGCCGTAGGCGCCGAGCGCGCCGGGCAGCGAGCGCGACGTCGCCCAGCCCATCGCCGCGGTCACGGCGTCGTAAAGCATCGGCGCCTCCGGGTCGGGACGGTGCGCGAGCAGCATCAGCAGCCGCCGGAAGGTCGGCTCCGTCCGCCGGAGCCGAAAGCCGGAGCGTCAGGCCGTTTCGACGGGCACGTCCACCGGCACGGGGATCTCCTGCGGCGGCGCGCTCTCGGTCGCGTCCCACGAGGCGAACGCCTGGCCGTCACGGCCCTCGTGCGGCGCGGAGCCGCCGAGCGCGAGCAGGACCAACCGCTGCGGGCGGCGGTTGACGAGCTGCCGGCGGATCTCGGGCGCGACGCGCGCGAGCCCGCCGGTCGGGACGACGTGCTGCTCGCCGTCGAGCATCAGCGACAGCTCGCCCTCGAGCACGAGGTAGACCTCCTCCTGGCGCTCGTGGCGGTGGATGCGGCCGACCTGGCCCGGCTGCATGACGACCAGGTTCATCCCGAACGTCGAGATTCCCAGCTCCGCGCGCAGGCGCTGGAAGCGCTCGCCAGAGTCGGGATCGAGTGTCGCGAAGTCGACGCCCTGCTCCATCGCGTCGATCCTACGCGCCGTCACGGCGGCCCGGCCGGCGGAGCGGCGCGCTCACGCGCTGAGCGTGAGACGGCGGGGACCGGCGCGGAAGCCGACCTCGGCGAGCGCGGCCTCCCAGGGCGTGCCCATCACGGGCTCGCCGTCGACCTTCTCGAGCGCGATGCGTCTGATGCGGCCGGCCGTGGCGTGGTCGGCGAGCGCCTGGAGCGCCGGCCGGATGCGCGGGTCGTCGGGGTCCGCGAGCGTCTGGAGCGCCTTGCCGCCGCGCTCGAGGTAGAGGACCGGCTCGGCGCCGACGAGCACGACGAGCGCGCCAGGCACCCGGCCCGCCCGCCCGCGCCGCCCGGCGCGCTCTGCGCCGTCCCGCTTCGGCCACGGCAGCGCCGCGCCGTACGGCTGCGCCGGATCGGTCGCGGCGAGCACGAGCGGCTCCGCCTCCTCGGGCGCCTTCTGCGCCCGCAGCCGCTCGACCGCGCCGGGCAGCGCGAACTGCGCGCCGCCGAGCCCCTCGACGAAGTAGCCGCGCCGCGCGATCCCGAGCGTCTCGAGCTGGCTCAGCTCCGGGTAGATCGCGGAGAAGCCGCCGGGCACGCCCTTGGCCAGCACCAGCTCGCGCGTGAGGATGCCGTAGCGCTCGAGCAGCAGCTCGGCGAGCGCGCGACGGCGCACGCTCGGGTCGACCGGCTGAGCCGGTACGTCGAACAGCGGCGCGGTCAGCGACCAGCGGCCCTGGACCTGCGCCTGCGCGCCCCCGCGCCGTGAGCTGAATCGCCGCCCCGCGCGCGGCGAGCGAGCCGCCGCCCGCTGCGCCCGCGCGAGCGTCAGGCGCGGCGCCCGCAGCGGCGCGAACGCGTCGTTCGTCACGACGCCCGCCCACGCGAGGTCCCACAGCGCGTCCTGCAAGTCCTCCGGCGCGAGGTCGACGTCGATCAGCAGGTCGGTGAAGAAGCACGACCCGCGCGCGAGCCGCGCGCGCACCGCCTCGTGCGCGGGGCTGCTCGGGGGATCGCTTCTCAGCGGCGGCGGCCCAATCAGCGGCGCGTCCTCGCGGAAGTAGAGCGCGACGCGTCCGCTGTTGCGCCCGAGCGCGCCGGCGCCGACCCACACCAGCTCGCCGCTCGCGCACAGCGCATCCATCCACGTCGCCGACCAGGCGCCGACGCGGCGCGGCAGCACCTCGTGCTCCCACGTCTCGGGCGTCAGCGCGAGGCCCTGCAAGGGGACGAGCTGCTCGCGCAGGCGGTCGATCCCCGCACCGCCGGCCGGATGCTTGTCGATCCCCTGCCAGCTCGGCAGGAAGGCGGCGAACGCGCGCTGGTCGGCCGGCTCGATCTCCTTGCGCAGCACGGCGAGCGACGCGCGGCGCAGGCGGCGCAGCACGTCGGCGTCGCACCACTCGCGCTCGCTGCCGCCCGGGCGCAGCTCGCCGCGCACGACCTCGCCGGCGCGCTCCAGCTCGGCCAGCGCGGGCGCCGGATCGAGCCCGTAGCGGGCGCGCGGGTCGGCGGTCGGGAACGGGCCGTGCGTCTGCGCGTAGCGGCGCATGAGGCGCACGAGCGCGTCGGGTACGTCGTCGAGGAATGCGCCGGGCAGACCGCCCGGCGGCACGACGCCGAGCGCGTCGCGGTAGAGGCCGGCGTCGGCCGCGTCGATCCAGCGCCGCTCGCCGCCGATCCGCACGCAGACCGCGCGCCGCTCGCGCTCCATCTCGGTCAGCAGCGCGTCCGCATTGACGCCCTCGTGCACGCGCTGCGCCGCCTCGGCGGCCGTCAGGTCGCCGACGCGCCGCAGCACGTCGTGCAGCTCGTCGCGCGTGGCCGCGCGGGTGCGCTCGGAGCGGTGCTGAAGGTCGTCTTCGACCTGCTCCAGCGCGTCGGCGTCGATCAGGTCGCGCAGCTCCTCCTGGCCGAGCAGCTCGCGCAACAGGTCGCGATCGAGCGACAGCGCCGCCGCGCGCCGCTCGGCGTTCGGCGTGTCGCCCTCGTACATGTACGTCGCCACGTAGTCGAACAGCAGCGAGGAGGCGAACGGGGAGGCGGTCGCGGTCTCGACCTCGACGACGGAGAGCTCGCGGCGGTGCAGCCGCGTGAGCAGGTCGCGCAGCCCCGGCAGGTCGAGCACGTCGCGCAGGCACTCGCGGTAGGTCTCCAGGATGATCGGGAACTCGCCGTAGCGCTTGGCGACCTCCAGCAGCGTCTGCGACTTCAGCCGCTGCTGCCACAGCGGGGTTCGCTTGCCGGGGTAGGCGCGCGGGATCAGCAGCGAGCGGCCGGCGTTCTCGCGGAAGCGCGCGCCGAACAGCGCGGAGCCGCTCAGCTCCGCGACGACCGCGTCCTCCAGCTCGTCCGGATCGATCAGCGCGACGTCCGCCCCGGGCGGCTCGTCCGCATCCGGGAGGTGGACGATGATCCCGTCGTCGGACCAGATCGCGTCCGCCTCCAGGCCGAGCTGGTCGCGGATGCGGGCGGACAGCGCGAGCCCCCACGCCGCGTGGATGCGGCCCCCATATGGGGACAGGACGCACAGCCGCCAGTCGCCGATCTCGTCGCGGAAACGCTCGATCACGATCGTGCGGTCGGACGGGATCACGCGCGTCGCCTGCTGCTGCTCGCGCAGGAAGTCGAGCAGGTTGCGCGCGGCCAGCTCGTCGAGGTCGTAGTCGTGCGCGAGATCCTCGACCGATCTGTCGACGGCGGTGCGCGCGAAGGCGCCGATCGCCTCGCCCAGCTCCTTCGGGCGCCCGACCCCGTCGCCCTTCCAGAACGGGATCGCGCCGGGCGCGCCCGGCGCCGGCGTCACGACCACGCGGTCGCGGCCGATCTCCTCGATCCGCCAGCTCGACGCGCCGAGCAGGAACGTCTGGCCGGGGCGCGCCTCGTAGACCATCTCCTCGTCAAGCTCGCCGACGCGGCGGCCGTCGGGCAGCGTGACCATGTACAGGCCGCGGTCGGGGATCGTGCCGGCGTTCGTGACGGCCAGCGCGCGCGCGCCTCTGCGCGGGCGGATCGTGCCGGCGACGCGATCCCACACGATGCGCGGGCGCAGCTCGGCGAACTCGCTCGACGGGTAGCGGCCGTCGAGCATGTCGAGCACGTTCTCCAACTGCGCGCGGCTGAGGTCGGCGTAGGTGTAGGTGCGCGTGACGAGCGCGTGCAGGTCGTCGACGGCGATCGGCTCCTCGCCCGGTCCGTCGCTCGCCGCGGCGATCGCCACGATCTGCTGCGCGAGCACGTCGAGCGGGTTGCGGGGGACGACGGTCGGCTCGATCGCCCCGTCGCGCATGCGTCTCGCGACGACCGCGCACTCGAGCAGGTCGGCGCGGAACTTCGGGAAGATGCGGCCCTTCGAGACGTCGCCGACGTTGTGGCCGGCGCGGCCGATCCGCTGGAGCCCGGCGGCGACCGACTTCGGCGACTCGACCTGGAGGACGAGATCGACGGCGCCCATGTCGATCCCCAGCTCCAGCGACGAGGTCGCGACGATGCACGGGATTTCGCCTGCCTTCAACAGCTCCTCCACGACGAGCCGCTCCTCGCGCGCGAGCGAGCCGTGGTGGGCGCGGGCGATCTCGACAACTGGCTTTCGCCCTTCGGTCGCCGGAACCGGCGACCTGCGGTCGACGTCACCGGTGGCCAGCTCGTTCAGCCGCAGCGCGATCCGCTCGGCCGAGCGGCGGTTGTTGACGAACAGGATCGTCGAGCGGTGTTGCTGGACCAGCTTCAGCAGCTCGGGGTAGATCGCCGGCCAGATCGAGCGGCGCGTCGCCTCGGTGCCGCCGTTGAGCGGATCGAGGTCGGGCGCGGGCGTCGCGTCCGGCTCGACCATCGACTCGACCGGCACGTGGATCTTCAGGTCGAGCGGCTTGCGTACGCCGGTGTCGACGATCCGGCATCTGCGCCGCGGTCCGACCATGAAGCGGCCGACCTCCTCCAGCGGGTTCTGCGTCGCCGAGAGGCCGATGCGCTGGACCTCGCGCTCGACCAACGCATCCAAGCGCTCCAGCGTCAGCGCGAGGTGCGCGCCGCGCTTCGTCCCGGCGACGGCGTGGATCTCGTCCACGATCGCCCACTCGGCGCCGCGCAGGATCTCGCGCGCGCGGGAGGTCAGCATCAGATAGAGCGACTCCGGCGTCGTGATCAGGACGTCGGGCGGCTCGCGCAGCATCTGCGCCCGCTCTCTCTGCGGCGTGTCCCCGGTGCGGATCGCGACGCGCAGGTCCGCGCCGATCCCCTTCAGCGGGGCTTGCAGGTTGCGCTCGATGTCGTAGGAGAGCGCCTTGAGGGGCGACACGTACACCAAGCGCGTGCGCCGCTCTCCCTCGCCGGCCGTCTTGTCGGCAGCGAGACGATCCAAGGCCCACAGGAACGCCGCCAGCGTCTTTCCCGAGCCGGTCGGCGCCGAGATCAGGACGTGCTCGCCGGTCGCGATCGCCGGCCACGCCTGCGCCTGCGCCGCGGTCGGCGTTTCGAACGCGCGCACGAACCATTCGCGCGTGCGGGGCGCGAACGCGTCGAGCGGCGCGGCGGGGAAATGGGTGGACGCCATCGGGACGACCGAGCGTAGCGCCGAGCTCGCGCGACGTCGTCAGCCTGCGGGTGGAGTGTTCGCCGCCTGCGATGATCGTCGCCGTGCGCGTCGATTTCGATCCCCGGGAGCTGGACGCGCTCGCGTTCTACCGGCTGCTGAACTCGATCGTGATACCGCGGCCGATCGCGTGGGTCTCCTCACGCTCGGCGGACGGCGTCGACAACCTCGCGCCGCATTCGTTCTTCACCGTCGCCTGCGTCGATCCCCCGATCGTGCAGTTCACCTCGGTCGGCCACAAGGATTCGCTGCGCAACGCCGAGGCGACGGGCGAGTTCGTCGTCAACTTCACGCCCGAGCCGCTGTTCGAGGCGGTCAACGCGACCAGCGTCAACGCTCCGCCCGACGTGAGCGAGTTCGACTGGGCGGACATCGCGCGCGAGCCGAGCCTGCGCGTCGCGCCGCCGCGCGTGGCGGACGCCCCGGTCGCGATCGAGTGCGTCCTCCACGGCACGCTGCCGATCGGCGACTGCGTCGTCGTGCTCGGCCGCGTCGTGCACGTCGCGATCGCCGCGGCGGTCATGCGCGACGGCCGCCCGGACGCCGAGCTGCTGCGCCCGCTCGCGCGCCTCGGCGGACGCCAGTGGTCGACGCTCGGCGAGATCCTGGAGATCGACCGGCCGCGGTGGTGACCTACGGCGTGAACTTCACCGTGATGACGTCGCCGTCGCGCATCGCGTAGTCGCGGCCCTCGACTCTGAGCGTGCCGCGCTCGCGCGCGCCGGCGTAGCCGCCGGCGGCGACCAGCTCGTCCCAGCCGATCACCTCGGCGCGCACGAAGCCTCTCTGGATGTCGGAGTGGATCTGGCCGGCGGCGTGCCAGGCCGTGAGCCCGCTGCGCAGGTGCCACGACTGCGCCGGCTTGGCCTCGCCCGCGGTGAAGAAGGCGATCAGGTCGAGCAGCGCGAACGCACCCCGCACGACCCGCTGCAACCCGCTCTCGGCGATCCCCAGCTCGGCGCGCATCGCCGCCGCCTCCTCGTCGTCCAGCTCGCTCAGCTCGGCCTCGATGCGCGAGGAGACCGCCACCGCGCGCGCGCCATGCGCCGCCGCGTGCGCGGCGACCTCGTCCGGCACGTCGTCAGATCCCTCGTCCACGTTCGCCACGAACAGCACCGGCTTGGCCGTCAGCGGCTGAAGGTCGCGCAGCGCGTTCGGCGCGTCCTCCGGCGGCGGGACCGTGCGCGCCGGGCGACCTTCCTGCAACGCCGCGGTCAGCTCCTCCAGCCACGCCTGTTCGGCTCTCGCGACCTTGTCGCCGCCCCGCGCCGCCTTCGTGACGCGCTCGAGCCGCCGCTCGGCCTGCTCGAGGTCGGCGTACGTCAGCTCCGTCTCGATCGTGTCGATGTCCGCGCGCGGGTCGACGCGGCCCTCCGGATGCACGACGTTCTCGTCTCCGTGCGCGCGCACGACGTGGACGATCGCGTCGGTCTCGCGGATGTTCGCGAGGAACTTGTTGCCGAGCCCCTCGCCCTCCGACGCCCCTCTCACGAGCCCAGCGATGTCATGGAAGGCGATCGTGTCGTGCACGACCTCGCTCGCTCTCAGGACCGCGGCGAGCCGCTCCAGCCGCTCGTCGGCGACCGGCACGATCGCGACGTTCGGCTCGATCGTCGTAAACGGGTAGTTGGCCGCCTCCGCGCCCGCGCGCGTCAGCGCGTTGAAGAGCGAGGACTTGCCGGCGTTCGGCATCCCGACGATGCCGACCTTCATCGCGTCGGGTGGGCGGGGCCGAGTTTTCCGATGGTGGAGCCGAGCAGCACGCCGGCGACGATATCCGACGGGTAGTGGACGCCGAGGTACAGCCGCGACCACGCCATGCCTGCTGCCGCGACGCGCAGCGGCGCGCGCGGCAGCAGGTGGCCGAAAGCCTGAACGGCCGCTGCCGACGTGGCGGCGTGCGCACTCGGGAAGGAGAGCTGGGTCGGCGTGCCGATCAGCGGCGGCAGATCCGCGAGCTGCGGCCGGCGCCGGCGCACCGCGAGCTTGATCGCCTGGTTCGCGCCGTAGGTGGCCGCGACGGTGAGCGTCGCGCGGCGCCAGCGCGCCCGATGCGCGGGGTCCAGTGCGGCGCCGGCGCTCCCGAGCGCGAGCCACAGCGCGGCGTGCTGGCCGAGCGCCGAGTACGCGCGCACCGCCCGTTCGGCCGCTGGCGCGTGCGCGACCGTCCGCGCGAAACGCAGGCCGGCGACGTCGAGCGCGAGCAGGCGCCGGTTCAAGCGCCGAAGCCGACGCGCTGCTCGCCGGCGTCGACCTGGACGAAGACGACCTTCGCGAGGTCGAGCAGGACCGTGCCGTCCTCCGCCTCCAGCTCGTGCCAGCCCTCGCCGCTCTTCTCCAGCGCCTTGCGCAGCGACGCGAGCTGGTCCGGCGCGACGCGCGCGGCGAGCGTCTGCCCGTGGAAGCCGATGCTGATCCGCTGGAGCTTGACGTCGGCCATCAGTGCTGGTCCTCCGCGGGTTGGACGATCTCGGTGAGCACCCCGCCCGTCGAGGCGGGGTGGACGAACGCGACGCGTGAGTTGCGGATGCCGACGCGCGGCGTCTCGTCGATCAGGCGCATGCCGGCCGCCTTCAGCGCGGCGAGCGTCGCGTCGATGTCGGCGACTTGGTAGGCGACGTGATGCAGGCCTGGACCCTTCTTCGCGAGGAACTTGCCGACCGGCGTGTCCGGACCGAGCGGCGCGAGCAGCTCGACGTGGTTCTCGCCGACGTCGAGCAGGATCGCCTCGACGCCCTGCTCGGTCACCGTCTCGCGGTGCACGACCGGCATCTTCAGCGTGTCCGCATAGAGGGTCAGCGCGGCGTCGAGGTCGTCGACCGCGACGCCGATGTGGTCGATGCGTCCGAGCATGCGGCCGGCAGCATAGCGAGCACGCGGTCGATGTCGGCGCGCTCGAGCACCTCCGACTCCAGCAGCGCGTCGGCCAGCGCGTCGAGCCAGCGGCGGTGCTCCTCCAGCAGGCCGAGCGCGCGCCGGTAGGCGCCGTCGGCGAGCTCGTGCTGCTCCTCGTCGCGCAGGCGCAGCGTCGCCTCGGCTGAGGGCGCGGCGCCGTCCACGCGGCGCAGCTTCACACGCGTGCCCATCGCGTACTCGTCGACCATCGCGGCGGCGAGCGCGGTGACCGCCTCGTAGTCGCCGGCGGCGCCGGTCGTGACCGAGCCGAACACGAGCTGCTCGGCCGCGCGGCCGCCGAGCAGCATCGTCATGCGGTCGATCAGCTCCTCGCGCGTCTTGAGGTAGCGGTCCTCCTCGGGCAGGTTGAGCGTGTAGCCGAGCGCGCGACCGCGCGGCACGATCGAGACGCGGTGGACGCGGTCGACCGTCGGCAGCAGCTCCGCGCACAGCGCATGGCCGGCCTCGTGGTAGGCGACGATCCGCTTCTCGCGCTCGCCGAGCGCGCGGCGCGCCTGCATACCGGCGACGACCCGCTCCAGCGCCGCGTCGAAGTCCTGCGCGCCGATCTGCTCGGCGCGGCGGCGGGCGGCGAGGATCGCCGCCTCGTTGCAGATGTTCGCGAGGTCGGCGCCGGTGAGGCCGCTCGTCTGGCGCGCGATCACGTCCAGGTCGACGCTCGGCGCGAGCGGCTTGCCGCGCGTGTGGACGCCGAGGATCCGCTCGCGCCCGCGGCGGTCGGGCGGCGCGACGAAGATTTGACGGTCGAAGCGGCCCGGGCGCAGCAGCGCCGGGTCGAGCTTCTCAAGCAGGTTCGAGGCGGCGATCACGACGACCTCGCGGCGCGCGTCGAAGCCATCGAGCTCGACCAGAAGCTGATTGAGCGTCTGATCCTTCTCGGAGGAGAGGTCGAAGCCGCGGCGGCCGCCGACCGCGTCGAGCTCGTCGATGAAGACGATCGCCGGCGCCTTCTTGCGCGCGATCTTGAAGAGGCGGCGGATGCGCGCGGCGCCGAGGCCCGCGAACATCTCGACGAAGGAGGCGGCCGACTGCGCGAAGAAGTTGGCGCCCGACTCGTGCGCGACCGCCTTCGCGAGCAGCGTCTTGCCGGTGCCGGGCGGACCGTGCAGCAGGATCCCGCGCGGCACGCTCGCGCCGAGCTGCTTGAAGCGCTTGGGATCGCGCAGGAACTCGACCACCTCCCGCAGCTCCTCCTTCGCCTCGTCGGCGCCGGCGATCTCGTCCCAGCCGATCTGCGGCGACCGGTCCGGCTTGATCTGCTGCGGCTTCGTGCGCGGCATGTGGCGCAGCGCCGCGAAGAGGGCGAGGACGAGCAGCCCCATGAAGATGATCGGCAGCCACGTCTGCGCCCAGGACGAGAAGTCGTAGGAGCCGAGGAACGACGCGAGGACGCTCACAGGCTCCTCATCGGCAGGCGCGCGCGGCGGCTCAACCGAGCAGCGCGCGCGCCATGTCCGCGTAGAAACGCGCGGCGAAGCCGAGGTCGCGCACGTCGATGCGCTCGTCGGCGCCGTGCACGAGCGGCGCGGCCTCCAGCAGCGGCTGGTGCTTGTGCGGGAAGAAGCCGTACGCGACGCAGTCGGGGAACGCCGTGCGGAACCAGCGCGAGTCGGTGAAGCCGGGGAGCACCACCGGGACGGTGCTCGCGCCGGGGTCGTGCTCCGCGATCCAGCCGTCGATCGCCGCGCGCAGCGGCGAGTCGGACGGCGAGCCGTTGCCGACCACGCGCTCGGTGAACTCGACCGCGAAGCCGTCACCGTTCCCGGATCCGAGCACTTCGGCGATCGCCCGCCGCACGTCGTCCTCGCCGAGGCCGGGCGGGACGCGGCAGTCGACGTGGATCTCCGCGCGGCTGGGGATCACGTTGACCTTCTGCGACGCGGCCGCGCGCGTCGGCGTGAACGTGACGCCGAGCATCGGCTCGAACATCGTCGCGAGGCGGGGCTCGGCGGCGGCGATTCGCGCGACCGCTCCGGCCGGGTCGGCCGGGTCCTCGCCGAGCCCGCGCAGGAACGCGGCCGGCACGTCGGTGATCGCGTAGGACGGCTGGCGCGCGCCGAGCCGCTCGAGCAGCGGCCCGAGCTTCAGCAGCGCGTTGTCGCCCATGCGCGGCATCGAGGCGTGGCCGGCGACGCCGTCGGTCACGAGCTTGAAGCGGAAGACGCCCTTCTCCGCGCAGCAGACGCCGTAGCGGCGGCCGCCGCCGTACTCGAACACGCCGCCGCCGCCCTCGTTGATCAGGTAGTCGCAGCGGACCTTGTCCGGATGCGTCTCGGTGATCCACTGCGCCCCGAGCGCGCCGCCGGTCTCCTCGTCGACGACCGCGCAGATCAGCAGCTCGCCGCGCGCCGGGCGCCAGCCGGAGCGCGCGAGCGCGATCGCCGCCGCGATCTCCGCCGCGACCTGCGACTTCATGTCGAGCGCACCGCGCCCCCACAGGAAGCCGTCGGCGACGTCACCGGACCACGGCCCGTGAGTCCACTCGTCCGGGTTGGCGAGCACGGTGTCGACGTGCCCGAGCAGGCAGAGCGCGGGGCCGTCCTGCGCGCCCCGCAGGCGCGCGATCAGGTTCGGGCGCTCGTGCGTCGCGCCGAGCAGCTCGCAGTCGAAGCCGGCGCCCGTCAGCTCGCCGAGCAGCAGCTCCTGGAGCAGGCGCTCGTTTCCCGGCGGGTTGACGGTGTCAAAGCGGATGAGCTGCTGGAGCAGCGCGGTCGTCGCGGTCTGGAGGTCGGCGGCCATGACGTGAGGATGCTACGGCCGACCGCGCGCGGACGCGGCGCCCGACTATCTTCGCCGCCATGACCGACTACGCGATCAAGAACCTGATGGACATCGAGCCGGCCGCCGGCGGCCCCGACGCCGACTTCGAGGCGCGCTTCGGGCGCAAGCACCTTGACTCCGAGCAACTCGGCGTGAGCTACGTCCGCTACGGCCCGAACCGCCGCGCCCCGATGGGGCATCACCACAAGGTGCAGGAGGAGGCCTATGTCGTCGTCGGCGGCAGCGGCCGCGTGCGGCTCGACGACGAGATCGTGGAGCTGAGACGGTGGGACGTGGTGCGCGTCGCGCCGGCAGTGACGCGCGCGTTCGAAGGCGGTCCCGAGGGCATCGAGCTCGTTGTCGTCGGCGGCACCAAGCCGGAGGGCGGCGACGGCGTCCCGGTCAAGGGCTTCTGGCAGGACTGAGCACCTGAGAACGGCCGCGGCGTGCGGCAGACTGCGCGCGTGGACTCCCTGTTCGGACCCGAAGAGGGACGCGCGCAGGCTGCCGCGGCGCCCAGCGCGCCGCTCGCGGCGCGCATGCGGCCGCACGACCTGTCGGAGTTCGTCGGCCAGGAGCACCTGCTGGCGCCGGGCGCCGCCTTGCGCACCGCGATCGAGCAGGGGCGGCCGCACTCGATGATCCTGCACGGGCCGCCCGGGTCCGGCAAGACGACGCTCGCCCGCATCGTCGCCGCGAGCGCCGACGCCGCGTTCGAGGAGCTGAGCGCGGTGCAGGCGGGCAGACCCGAGGTGCGCGAGGTCTTGAGACGCGCCGAGGAGCGCCGCCGCGGCGGGCGCCCGACGATCTTCTTCCTCGACGAGATCCACCGCTTCAACAAGGCCCAGCAGGACGCGCTGCTGCCGGCCGTCGAGGAGGGGCTCGTGACGCTGATCGGCGCGACGACCGAGAACCCGTCGTTCGAGGTCAACGGCGCGCTGCTCTCGCGCGCCCGCGTCTACGAGCTGGAGGAGCTGACGGACGAGCACGTCCGCACGCTGCTGCGCCGCGCGCTCGAGCGCGGCGAATGCGGTGACGTGCGCGTGGACGACGACGCCGTCGAGCTGCTTGCCGCGCGCGCCGGCGGCGACGCGCGCACCGCCCTCGCGGCGCTGGAACTGGCGTGCAGAACGGCGCCCGACGACGTCGTCACGCAGGCGCACGCGGAGGACGCGCTCCAGCGCCGGATCGTCCACTACGACCGCGCCGACGACCGCCACTACGACACGATCTCCGCCTGGATCAAGGCGACGCGCGGCTCCGATCCCGACGCCTCGCTCTACTACCTCGCGGTGATGCTGGAGGGCGGCGAGGACCCGCGCTTCATCGCGCGGCGGATGGTGATCCTCGCAAGCGAGGACGTCGGCAACGCCGACCCGCAGGCGCTGGTGGTGGCGACCGCGGCCGCCGCGGCCGTCGATCGCGTCGGCCTGCCGGAGGCGCAGTTCCCGCTCGCGCAGGCCGCCATCTACCTGTCGCTGGCGCCGAAGTCCGACGGCGCGAAGCGCGCGATCGGCGCCGCGCGCGCGTTCGTGCGCGAGCAGGGGGCCGCGCCGCCGCCGGTGCAGTTGCGCTCCGGCGGCCGCGGCGAGGGCTACGACAACCCGCATCGCCACCCCGGGCATCTCGGCCCGCAGGAGCTCGCGCCCGACCGCGCGATCGGCGAGCGCTTCTACGCGCCCGACGAGGCGGAGGCCGCGCTTGCTGAGCGCCTGCGCGCGATCCGCCGCGCGCGCGGACGCGAGCCCTGAGGCCGGCTACGCCTCGTCGTGCGGTGCGATCCCGCCGCGCGTGCGATCACGACGCGGGAAGCGGTCCGCGAAGCGGCCGAGGCGCTCGGCCGTCCCCTGAAGCGGCTCGGCGACGTGCGCGAGCGTGTTGACGGTGCTGTCGAGGCGGTCCAGCGCGTTCAGCAGCCGCTCGAGCGGGCTCGACAGCCGTTCGATCGCCGGCGTGAGCTCCGGCAGCGAGCGCTCCAGCTCCACGAGCGCCGGGATCATCCGCTCGATCTGCGTCGTGTGCTCGTCGATCTCGCGCAGCACCGCCGTCTGCACGGCGACCTGCCGGAGCGCCTCTAGCACGGCCGGGAGCACTTCGGTCGCCTCGGCGACGCGGGCCATGTCGCTGCGGATCCCCGGCAGCATGTCGGTCGCCTCCGCCACCCGCGCCATGTCGCGGCGGATCTCGGGGAGCGCGTCGGTCGCCTGCGCGATGCGAGCGAGCTGGAGCGGGAACGTGGGCAGCGCGAGCGCACCGTCGATCGCGTCGCTCAGGAAGGTGGGCAGGAGCGGTGGCATGAACGACAGCGTACGCCTGGCGAGCGCTGGCGCGTCACCGTGAAATCTCCCTCTCATGCTGCGCGCCGACTACGGAGCGCCGGGGCCGCGGCTACGACACGCCGGCGACGCACTACCCTCCACGGGACATGCCCGCCCAGGCCTACAGCGGCAAGGAATGCGTCTGCCAACTCCGCAAGGGGATCTGCGACCAGTCGTGCGTGCGCGACATGCTGGAGACGCCGTTCTACGTCGCCTGCCTGAGGCTGAGCGGGCGCCGCTGCCTCGTCGTCGGCGGCGGCGACGTCGGGCTGGAGAAGGTCGAGGGGCTGCTCGCCTGCGACGGGGACGTGACGGTCGTCGCGCCGGAGGCGCACCCCGAGCTGCGGCGGCTCGCCGACGAGGGCTCGATCGCCTGGCACGCCCGCGCGTACGCGCCGGCCGACCTGGAGGGCGCCTTCCTCGCGATCGCGGCGACGAACGACTCCGAGGTCAACATCGCCGTCTACGAGGACGCCGAGCGGCGCGCGATGCTCGTCAACGTCGTCGACGTGCCGCCGCTGTGCAACTTCATCCTGCCGGCGATCGTGCGCAGCGGCCCGCTCGCGATCGCGATCTCGACGGCTGGCGCCTCGCCCGCTCTGGCGAAGCGGATGAAGCGCGAGATCGGCGAGCTGTTCGGCGAGGACTACGCGCGGCTGGCGGTCATGCTCAATGACGCGCGCGGGTGGGCGAAGGCCACGCTGCCCACCTACCAGGACCGCAAGGAGTTCTTCGAGTCGATCGTCAACGGCTCGCCCGACCCGATCGAGCTGCTGCGCGCCGGCGACGACCGCGCCGTGCTCGACCTGATCGCCGCCGCGCGGCGGACGCACGCGCCGGCCTGAGCGCGCCGTGGCCGAGCTGACGCACCTCGACGACGCCGGGCGCGCGCGGATGGTCGACGTCGGCGGCAAGGACGTCACCGCGCGCCGCGCGCTCGCGCGGGCGCGCGTGCGCATGTCCGCCGCGACCGCCGCCGCCGTGCGCGACGGCGACGCGCCCAAGGGCGACGTGCTCGGCCCGGCGCGGATCGCCGGGATCCAGGCCGCGAAGCGCACGTGGGAGCTGATCCCGTTGTGCCACCAGCTCCCGTTGTCGTTCGTCGACGTGACGGCCGAGATCGACGTCGACGCCGGCCGCGTCGTCCTGACGGCCGAGGCGCGCACGACCGCGCAGACCGGCGTCGAGATGGAGGCGTTGACCGCCGCCTCCGTTGCCGCGCTGACGGTCTACGACATGGTCAAGGGCTTGGAGAAGGACGTCACCATCGAGCAGGTCGCGCTGCTGGAGAAGTCCGGCGGCCGCTCGGGCGAGTGGCGCCGCGAGCCGTAGTCGGCCCGCTTCGCTCCCACGTTCAGCGCCCCGCGCCGTACGCTTCGCCGCATGGACCGCGACGAGCTGCGCGCCGTGCAGGCGCCCTTGAAGGAGCGCTACCGCGAGCAGCCGGGCGCGGCGCGCGTGACGCTGTCGGCGAGCGGAACGCTCGGCGAGGGCCTCTCCTGCTCAGTGCAGACCGGCCGCGCGCTCGCCGAGGCCGGCCTGCACCCGGCGTCCGGCGGCGACGGCTCGCTGCTCTGCTCGGGCGACATGCTGCTGGAGGCGCTGGTCGCCTGCGCGGGCGTGACGCTGCGCGCGGTCGCGACCTCGCTGGAGATCCCGGTGCGCGGCGGGACCGTGCGCGCCGAGGGCGAGCTGGACTTCCGCGGCACGCTCGGCGTCGACAAGGACGCCCCCGTCGGCTTCTCCGCGATCCGCCTCGCGTTCGCGCTGGACGCCGACGCGGACGAGCAGCAGCTCGCGACGCTCCTGCGTCTGACCGAGCGCTACTGCGTCGTCTTCCAAACGCTCGCGAGCCCGCCCGCGCTGTCGGCGACGGTCACGACGACCGTCGCCGACTGACGCGCCCGCCCGCTGCCTCAGTCCACGCTGCCGCGCGGCACGACCCACCGCACCGGCTGGCCGGTGACCTCCGCGATCCGCTCGTAGTCGCCGTCGTAGTGCAGGACCGTGAGGCCGGCGCTCTCGGCGCAGGCGGCGATGACGAGGTCGGGCAGCGAGGCGCCGCGGTGCTGCGAGCGCGACGCGAGTCTGCCCTGCACCTCGAGCGCGCGGTCAAGCACCTCCTCTGAAATCGGTACGCGCGGCAGCTTGCGCAGCGCCCTCGCGTAGTAGGCATAGGCGCGGGGAGTCTCGGCGCTGTACAGCACTTCCAAGTCGACCATGCCGCAAGTCGCGACCTTGCCCTCAAGCACCAGCGGGTCGACGACCGCGCTTACCTCGGCGCGCGTCTCGACGCGCGCGAGCGCGCTCTTGTCTGCCATGTAGGTCGGCATGTCGATCACCGCCAAGCGCCGGCCATGACGTCCGGGTCGTTAAGCGCCAGCAAGCCCGGGGTGTGGAGAAGCTCCACCAACTTGCGGCGCCCCTCGCGCTTGACGACCTCGTCGAGCGCGGCGTCGACCGTCTCGGTGAGCGTTCTCGTCCCGAGGATGCGGCGAGCCTCCTCGACCTTGGCGAAGTCGAGCTCGAATGAGGTCTTGCGACGGGACGGGTTGCGACGTTTTGGAGGAGCCATGACGACAGACACGGTAGCGACCTTTCGTGGCTTTCAATAGGCGTCAAAAGCGTGAATGGCTGTCACCTCGCCGTCTACAGCCTTCGCATTGGATCTCGCCAGCGGTGTAACGGCATCGGAGCCTCTAAGCTCGCCCGCGTGCAGACAGCGGTGCTGACGATCTCCACGACCCTCGCGCGCGGGGAAGGCGAGGACGCCTCGGGCGACCTGCTCGCGCGGCTCGCGGCCGAGGCGGGCTGCGAGGTCGTCGCGCGCGCGGTCGTGGGCGACGACAAGGGGATGATCGAGCCCGCCCTGCGCGGCTACGTCCGTAAGGGCCTCGCGCTCGTCTTCACGACCGGCGGCACCGGCCTCACGCCCGACGACGTCACGCCCGAGGCCACCCGCGCCGTGATCGAGCGCGACGCGCCCGGCTTCGCGGAGGCGCTGCGGGCCGAGTCGCTCAAGCACACGCCGATGGGGATCCTCTCGCGCGGCGTCGCCGGGATCGCCGGCCGCACCCTGATCGTCAACCTGCCGGGCAGTCCGAAGGCGATCGCCCAGCTCTTCCCGGTGCTCGCGCCGACGCTGAGACACGTCGTCGCGACGCTCCGGCGCGACGGTGGACGCGACGCCCGCCATTGAGCTGCGCGGCCTCGCCCGCCGCTACGGCGAGCGCTGGGCGCTCGACGACGTCACCGTCGACGTGCCGGCGGGCGCGACGCTCGTCGTCTTCGGCCCCAACGGCGCCGGCAAGTCGACGCTGCTGCGCGTGCTCGCGACGCTGCTGCGCCCGCACGCCGGCGAGGCGCAGGTGCTCGGCTCCCGGCTGCCCGAGCGCGCCTGGGAGGTGCGCGGCCGCGTCGGCCTGCTCGCACACGAGGCGCTGCTGTACCGCGACCTCTCGGCGCGCGAGAACCTGCGCTTCCACGCGCGTCTGCATCGCGTCGCGCAGGCGCGCGTCGAGGAGCTGCTGGAGCGGATGCAACTCGCCGGCCGCGCCGACGATCCCGTGCGGACGCTGTCGAAGGGACTGCTCCAGCGCGTCGCCGTCTGCCGCGCCGTGCTGCACGACCCGCCGCTGCTGCTGCTCGACGAGCCGCGCGCCAACCTCGACCCGGCGGCCGCCGCGTTGATCGAGCCGCTGGTCGGGCGCGCGAGCGGCCGCACGCGCGTCGTGACGAGCCACGACCCCGCGGGCGGGCTGGCCGAGGCCGACTTCGCGCTCGGCCTGCGCGACGGGCGCGTGGCGCTCAGCGCGCCAGCGGATCAGGTCGACCACGCGACGGTCGAGGAGCTGTACCGGTGAGCGACCGCGAGCCCGCGCAGATGCGCCCCTCGCTCGCCCTGCTGCGCAAGGACCTGCTGTTGGAGCGTCGCGCGCCCGAGGCGGTCCCGGCGATGCTGCTGTTCAGCGTCACGACCTTCGTCCTGTTCCACTTCGGACTCGGGCGGGACACGCTCTCCGGCCAGCTCGCGGCCGGCGTCCTGACCGTGACGATCCTGTTCGCGGCGATCCTCGGCATCAACCGGCTGTTCGTCTCCGAGCAGGAGGAGGGCGGCTTCGACGGCCTCCTGCTCGCGCCGATCGACCGCACCGCCCTGTTCGTCGCGAAGGCGGCGGCGCTGTTCCTGTTCCTGGCGCTCGTCGAGGTCGTGACGGTCGCGGCGTTCGCGCTCCTGCTGCTCGGGCCGAGCCCGTGGCCGGCGCTGCCCGGCCTGATCCTGATCCTCGCGCTGCTGAACGGCGCGCTCGCGGTCGTCGGCACGCTCGTCTCGGCGCTCGCGATCCGCACGCGCGCGCGCGACCTCATCGTGCCGATCGTCGCGCTGCCGCTGCTCGTCCCGGCGCTGATCGCCGCCGCGCGCGGAGCGGGGCCGCTGCTGGCGGCGGCCGGCGCCGGCTCGATCCCGACCAAGTGGCTGGCGATCCTCGCGCTCTATGATCTCGTGTTCGGGCTGCTCGCCTACGCCGTGTTCGACTTCCTGCTGGAGGACTGACAAGCATGTACGGGAAGGGGCTCCGAGCACTCTCGCTCGCCACCTTCGCCGCCTTGACCGCCACGTTCGCGCTGGTCTTCTTCTACGCCCCGCTCGACGCCGACCAGGGCTTCATCCAGAAGATTTTCTACGTGCACGTGCCGGTCGCGATCGTGACGCTGTGCGCGTACGTCGTCGGCGCGGTCTTCGCCGCGCTGCACCTCAAGACGCGCGACCGCCGCTGGGACCTGCGCTCCTACGTCGTGATCCACATCGCGCTGATCTTCAACATCATCGGACTCCTGACCGGATCGATCTGGGCGAAGGCGTCATGGGGCCACTGGTGGGTGTGGGACGAGCCGACGCTGGTCTCGTTCCTGATCGTCTTCCTGTTGTTCGCGACCTACCAGCCCCTGCGCTTCTCGATCGAGGACCCGGAGCGCCAGGCGCGCTACGCGTCCGTCTTCGCGATCATGGCCGGCGCGTTCGTGCCGCTGAACTTCGCCGCCGTGCGCGCCGCCTCGCCGTTCGTGCACCCGCGCGTGCTCGGCACCGCGAACGGCGGCCTGCCCGGCTCGATGGCGTTCGTGTTCGTCTGCGCGCTGATCGCGATCGGCCTGCTGTTCGCGACGCTCGTCGCCTACGAGGTGGCCGCCAAGCAGACGCGCTGGGAGCTGCGCGCGCTGAGACGGCGGCTGCTCGGCGCGGACGCGGTCGCGCCGCTCGGACGCAGCGCGGCGCCGGCGCTCGGCGCGCCGGAGCGGCCTGCGGGCGGCGCGGCGGGCACGACGACGCCACGCGCCCAGCGCAACCCCGCGGAGGCCCCGTCATGAGCGCGCTGCTCGCCGCCGCCCCCGCGCTGCCGCTGCATACGGCCGGCAAGTACGTCGCCGGCGCGTTCGTCGCGTTCGTCGCGATCGTCCTCCTCTACGTCGCGATCATGGCCGTGCGCCTCCAGCGCATGAGCAGGGAGCTGAACGAGCTGAACGCCGCCGTGGAGGCGCGCGAGCGCGCCGAGTCGGCGAAGCGGGCGGAGGCCCCGCGATGAGCGAGGTCCTCGCGCTCGGCGTCTCGCACAAGACCGCCCCGATCGCCGTGCGCGAGCGGCTCGCGCTCACGCCCGGCAAGGTCGCCGGCTACCTGCACGAGGTGCAGGGCGTCGCGGGCGTGCAGGAGGCGGTCGCGATCTCGACCTGCAACCGCACCGAGACCTACCTCGTCGCGAGCGACCCGGTCGAGGCCGAGACGGCGGTGCTGGGGATGCTCGCGCGCAAGGCGGGGATCCGCCCGACCGAGCTGGCCGCCTCGATCTACGCGCTGCGCAACTGCGACGCGGCGCGCCACCTGTACCGCGTCACCGCCGGGCTGGAGTCGATGATCGTCGGCGAGGCCGAGGTGCAGGGCCAGGTCAAGCGCGCCTACGAGGACGCGCTCGCCGCGCACACGACCGGACCGCTCACGAACCACCTGTTCCGCGCCGCGCTCGCGACCGGCAAGCGCGTGCGCAGCGAGACGAAGATCGGCGAGCGGCGATTGAGCGTGTCGTCCGTGGCGGCGGCGCTGGCGGCCGAGCAGCTCGAGGGACTCGAACGGCGCGAGGTGCTGATCCTCGGCGCCGGCGAGACGAGCGAGCTGGCGGCGAAGGCGCTGGCGGCACACGGCGTCGAGGCGATCTTCGTCGCCAACCGCCGCCACGAGCGCGCGGTGTCGCTCGCGCAGCGCTACGGCGGGCAGGCGATGTCGTTCGACGAGTTGCCCGCGGAGCTCGAACGCGCCGACGCGCTCGTGTGCGCGACGTCCTCGCCGCACGCGCTGCTCGGCGCCGAGGAGGTCGCGGCGGTGATGGAGGCGCGCGACGGGCGGCCGCTGCTCGTGATCGACCTCGCCGTGCCGCGCGACGTCGCGTCCGACGTGCGCGAGGTTCCCGGCGTCTCGCTCTACGACGTCGACGACCTCCAGGCGGTCGTGCGGCGCAACAGAGCGGTCCGCCAGGCCGAGGCGTCACACGCCGAGGGGATCGTCGAGGAGGAGATCCAGCGTTTCGCCGAGTGGCTCGGGTCGCTGGAGGTGCTGCCGACGCTGAGCGCGCTGCGCGAGCGGGGCGCCGCCATCGCCCAGCAGGTCGTGCGCGAGAACGCCGGCCGCTGGGAGTCGCTGTCGGAGCGCGACCGCGACCGCGTCGAGGCGATCGCGCAGGCGATCGTCAACCGCCTGCTGCACGAGCCGACGCTGCGGATGAAGCAGATGAGCGACGAGCGCGTCCACCTGCGGATGCAGGTCGTGCGCGAGCTGTTCGGGCTGGAGGAGAGCGTCTCCGGCGTCGACGCGGAGCAGCCGTTGGCGGACGTGCGGCCGTTGCGGCCGCCGGGCAGCTCCTCTTGATGCGGATCGGCTCGCGCGGGAGCGCGCTCGCGCTCGCGCAGGCGAATCACGTGGCGGAGCTGCTGGGCGGCGCGGACGCCGGCGTCGAGGTCGTCGCGATCGCGACGAGCGGGGATCGGGGGGTGCTGCTCGGCGACAAGTCGCGCTGGGTGAAGGAGCTGGAGGCGGCGCTGCTGGCGGGCGAGATCGACGCCGCCGTGCACTCGGCGAAGGACGTGCCGACAGAGCTGCCGGAGGGGTTCGCGCTGGCGGCGGCCCCCGAACGCGCCGACCCGCGCGATGCGCTCTGCGGAGCGGCGTCGCTGGCGGAGCTGCCGCCGGGCGCGCGGGTCGGCACGAGCAGCCTGCGGCGGACAGCCGGGCTGCGGGCGCTGCGGCCGGATCTGGACGTGGTCGCGCTGCACGGCAACGTCGACACGCGTCTGCGCAAGCTCGGCGACGGCGACTGGGCGGCGATCGTGCTGGCGATGGCGGGGCTGGAGCGCCTCGGCTACCAGCACGCCGTCGGCTGCATGCTGGATGAGCTGGTGCCCGCGCCCGGACAGGGGACGCTGGTGGTCGAGACGCGCGCGAACGACGACGAGACGCGCGCGGCGCTCACCGTCGTCGACGACCCGCACGTCGGCGCGTGCCTGGAGGCGGAGCGGTCGCTGGCGCGCGCGCTCGGCGCCTCGTGCAACACGCCGCTCGGCGCGCACGCGGTGCTTGCGGACGACGGCGCGCTGACGCTGCGCGCGTTCCTCGGCCTGCCGGACGGCTCGGCGTGGCTGCGCGACGAGCTGACCGATTCGCTCGGCGCCTCGCCCGAGGCGCTCGGCGCGGAGGTGGCTGCGCGGATGCGAGCCGCGGGCGCGGACGAGCTGCTCGCCGCCTGCGAGACGCGCGCGGACGGCGCGCCGCCGCCGGCCTCGACGCCCGAGGGGACGCGGCTGTGAGCGGCGTCGTCCACCTTGTCGGCGCCGGCCCCGGCGACCCGGGCCTGCTGACCGCGCGCGCGCTCGAGCTGATCGCCGCGGCCGACGTGATCCTCTACGACCGCCTGATCCCGGTCACGGCGCTCGACGGCGCACGGGCCGACGCCGAGTTGATCTACGTCGGCAAGGAGGGCCGCGGGCCGCAGATGCCGCAGGAGCAGATCGAGCGGCTGCTGGTGGAGCACGGTCGGGCCGGCAGGCGCGTGGTGCGGCTGAAGGGCGGCGACCCGTTCGTGTTCGGGCGCGGCGGCGAGGAGGCGCTCATGCTGCGCGCGGCGGGGATCGCGTTCGAGGTCGTGCCGGGCGTGACCTCCGGCGTGGCGGCGCCGGCGTACGCGGGGATCCCGGTGACGCATCGCGAGCGCGCGAGCGCCGTGGCGCTGATCACCGGCCACGAGGATCCCGAGAAGCCGGAGTCGGCGATCGACTGGCCAGCGCTGGCGGCCTTCCCCGGCACGCTCGTCTTCTACATGGGCGTCAAGCAGCTCCCGGCGATCGCGTCGCGGCTGATCGCCGGAGGACGGCAGGCGGACCAGCCGGCGGCCGTGATCGAGCGCGGAACGCTGCCGGGGCAGCGGACCGTCGTCGCGACGCTGGCGACGATCGCCGAGCGGGCCGCCGAAGCGGGGATCAGACCTCCCTCGATCACGCTCGTCGGCGACGTCGCCGCGCTGCGCGAGGAGGGCATCCGCTGGCTCGAGCAGCGGCCGCTGTACGGGAAGACGGTCGCGGTCACACGCGCGCGCGAGCAGGCGAGCGGTCTCGCGGCGCGGCTGCGCGATCTGGGCGCCGAGGTCGTCGAGACGCCGGCGATCAAGATCGTGCCGCTCGATCCACCGCTCGACCGCGAGGACTTCGCCCGTCCGCTGGACGATCCCCCTGGCTACGACCTCGTCTGCCTCACCTCGCTCAACGGCGTGCGCCTGTTCTTCGAGCGCCTCGCCGACGCCGGACTCGACGCGCGCGCGCTGCACGGCGCGCGCGTCGCCGCGATCGGCCCGGCGACCGCGCGAGCGCTGCGCGCGCACGGCGTGGTCGCGGACATCCTGCCGGGGAGAGCGGTGGCGGAATCGCTCGTGGAGGCGCTCGGCGAGCAGCCGGTGCGCCGCGCGCTGGTCGCCCGCGCGAAGGTCGCGCGCGACGTGCTCCCCGACGAGCTGCGCGCGCGCGGCGCCGCGGTCGACGTGCTGGAGCTGTACGAGACGGTCGCCGAGCCGCTCTCCGAGGAGCGGCTCGCCGCGATCCGCGCCGCCGACTACGTCACCTTCACGTCCGCCTCGACCGTCACGAGCCTGCTGAGCGCGCTCGGCGGCGACGGCCCCGCCGCGCTCGACGGCGCCCGTCTCGCCTCGATCGGCCCGATCACCTCCGACGCGCTGCGCGCCCACAACCTCGAGCCCGCACTCGAAGCCGATCCCCACGACATCGACGGCCTGCTCGCCGCTCTGGTCGCGGACGCCGCCAGCAGAGAATGACCCTCGGCACGCCGCGCCTGCATCTGCGCGAGGTCGACTCGACCAACACGCGCGCACAGCGGCTGGCGACGAGCGGGGCGCCGCACGGGGCGCTCGTGACGGCGGCGGCGCAGAGCGCCGGGCACGGGCGGCAGGGACGCGCGTGGGTGACGCCGCCCGGCCGTTCGCTCGCGTGCTCGCTCGTGCTGCGCGAGCCGCCGCGGCTGCTGCCGATGCTGGCGGCGCTCGCGGTCGCCGACGTGGCGGACCGCTTCGACGTGAACGGGCGGACGGCCGCGATCAAGTGGCCGAACGACGTGCTGCTCGACGGCCGCAAGGTCGCCGGGATCCTCGCCGAGGGACGGCCGCAGGAGGGCTGGGTCGTGCTCGGCATCGGCGTCAACGTCGCCGTCGCGGAGGACGACTTCCCGCCCGAGCTGCGCGCCGCGGCGACCTCGCTCGGCCGCACGCCGGCAGACATGGAGGCGGCGCTCGGCCTGCTGCTGGAGCGGCTCGCCGCGTGGCTCGCCGCCCCCGTTGAGACCGCCATGGACGCCTATCGCGCGCGCGACGCGCTGGCCGGCCGCGAGATCGCGTGGAACGGCGGCCGCGGCACCGCGATCGGGATCGCCGACGACGGCAGGCTGCGCGTGCGGCCCCGGGACGCGACGCCCGAGGAGGAGCTGCTGCTCGACGCCGGCGAGGTCCACCTGGGGACCCGGGCCTGAGCGTCCGCGCTACTCGACCTCGACTCTGGCGGCCGCTCTGCGTCTGCGCGGCGCGCGTCTTCTGGGCGGCGGCGCGTCGTCCGCCGCCACCAGCTCGAGCGCCTGCTGCGCGTCGGCGGCGTCGCCGGCACCGTTGGTGTCCGCGGCCGCGCCGGCGGGTCTGCGCGCCGTGCCGCGTCTGCGTCTCGGCCGCTCCAGCGTCAGCTCCGCGTCGTGCGCCAGCGCTTCGGCGACGGCCTCTTCGACGTCTTCGCGTTCCTCGTCGGGCAGCGGCGGCGCCGGTTCGGCGAGGTCGTCGTCGAGCGCCTCGTCGTACGCCTCCTCGGCGACCTCGGGCGTCGGACCCTCATCGTCGCCGAGGGCCTCGTCGAGCTCGTCGTCCAGCTCCAGCTCGTCCTCCGGCACGGCGCCGACCGCGACGCCCACGCCCTCGGCGGCGCCCTCCTTCGCGCCCTTGCGGCGGCGCCGCGCACCGCGCCCGCGCCGGCCTCTCGGGAAGTTGCGCAGCAGCTCGCGCGCGAGCGCGCTCGGCTTGCGCGCCATCCGCGTGCGCGCGCCGCGCAGCGCCTCCTCGGCCTCCGGCGTGTGCGCCAGCGCCGCGGCCAGCAGCGCGGCGCTCAGCCGCCGGTCCTGTCTGCGCGCCGCGTGCACGAGCCGGCGCGCGTTGCGCGCGTGCGCGCCGCCGGAGGAGTTCACCAGCAGGCCGAGCAGCCGCTTCGTCTCCGGCCAGCGTTGCACCGCGTACTCCTCGTGCACCTCGCGCGTGTACTCGGCCATCCGCCATATCCAGGCGTTCGCTTGATCCCTGCGCCCTATGCGCTTCTCGGCGAGCGCCTGGAGCATGATCTTCACGCCCTCGCGCCGCTCGTCGCGCGTCCACACCGCCATGATGTCGACGGCCGTGTCGAACGCCTCCGCGTCGCGCGCGGCGGCGATTTCCTGCAATGCCCGCAGACGCAACTGGGCGTTGCGGTTGCGCTGCACGGCGGTGATCAGGAAGCGGCGCTTGAGGTCGCCCTGGCGGTCGAAGTGCAGCATCGCCTTCGCGCGCCGCCAGCCGTTCGGCGCGACGCGCGCGCCCGCCAGGGCAGCCCACACGTGCTGCTCGCCGTAGTCGAGATGCTCGACGGCGATCCGCCACAGCTCGCGCTCGAAGACCTCGGCGCGCCGCTCCGGATCGGGCGTGACCGGCAGCACGCGCCGCTCGACGCGCACGCGCCGGCCGCGGCCGCGGCGCACCGGCCCGACGACGATCGCGCCGCCGCGGTAGACGTCGCGGTCGAGCAGCGAGTGCAGCGTCACGACCGGGTCGTCGTGCTTCGTCGCCGGGTGGACGAAGTCGACGACGATGCCCGCCTCCTTGCCGGGGTGGCGGCGCGTCACGCGCCCGACGCGCTGCTGGTAGATGCGCTTCGACGCCGTCGGGGCGAGGTGCATGCAGACGGTCGCGCGCGGCGAGTTCCACCCCTCGGCCAGAAGCTGCGCGTTGATGAGGACGTCGATCGTCCCGCGCTCGTACTCGGCAAGGATCCGCGCCAGCTCGCGCTTGGGCGTCTCCCCCGACACGGCCTGGGCTCTCAGGCCGACGTCGCGGAATGCCTGCGCGACGTTGTAGGCGTGCCGGACTCCTGCGGTGTAGACGACGCCGGGGACGCCGTTGAAGCGGGTCTTGTAGAGGTCCGCGATCGCGAGGTTGAAGGGGAGCTGGTCCAGCAGCTCGGCCAGCATGTCCTGGTCGAACTCGGTGTCCACCTCGCCTCGGCGCAGAGGAACCTTCGCAATGGTGCGGACTCCCGGACCCGGAGGAATCCGGATGCACCGCAACGGCGAGATCACGCCGCGCCGGGCGGCCTGCGCGAGGTCGAAGCGCGAGGTCTGCGTCGGGAACAGGTCGGTGACGTGACGGGCGATCAGCGCGCCGGTCGCGGTCATGCCGATGAAGACGGGGCCGTGCCATCTGCGGATCGAGGCGGACGTCTTCTCGCCGAGCGCGGTGTGCGCCTCGTCGCAGATGACGATCGAGTAGGCGTTCGAGATCGAGCCGGCGTTGCGGACGAACCACTGGTACGTCTCGACCGTGACCGGCCCGTTCGCGCTGTCCTGTCTCGCGAGCAGCGGCGCGGAGATGCGCTTGCCGTAGCCGCGCTCGCGCAGCTCGCCGTGGAACTGGTCGACGAGGTTGCGGCGGTGGGTGAGGATCAGGATCCCGCCGGTCCGCGAGGCCTCGACGAAGCCGAGCGCGGCGACGGTCTTGCCCGCGCCGGTCGCGTGCTCGAACCAGAAGCGCTTGGCGGCGTTCGGGTCCTCCGGCTGCTCGGCGAGCTGGACGTCCTCGTCGTCCTCGGTGGGCTCGTCCTGCCAGTCCTGCGGCTCCTCGTCCGGTTCGCCCTCCTCCTCGTCGAACACCTCCTCGCCGGGGATCGCGGACGAGGCGAGCTCGGCCGGCCCGTCCTCCTCGGGCGCCTCCGCCAGCGCCCGGCCGTTCCCGTTCGACCCGTTTCCGGAGCGCGACTGCACCTCCGCCATCAGCGCGGTCAGCGTGCCGGACAGCGCGTCGACCTGATGCGGGTTGAGCAGCGTGCCGTCGGCGAGCCGCGGCTCGTCCTCGCTCAGCAGCCGCTCGAGCCCGAGCAGCAGCGAGTACTCGCGCCGCCATTCGCCCGACGGAACTCTCTGGCCGGCGTCGAGCTCGGCGAGCGCGGCGTCGAGCGCGCGGCGGCGTGCGCTGCCGGGCGCCAGCGCGTCTTCCGGCAGCTCGCCCTCGTGGACGAAGCGCTCGCGTGTGAAGCGCTCCGCGCGTCTGAGCGCGCCAGCATCGGGAAGGGGCGTTGGATCAGCCATAGACGGCCTGGCAGGGGTTCCTGTGCGTGGACGTGGCCTCTGCGATGAGCGAGCCGCGGTGCAGCAGTTGGGCGGCTCAGGAGGTCCGGCGTTCGCCGGGCACGGGGAGAACTCTCACCAGCGTTTCCCCGTCCAACACAGGAGGATAGCCACATTGAATCAGATAAGACGGAGGAATCGTGCGATCTGCCAAGCTTCGACTCGTGCGCGCCATCTTCGCCGCAGCCCGCGCGTGTGCCGTCCTCGCGACGGCAGCCGCGGTCGCGAGCGGGTGCGGAGCGCAGGCGCCGCGCGTCAGCACCCCCACGCCGGCGCAGGCGCGCACCGAGCTGGCCGGTTCGCCGGCCGCGCTGGCGGGGCTGCACCGGCAGGCGTCGGAGCTGCTCGGCGGCGGCCTGCCGGCGTACCGCGCGCGGCTGAAGACGCTGCGGGGACGGCCGGTGGTCGTGAACGCGTGGGCGTCGTGGTGCCCGCCGTGCCGGTCGGAGATGCCGTACTTCTCACGCCTGGCGGTGCGACTCGGCAGACGCGTCGCGTTCGTCGGCGTCAACGTCGCTGACGGCGCCGACAGAGCGCGCGGGTTCCTGCGCGGCCACTACGTCCCGTACCCGAGCTACAAGGACCCGCGCTACGCGATCGCCGACGCGATCGGCGTGCGCGTCGGGCTGCCGACGACGGCCTTCTACAAGCCCGACGGCAGCGTGGCGTTCGTCCACCAGGGCCAGTACCCGAGCGAGAGGGCGCTCGCGGCCGACGTGCGGCGCTACGCGGGGGCCTCGTGAGCGTCGAGATCCGGCGCGTCGCCGGGCCGGACGAGCTCGACGCGCTGCTGGACCTGCGCCACCGCGTCTTCTGCGTCGAGCAGGGCGTGCCGAAGTACGAGGAGATCGACGGGCGCGACGGCGACGCGATCCACCTCGTCGCCGTGCGGGACGGGCGCGTGCTCGGCACCTGCCGCCTGCTGTTCGTCGACCGCACCGTGCAGCTCAGCCGGCTCGCGGTCGAGCCGGACGCGCGCCGCGAGGGAATCGCGACCGCGCTCCTCCGCGCCGCCGACCGCGAGGCCGCGGCCGCCCGCGCGAAGCGGATCGTGCTGCACGCGCAGACGTACGCGCGCGAGCTGTACGTGGCCGACGGGTACGAGGAGCGCGGCCGCACGTTCGTGGAGGCGGGAATCGAGCACGTCGCGATGGAGAAGCGCCTGTGAGCGAACTGCGAGTCGATCCGCTCACGGGGCTGCGGGCGATCGTCGCGGGCGAGCGGGCCAATCGGCCGAACGCGGGGCTGTCGGCCGATCCGAGCCCGCCGCTCGATCCGGCCGGAGATCCGTTCGCGGAGGGCAACGAGCACAAGACGCCGCCGGAGGTCTACGCGCTGCGTGAGAGTGACGACGGGGCCGATTCCCCGGGCTGGAAGGTGCGCGTCGTCCCGAACCTCTACCCCGCGCTGCGGGCCGACGGCGACGCGCCCGAGCCGGACGCCTCGCCCGACCTCTTCACCGCGCTGCCCGCGCACGGCGCCCACGAGGTGATCGTGAACGCGCCCCAGTCGGTGAGCGCGCTGGCCGAGCTGCCGGCGGAGCAGGTGGCGCTCGCGATGGACGTCTGGCGCGAGCGGATCCGCGCGCACGCCGACGCCGCCTATGTGCACGTGCTCGTGAACGAGCGGCGCGAGGCGGGCGCGTCGCTCCCGCACACGCACGCCCAGCTCTACGCGCTCGACTTCGTGCCGGCCGCGATCGCGCGCGAGCGCGAGCGCTTCGGCGCCTACGCGACGCGCACGATGGGCGGGAACCTGCTCGCCGATCTCGTGCAGGAGGAGGTGCGCCGCGGCGAGCGGATCGTCGCGATCGACGACGAGGCGGTGGCGCTCGCGCCGTTCGGCTCGCGGCTGCCCTACCAGCTCATGATCGCCCCGCGCCGGCCGCGCGCGCGCTTCGAGGACGACGGGCCGACCGGCGCGGCGCTGCTGCACGACGCGCTGAACCGGCTCGCCCGCCGGCTCGGCGCGAACCCGCCGCTGAACCTGTGGGTGCGCACCGCGCCGCGCGGGGCGGACCACTTCTGCTGGCGGATCGACGTGCTGCCGCGCCTGACGCACCTGGCCGGGCTGGAGCTGGGCACCGGCCTGCACCTCAACATCGTCGCGCCGGAGCGGGCCGCGGCGGAGCTGCGCGACATCTGATCCCACCTGCCCGTGCGCGCGCTCGTCCAACGCGTCTCCCGTGCGGCCGTGCGCGTCGACGGCGCGGTCGTGGGGCAGATCGGACCGGGCCTGCTCGTCCTGCTCGGCGTGACGCACGACGACACGCCGGCCGTCGCGGACAAGCTGGCGGCGAAGCTGCGCGCGCTGCGGATCTTCCCCGACGCCGACGGCCGCATGAACGAGCCGCTCGGCTCCGACCGCGCGATCCTCTGCATCAGCCAGTTCACGCTCTACGGCGACGCGCGCAAGGGCAACCGTCCCAGCTACGTCGCCGCCGCGACGCCCGCCGTCGCCGAGCCGCTCTACGAGCGGGTGTGCAAGGCGCTCGACGCCCAGCGCGGCGTCTTCGGCGCGCACATGGAGGTCGAGCTGGTCAACGACGGTCCGGTTACGCTGCTGATCGAGACGGGCGTATGACGCTCCGCTCACCATCGTGATACAGTCCCGCACATGCGAAGCCTCCGGCTCGAACCCGATCTCGACGACCGCGTCCGCCGCGCGGCAGCGGCCGAAGGCACCTCCGTCTCGGAGTTCCTGCGCCGCGCCGCCGCCGAGCGCGCCGAGCTGACGCTCTCGCAGCGCAACAGCGACCGGCTCGGCGACGTGATCGGCGCCGTCCGCGCCGGCGGCGCCGGGCGCGCGCGCGACACCGGCGCCGCGTTCGGCGAGTTGCTCGACGGGCGACGCAGACGCGCGTGACGCTCACGGACGCGGGGCCGCTGATCGCGCTGATCGACGCGGACGATCCGGATCACGTGCGCTGCGTCGAGACGCTCGACCGCGTGCGCCTCCCGCTCGTCACGACCTGGCCGGCCTTCACCGAGGCGATGTACCTGCTCGGCCGCGCCTCCGACTGGCGGGCGCAGAACGCGCTCTGGCGACTCGCGCAGCGCGGGGACCTCGTCGTCGCCGCGCCGTCCGACAGCGCGAACAGGCGTGCCGCGAGCCTGATGGCCAAGTACGCCGACCGGCCGATGGACCTCGCCGACGCCACGCTCGTCGCGCTCGCCGAGGAGCGCGACGACAATCGCGTGTTCACGCTCGACGGCGACTTCCACGTCTACCGCTTCAAGGGCCGGCGCCGCTTCGACGTGATCCCGGAGTAGCCGCCTCGAGCGACACGTCGCCGCCTCCGGCGGGCGGCCGGGCGATAGTCTCCCCGCGCGATGGCGCCGACCGACCGCTTCGTGATCCGCTTCGCGGCCGAGCCGCCGCAGGACGCGCTCCCCTATGGACGCTGGGCCGACACCTTGCGCGGACACTTCCTCGCGGCGGTCGCGGAGATCGACGCGGACGGCGAGGACCTCGGCGAGGCGGGCGAGATCGCCTGGTTCCCCGACCGCACGTACGCCGGCCGCACCTACGTCCCGGCGACCGCGCGCACGACGACCGGCTTCGAGCTGTTCGGCTTCGTCGCCTTCGAGGAGGGCGACGACGGCTCCCCCGATCGCTTCGTCGCGCGCGCCGACTTCACGAGCGAGACGGCCGACGACAACCCCGACTGGACGATCGACCTCAACGAGGAGGTGATCGGCCGCTGGCGCGGAGAGCAGGGCAGAGCGGCCGACGTCACCCTGATCTGGGGCACGCCGATGGTCGAGCACGGCGCGCTGGCGACGGCCGAGCTGGCCGACCTCACGGTCGACCAGTGCGAGCTGGTGGACGAGCGCTTCACGCTCGTCGCGCCCGACGCCTACCGCGGCGACTACCTCGACGTGAAGCTGTTCTCGGCGCGCGGGCAGGAGCTGGCGCGCGAGTCGCTCTACGTCGAGGACGGCGAGGACTGAGCAACGCCGCCGCCGGCCGGGGGCGGCGGCGAGGGGGCGGCCGGCGCCGGACCCGGGATCCGCGGCACCGCCGCCAGCAGCTCGCGCGTGTAGTCCGCTCTCGGCGCCGCATACAGCTCCTCAACCGGCGCGACCTCGACGAGCCGGCCCTCGCGCATCACGGCGACGCGGTCGCACATGTGGCGCACGACGGCGAGGTCGTGCGCGATCAGCACCAGCGTCAGGCCGAGGTCGCGGCGCAGGTCGCGCAGCAGGGTGAGGATCTGCGCCTGAATCGAGACGTCGAGCGCGGACACCGGCTCGTCGGCGACCAGCAGCTCGGGGCCGAGCGCGATCGCGCGCGCGATCCCGACGCGCTGGCGCATGCCGCCCGACAGCTCGTGCGGATAGCGGTTCGCGAGCGCCGCGTCCAAGCCGACCTGCTCGAGCAGCTCGCCGACGCGGCGTGCGCGCGCCGCGCGCTCGGGCAGCAGCCCGTGGATCGCGAACGGGTCCGCGACGGCCGCCCCGACCGTCTTGCGGGGGTTCAACGAGCCGGCCGGGTCCTGGAAGACCATCTGCCGGGCGCGCCGCAGCGCATGCAGCCGCGCGCCGCGCGCGTGCGTGACGTCCTCGCCGCGCCAGCGCACCGCCCCGCTCGTCGGCTCGAGCAGATTAAGCAGGATGCGGGCGAGCGTGGACTTGCCCGATCCGGTCTCGCCGACGATCCCGAGCGACTCGCCCGCGTGCACCGCGAGCGTCACGCCGTCGACCGCGGCGACCTCGCCGAGCCGACGGCGGAAGACGACGCCGCGCGTGAGCGGGAAGCGCTTGACGAGCGCCTCGACCTCGGCGAGCGGCTCGCTCATCGCACGGACTCCGCGCTCAGGGCCGCCCACAACGCGCGCCGCTCCGTCTCCGGCAGCAGGCACGCGACGCGGTGCTCCGGCGCGCCGATGACGGGCTCCAGCGACGGGTCCACCGAGCGATGCCGCTCGCGCACGTACGCACAGCGCGGATGAAAGCGACAACCCGACGGCGGATGGATCAGCGACGGCGGCCGGCCGGGGATCGGCACGAGCGCCGAGCCGACGGGCGCGTCGAGCCGCGGCATCGAGCGCAACAGCCCCCACGTGTACGGATGCCGCGGCGCCGCGAACAGCTCGGCGGCGAGCGCCTGCTCGACGATCCGCCCCGCGTACATGACGGCGACTTCGTCGGCGGTCTCGGCGACGACGCCGAGGTCGTGCGTGATCAGCACCATCGCCATCCCCAGCTCGTCGCGCAGGCGGCGCAGCAGCGCGAGGATCTGCCGCTGCACGGTCACGTCGAGCGCGGTCGTCGGCTCGTCGGCGATCAGCACGCGCGGCTCGTTCGCGATCGCCATCGCGATCAGCGCGCGCTGACGCATCCCGCCCGACAGCTCGTGCGGATAGGCGTCCACGCGCCGGCGCGCATCGGGGATCGCGACCTGGTCGAGCAGCTCGACCGCGCGGGCGCGCGCCGCCGCGCGCGAGAGGCCGCGCGCGCCCGCGTGCGCGCGCAGCGTCTCGGCGATCTGATCGCCCACGCGCAGCAGCGGATGCAGCGCCGACAGCGGATCCTGGAAGACCATCGCGATCGCGTCCCCGCGCAGCGCGCGCAGCCGGTCGGGCGAGGCGCCGAGCAGCTCCTCGCCGTCCAGCTCGACGCGCCCGGACACCCGCACGCGCGGCCCCCGCAGCAGCCCCATCGCCGTGGTCGCCGCCACCGTCTTGCCCGAGCCGGACTCGCCGACGATCCCGAGCGTGCGGCCGGGCGCGACCGCGAACGAGACGCCGTCGACCGCCTGCACGAGCCCCGCGCGCGTGTCGAACGCGACGCGCAGGTCCTCGACGCGCAGGGCGGCGCTCACGCCTCCCGCACCCGTGGGTCGAGGTAGGCGTAGGCGACGTCGACGACGATGTTCGCCACGATCACGAAGATCGCCGCCAGCAGCACGGTGCCCTGGATCACCGGGTAGTCGGCGTGCGTGATCGCGTCGTAGTTGAGGCGCCCGATCCCGGGAATCCCGAACACCGTCTCAGTCAGCACGGCGCCGCCGAGCAGCAGGCCGATGTCGAGCCCGGCAAGCGTCACGAGCGGCGTCACCGCCGCGCGCAGCCCGTGGCGCCAGACGACGCGCCGCTCGCTCAGCCCCTTGGCGCGCGCCGTGCGCACGTAGTCCTCGGACAGCACCTCGATCATGTTGCCGCGCAGCAGCCGCGCGTAGACGGCGGCGAACGTGGAGGCCAGCACGAGCCACGGCAGGATCAGCGCGGTGAACCACTTCCACGGGTCGTGCGTGAACGGCACGTAGCTGCCGGCGCCCGGCAGCAGCGGAAACTTGCCGATGTCGCTCGCGAACAGGTAGAGCGCCACGAGCCCGAGCCAGTAGACCGGCACGGAGATGCCGAGCAGCGCGCCGCCGGTCGTGAGCTTGTCGACCCACGTGCCGCGCCGCACGGCGGAGACGACGCCGAGCGGCACCGCCACGAGCAGCCACACGACGACCGCCCCGAGCGTGAGCGAGATCGTCGCCGGCAGGCGGTCGAGCAGCAGCGAGCCGACCGACGCGCCGCTGAAGTAGGAGAAGCCGAGGTCGGCGTGCAGGACGAGGCGCTTGAGGAAGGTCCAGTACTGCACCGTCAGGGGCCGGTCGAGCCCGAGCGAGACGCGGATCTGATGCAGCGTCGCCGGCGAGGCGTCGCGACCGGCGCGAAGCTGCGCCGGGTCGGCTGACGGGAGCACGTAGAAGATCACGAACGTGAGCAGGCTCACGAGCACGAGCAGCACGAGGCCCCACAGCACGCGACGGAGGACGTAGGCGGCCAAGGTCTCCTCTGATTCGCCCCTGGCCGCCCGCTTCCCTACCGGACTGGCATCACTTCAGCGACGTGTAACCGAAGTCGCAGTGCCCCTGGTTCCACAGCTCGGGCACGCAGCGCACGTTCGCCGAGAAGATGTTCGGCTGTCTGTCCCACAGCCACGGGATCGCGGCCGCGGTCGCGGTGATCATTCTGTCGATCGCCGCCCACGCGCTCGCGCGCTGCTGCTGGCCGACCAGCAGCTCCGCTCTCGCCATCGCTCTGTTGATCGCGGGATCGTTGAGCTGCGAGAAGTTCGGGTTGTTCTCGGGGAAGATGTCGTTCCCGTTGAAGGCGACGTCGAGGACGGTCTGGGGGTCGGCGAAGTCGCGCGCCCAGCCGACGTTCGAGCACGCCTGCACTCTCGCTCTCGGCAGCGAGCAGAACTTCGCGTACATGACCGAGCTGTCGACGAGCTTGAGGCTCGTCCTGAAGCCGAGGTCCTGGAGCGCCTGCTGGAAGACCTGCGCGTCGTCGCTGTCGGGCGCGCCGGCGAGGCCGACGATCTGGACCGTCTGCCCGCCGGTGTATCTGCCGCTCGGGTAGCCGGCCGCCTGCATGTATCTGGCGGCCAGCGCTCTGTCGCCCTGCGGGTGGGCGAGGAAGTCGACGCCGGTGCCGTTCAGCCCGCCGGCTTCCGCGAAGCCGATCACGCCCGGGTAGAGGAAGTGCGAGGCGATGTCGCCGATCACCGCCCCGCCGCGCACGCGCCGCATCTGGTCGCGGTCGAGCGCGGCGGCGACCGCCTTGCGCACGTTCGCGTTGTTGAACGGCGGGATCGTCGTGTTCAGCGCGGCGTAGCGCGATCCGGCGCCGGGCGAGAAGAAGATTTGGCTGCGGTCGTGCAGGTAGGCCTGCTTGACGAGCTCCGGCGTCGGCGCGTCGGCCAGCGCCAGGTCTCTGCCGGCCAGCACCTGCCGACCGGAGACGGTCGGCGAGCCGCCGATGGTCAGGGTGATCGCGTCGAGGTAGGCCGGCCGCTTGTCCGTGCTCGCGCTCCAGTTGGGGTTGCGCACGAGTCTGATGCTGCGGCCGGGGACGTAGCCCGTGCCGAGCACTCTGCCGCTTCTGTCCGCGGCGAGCATGTACGGACCGGTCGCGACGACGTGGTTGCCGTACGTGGAGGGCGACTGCGCGTCGAACGGCTTCGCGTACTCGGGCGGGACCGGCGAGTCGAGCGGCAGTACGGTCGCCTGCGCGAGCAGGCCGGCCGTCGGGCGCACGAGCTTGAAGACGATCGTGTGAGCGTCGGGCGTCTGGATCCCGGCGATCGGGCCGCCTCTCGCTCTGTCCGCCCCGACGACATCCGCGTAGTAGGTGCTGGCGTAGGGGTTCGCGACGTTGGGGTTGAAGCCGCGCTCGATCGCGTACGCCACGTCGCTCGATGTCACCTCGCGGTTCACCGGCGGGCCGAAGCGCACGCCGCTGCGGATTCTCACCGTGAGCGTCTTGCCGTCAGCGGAGATCCGCGGCGCGCCGACGGCGAGGTCGGGCACGATGTTCGACGGGTCGTCCGGCGCGTAGGCGTAAAGCGTCCGGTCGGTCGCGGCGAGCAGGTTCAGATCGAGGCTCGCGTAGGTGATCCCCGGGTCGAGGCTGGCGACGTCCTGACTGGTGAGGATGGTGAGCGACCCCCCGCGGTGGCCGCCGGCCCCATTGTCCGCCTTCACGCCCGTTCCCCCGTTCGTGTTGCTCGAGCCGCACGCGCTCAGCGCGATGGCGGCGGCGATGCACAGCGGGACAAGGGAAGACGTGCGCTTGGCGGATCGCCGCATACGGGGTCCTTTCGGGAGGTGAGACAGGGAAGTCACTTCGCTTTCACCGTTCAGTTCTCGGGTCGAGCGCGTCACGCAGACCGTCACCCAGCAGGTTGAAGGCAAGCACAGTAAGCAGGAGCGCTGCGCCGGGAAAGACCATGTACCACCACTGCGTATCGAAATTGTCGGCTGCGTCGGCGATCATCGCGCCCCAGCTCGGGGTCGGCGGGGAGATGCCGACGCCCAGGAACGAGAGGGCCGCCTCGAGCAAGATCGTCTGCGGAAGCAGCAGACTTGAGTAGACGATGATCGGGGCGGCGAGGTTCGGGAGGATCTCGCGCGTGACGATGCGGCGGTTCGAGGCGCCCAGCGAACGCGCCGCGACGACGAACTCGCGCTCGCGCAGCGACAGCACCTGACCGCGCACGATCCGCGCGATCGATGTCCAGCTCACGAGCGCGACGACGAGGATCACCGTCCGCACGCCCGGCGTGACCGCACCCGCGACGCACCCGTTGCCGAGCGAGCAGGCGGAGGCGATGCCGATGCCGAGCAGCAGCACCGGGAACGACAGCACGACGTCCACGAGGCGCGAGAGCAGCGTGTCGACCCAGCCGCGGTAGTAGCCGGCGAGCAGGCCGACCGTCACGCCCAGCACCACGGCGACGCCGGTGCCGACGATCCCGACCAGCAGCGAGACGCGCGCGCCGTAGATGGTGCGGGAGAAGACGTCGCGCCCGAGCGGGTCGACGCCGAAGATGTGACCGGAGGCGGGGCCGAGCGGCGTGCCGAACGCGTCGACGGCATTGCGGTCCTGCGCGTTCGGTCCGGGCGCGCCGGCGAGCTTGACGACAAGCGGCGCGAAGATCGCGATCAGCACGAGCGCGACGATCACGCCGAGCGCGACGAGCGCGACCTTGTCGGCGCGCAGGCGAGCCCAGAAGAGCCGCCACGGCGAACGCGAGGGCTGCGTCTCGAACGCGCGCTCGACGCGCTCCTCCTGCGCGAGCAGCCCCGGCGCTCCGACGCTCATCGGCGCTCCTCGCGCAACGTGGTTCGTTCCTGCGTCATCGCGTCATGCTCGTGTCGCCTGCCGAGACGAGTTCGCGCGCGCCAGCTCAACTCCTGTCTGACAGTGCATGCGTAACAGAACGCAAGCGTACGCAGATGAGCAACGCCCGGACCCGTGTGCCGGCCCCACCAGCGTCTACGATCCCCGCCAGCCCCGATAGCTCAGTCGGATAGAGCGTTCCCCTCCTAAGGGAAAGGCCCCTGGTTCGAATCCAGGTCGGGGCACTCGCGGAGCGCCCGCGGGGGCGTCAGTAGTAGACGTCGATCGGGTCCCCGAGATGGATCCACGAGTAGATCGCGAAGGCGTCGGGGATCGGCACGCGCAGGCAGCCGTGGCTGGCCGCGTAGGTGGGCACGTCGAAGTAGCCGTGGATCGCGTAGCCGCGGACGAAGTAGGTCGAATCGACCATCCCGTGACTGTTGGTGCCCGGCTCTCTCATGTAGAAGCGGAACGCGCCCAGCACGGTCGGCGTCGAGGGCTTGCCGGAGCTGGTCGTGTACGCGCGCACGACTCTGCCGTCGTCGATCAGCGCGAGCACCTGCCAGCCGAGGTTCGCCTCGACGTGGTGGCCCTGGCGGGGATAGCGGACCTTGAAGCCGCCGACGCCGCGCAGCAGCCGGTCGACGACGAGCGGCGAGAGCGTCGTCAGGCGCGACATCCCGTTGACCTTGCGGAAGGCGAGCACCGCCAGCCCGGTCAGCTCGTCGTAGACGCCCGACTGCGGCGTCGCGTAGCCGACGGCGGCGAGCCGCTGCTGGAGCAGCTCCACGAACGGCCCGCGCGAGCCCGGCCCGGCGCTCGGCGCGACGACCGACAGCGCGGCGTCGGCGACGATCGTCTCGGCGCTCCCCTTGTGCACCGCAAAGATTTGCGTGAAGCCGCTTCTCGCCGGCACGAAGCGGACGCTGAACGTCGCGGTCCGCTGCGTCGCCGTCGGCCGGGGGTGGACCACCGCCCGCTGCACGAGCGTGTGGCCGCGCCAGACGCGCACCTCGATCGACTGGCCGGGCTCATAGGGGGCGATCCGGCCCGCGACGCGCAGCGCGCGGCCGGCGACGCCGAGCGGCTTTCGGTGCACCATCCACGAACCGACCACGTGCAGGCTGATGCGATGGCTCGGTCTCGCGGGAGCGCTCGTCGGCCCAGCGGCGAGCGCGCCGACGGGCAGAGAGACCAGCGCGGCGAGCGCGAGCAGCGAGACAGCGGCGCGGCGGACCATCCCGGCGCGGATCCTAGTCGAGCGTTCGGGCGTCAGGCGGCCCGCGCGCGCGCACTGACGAACGGCTGACAGACGAGCATCGTCACGCTCACGGCGCCGATCATCAGCAGCAGCGTCTGGCCGGCCGTCCAATGCTGTGCAGCACCGAAAGCCAGCGAGTTGTTGATCGCGTGCAGCGCGATGCACGGCAGCAGCGAGCCCGTCTGCTCCCGCACGACGCACAGCATGAAGCCGAAGATCGCAAGCGGCGGCAGGAAGACCGCGGGCGCCGAGCCGACATGGATCGCGCCGAACACGATGCCGGTCAGCACCGCGGCCGGCCACGGTCCGCGCCAGTTGCGCATGGCGCCGAAGAAGAAGCCGCGGAAGAACGTCTCCTCGGCGATCGGCGCGATCGTCGTCACGAGCACGCAGACGGCGACGAGCGCGGCCGTGCTCTCGTTCACGCCGAGGCTCGTCGGGAGGTTGTCCTTCTCGTGCGTGTGGACGAGCGCGGCCCATACCAGGCTCAGCACGCCATAGCCAAGGTACGCGATCGCCATCCAGCCGATCGCCGGCACGATGCGCGTGCGCACGAAGCCGAACTGCGCCGACAGCACCGCGCCGGCGCGGCTGGCGAACAGCAGCGCGGCGCCGATGAAGGCGCCGTCCTGCACGACCGTCGCGACGATGTTGACAGCCGGCGGCGCGTCTCTGAAGCTCGCGCCGAAGAGCGCGCCCACGACGCCGACGACGACCGCGCCGAAGATCGCGAAGGCGATCGCCGCGAGCAGCGCGAGCCATGCGCTCGACGGCGCCCAGCGCGGCTCGCCGCCGTCCGCGGGCGGCCGTCCGGGCGGCGCCGGCGGCCCGCCGGGCGCGCCCGCGACGGGCGGCAGCCAGGGGCCATACGACGAAGCGCTGCTCATGGGGTGAACGATACGGACCGCCGCCGCGCGCCCGGGTCGAGCAGCTCGAGCAGCGGGCGCAGCGTCGCGATCGTGCGCACGCCGGGCGGTGGCGGCGCGTCCACAGCGCTCCCGTCGCGCACGAGCAGCAGCGGCTCGATCCCGCTCGCGCGCGCGCCGGCGACGTCGTGCGCGACGCTGTCGCCGACGTGGACCGCCTCGTGCGCGGCCACGCCCGCCAGCTCCAGCCCGCGCGCGAAGATCGCGCCCGCCGGCTTCGCGCTGCCCAGCTCTGCCGAGGTGACGACGCCGTCGAGCAGCGGGGCGAGGCCGGTCTCCTCCAGCACGTCGTGCAGCGAGACGTCCCAGTTGCTGACGACGACGCACCGCACGCCGCGCTCGCGCGCCGCGCGCAGCACCTCCGCAACCTCGGGGAACGGGCGGAAGCGCAGCGCCGCCAGCAGCGCGTCGGTCAGCGGCGCGAGCGCCAACGCGCTCGCCGGCGCCGGCAGCGCATCGCGCAGCGCCTGCGCCGAGCGCCGCCGCAGGTCCGCCAGCCGCGCGCGGTCGGACGCCTCGTCGTGGTGCGCGCGGTAGAAAGCGATCTCCGCGCGCAGCGCCGCGCCCGCCTCCGCCGCGCCGACCTCCACGCCGAAGCGCTCGCGCAGCTCGCGGCGCAGCGGCTCGACCGGCGGCTCCAGCTCGAGCAGCGTGCCGAGCGCGTCGAGCAAGATCGCTTTCGCCCTCCGGTCACCGCGAGCGGCGACCTGCGGGCGACGTCTCATGCGACGAACCCCCAGTGCGCGAAGTAGGCCGCGAACAGCCCGAGCAGCACCGCGCAGACGCCGATCGCCCGCTCGCTGCCGCCGCGCTCCCCGCTCCAGCGCGCAAGCCACATCTGCAAGGGGAACAGGACGGCGATGTAGCGCGGGAACGAGATCAACGGCTGCCAGTCGATCGGATACGAGAGCGTCATCGCGAGCGCGACGGCGGCGTAGGCGCCGTACGCGAGCGGCAGCCGCCGCAGCGCGCCCGCGCAGGCGACGAGCGCGAAGACGACGAAGCCGAACAGCATCAGGTTGTCGCCCGCGGTATGGAACGGATCGCCGCCGCTGTCGGTGAAGTAGGGCGGCGTGCGCGACCCGTGCACGAGCTGGCGCAGGCTGAGCCAGGCGGCTCTCGCCCCGCGGAACAGCCCGCCGAGCGGCTCGAAGTGCCGCATCCACAGCGCCTGCGCGTGGTACGGCGCGAGCGCGTCGCCGAGCGCGATCGCCGACCAGGCGAGGTAGAGCGCGAGCCCGAGCGGTACCAGCGCGAGCCACAGCACCTGCGGTGTCAGGCGGTGGCGCGGCCGCCAGCGCGCCGTGCCGGCCGCCGCCGGCGCCGGCTCCGCGTCCGCCCGCGGCCCGTACAGGAACATGAGCAGCAGCGGCAGCAGCAGCACGACGCCGCTGTTGCGCGTCAGCGCCGCCAGGCCGCCGAGCAGGCCCGCCCACGCCCAGCGCCCCTGCCGTGCGCCGAGGAACGCGCCGACCGACAGCAGCAGGAACAGCGACTCCGAGTAGACGGCGGAGAAGAAGAACGCGGTCGGGAAGAACGCGACGAGCAGCAGCGCCGCGCGCGCGTCACGCGCGCCCAGCTCGATCGCCGCCAGCCGGTGCAGCAGCACGAGCGCGGCGAGGAAGCACGCGAGCGAGATCAGGATCCCCGCCAGCAGCGGCGAGCCGACGACCCAGCCGACGACGCGCATCAGCAGCGGATACAGGGGATAGAAGGCGGCCTGCGGGTGCGACGCGACGCTGCCGTAGCCGTGCTCGGCGATCCGCAGGTACCAGACGGAGTCCCAGCGCGCCGACGGCCCGACGAGCAGGTCGCCGAACCACGAGTACGGCCGCGACAAGTTCTGCGCGTCATACACCTGCGTCCCCGCCGCGCGCCCCAGCCACAGGATCCCGAGCAGCCCGGCGCCCCACGCGATCAGCCGCGAGGTCCACGCCGCGCTCCACGCCTCGCGCACGGCGACGCGCCACTCCGGGTCGCGCACGCGCGCCGCGAGGCCCGCGCGCAGCCGCGCAGGCGCGCTCGCGCGAAGATGGGCGCTGCCGTGGATGACGGTACGCTCGCGCTCCATGCTCGGCCAGGATGTTCCCATGCTCGCGACGACGTTCCTCCAGGCGCACAAGAACGAGCTGACCGCGCTGCTCACCGTCGTCGGCACGACCGTGCTCGCGATCGCGGTCGACCGCGCGCTCAAGCATCGCGGCCACCGGCTCGCGGCGGCCGTCGTGCGCGACGAGCTGACGCCCGTGATCGACACGCGCCTGCGCTTCCTGCGGCGGCTGATCACGCTCGCGATCGTGGTCATCGGGCTGTTGCTCGCGCTCTCGCAGTTCGGCGGGCTCAGCAGGCTCGCCGCCGGACTGCTCGCCTCGGGCGCGCTGATCGCGGCGATCCTCGGCTTCGCCGCGCGCCAGACGCTCGCGAACCTGATCGCGGGCGTGATGCTGACGGTCACGCAGCCGCTGCGGATCGGCGACCGCGTGACGATCGAGCAGCAGACCGGCACAGTCGAGGACGTGCGCCTCAACTACACGGTCGTGCGCGGCGGCGACGGCGGGCGCATCTTCGTCCCGAACGAGCGGCTCGCCGCCGGGATCCTCCGCAACGACACGATCGTCGAGCCGCTCGTCGCGCTCGAAGTCGAGCTGTGGCTGCCGGCGGCGGTCGACTCCGACGCGGCGCTCGTCGCGCTCGGCGGCCTCGACGGCGCGCCGATCGCGCGCGTCGCCGAAGTTGCGACCGACGGCGTCCGCTACACGGTCGCGCGGGGGACGGTCGCACCCGCGGAGCGTTCGGCGCGCGAGTCCGCGCTGCGCGCCGACGCGCTGCGCGCGCTGCGCGTCGCCGGCCTGCTGCCGGCCGCCGCGCCCGCCTGAGCCGGCGGCAGGAGCGCGGCCGACCAAACCGAAACATGCGCACAGCTACCCTTTCCGTTCCGTGACCCGCCGAGAGCGACAGAGGCGCCGGCGCCGGCGCGCCCGGCCCGCCCGCCGCGCCGTCATCATCATCGGAACGCTGCTGCTCGTGAGCGGGCTGGCCGGTGGCATCGCCTTCGCCGGCTGGGTCGTCAGCGTCGTCGACGACACGCCGAACATCCAGCAGATCAGACCGAAGCCGCAGGGCGCCGTCTCCGTCGTCTACGCGGCCGACGGCACGCGCCTCGGCTTCATCACCGGCGACACGCTCCGCAACGCGGTGCCGGGCCGCGAGATCCCGCTCGTGATGAAGCGCGCGACGGTCGCGATCGAGGACAAGCGCTTCTACCAGCACGGCGGCGTCGACTACGTCGGCATCATCCGCGCCGCGGTCAAGAACGTCACCTCGGACCGCACCGCACAGGGCGGCTCGACGCTGACGATGCAGCTCGTGCGCAACCTCTACATCCCGGAAGACCGCTTCCAGAAGACGCTCACGCGCAAGATCCGCGAGGCGACGCTCGCCGAACAGCTCGAGTCCGAGCACTCGAAGGAGTGGGTGCTCGTCTCCTACCTCAACAACGTGCCGTACGGGACCGTCGGCGGTCAGACGGCGGTCGGCGTGGAGGCCGCGGCGCGCGTCTTCTTCGGCAAGCCGGCGTGGCAGCTCACGCTGCCGGAGGCAGCGCTGCTCGCCGGCCTCCCGCAGGCGCCGTCGCAGTACAACCCGTTCAACGCCCCTGCCGCCGCGCGCCGCCGCCGCGCCGAGGTGCTCAGAGCGATGGTCGGCTCGAGATACATCACGCAGGCGCAGGCCGACGCGGCCAACGCCTCGCCGCTCGGCGTCCGACACAGCGACTACTACGGGCTGCGCCGCGAGCAGTTCTTCTTCGACTACGTCAGAAGCGAGTTGATCAGACGCTACGGCGCCAAGGTCGTCGAGCAGGGCGACCTGAAGGTCTACACGACGATCAACCTGAGATTCCAGCAGCTCGCGCGCCAGGCGATCGAGAGCCACGTCGGCAGCCCGGGCGATCCGTCCGCGGCGCTCGCGACGGTCGACCCGAGCAACGGCCACATCCTCGCGATGGCCTCCTCCGCGCAGTACGGCGCGACCCAGTTCAACTACGCGGCGCAGGCGCACCGCCAGCCGGGCTCGTCGTTCAAGGTGATCGACCTGATGGCGGCCGCGCGGATGGGGATCGACCCGAACACGACCTACTACGTCTCCAGACACCTGACGCCCGGCTGGCTGCCGCAGGCGCCGACGTGGGAAGTGCAGACCGACAGCCACTCCTACGCCGGCACGATCAGCCTCACCGACGCGCTGCCGATCTCCGACAACACCGTCTACGCCCAGCTCGGCGCCGACATCGGCCCGGACAAGATCGACCAGGCGGCATACGACATGGGCGTCACCTCGCACCTCGACGGCTACTACGCGGAGGCGATCGGCGGCCTCAGATACGGCGTGTCGCCGCTCGAAATGGCGGACGCCTACGCGACCGTCGCCGACGGCGGCTGGCGCAACACGGTGACGGCGATAGCGAAGGTCGTGTTCCCGAACGGGAGAGTCGACGAACCGAGACCGCAGCGCGTCAAGAAGTTCACCGACGGCGAGACCGACGCGATCCTCCCGGCGATGAAGGCGGTGCTCGACCACGGCACCGCTTCGGGCGAGGGCATCGGCTGCCCCAACGCCGGCAAGACCGGCACGACCTCGAACAACACCGACGCCTGGTTCGTCGGCATCACGCCGAGACTGTCGACGGCCGTCTGGGTCGGCTTCCCGAACGAGGCCACGACGCTCGGCACGTCCGTCTTCGGCGGCACGATCGCCGCGCCGATCTGGCACGACTTCATGGTCGTCGCGAAGGGGAGCTACTGCGGCGACTGGCCGCCGCCGACGGAGCCGTTCCACGCCCAGCCGTTCTTCGGCACATACGCCGTGAGCGGCAGCAGCGCGAGCAGCTCCACGAGCTCGAACGGCACGAGCACGACGACGACCGGCACGACCACCACGCCGGGCACGACGACGACGCCCAGAGGCGGCGGCGGTTACAACCCGAACGCGTTCGCGCATCCGCCCCAGCAGGGTCCAGGCCCGGCCGGGGGCGGCGGTGGCGGGAGAGGCGGCGGCAGAGGCAACCCGCCGCCCGGCCCGAGCCAGGGCGGCGGCGCCGGCGCGCCGCACTGATCGCCCCGCCCGCGCCGATGCGCTGATCGCTGGTACGGTTCCCTCGTGCCAAAGGAAGAAAAAGTCGAGCTGGAGGGCGAGGTGATCGAGGCCCTCCCGAACGCGATGTTCCGCGTGAGACTCGACAACGACCACATCGTCCTCGGCCACGTCGCCGGCAAGATGCGCCGCTTCCGCATCCGCATCCTGCCGGGCGACCGCGTGCGCTGCGAGCTGTCGCCCTACGACCTCGACCGCGCGCGCATCGTCTACCGCCACCGCTGACCCGGATCGCGCCCTCCGCCCCCCACCTCGCCGGCCGGACGCGCGGCTGATGCGCGAGCTGGAGCTGATCGAGGCGCTGGAGCGGGTATTGCGCCACGACGACCCGCGGGTCGTACGCTGGCTCGGCGACGACGCGGCGGTCGTGCGCGGGCGCGGCTACGCGGTCACGTCGGTCGACACGATGGTCGAGGGCGTCCACTTCCCCGCGCTCGCGGAGGGGATCGGAACGCTCGCCGACTTCGGCCACCGCGCGCTTGCGGGCGCGCTCTCGGACCTCGCGGCGATGGGCGCCGACCCGGGCGAGGCGTACCTCGCGCTCGTGCTGCCGCCCGGCCTCGAGCAGGACGGCGTGCTCGAGCTGTTCGGCGCCGCGCAGGAGCTGGCGACGGCATGCGGGGTGACGATCGCCGGCGGCGACGTCGCGCGCGGCCCCGCGCTCGTGCTGGCGGTGACGGTCGTCGGCTGGGCCGATGACGCCGCCGCGCTCGTCGGCCGCGACGGCGCGCGGCCGGGCGACCTCGTCGGCGTGACGGGCACGCTGGGCGACGCCGGCGCCGGGCTCGCGATCCTCCAGGGTCGCGCGCAGGGGATGCCGCAGCTCGTCCAGCGCTATCTTCGCCCGCGCCCGCTCCTCGCTGAGGGACGGGCGCTCGCGGCGGCGGGAGCGCACGCGATGATCGACCTCTCCGACGGCCTTGCGACCGACGCGCGCCATCTCGCGCATCGCAGCGGCGTGCGGCTCGCCGTCGAGCTGGAGCGCCTGCCGCTCGCGCCCGGGGTCGACGACGTCGCGCGCGCGCTCGGTCACGACCCGGCGGCGTTCGCCGCGACCGCCGGCGAGGACTACGAGCTGTGCGTCTGCGTGCCGCCGTCGGCGCGCCGCGCCGCCGAGGCGGCGGCGCCGATCACGTGGGTCGGAAGGGTGGAGTCAGGCGAGCCCGACCTCGACCTCGGTCCGCGCGGCGCCGGGCTGCGCGGCTTCGAGCACCGGCTCTAGGCCGGCTGACCGATCTCGTTCAGCGCCGAGTCGCCGAGCAGCGCGCGCACGTCGGCGCGGCGCAGCGCGCCGTGCACCGCGAGCATGCGGGATACGAACGCCTCGGCTACGGCGTCGACATCGACGTCGTAGGAGGCGCGTTCGATCTGCGCTCTGAGCTCGGTGATCCTCATTGTGTTCGTCTCGGACTCCATGCGATCCCTGCCGCCGCGATCGATATCGGGAGTACCCGATTCGCGCGTAAGCAGTCGTTCACAAGATCAGACGTCCGGCCACCAGGGTCCCCGGCGCGGAGCCCCAGGGAGGCGATGCCGACCCCAGGGGTCAGCGCCCCAGCGCCGGTCCGCGCGCGGTCGCTCGGCGCAGGCGCGCGAAGACGACGATCCGATGCGAGGCGCTGTAGAGCGGGTGGCAGGCCGACAGCACGAGCCGCTCGTAGCCGACGTCGCGCTCGATCCACTTCGCGTTCGGCGACACGATCTGGACGTGCTGGACGGCGTACTCGAAGCGCGCGTACGGCATCGTCAGCACGATCCGGTCGCCGGGCTTGAGCTCGTTGACGTCGTGGAACGGCGCGAGATAGGTCGTCCGGTGGCCGGCGATCGCGACCGTCCCACCGAGGCCGGGGAACGTCGTCTCGGGATAGTGACCCGGCCCCTTGCGCAGCGACGCGGTGTCCGTCCCCTGGACGACGACGAAGTCCGCGCCGATCTTCGGGATGTCGATGCGGCCGATCGGATCGCCGGTTCTCGCGCTCCGCTGCGCCTCGCGCGCGAGGAAGGCGATCCGTCGCTGCTGCGTCGCGAGCGCGGCGAGCACGCGCCGCTCGACCGGCGTCGGCGCGGTCCCTTCGATGCGGTCGAGCTGGCCGGAGAGCTTGTCCTGCTCGATGCGCGCGAGCAGCGCCGAGATCGGCTCCTGCCACGCGAGCGTGATGCCGGCGTCGGCGATCATCAGCGCGCCGGCGACGATCAGCACGGTCGAGAGCGCGCGCAGGACGCGCCGCAGCGGCGACCGGGCGCGCGGCCGGCGCGGCGGCTGGCGATCGGAGGGAGTCACGTCCGTCGCGGTCATCGCCGCAGCGCCGACTCCGTGCCGCCGAGCGATCCCGGCCCGGCGTAGGTCTTCGGCCCGCGCACCGTGATCGGCGTCGCCGCGTCGACCGCCCCGCTCGACGTGCGCAGGACGACCGCCAGCGCACAGCCGGTGCAGGCGAGCGCCACGCTCCATACGACGACCGCGAACGACGACAGGCCGCCGCCCGCGACCAGCAACGTCCCCACCCACGTCAGCTCGAGCGGGTCGAGTCCGAGCTGGCGCGCGTAGGCGTAGGCGACGAGCAGCGGCGGCAGCAGCCCGACGACCCACAGCGCGAGCGCGGCCGGCCGGCGCAGGCGCGTCTCGGGCGCCATCACGAGCAGCCACAGGTGGAGCGCCGGGATCAGCAGCAGGCTCGCGTACGGGTTGGCGAGCCAGATCAGCAGCGCGACCGCCGAGAGCGCGACCGCGACGGCGACCGCACCCCCGCCGGAAGCGCAGTCGCCGCTCACGCGCGCGGCGCGCGCGAGCCGCGGCCGCAGCCACGCCCACCCCGCCACGAGCACGGCGAGCACCGCCACGAGCGCGGCCGCGTTCGGCGCCGCCGCGGCGCCGGCCACGGGCGCGGCCGGCGCCGCGTCGATCAACCCGGTCCCGAACAGCGCGAGCGCCGTCAGCGCCGCGAGCAGGAACGGCACGACCGCGACCCCCACCCAGCGCAGCCACATGCCGACGCGCTCGCGGCGGCGGCGCACGCGCGCGAACGCGTCGACGGTCGCCAGCAGCACCGGCAGCATCAGCGCGAGCGCGAGCAACCGCACCGACCAGGCCGGCAGCAGCTTGTCCTGGAGCACGAGGTAGGGACCGCTGCCGGGCACGTCGGCGCCGCTGTCGAGCGCGGTCACGCTGCGCAGCGCCGCCCGGCCGAACGCGGTCAGCCGCGCGGCGGAGACGGGCGCAGCGGCGGTCGGCGGGCGCTCGCCGCCCGCCGAAAGCAGCACGGCGCCGATCCCGTGCGCGTCGAACGGCCCCTGCTCGCCGAGCGTGAGCGGAAACGCGAGCCGGGCGAGCTGCACGGTCGGCGTCACGCCGCCGGGACGCAGGCCGGTCTCGGTCGCGACCGCCGACTCGACCGTGCGCCGCAGCTCGAGCGGCGCGACCGCGGTCGAGGACGACCATGGCACGACGAACGGCCGGTCGATGCGCGCGCCGCCGAGGTCGCCGAGCACGAGCACCGCGTCGACAGGACCCCCAGGCCGCGACGCCAGCTCCCGCGCCGCAGCCAGCCCGGCGGTGCCGCCGCTCGTCGAGGCGAGCACGAGCGTGCGCTGGAGCGTGCGGCCGCCGAGCACGCGCGCGAGCTCCAGCAGCACGGCGGTGCCCGACAGCTCGGCGCGCGCGCCGCGCCCGAGCGCGTCGCGGTGAGCGATCACGACGATGCGGTGGTCGGAGAAGCCGGCGCGCTCGCCGACGACGGTCGCAAGCTCGCGACTGCCGTCGACCGTCTGCGCGACAAGCGAGCGCACGCCGACGCGGAAGCCGTTCGCGCGCAACGTCTCGCCGACGACCCGCGCGACGAGCCGGTCGCCCGCCGATCCGGGCCGACGCGAGGGCGCCGCGGTCGCGAGCGCGTCGAGCTGGGCGAACGCGGCGGCGCCGTCGAAGGCGTCGGGCGCGAGCGAGGTCGTCAACGCTCGCGGCGGCTCTCGCAGCGAGAAGCCGGCGAGCACGAGCGCGAACACGAGCGGCAGGAATCCGGTCCGGTAGATCCGCGGATCGAGCACCCACGGAGGTTATCCACGCCCGCCGTCGGGGACGTGCGTGCAAGATCGCCGCGGAATTTAGGTAGTACGTCCGCGTTCATCGGACTACGCTTCAGGCACGCCATGGCAGAGCGATCCACGCGCATCCTGCTCGTCGACGACGAGCAGTCGATCCAGACGCTGCTGTCCTACCCGCTGCGGAGAGACGGCTATGAGGTCGTGCAGGCGGCCGACGGGCGCGAGGCGCTCGACCGCTTCGAGGAGCGCCCATTCGATCTCGTCGTGCTCGACCTGATGCTGCCGAAGCTCGACGGCCTCGAGGTCTGCCGCCGGCTGCGCAGCCGCAGTGCGGTCCCGATCATCATGCTGACCGCGAAGTCGGAGGAGATCGACAAGGTCGTCGGGCTGGAGATCGGCGCCGACGACTACATCACCAAGCCGTTCTCGATGCGCGAGTTCCGCAGCCGCGTGAAGGCCGCGCTGCGCCGCTCGGAGCTCTCGCGCTCGGCCGACGGCGACGGCGGCGCGCTCGAGCAGCTCGAGCTGCGGATCGACCCCGACAAGCGCTCGGTGCAGCTCGCCGGCGAGACGATCGCGACGACCTTCGTCGAGTTCGAGATCCTGCTGACGCTCGCGCGCAGTCCCGGACGCGTCTTCACGCGCGACATGCTGCTCGCGCGCGTGTGGGGCGACTCCGCTTACCGCGACCCGCGCACGATCGACGTCCACATCCGCCACCTGCGCGAGAAGCTCGAGCGCGACCCGAAGGAGCCGCGCTACCTCTTCACCGTGCGCGGCGTCGGCTACCGCTTCCGCGACACGGACGACTGACGATCGCCTCCCACCCGCCCGCTCCCTGATCGCCGCGCCGCTCGTGCGCTCCCTCCGCAACCGCCTCGCCTTCCTCTTCTTCGCGATCACGCTCGCGGCGATCGGCGTGCTCTACCTCTACGTCGTGCCGCAGCTCCAGTCGCGCCTGCGCGACGAGAAGCTCTCGCAGCTCGAGCTGGCGGCCCAGCAGACGGTGCAGCCGATCCTCGGCACGCTCGGCAAGGACGTCTCGAACGCCGAGGTGACGAAGGTCGTGCGCGCCGCGAGCGACACCGCGAACGCGCGCATCACGCTGCTGCGGATCGGCCGCGTCGGCGGCCTGCCGCTGCCCGGCACCGTCACCGACTCGAGCGACCCCGCGCTGCCCGAGCTGGCGCTGCCGACGGCCGACGCGGCGGCGCGCAGCGGCCACGTCGCGACCGGCTCGGAGGTCTCCTCCGACGGCCCGGTCGCGGAGGTCGCGCTGCCGCTGCGCCAGAACGGGCGCGTCGCCGAGGTCGCGGTCTACTCGACGCCGATGGCCGACGTCGAGCGCAACGTCGCGATCGTGCGCGCGCAGATCCTCGTCGCCGGCGCGATCGCGCTGGCGCTCGCGGTCTGCGCCGGCTGGCTGATCGCGCGCGCGCTCGCGCAGCGCGTCAAGCGGCTGGAGAGAGCGGCCGAGCAGGTCGCCGCCGGCGACTTCTCGCGCCCGATCCCGGTCGACTCCGACGACGAGCTCGGCCAGCTCGCGGTCGCCTTCAACGACATGCAGCGCCAGCTCGCGCAGCTCGACCGCGCGCGCAAGCAGTTCATCGCGACCG